>Ga0179593_1519089_pt1 | contig 23693 bp, 24 predicted proteins | sample CZODoug2_1_08_16_FD_185931 | JGI IMG/M metagenome (GOLD analysis project Ga0179593, IMG submission 185931) | Vadose zone soil fungal communities from Angelo Coast Range Reserve, California, USA - CZODoug2_1_08_16fungal (PacBio error correction) | ecosystem: Environmental > Terrestrial > Soil >...
TGGATCGAACGGGACAGTTCGAAGACCAGGGGGGGGGAAACCATCAAGGGAAAGTCATAGCTGAGATAAATTAACAAAAAAGGCGCCTCCGATTCCTACTGTAACTTACGGGGGAAAACAAGTGCGCCGAAGTGGGGTCCCGGTTTGAAGAAAAGATGCAAGAAAAAAAATTCCTCCCAGAGAACAGAAAAAATCCCTCAATTGGAGAATCACGAAGAGACGTCACGAAAGAAAAAAAATGCGTTGCCCTCAGGGGGCCCTTCTCAAAAATCATCCAGTCCAAGGCCTAAGAAAAAAGGGGGAAAACTGCGGCAAAAAGGACCAATAAACGCTGATATTGAAAAAATCGAGGTTAGCGCACTAGACTAGTGAAAAAAAAGGCTGACGTTTTCGACCATAAGGAAGGCCAGGAATAGGGGGGGTTCTCCGCAGAGGGGCTCAATCACAAAAAAGGGAAAAGAATAGGGAGTGAAGGGGGGAAAAAACCGGCAAAATGGGGACCGAACTTCTCAAAGAAAAGAAAAACAAAAGGAAGACGTAACAGGGAAAAAAAAAAAAAAGTGCTCCGATTAGATAAGGCCATAAACTCCGAGGAATGCACTGTTTACCTCCAAGCCCAAGGAGCGGTGCCTTTCGAGAGAAAGGGGGGGGAAGGCGGCAAAAAGGGGGGTCAAAAACGGGCCGTCTGTCAGGAAAAAAAGGCCCCGGAGGATTTACAAGGGTCACCCACGCCTCCGGGGTTAAGAGGAAAAATTTGAAGTTCAATTATTGAGAACTCAAGGAGAGGGGGTGAACGAGGAGGTAAACCAGGGCGACACAATACGGGCCTGTAGGGGGGGAAGGGGAAAAAGAAATACAAAAGGAGACTCGGCCGAAGAGCCCCGGTGCCTGAGCAACGTGGTACTAAAAAAAAGGTCCGAAGAATGACCACGGCCGGAAAATGGGGGGTGTGGGGGGTGGGGAAACAAAATGCAGAACGCCCACAAGAAACCTAGCACCTATTGAAAAAAAGGGCTTCGGGAGCAAAGCAAAAAACCTACGGTTAACAAGGACTTAAAAAGAAGGAAGGTCTAAAAACCTCAGAGAATGAAAGACCCGCGGGAAAACCCACCTAAAACCGGCAAAACGGTTTTTCGGGGGGAAATTACTCTATGGGACGGTTGGTAAGAATGGCAGGACCAAAACCAAACAAAGTCTCTAAAAAAAAAAGTAGGAGGAAAAGGAATTAGGGGGGAGGAACCCGGCTGAAAACCGGGAAAAAAGGGGATCCTTTCAATGAATCTGAGGGGGGCAGCAGGAAAGCGACGCTTTTCAATGAACAGAAAAAAACAGCTCGATTGGAAAAACCATTTTTAAGGAAAGAAGGCCAATGGACCTCGGAAAACCAGATGGTCGAATAACGTAGGGGGGTAGTGTCGCAAGAAACCAAAGGCAGGCTGGGGCCATTGGGCAAATACCAAAATCGGAAAAAACAAAAAAACATCTTCCAGCGATAAACAAAGGGGGAGATCTGAGAAACCAACAGGGTATCGTGCTCTAGACAAAAAATGAATCGTCCCCACGGAATGTGTGATAATTAACAATAATTGAAGAATCAATTCGTGGAACCATATGGTGGTATGAATAAGAAGTGGTGAAGTGAAACGACTAATAAACCGTCAGACAAGTGGGCGGGGGGGGAAAAAAACTTAAAATTCGTCCATCTGAAGAGGCCCAAAAGAGTGACTGAGGGAGAAGGTCATCGGAGGCGGGGGGCACGGCTGGGTCATAGATTTCTTGGGGGAACAAGGTTGGGGGTCAGACCGCCCTCTGAAAAGAGGGGGTAAGTGGGTAAAAAGGGAGCAAACATCGTACAGGAAGTGGGAAAAAAAGGCAAACCCGGAAAAGCCTTTTGCATCTTGGAAAAAACTCGAAGTTAGACCGGAGGAAAACGAAAACAGGAGACTGGCGTAGATGCGAAAAAACAAAACGGGGGGAGATCAATCTGACCTCGGAAAAAGAAAAAAAATCTGGTCGTTAGCGTTCCGAACTTGCCTGGGGCGACAATTGGGGACGGGGGCGGGGGGGAGAAAGGGCAGATGGCCGGGGAAAAAGGGTTTTGTTCGTCGGGAAAAATCAAAGGAAAAAGTAACTAAAAGTAGTGAGAGTTGACTGGTAGGGCAAGTTCAAACGGGTTAGCACAAAGAATCCGTATACGGGAAGGACTCCTCGGAGGAAAGCAGAAAGGATTCCCGGCGGAGGAAGGGGGTAGTGGCGAACGCAGGGGCCCTGGACGGATACTCTGTCGAATAGAAAGAAAAACAAAAGTGAGGAGCTTTCCGGAGAAGAAAAAAAAGAAAATTCGTTCGGCAAAAAAAAAGGGGGAAAATCGGGGGAACCGTGGGGCGGTCTTGGCCCCAGTCAAAAGGGGCGCCAGAAGGAGGGAAGGGGTTTAGGGGATTGAGTTCCACCTCAACCAAGGAGGGGACAAAGAAAATAAAAAAAAAAAGAAGGTCGCACTATTGAGGACAAAGGATCGACGGAAGAAACTGTACCGCCTGCCCAGAAAGGAGGGGCCGGTCGGAAGTCATCGAGCAGCCACGGAACGAACGAAATGGAATTTTCCTAAAAGAAGAACAAGGGGAAGGGCAGAGAAGTGGGCTTTAAAAAGAGAAAAAACTACAGAGAAAAGGGGTGGGGGGGGGAGGTTTGATGAAAGGACCGGTCTAGATGGAAGTCGTTCTGGGGAACAGAAAGAAAGGGAAAAGAACTCTTTGTTACCGACGGGGTATGGACCCTCGTCAAAAAAGTACGAAGATAGGGGCCGAAATCCCAGCCGGGCCACAGGGGAGAGGGGGGATTAAAAAACAGAAAGGATAGTGGTTTGGCATGTGGACGGGGCCAAGGAACCCCGGGCGTAGGACCTAAACAAAGCCAGGGACGAACAAAGCGACCTAAGTCGAGAGCCTAAAAAAAAAAAGGAAATTCAAAAAACAGAACAGGGGGAAGTGCTGCGTCCAGGAGACCGAGATGAACCTGGTCGGAATACCAGACAGGGAGAACCCCAAATCGGAGGAGAAGAGTGGGGAAAAAAAAATGGGATGCGCACTTGGAAAACACTGGAGGTCGGGCACGGGTGTGGAGGGGCAAAAAACGGCCCCCCCCAAAAACGCCAACGGGCATGGCCGGCATGGAAAATCAGAAGGGTAAACGAAGGTTCCCTGCCCTCTAAAAAAGACTCGGGAAGAGGGGGGACGACTCGTCGGCAATGAGCTGAAAAATCAACGACGTTGGGGTAAAAAGGGAACTTGCAAAAAGGGGCGTTCACCCAAGATGACCAGAAAGGGACCATAATACACCAAAAAAAATGCTGTATCGGCGCATGGGGGGGGCCGGGGGCGTACCTCCACATCAATAAGGGTTCAAACAACAGGCTCCACCGACGAGAAAATATTCCCTGTGGATGATTACCCTAATCGGCGTCGAGCGGGAGAAAAAAAAAAAAAAAAGAGGGAAAACTCGAAAGAGCTCCTTCCAGAGTAAGAAACCCAGGGTTGGGATGGAAACCAGGGGGGCCTATCCGAAAAACTGTGATTAAACACAAGACGAATGGCGGGGAAGGGGGAAAAGTGACCTCTGAGAATCCGAGAAAATAAAAAAAAAGGGCCAACGTTACCCCAACAAGGAGATCGGGGTCCAGCCCGAGGTGAAAATCTCATTAGTAAAATAAAAAAAACGAACGAAAAGGAAGGGGGGGGGGACCCTCCTTCGAAAGATCAGGGGCTAAAGAGAAAAAAACCTGATTACCTGATAAAATGACTAAAAAGGCTAAGTATTTCGGGTTGGGAAGGACTGGGAATCTTGATCAAAAAAAGAAAAGGCGAGCCAAGGAAGAGGCGAAGGAGAGCCTGGAGGGAGCAAAAAGCACAAGGCGTAATCCACGGTCGGGGTCTCGATGTGCGGAGACTCAAAACAGTGAGGGGGAGGAGAATTCCACAACGCAGGGGTGGGACTGGGCCGTTGTGGGGGACAGATGACGGGAGGGCCCCCATTTGACTGACACTTGATCCCAGAAGTAAGGGGGTCAAAAGGCCGGAAGAGGCAGAAAGGTGCGGAACCATGAACATTCAAAAATCAGGTGGGACGTGCAGAACGAAAAAAAAGTCTAGAACCGGGGGGGCTGGTTCCGGGGTCGGGGAAAAAAAAAAATAACTCGGGAGGGCCCCGAAATGGTGGGTCCGAGGTGGTCGAAATAACCAACGAAAACAGGTATCTCGAATAGTTCACCGAACAGCCAACCCGTGACAGGGTGTGGACAGGGTGTGGGGGGGGGACGGGAGCGCATGGGACAAACAGACAACGGGAATTCCCAACTCGGGGAGGGAAAGAGGCTTGCTCAAAAAAAGAAATGGGCTCAAAAAAAAACGTCGACGCAGGATGAAACGGGACTCAAGAGAACGGGGACTTCTTCAACAGGAGTGTGGGACGAGACGAAAAGGGGACGGCGGTACTGGGTTAACAAGGTCCGGGGGAAGTTGACGCAACAAAAAAATAACAGTCAAAAACCATATTGTAGGAATGATAAACAAGGGGAGGGGAGAGACGGGGAAAAACGGCGACCTCACAGAAAAGGGTCGTAATGCTCTGCGATGCAAAGGACTAACTTGGAGGGGTACCGGTATCGGTCCAGAAACCCTTACCTGGCTCACCAAAAAAAGGAAAAAAAGACCAGGTCATGGCAGTAGGGACAGAACAACGCAAGGGGGACAGTGGAAAACGGCCGGAGCTTGACATGGCAGGTTCCCGTACATCGAGGGAAAAAGGGAAAGGTGCGGAGAAGACCAGGGGTCAAAAAAGATCTCCGCGGCACGAAGAAAGGGCCGTCAAGGTTTGTGGGACAAGGCAAGCGGGTCGGGTCGCAAGGAGGGCGCGGGAGGTGAGGGGGGGTCGACGGGGGACCGGGGAGGTAACAGGGGAAAAGATTGTCCAGTAGAGGGAAAAAACCAACATGCACCATCGTGGAAACTCATCTTGGGGGGGGGGGGGGTAAATGAGGGGAAAAGACGTGGGGCCGCTCAACAAACTTATCCATTACTGAGTATGGGCGAGGTGGAATGATAACGCCCAGCAGGAAAATAGAGGGCGTTTCTGCCAGAACGACCTTCCATCGAGGACGGGTAAGGCGAAACACCATCAGCGGGAGCCCCTTGACCGGCAAATAGCCTTTGCCCTTCCCAAAGGGTTGACTTTAGCAGGGGGGTTAAAAAGGGGAACGCAGGAATGCTCCCTAAAACCGGCCGGGTGATGACCTCGGACCGACAAGTGAAAACCCTTTGACGAGAAGTCTACCGGGGTTGTCGGCGTCATGGGGGGGACTGAGACCTAGTCCAAATGGGAAAAACTAGTAGTGCACTTTGCTCTTTGTTTCGCGGCAGAAGACCGGGGGGAGGCGTGACGTCGAAACGAACTGTCCGGCGAAGTGGGCAACGGGCCACGTAACCCCGCCAAGGGAAGCAAAAGATCCCTTGACCGGGTGGAGGAAGGAAGGGGGAAGGACGAGAGTTGGTGGGGAAGTGATTTCGACCGATAGGCCCCCACGGTCAAAAACCCCTCAATGAACCAGGGCACATTGGACTGGAAGCCGCTACTCAGCCTCGAGGAGAAGACAACCCTTCCCCTAATACGGGAAAAGAAAAGGACAAGATGCCAAAAAAGAAAAAAAGATCAAAGAATCTCAAAGGAGAGCGTCGCCAAACTCAGGGCGTTGCACCCTGTTCCGTCCAACATGACAAACTTTCAAAACAAGGGGGAAAGAGGGTCGGACCAATCAGAAAGTACACGCGAAGTCGACAAAGTGGAAACCAAATCGCAAGGTGGGAGCTTGGGACCAAAAAAAGGACAAAAAAGGCAACCGGGGGGCCCAAGCACGTGCTTTTGTGAATCCAGTGAGTCCAATGTGAAAAAATCGGGAGGAGGGTGGAGAATCACCATGGAGTAAGCTGGGCACGCTTTCTACCAGAGAACAAAATTTCAACGTCGGAGGCCCGTGGGAGGACATTGACACCGATTATAATTCAGATAACAAAATCAAAAAAAAGAATCTATAGACGTGTGAATCTCCAGAAGGGCCGAAGTTTCGAGACGAGACGTCAATGCGATTGGGAAGGAGTAGGGGTAAGTCCCGGAAAAAAGAACGTATTCAGACAAATAACAACGGGTACGAGAGGGGACTGCAGTGAAAAACCGTCTGACATAACAATACCGGGGGGGGACATATTATCTGGCAGGGAGACAAAAAATCGAAAGGGGGAGGAAAATTGTTCAAAAATCCCACCTTATCTAGGATAATAGGATGAAGAAAATTGAGCTGGGGATAAAAAAGTTCACTTCCCCTTCCGGCGAACTACAACCCAGGGGGAGGAAAACAGTAGTACCAAACCTAACCCCATCCGGGCAAGGAGCAGGGGGAAAACCCAAGAAATCTTGTTCACGGATAAGGGGGGAAGAGGCTGCCGACCCATCCAGGAAGTAAGGAAGGAGTTAGGAACCTCAAAAAAGGGAGTCTGGGTGGTCTCCGATGGGCGGTTGGTAAAAGAATTAGTGACGAAAAACAAAAAAAAAAACAAACGAACATCGGCAAAAAACAAAAAGGGGAGGTATGTAAAGAGTCGGTGAGAGAATTAAACACCCGAACCCATCGAAACGGACAGAGCCCGGTGAGGAGGTGTCACACGCGGAACGACTGTCGCAAAAGGAAAAAAAAAAAACCGCATTCACTCACCCGTGAACCGTCCTGCGGCCACTCCCGAAGGCCCCGAACCGAGTGCGGAAGTGGGACTTGAGACCGAGGTAGCCCAGGCGTGGACCAATTGTCCAACAGAACCGCAAGGAAAAACTTAAACGCGATCCAGGGGTTGTCAGCCAAGCCGATCGGGGATCACGCAGAATCCAAACAAACAAAAAAGAAAAAGGGTGTAAAGAGAAACGGAGAGGCCGTCATCTAAAAGAGAGGGGTGGATCATTCATCCGAAGTTGACCAACGGGAAAGGGAAGAGAAGAACAACCGACAATGAAGTTGCACGGCACCACGTCCTTAAACTTCCAAATCGACCTGCCGCGGAGGGGGGGGAGGAACAGGGGCAGATATGGCTTACTCTGCTTTGGTAAACCGGCCAGCGGGGCAATTTGTGTCACTCCTTAGGGGTGAAATGGGGGACTTTAGAATGGTACCTGCACCATCCCACGGGTGAAAACCTAAGCCCTGATTCGGTCAACCCTGCTAGGAACCGCCATGAGGAGCCCTGGATACTAGACTAACAGAGTTCCCAAGGCTATAGGCAGAACGGGCAATGAGACCGGTGTTCATACCACCTCGGGTAAAAGACGAATTCGGGATCGGGTGTCCTACCTGAAACAAGGGTCGTACATGTTGAGAGTTTGGATCCGGATTGAAGGGCAACTGAACTGCATGAGGGGGGTTGGGGCGACTGGGGGATTAGATTTCCTCAATATTGGGGGGAACGAAGGAAGTGTTTCCGGGATTCCATGAGGGCCGGACAAAGGGACACAGTAGGCGTCCATAAGGAACGGTCGGCGGGAGCGACCTCTTTCATGGGGGCACGGGGGATCGACGGGACAAAAATTCAAGGTCCAATCAACATCCTCAAAAACTGGATGCCGCCTTAGGTCACCCCAAGAATGGGGGCGGGGGAAAGGACGGCAGAGCCGTACTTCATTGACTTTGGGCGTGGCCCCAAAGACCACCGCCGAGATTCGTAGAAAAGGTTGACAGAAGTCACGTTGACCATTCCAAAAAAAGGCGGAATGGGAACCCGAAATTGGGACAAGTCGCACAAGGACAAGAGACTTGATAAAAACCGGAAGACCTGAAGGCCGGTCGGGAAAAAATATGAGGCCAACCGAAGGCCAAGGAATCGGAATGGGAAGGCGAAACCGACCATGACCCATCACGACAAGGGGAAAGGGGGCAACGGCGGGGTCGGCAACGAAGTCCCTAACCGAAAAAAAAGGGTGGGTAAGAAGGACGGTCTCCCACGATTGTTTTCTGGCCAGAACGACGCAATAAATGGCAGAAGGGGGGCAGCATACGTTCTCAAGACTAGCACGTCGTTGCAAAGCCCAAAGGGCCAAAATGAGGAGAAGTGAACGGCGAGAATAGTGCTGTCAGGCCCGGATACAAAATGACATCCTGTGGGGACAAAAGGACCTACAGAAGCACCAATGAAAACAAAAAGAGAGGGAGGAAAAAAAAAAAACGGATAAACCCGCCAGGCCGATGGGGTCAAAGACCGCGAAGGGGGGGGGGAAAGCCGAGAAATTTTTAAACTTGGTCACCGTTTCGAAAAAAGGGAAGACGAAAGGGGAAAAAGCTTAGTAACCTGCGCAAAAAGCGTTACTGGGAACACTGGTCCCGGGTTGTAGGGGACCAAACCGAACAACCTGAAGGGGCATGGCCGGCCTGGGAGCAAAGTCATTGCCGGCCAAGCCGGCAAAGCCCCCAAAAGCCGGGAAAACTCGGGAATTCCAACGCGTCGGCCCAAAGAAAAAAAGAACAACAAATTTCCGATTGGCACTGGCGTCCAAGCTGGCCCACTGACCCGGAAATCAATAATACTGAGACGAAAAGATGGGGGCCGGGGCACGAAGCAGTGGCTCAACAAAGTACCGGGGAGGTGAATCTCGATGCAGGGGGAACCAGCCCGCAGGTCTCAGAGACAATCTGTATGAATGGAGAAGCCCACTAACCATCGGCGTCGAGCAAGAATCCCGGCGCCAATCCAAAATCTAAGGGAAAGGCAAGGTCCCCGCAAAACTGGTCCGAGACGACCTGGTATAAAAAACGTTACACGCCGCCTACGGTGGGGGGCTTCGGGGGGGGGGAATCGAGATCCGCAAGGGATTTCCTGCCGTGCAAAAGAGAAAAGGAGGAAAGAGGGGTTGGTCACCAAGGGGGACGAGCAAATGACTAAAACTGAAAAGCAACGTGTTTGAAAGGGTGGGACCAGCTTCTCCGGGCTGCTGACGGGCGCCAAACGGTGGCTCAACTGTCCATCGGGGTCAAAAATACTGGAGTGACGCCCAGTGGCGGGGAAGGGTCAAACCCGAAACGGAAGGTAGAAAAAAGATAGCGAGGAAAAAACGAGAATCAGAATCCTGGGTCAAAAAGCCCCGGCAATCCAGGCGCCGGGGTTCAGTCCCTCGTAAAAAAAAAACGGAGGGGGAAGGAAAGAGATCCACGACCTGATTCACGCCTGGATTGGGGAAAAGGAGAGCTCTACGGGCACGTTCGAGACAGGAAATGGAAAGGACCATCTTCGGGCCCAGACGAAGTCGGCAAAAAAAAGTCGGGGCCATGAGCAAGGCCAGAAGGTTTTGCGCCCGGAAGCCAAATCGAATAAGGTCCCCGGAAGGGTGCGTTCCGGGGGAAGGTAAAGAAACGCGAGGAAAAAAAGGTCCAAAAAAAATGGACCCACCCGATCAGAAAAACCTTGGGGAGGAGGCCCGACAATGGAACGCACGAAACAGCTCGCCAGGATTTCAATACGTTACGCACGGAACCCGTGCAGGGTTTTTGGACTGAAACGTCGTCCTTCGGGAATGGACAAGAAGGAAAAAAACCGACCAAGCACGGAAAAAAGAATTGGAAAAGACTCCGTGGCGTATAGCTCGACGCCCGATGGCGGGGCCGTTCCTTAAACAGAAACGGATCTGTGTAGCGAAGAAAAAAGAACGGGTCAAAAAAATCAAGGTGGGCAAAAGGCATAACTGGTGACAAAAACCAACATCCCAAACTGCAAATCGAACCGATCAAAGCAGGCGCAAATCGAAGTTTAGGATCAGGGCCGGGTACAGACCGGACGAGGGGAAAGTTACCGTCGAAAACGGAAAATTGGCCTGCGGAAGTGCCGACGAAGTGCGCTCCCTTGAGAGTACGAGAAAGGCCAGGAAAGGAAACTGAAAACGTGCAAAAAAAAACAGGGGCCAGGCAAAAAAGGGCCGGAAGGGGAACCCACTCAACCGCACGCCCCAAAAGACCCGAGGTTCAAAAAAGAACGCCCAAACAACAGCAGTTCATGCGTGGGCCACCTCAGCTCCGTAGCGAGAGGCGAAAAAAAGGTCGGAAAGAACCCATTTGTCCCTGCCCCTTCACCTTGGCCGAGCCCCAATTCCTGCTTTTTTAAAAAGGGGAAGGGCTTCTTTAAGGGTGCGTCCTTCGATTTCGGGGACAGTGCGGGTCCGGGTCAGGTCAGGGACAAGACCCCCAAATCAATAGGGCGACAAGGCCGACAAATGAATAGTGAATCCGCAGGGGGGAAGAAACTGATCCTAGGGAAAAAGGGTTGTGCAACTCAATAAAGGTGACCAGTGGAGGGAAATGGGGATTGGAATGCCCAAAAAAATGCGTTGGGAGTTAGGGGGAGCAAAAACGACTGAATCGGACGTCACAATTCTGAATAACAAAGTCCAACAGAGCGTTAACGTCCCCGGTGCAAACCATAGCAAAAGGGTTGCAAATTGCACCACCACGATGTGTAGAAAAGGTTACCACAAGGTTTACGAGCGACCCCCCGACGCAAAAACTCGAAAAAAAAGATGACAGCGAAAAGTGGGAAAAGGAACATGGGTGGGTCGATAGGGAGAAAAAAATGTTGGCGTCCCTCTTGTTTTAAAAACACCACGGTGGCATAATGGGTGATCAAGTGCAACGAAGTGAAACGTAATAGGGGCGAACTTTGGACTAGCGGGGGGGACGGCCGCCTTGGTGGAGTTAGGGGGGGAACTGGAGGGGGAAAAAGGACGAAAACACTCGTCATAGTTGAGGACGGGACGAAAAGTCCCCCGGCAGCAAAAGAAAGACGTCGAAGTTTGGGCCGGGTCACGGGCCGGGGGCCTACAAGCAGGGAAAATGTTGGGATATGCGTCAGACCGAAGGTGGGGGGAACGCAAAACGTACGAGAGTTTGACCCACGACGCCGGGCCCCTATGCGGGCCAGGGGAAAAAGTCACTGATGAATCCCAAACGGGTGGCCCGGGAGGTTTCCGGGTGGAAATAAAGTACCGGGAAACGGATCCTAATAAAGCTCACCCTAGGGAAGGGAAAAAAATTATCACCTGACGAGTGCCCAAACAGGCCCGGTTTCTGGTTGCCCCTCACTGTGACTTTGAAAACTACCAGCCCCCGTCCCCAGTCCGCCCCCAAAGGCCGCGACACACCACCGGCGACACGAAGGAATGTCGACAACAAAAGGGCAGGGAGGAAACATGAACGCGCAAGGTGTAGGGTCCATGGGCTACCTCCACAACGAATGAGTCTCGTCGTGACGGAAGGCGCTAGGCTGAAAAGGGGCAATAGGAGTATGGCGATCCGTACGGGAAGCGGTTGCGACCTTCCTTCTCAAGACACAGAAAACGGGGAAGAAAAGGATGACCCCAAACCCCAGCCCGAAAGAATGCTATGGGACAAGGACTGAAAAAGCGCCTGTTTCAAGATGACCAAAGGCGACGAAAGCCATGATTAATAGTACGCCGCAAAGGTGTAAGTAAAGTATCGATCGGGGGCGGAGCTGGGACCCCTTGAAAGAGCGGGAAAAAACCTGGTTGCAGTGGAGACGAGTAGCAGGGGGTTGGATTCGCCCTAAACAAGCTACGGACGATCGGCTGGACCAAGAAGACGGGCCGGGGCGGAAGGTTCATCCTGACAAAAAAATATCCAAAGGAAGGAGTTGTGACGATACGGTGCCAAGGGAAAACCAGCGGCGGTTAAAACTCCCAAAAAGAGACGTCAAGGCAAACCTAACCTTCCAGAAGAGAACTCTGTACAGGTTTGGAATCATCCAAAAATCGTTCAACTGTATGATCTGCCGGGGGGTGAGGGAAATAATAAAAAAAAAAAAACTAGATTGTTTCCGCGGAGGCCGCCCCCCTAAAAAGGAAGCGGGGCCGGAGAAAAAGATGGTCTGTCGACTGAGTACCTCCCACTTTCCGCACAAAAAAACCCAAAACCGGGAGGGTAAAGAATTGTCGTGGTGAAAGAAAAAAATAGTAAGGAAAAGCCAGAGACGCAATAAGGCAATCGGAAGGGGTGAGGGGAAGTCAACGCGGAAACCTTCCGGAAGGTCGCAAAAAGGGAAAAATCCAGGGAGCATCTCAAGGGGCAGAGATTGACGGGCAGGCGACCTAAAAAGGAACTCGGGCGAGCAGGAAAGTTGAATTCGCGGGGGGGGGGGGGGAAGTGGTAAAAAAGTCTTGGAAAGCGCCCAGTTCAAGAAACGAATCATCTGGAAATCAAAGGGCGCGATTCACAATGTTTCAAAACAATAGGGGGGGGGATGAGACAGCCAACGGACGATCCGACACAGACAAAGTACGTCCACCCTAAAGAAGTCTAAAGGACCGGATACGGGTCCTCCCCGTAACATACCCCGGAGGGGGAGGGGGGGGTAAAAGGTGCCTTCCAAACCCCGCCCGGGAAATCTCGAGCAGGGGGGACAGATCGAGAAAAAGACGGCCCGAAATCCCGGGAGGCACGACCCTGTAAAAAAACACCAGAAAACAAAGCCAGAGCAGGTCCAGTGGAAAGACATGTCCCGCAAATGGGGGGTGCGCCCTAATTTGTAGCCCAGGTCTGAAAAAAACAATAAAGGGTAAATCAGCCTCTACGTTTGGGTAAGGGTAGTCAGGTAGAGGCGCCAAAAAGGGACGAATGATCGAAACTACCGAATTGGGGACCTGGCAGCTTTCACGCCAGGAGACGAAGTCGAAGAAAAGAACCGACATAAGGGAAACGAAATCTGGGGGAGAGTCAGGTGTCGATGGGGCGACTCGTCAGAAATTCAGCGTGTGGGGGAAAGTTCTGGGATGGACTACGTTAGGGCCCCTGGAAAGAATTGAACGGGCGAATGTAAAGAAAATATGTCAACTAACGCTGGACTAGTGAACCGACGGGAGGGCATGAGAGGGAACTTTTTAACTAAGAGGGGAGATGAGGGAGGAATTTCAGGGGGGGAAAGAAATCAAAGGTCAGTGTACATTACAATTGAAGAGGGGACACAAAGGGGCGGAAAATCGAGGACCAAGGGGGAGGGCGGGGGGGGAGGGATTAGTGAACCAGTCCAAATGGTGCGGGACAAAAAGGCCAGTCGGGCATAAGAAAAAAAAAAGCGAATCGCGTCAAAGCAACACGGGGGGGACCCAGGCCCTCTGACAAAAAAGGTCGCCAACCTACAAAACGGATTTACGTTGGGGCTGGGGAGTATCGGTTAAAAGGGCCCCCTTCGCAAGAGACAACAGGGGGGGGTCAGTCCATGGCGAAACACTGCACCCTCCACACTGCCGAAGACTTCCAAACCGAGCAAGAGAAAGACTGGGGGTTAAAAAAAGGGGAAAAATGAGGAAAACGATCAAAGGGGGGGGACGCCGAAAAGACTGGACTCAAACGGGAACTAAGGTATACAACACACGGGTCAACATGCCGGATTCCAGGAATACCACTGAACGAGGTCCTATCCCTACCGAACTTTGCAACACACTCCAGAACAAGAAGGGGCCAAAAAGGGAGTGTGCTGTAAAAACCGGAAAAGGGAATAAAGGAAGGGGGTGGGTTTTGGGGGCAAGACGGTTCAGGAGGGATGAAGTCTGTGGGTAAGAACGAAGAAAAGAGAAAAATCGGGGGGGTGACGAGAAAAGGACAACAGATGGAACCTCTGTTCAAAATCAAGGACAGATCGTCCAAAAAAAAGGGCCGACCTCGGTAAACTGAGGAGGAGGACCACCCACCAAAGAATACTGAAAAACATATTTTGTACAGGGGTGTGAAGTCCCGTAAAACAAACTGACCGAGCCTTGGGGGTCCCGGAAAAATAACCAAAAACACGAAAAAGGACCGGCGAATCGAAGGGGGAGTAGATACCAAAAAAAGAACAGGAAGGGGGAAAGAGGTTCAAAAAAAAGGTGCTGCGGCCAACCGTATGGGGAAAAAAAAGGGACGTCTGACCTTGTTACAAAAAGACGAAAGAAGAGGGTATCTGAGGGTAACTCCAAGGAATAGCATGAGGGGGTTTGGCGGGGGGACACTGTCGGTCGGGGACATGTTGGGAAAAAGGGGGATTCCACAGACCCAATCATGAAAACTATGGAAAGGGCAAGTCCCCTCAAGGTGGACTTGGCCTTATGACCCGTCCAGAAAAAAAAAAAAAAGGACTCGAATGCTTACCCCCCAAAAAAAAACCGAATTTTCGACACTCCCCTAACCCCAGACAAGAAAAAACTTGGAAGAGGGAGTCCAAAGAGTTCCCGGCGTCTACCCCAGGGGGGGCTCCATCCAAGACCAAGGGCGATCTGGTTATCAGGACTAAGCCTGGTTCGGGAAACAGTAGAAAAAAACCCGGGCCAAATCTAGGTATGAAAAAACGCCTTCGGGGGTCTCGGGACAGAACCTGTGTAAAAAGTGGAGAATAGCAAATCGTCCAGGACGTTCTAGATTTGATTACTATCTACAGTCACGTGCCAGATCCTTCAGGTGGTCATTAGCTCTTATTGTCAAGTTACAAACCTGGTAAAAAAGGGTGCCCAACCACGGCCGAAAACGGGGGTCGGCGGGTTACGAGGGAAAATGCGAGAGCAAAAGGGGGGCACAGGAGGAAATATGAACAAGGAGAATTACCAAATGACACAAAAAGACAGAGAATTTACAAAAAAATAACAACACGATCGCCGTGTCCCCCTGAGAAATGTCTTGAAAAACGGATGCCTGTTGGAGACAAACCTGAAATGACAAGTGATCGGGAACATCGGACTGAAGCGGGGGGGAACGGGAAAGTGACGCGCTGATCAACCCAAACTGAATTCAGAAAAAAAATGTACGTGAGAAGATAAAAAGCAAAAAACAATCCCGAGGACAAAAAAGACAGGCGATCAATCACACGGCGTGGTAGACTCCACCTCAAAACCAAAAAAAAAGAGGGAGGAGGAAAAGGATGGAAATTACTACGACCTGGGGGGGGGGAGGATAGAAGTTTGTGGGGTGACAAAGGATGAATCGTACTAAAAGGAGAGTTAATGGATAATCGGTGGGCTGATCCTATCAGGGACACGGACGCAACGGGAAGTCGATAGTCGTCCATGCCCGGTCAGCTGTGGGACCGGGGGCAAGACCGAAGGGAAAGAATGAGGGAACCCCGGCGCCGTAAAATGGCCGGGTCGGTAAAAAAAGAAAAGGCGAAGGATCCAGGGGGGGGCCTCCAAGATAAAAAAAAATTGGGGGGAATATGGCCCCGCCTGGACCAGAACTGGCGGAGAGGATGCAAGCTTGGTACCGACGGGTCCAAAACGCTTCGGGGGGGGGTGGGTACGGATACCAGGGTTTGGCGTTAATGTAAAAAAAACAAGAACGGGACCTAAACTCCAGTCCGTCCGCTCATATTTCAGGGAAAGGCCCTGCCGACAAGGAGGAGGGGCCTTCATGACATACAGAATCTTGAGGGGACGGGAAGCACAAGCCGTTAATAAACCGGAAAGGATGAAAAAAAAAAAAAGGCGGTAACTGGTGAACGGACACCCACGGCCGTCACGTCGCCCGACGCAAGGGGGGAAGAGGGGTAGGCTAGCAGTGTAGAGCGGGTGAACGCTGGGGGGGGAAACAGGAAATTCCCAAAGGAAATCGGATTGGGGCTCGGAGGATGGCAAGGGGAAAGAGTGACCCCCGAGACCAGATTGGGCACCAAGTGAATACAAACGAAAAAGGACCTTGTAAAAAAAATTCGCCCATGCCCAGTATACAGATTATTGAAGAAACAAGCACAAAAAAAACACCACAAGGAAAAACGCCAGTGGGGGGGGGAAAAACCAATAAAGTCCTGTAATTTTGAAAAAAAAGAAAATTTCAACGTCCCGCGCTCGGCCTGGGAAACAGAGAAGGTATTTAAAGAGCCTTAGCATCGTTTCAGCAAAAAGACATCGTGGTCCACTACACTGAACGAAGGATCTTGGCTTGGTTGTTTTTGATCTCCTTGGGCCTCTCTGCATGTCCCCAGGGAAGGAACTGTCCAAAAGATTCATTTCGGGGGGGGGGCTGTCGCCCGGGCAAAACCGTTGGGGGGGCGGGCTTGGCAGTGAAAAAGGGATGAGGGGGAAGCGAAAGCCGAAACCTGCCAAATGAGGGATACCGCAAAGGGCCTGGGTGGGGGGAAGAAATTGATTAACAGGGATACACGCCTTTGGGTGCCGGGGGGGGCATCCCCGACACCGGATCGGGGGGAAAAAAATTGTGGGACGAGGGAACTGGCTTGTGATGAAACTCGAAACAGAGACGAGTTGCAACAAAACGACGACCCGGAAAAAGATCCTGGAGCAACACCCAAGGCCAACCGGAACGTCAGTAGGACCAGGGTACATCCATAGAAAAAAAAAGGTTCCCTGCCCATTGTTTGAGGGGGAAAGGGGGAAAAAAGGTGAGCAGGTCGGGAGTGAGAAGCCGGATTCTCGATGAACCTCGGGGGCAAGGGATGTGGACCTGCCATTGGTAGAACGGTGAGTCAACGTTTCAAAGGGGGAGGGGAAATCATGTGGAAGTCCGTGTGGACGGAAGAAGTCTAGAGACTCCGGCAATTGGAAGAAAAAGAAAAAGGAGGCGCATTGGTGAGGGGGTTTACAGGACGATCCGAACAGGAAAGGAGACAAACTAAAAATGCACAAGGGGGCCACGTCAAGACAATCAATAAAAGGGGGGAGAGGGGGGTCCGGTTGGAAAAAAGATGAATACCGTGCGGGGATCCGACGAAGAAAATGGGAGTGAGATGACCAGTTAGGAACCCCTCTATCCGGGGAAAAAAAAAAAAAAAAACAGCGCAGAAAGTCCGAAGAATCCGACTTCGTCCTCTAGTGGGGACCTCCCCGGGGGTGGAAAAAAGGCTGGGTGGCAAAGAAAAAAACGGCGAACTTCCTCCATCATAAGAACTCTTTGAATCTCAATGGAGATCCTCAGCAAACGAAACGCAACCACTTGGAGTTGGACCAAATCAGTGGGAAGGGCAGGCACCTTAAGAAAAAAAGGGGCCCACTTCCGCCCCAGGTACCAAGGGGGGGACCAAGCCGAACACACGCCATGGAAAAGTAGAGCGCAACAAAAAGGGAAACAGGGGACGTTTTCCCAGGGCATGAAAAGAAAAAACCCTAAGCATGAGTCAAAAAAAAAAAGGAAAACCGTGCGCTTGTGACCAGGGCGGCAATAAATGGAAAAAAGTACGCGGGTTTTGAGCTTAAACCTCGGGCCGCGGGGGAAAGTCTACAGCTTGAGAGCAAAGGAAAACGCGGGCTCTTTTACCTAAGAAAAGGAGGGACCAAGCGCCCTAAAAAAACCTCGGGGCGAATACTTGGGCTGGGCCAGAATGGCTAAGTTTCGAGAGAAAAAAAAGGAAAAGGGTGAAAAAAGAAATGTCCTGTCAAAAAACGTAGGGATCGGCACGAAACCCTAAAGGGAAAGGGGCTTATGGCACGTCGAAACCAATCCAGCTAGGAGGGGAACGGCAAAGCAGGGACGGGTACGGGGAGAAAAACGCCTCGGGGTAGGAATTGCTGCATGGATTCGTTCGTAAGGGAGGGTAGCATCTCACAAAAAAAAGGGGAGCGCGAAAAGGGGAGGGGCCAGATGCAGCATTGGGGGACCAAAAAAGGCAAGGGGGCACCCAAGAACCTCCCCCCCACAGTGCGGACTCCCATGAAAAGACGCCTCAAATCGGAATAGTAACTCTCTTGGGGGGTAAACGGGAAAAAAAAAAAAAAAAAAAAAACATCTGCAAAAGGGGGGGCTGAAGTATGTCAGTGGCCCAGAAATATAAGGAGTTGCAGGTGAATGCCGAAACAACGAAGGAAACAGGTCTCCAACTTTTTTGCCTAAGTCCCTCACTTTGTGCAGCAACCTACTGAGGGAAGCAACAACTAGACAAAAAAGAACAACAACGGAGGAGTCTAAGGAAGATTGTTCCGGGGGGGGGGGGAGGAACCCGACCAAAGATGATGATCCCATAGGAATATCCACCTCAGAGCCGGGGAGGGAGGGGGGGGGCGGCCGGTGAAGAAATGAGAAGGGATGTTGAGCCTGCTCACAAAAGTCGGGGAACAATAGATAAGAAAGTTCCTCCCCGAGCATTCCCGGGGGGGAAAAAGCTGTGGAGGAGAAGGGGAAGGAGTGGCCGGGCTGAAAATTTGGTTGTCTAACAAGGGGGGGGGTCGGGCTGCAGGTTCATCACCAAATCATGGCCAACAGGAGGAGGACTTTTTTGTGGAGCCCAGACCGGACAGTAAGGGGGACCACTCCAAAAGAGTCCCTCCGTACAAACCCGTGTAAGGAGAGAAGACCCGGAATACAGGGGGGGGCGGACACTGACACTCGGAAAAGGGCCTTAAAGGACCTGGCATGTTCGAGCGTGCCCAAACACAAATCACGCCCACGGGGAGACTTGGCACTTCAGGACGTATCAAAAGGGGAAAGCTCTAAAAGTGACGATGGAAACCTATCAGAAGGCAGTCCATTGGCATAAATGCATGAAGGGGACTGGGTCCCAAGTTGGCGCAAAAAATAATGACTTGGTTGTATAGTAGAATCGAAAAACACGGCCGAATGGGGTTGAGGAGAAACACATATCCGATCCAAAGTTTGGGTCGCTGTGGGTGCAAAAAGCAATGGAAAAAAAGAAGGTCAGGAGAACCGAGAAGAATCGGCAAGGATTGTAGTAAGAAGGGAGAAAAAAACGTCAAAAAAAGGGCGAATCCACGACAGGGGTGACTTCAAAAAAAGGGGGGACTTCTGCGTGGTCAATGGCCCCCCTGGGGCGGAAAGAACGAACAGAAAAGGAAATTGGGACAAACTGAGGTGGGGGCGGGCATAAAACGATCGGGGATCAGAGGGAGAGTTCGAGGAGTGTCGGGGAACAGGTAATGTCAAACCGGAAAAAGGGGGAAATCTGTGAACACCGAATGTTCATGCGGTACAAAAACAGAGTAAACGAGAAAAGAGTGCAAAACTTCAAAAGGAGGACTAAAGTGAAGTCGGGGAAGGGGGGGCGGACCCTTCTGCGAAGGGGGGGGGGGGAAACTCGGGTCTAATGAGGGAAGGAACGCAATATTAGGCCTGCAAAAGACCCCGATGCGGTAGAAAAAAAAAACTGGCAGAAAAAATCTTCTGGGGTTCCTGGGCTTGAGGAGGGGGTGGAAAAGACATGAGAGAGGTAGTAAAAGGGGGACGGACAAATGGGTGTAACCTTTCCAGAGAAACTGGGAAATTCCAAGCCGAGCAAGTGAAACTTATTTACGTCAAAAAAGAGAAAGGGAATCACGTATCGAACACTAAGTACTAAACCTTTCAGATATGGAAAAAATGGGAAAACGGTTGAAAAAAAAGGCGGACCGAGGGTCCCAGGGAAAGCCGCGGATGCGAGGAAGGAAAGTACCCCTGGTTGGTGAAAACGACAGGGAAGTTCAAGGATATGGAAAAAAAAAAAGTACCGGCACCGGAAAAGGTCAAAAGAGCTTTTTAAAAATTATAAAAGTAACGCGGGTCCGGAGTAAACTACGAGATCATCTTGTGGGGAAAGGGGAATAGCAAAATGCTCGGGGGGAAGCACGGAATATAGAGGAGGAAGACTCCAACAAACGGGAAGAAACATAGTATGAGGTGAGGACCACCAGGGTCACGATGTGCAGTTTGCGTGTAGACCGAAAGGGACACAAAACTGAAAGGAACCGAACCGCCCAAGATCAAAACGGGCAAGGAAGTAAGGCGAAGCCTAAGAAAGCCGAAGTAAAAAAAAGAAACCGTGAACTTATCGGCCCCCTAGATTTGACCTGGGACAAAAAACCGTGGCCGGGACCCTAGAACTACCGATCGTAAGGTTAAAACAAAAGGTCAGGTTCATGGGAAAACTGAAAGGTGGCGTTGTGCGGTTAGGGCAGCCACTGAAGGGGAAATGGCGACCAAAAAACACCAAATACACAATGCTGCACCCGAGGGAAAAGGGGCCCCCCAGCATAAGTTAGAAGGAGGTCGGGCATGGCATCAGACTAATTCGGGTTTGCGGGTGAAGCAATAGTTAGCCGGGGTACCGAAAGCCCGGTCCGCTCTAAAGCTATGCTGGGACGGGGGAACCCAAGGGGAAAAAAAATCCGGGAAAAAGTTCGCGTTGGGGGAACATACAAGCCCAACTGTCTAAGGTAGCACCCCCCCTGGAAGGGGAAAGAACGGGATCTTGATTCTTGCGCACGACAGCCACCTTTCAGGAAAAATCGAGCCATCGAAAAGCCTGAGACAAAGGGCCAATGGATTGGAAAGAGAGACTGAACAGGTCCTGAAAACAAAAAACAGAAGCAAGGGTTTTGGCCTTGAGAGTCAACCTCGAGAAAAGCACTGTAGTTCCAATACTCCCCCGAAGGAAAACCAATCGGGGGAAACTAGCCGAGTCCTGCTGCAATCGGCGAACCCTACCTTGAGAAAAGCAGGATCCGGGGGCCCTCGGGAAAAACTTCTTCGTCTAAGGGGTGGGGCGAAAACCACCTTATTACACATTGAGAAAACGGCGTTCCGACTGAGGTGGAAACTGCCTTTGAAAAGTCAATTAAGCTCCTAACAAAAAGAAAGAATCCTAGTTTACAAAAAGAGAATAAATCATTCCCCCTGGATAAACCAAAAAAAGCCTGAGGTGAGAAAATCATCAGTGCGGGGAGGGTTGTTCTCTACCAAAAAAATGAAGAAGGAGGGGGAATAGAAAATATTCCACTAGAAAGGGGGGGCTCGGACTTGTTCCTTTTGGTAAGAGACCGGAGAGATCGCCTCGGGCTTAAAGTACAGGATAGAGTTAGACGATCCAGTCGAGGACGTCACAAAGGGGGGAAGGAACTGCCCGAGGGGGATGGCCATGAGCAATAAAATGGGGCAAGGGGGAGAGCCGAGGGGTCGGAAAAGTAACCCTGTGGTAAGAAGGGGGGTGTAAAAAGTTAGTCAGCCAGCTTCAGGCAACTAGCGGAAAACTATATTCCCCCGGTCATCGGGGGACCCTGTGACCAAACGAGTTGCTATAAAGGAAGGGGGAAAAGGGGCCTTTCGTCCAAAAAAAAACGGAAAAACTTATGAGTCTTGGGAACCAGAATTAAAAGGTGAACCTCCTAGGTTACACAAAGAAAAAAAAGGAATGAGCTCTTTCCGAGATGGGTGGGCAGAGGACGTCTGATGAAGAAAAGGGGAAAAAGGGATTTGAGGGCTCTCAACATAACCGGGAGACCTGTGGGAGGGGAGGGGTCAAGGCTGTGAAACCACAGAAGGTAAAGACGGTACTGGTTGATAAAAAAAAACGGCTGCCGGTTCATGTAGGAAGGTTGAAAAATCAAGAAAGGAAGACGAGGTAGGGATCAGGCCAGGGGAATCGGGGAAAACGCCGGGGGAAATACGGGGAAACACCAAGGAGAATTGTGCAGCGGGAAATAACTCTGTTCGAACGTCAGAATTCCCTTGGAAAAGAGGCAGGGGAGGACCATGACCGTGATCCAGGGGGAGGGGCCAAACTCCAGGGGCGAGGGGGCCCGAAAACAAAAAAGGGAAGAAAATCCCCAAAAAAGAAAGGTTCACAAAAGCAAAAACAAAATGCGCTTAAGTGAGGTTCCAAACATCCCCAGACCTCAGAAGAGTTACAGCCAACGTGGTGAGGGGCATACAACACAGGTTTTGAAAGGGAAAAGATGCTTCGGAAATCCCATCCATTTCAGGGATGAAGTTTTTGAAAGGAGAAATTTCCGTTGGTTCCTGGTCCACCGACTGTCTGCTACCTCATTTAGGTCGCCCGGTTTTCATTGTTCCGGGGGGGAGGGTTGAGGGGTCGAGCACAGGGAGCCGGTATCTTATGGAGAACGCCGAGGGGGCCCGACCAAAAGGGAAAAGTTAACAACAAGATTTGGTGGGGAAACCCCGGCAGAAGTCGAGAAAAAACTCGTGTGGCAAGGGCCGGTCCCTCCTCCACTCCTTCCTGGGATAAAGTCTCGGTGAATCCCTAGGGGGACCAAATGATGAAAGGGGTCTGGTCGGAAACCGAACTGAATCGAGAACGTCATGGAGAAAACCGAAAAAACTCGCCGGTAGAAAGTCCGCAAGGTTCCAAGCCATAGCCGGGAAACCGTAAAACCATGGGTTCTTGTGAGTGAGAAGGGGTCCCACAAGGACGGTGATTCTACTCAGTAATGCATTACTCAAAAGAGGGTCGGATGGGGGGGGGGAAAAAAAAACGTGCCAATTTCGGGGATAGTGAACAGGGTTGCCGTAAGGGGTCAAGCCTTGTTTGAAATAAGTCAATTGGGGACGTAAATATTTCTATTGGGGAGACCCCCCAAAACAAAAAGGGATGGAATTAAAATCAAACCGAAGGGGGGGGGTGAAGTCGGACCGGGAACGGAACACGGGACTAAGTCCTGTCTAGGGGTGAAAAAAAGAAGCCCCCGCCAGCAGCAAGGAAACAGAAAAGAGATCAGGGGTGGGCAGAAAGAAAAATATTTCGGTGGGGAGAGAATCAGGGGAGGAATGCGGTTGTTCGAACCAGGGTATAAAACCGTCGAGGCCTTTTCCCACCGCCGGAACCGAAGGACGTCTCAGAAACCGAAAAAAAAAGAAAATCCCGTAGCCAAAACTTTGTGGATAATACGTTTGGAAGTAAGATACATTACGATAAAAAAACAGGCCGCCAAAAAGAAAACCTCTCAAAAACTCAGGTGAAAAAAGGAAGCAACATGAGAGCGGAGCAAAAAACAGTGTCTGGGGCCGGGCCTTCGCACTCGAAAAAAGGAAAACGCTTTTCCGCCAAAATTCCAAGAGTAGACGGCCAAAGACGCAAAAGGGTTCTACCGAGTGGGGAAAAAAGGCGCAAACAGAATCAAGGGGGGGAGGTTTTTTCGCATCTACTTGACAAAGAAAGGGTCGATGAGGGCAAATAGTCTCCGTCGAAACCTGCTCAGGGGAAATGGGAAAAAAAAAGGACGAAAGGAGCGGGATTATCGATCAAAAAAGGATTCGCTGGTGCCCGCTAAAACACACAACGAGGAGCACCGGATGGAAGGGCGATGTATAAAGGCCGGCAAAAGAAAAAAAGTAAATCGCCAGGAAACAGTACCCCGCGAAAGAGGGGAGAGTTAGAAGGCGAAAAAAAGGGGTAAAAGAACGGCTAAGTCCGGGACCCTGAGGGGGGGCGGATCGGGCAAAAAAACGCAAAAGTCAACCACGGCGGATGCCGTCTAAATCCAGAAAAGGTTAAGAAAGGGAGTGGGACGAAATAGAAGGTCCCTTAGAACTACGCTCTTTGGTAGAAGGGGAGGTTTCTTGATCAACGAAATCGGCCGAAAAAAATGGCTTAACACGACAACAAAAGAAAAGGGAAATAGGCGGTGGCATATAGGTGATCCCAAAACTTAAACCGCAACCAAAAACAAACAAAAAAACTCCCCAGGAAGAGGGCTCACAGTGAAGGACCTCCACGAGAAAAAAGTGGCCCCGGGCCCCGAGGAGGAGGGGAGAAGGACCAATCGGGAACTTGAGCCTTCTTGGATAGGGCCTACACAATCAGAGGGAAGGGAACGTTCCACGGGAAATTACTAAAAAAAAAAAATACCGGGCTCGGGGGAAACTCTATGGGCCGGTGTCCAGAAAGAGGATCACAAAAAATCAA
>Ga0179593_1508080_pt1 | contig 23692 bp, 18 predicted proteins | sample CZODoug2_1_08_16_FD_185931 | JGI IMG/M metagenome (GOLD analysis project Ga0179593, IMG submission 185931) | Vadose zone soil fungal communities from Angelo Coast Range Reserve, California, USA - CZODoug2_1_08_16fungal (PacBio error correction) | ecosystem: Environmental > Terrestrial > Soil >...
TCTTGAGAACGACGCTGGGAGAGAGTCTGACTGGAAACCGCGAAGACCAGGAGCCGCGAGCACTCAGGGGGATTAAAAAGATTGCTTGTACAATTCATAGGACGGCGACACCAGGGAAAAACGAAGAGTAAGAAGCGAACCAGCGCGAGTAAGCCCCGTATAACCTTCCAACTCCGGGTTTGAAGGGCCCAGTCTACAGCGATGATATACCGGACGAAGCACCAGAATTCCACGGTAAAGGATGGACGACCACGGCGGTCAGAACAGAAAGGAAATTATTGCTGTGCACATTGGGCTGCGAAGTAAGGGAGTACGCAGATAATTAACCGAACAGTGCGCGGAGTACGACGGAGGGGAAGGGAAGAAGGCGGAAGCCGAAGGGGATCTTATTCTCGACCCCGTTGGGGGACAAAAAAGTGTGTAGGGATCAAAAAAAAAAAAACGAAAACGATGAAGGAGGAGGATAAGAAAGGCGGAGTTATATAACCGGAGCTCGCTTCGGCCGAAAAGGTAGAACGATCGAAGGTTCCGAGTCCACAAAAGTGCCGAAAAGATCACAAGAATTTCTACGCCGCGATCCGGAGGGAAGACGAGAGTCGTTACGTTAAGAGGAGAGACGAGGGACCCTCGGGGAAGAAAAACTGTCGGAACCCTTCTAATGGTCTAACTAACTGGGGGTCAGAGACGTAAGCCGAAGGTCGGAATGAGTCTTGGTCTCACCGAACGAGATGAGGGGAACGCTCCACATTAAGAAAAAGGAACAGAGAGAGGGGAAAGGAGCGGGTGCATCTGCTCCATCGGTGAAATTGTGAAAGGGTTCGGAACCGGGCAAATGAAAGCCGGTACCGAGAAAAAAAGACCGAGTGGGACGATAGACGAAAACGATCACTGTTTCAGGCAAGAGGGGGTGTTGCGTCGACGGAAAAGAAGGGGAGACAACGCGTTGGTCATTTCACCTTCTCCTCAAAACAATGAAAAAAGAGAGAGGGGATGCCGAAGAGATAAAAGGAGACCGACAAGCCACGAAACACCCACATCTCCCATGCACAAGTGAGAAGGGGGGGGGTTTCGAACTAGAACCATAAGACGGATGTGGAATCGTAACGCCGACCGTGAAGGAAGGAGGAAAGGAAAAAAAATCGCTTCCCGACCTAGTCAAAGAATGCGGAGGGGAGGGAAAGCATGGGGCTATCCTGGGAACAAATCGATCAGATGGGAGTGAAAAACAGAAAGGGGAGAAGTCTTAGGGACGGCCCCCAAGTACACTCTCCGAGGGGTGTTGAGCAGAGCGGGGGCCCGGGCCCCGAACGACTCTCAAAAGTTCAGGGGGCGGCGGGAGGTTAGACTGACTGGCATTGTGACGAGCGTTTTACGATGAACCTTGAATACGTCGGATCCGATTTACACACCTAATCAGTTAACCGGTTAGGAACGACCTGTTTATCCCTTCCTTCATGCGAAGTGCTCGAAGCACCGGAGCTCGTATACAACAGTGGAGCGACCGTTGTCGAAAGCGATTAGGGCCAAAATCTCCGAGTACTTCGAAGTCGAACACTTTACTGACAGTCTTGGGTCTACAAGGGAAAAAAGGGGGGGGAACATAACAAGAAACGGTTGCATGGGGGGAAGGTTTCAAGCTCCGTGGAGGCATTTATGAAACTCCTTTTCCAGGTTGGGGCGGAGCATAGAAACGTACGAGTAAACGAGGAAAGAACCTGCAGGGGGAATTCATCCCAACGTGGTCAGTCGGGGGGAGAAGAGGAAGTGCAAGCAAATTGGCTCGCTGTCGAGAGTACTACGGGACAGCGAGTTTGCCTAGACGGGGATAGGGGGCGAGGAGCGAGAATATCTCAGAGACGGCTCTAGGGAATAAGGTCAAGAGCAAAGGGGGGTGTCGCGGAGTACCTCTCTTCTTGTGTTTGGATAGAAAAAAAAAAGATCGGTGGATCCCGTAGTACCTACGGAGAGGGGACAATCAAGACTTCGGTATCATCTCTAAGGGGAGGGGGGGATCGTAAGGGTGGAAGAGGCTACCTGGGGCAATCATCTTACGGCACCCTACTCTGGACCGGATACGAGGGGAGATGGGCTAAAACTATCAAGCAACGACGGGGGACCTTATAGATGCCCAACATATAAAAGCCCGCCTTAAGTAGCGAAGAGGGGGAACAAACTGTAAACTCGCGCCGAAACGATAAATGATCAAGGGGGCGGCTGAGCGGGAGGCAGCAGGGGTGATGTGTCGTGCTCAGAGCCGGAGGGAGGTTGGGTTTACAAAAAAACAAAAAAGGGTTTGGGTGAAAAAAAAAAAAAAAAAAAAAAAAAAAAAAAGAAAAAAAAAAAAAAAAAAAGGAAAAAAAAAAAAAAAAAAAAAGAAAAACACAACCCCCACTTGAGGACAAAAAATAAAACCATTGTTTTGTGTTGTGGGGGGTGGTGCCACCACGAAAAAGACCCCCCCCCGCCCCCACACAAAACACAACACCCCAAACCCCCCCAGACCAAGGCACAAACCACCAAAAAACCTACACACAACCACCCCCCCCCGAAAATACCGCGAAACATCCAAAAAAAAAAAAGTACACAAACCCCCCCAAGAAACCCACCCCGTCACCTTTGGGTTTTTTTTTTTTCCACCCACGCCCCCAAAAAAAAAAAAACCCCCACCACCCAATCGCAATAAAAAAATCCACCCCCCCACCAAAAACCATATTCCCCCACAACCACCCCCCACCCAACCTTTTTTTGGAAAACCACACGAGACCAACCAAAACGACCAACTTTAAAACACCAAACCAAACTCCCCCCAAACGACCACCAAAAACAAAACCCCCGTGGTGCGCACAATCAAAAAGACCCACCCACAAAAAACCCCCCCCCTTTTTTACACCCTGCCACACAAAGGAAAACAACAACCCACGCCCGGGGGGGGGGAAACCAAAAAAACCCCGAAACCCCAAAAAAAAAAAAACACAAAAACAAAAGTTTCTCTTCTCTTCTCTTTCAAAGCAAAGGGGAACGCCAGGCGCGGAAACGGTGCGCTCTAGGAAAAAGCAGTGGGAGCGGATTGGCGTGGGGCGACGTGACTCCAACTCGTCACGAGACTCAAGGCGTGGAATGGGTGAATCGCGATCTCGGACCACTCGAGCGGAGAAGTTATGGGGGACTCGATGACTCTCGAAACGTTCAGGGGGGCCTGCCGTTTTAAATTTCTCAGGGAAAAAAAGCCATCTCTCCATTAAAACAAAGGAAAACCGGCAGGCCTAATCCATACATCGTCGACCAGATCAACAAATAAAGTTCCAAGAAGACCGACTGATTCAGTACGAGTGAGAGAGGACTCGATAGCCAGGGGAGTCAACTACACAGTCGACAGAGTGTGAGGCTTCTGAACCTTGGAAGGGGGGAGCTTTGACGAAAACAATAAACGAGGTCTCCTCGAAAGAATCTAGGAGGTGCTTTAATAGGCGTCGAAATGGGCGGCTTCACCGGGAGAATCTATGGGGCCCGTACAGCAGACAGGAAGCTGCGAATCTACAGGGGGGAAAACCCCTTTGCACTCTAATGAAGAAAATGAGAATGAAGGCGTCAACAACGTGGGAGTACATTACTGTTACAGAACAGCATAATACCACGCCAGCTACAGCGTATGGGAAGGAAGACTGAGCGAAGTCTATAAGAGAAAAAAAAATCGTTCACTCGAAAACTTGGGATGTTCCACTGGATTAGGCAAAGAGAGGGGGCTTCTCAAAAAAGCGGCTGGCGTGCAGGGAGGGACTACGGGGTACGGCAATGCGGGAGGAGTCAGTCCAGAACAGTGGAATCGGGTAGACAGGTTTTAAGTCCTCGTCTTTGAGGAGCTTTAGAAGAAACGGAAATGTTTAAAAAAGTCCACTGAAAGGAGACTGTCAACACAAAAAAGAGGAAGGGAAAGATATTGGTTGTTATCGAGGAAAAAATAAGCCGTGGATGGCTCAGCCAAAAGCCTTACATTCTAAAGAAGTCCCAACAAAGGCCAATCACCGGTTCGTACGAGGGACGGACGAAGCCGGATCGCCTTCTGGTTAGCACGACAGCGGGTATCGGTGAACGGACCAAAAGACAGGGTGACCAAGAGAAAAGGGGGGGAACCGGGGACAGTCCTAAAGAAGAGTTCAAGGGACTGAGGAGGGGGGTCGAGGCAGGAGGAAAGGCTAAAGGTGTCTACGGGGCGTCATTGAAAAAAAGTCCAAATAGGACTATCAAAACGGGGAAGTTTTCTGCAAGTGCGTCATCGCAAGGCACACTTACTTGGTCGAGGAGGGAAAATGGAGGTTGGGGGAAGACGTCGTTCAGAGGCTCTTACGGCGACTCGAATGAAAATCACCGGCTGACAAGAGGAAAGAGACCGGCGAGCGGATCTGAGGGAGAAATTACTACTTGAGGAAAGCAACAAGCCTACCGGGACCGGACGAGAGAGTTATCTTACGAAAAGGTGGAAAAAACGGGAGGACCAGTAAGAGGCTAGGTCTTGAAAAGAAAAAGGAGTGTACCGGGGGAGGGGGGTCGAGGTAGAGAGGGAAGGGTCTCGGTCTTGTCGGAAGGACGTTTATTGTAAAAGTCATGAATTGGGAAGGTACAAGGGATGGTAGGAGGGGAAGGCGTGAACCACCTTTCGGGATTTTGGGAAGGGAGCACCTAAGCTGACACAATGAACCCTGCAGATATATATCTAAGCAAGGTAGAGTGAGCGGGGTGGGGGTGGGAATCAATAAAGGTATCTGTCCACAGGGACCCTTGGGCTGAAGAACTATACCTTGCATTGGGGGAGACCTATCGGAAAAACAGGAAGAAACAAAAATTTGTCAGGTCCTAACCAGCCAGAGAAGAGATACTACTACATATTTAGAGTCTCTGGGTTCGAGGGGACCGAGAGTCAGATCCTGAAAAAGGGGGTGGGGGGGGGGGGGGGGGCCGGGGGATGAGGAAGGGGGGGGACCGCCCTCTCGTTATCGGGGACACAGCAAAAACTAAAAAAATGGCGGGGAGAGAGACTTCAGATCGCCCTGGTAAGGAGGAAGGGGAAAGTGCCGAGGCGCAATGAAGGGGTTGCTCGTTATGAAAAATCTAACGGAGGAAACTGTCTGAGGGGGGGGGCAATGCGTAAAATAAGCTGGGGGTCCCTTGAATAACTATTCTTCCAGGAAAAGGGTATTTAAGGGAATATCCCAAGGATGGAATATTTCAACACGGGACCAAGGGAATCTGGGGGGCACAGACCGCGGGGGGACTAGAAGCTCTAAGATTCGGAACTTCTTGGGAATGGAGAATTAAACTCTGTGGGAGGGCCGTTAAATACAATCTCGTTCCCCACACGTGAGCGTTCACCCAAAACGCTAGGAAGCAGGAGCTCCAGGCGAGATTAACCAGGGTCTCTTTAGCATAGTCGGAGACAATCAAAGGTGACTGCGGAGCGCTAAGTCTAAAATCGAGAAGCTTGGAGACATCATTTTCGGTCCTGGGGCTCGAGCAGGGGGGGAGTCACGGCGCAAGTGACCTAATGACAGATGCGCTAAAATGGCGAAAAATAACACGATAAAAGGATTCCCGGAAAACTGGACTTTCGCGCAAGAGAATAGCTATGGAAAAAAGGCAACGGCCTATCACAACTGAGAAAAAAGAGTGACCAAACCCAAAAAGTTCTCGACTCCACGGGGCTGGGGTCACATGGGAGGAGAAGTAGGAGGTCTACCGAAAGGGGAAAGAGTACAGGGGAAATAACTTAAGCAGGAAAAGGGATTAACGAACCAAAACGGAGGAGGGGGGTATAAAAAAGGGGGGGCTAGCTCTTTGTTGGATGGAGGGTCCGAACGTCACAAAAGGTCATACAGCAAGATTCAGTAATAGGACGCGACATGAGGAGGATGCCCGGTCAAGGAAAATCGCGATCAGGATTAGCTTCAAACAAAAAGATAAGAGAGAAAAATCTGTACGACATCAGAAAGAATTAGACGCGAGTAAAGGAGGGAAAAGCTGAAAGCGAAGTACACCTCGGAAGCGCAAAAACCGCCTGGTACGTGTAAAGGAGGGGGGGTCCTACCAGGTAAAAGGACTTAGGGTAGAAGGACGGGAGGAACACCCTCAAATGCTCTCGCAAGGACCGGCAAGCCTGAAGAAAAAATCGAATGACTAAGCAAACTACTGTTTGCCGAAAGATGACATGTCAGCGGGGGGCGTGGTAGCCTGAAGAAAGCACGGAGGGACAAAAAAAAATCGGAGTTGGGGAAAAGGCTCAAAACTATATTTTTTGACGGGGGAAAAGGGGGCTTGTGGGGGGGTTTCTTAAGGGGATTCGAGCTGGTGTCAAAGACTTCCGATTGGGGATCCTGCACAAAACCGGATGAGTAATGAAAAAGATATGTAAGGGGAGGCCAAGGAATCTAAGAAATAAAAAAGAAATGACGTTGATCAAAGGAGACATTGGACTAAAGGAAAAAACCACTCGACCAATGCGAGGAGGCCACGGTAGAAAAGACGCCCACAGCCGAGGTTACGGTCGTAAAGCCTGCCAAATGAGGAAGAAACGTTCCGGCAAAAATAACTAGGAGGATATGAAGGCGTTACCGGATGTAGGAAGGGAATCAGTCTCGAGAAAAGATTCCCGACCCTCTCCATAGATATATCAGGGGGGAAAAAGGGGGCCGTCAAAACCAAGTACAAAAAGGGTGGGGCGGAACTTCAGCGGGGGGGGGGGGATGGGTCTGGAGAGTTCCACGCCTAAGCCTTTATACGGGATCACAGGTGGGCGGAAAATCATTCTGGGACGGTCTAATGGAAGAGAATAAGACATGAGAGAATGCACTGCTCACGAAAACGCCAAAACCAAAAAACCACAAAACGATGAAGCGGGGAAGACAAGCTTGCAAGCAAGACCGTGAGAATCTAAGCGCACCGAGGAGGAAAGAAAACGGGTCGAGAATCATGTGTAGACTATCTATTGACGGGAGGAGGAAGCGGCAAGTAGGAGAACGCGAGTGTTCAAGTAGGACGGAGACCACGAGGCTTAAGAGAGGGGGTAGATCGAAGGGAATTATCAGATAGAAAAAAAAACTTGGAAGGATGGGTGATACTGGAGATAGAAAGACGAGTTCGACAGGAAGAAAAGTGCGTTGGAAATGAAGGAGGACCTGTGAGAAATTCTCCGATCAGGCCGAGCAGATGACAATGGGAGAGTCGAAAATATACTCGAGTAACTAACGGGGAAAAAAATCGGTTGCGACCATATGACAGAGGGGTAAGGTCTATACAAGAGAACGTATTTTACTAGGATCCTCCAAGGGAAAAGAGAACAGGGGTGGGGGGGGGGGTAAAAGTCTGTAGCCTCTGCAGATTTGTTGTTGATAAAAGAGGCGTTCGTCAGTAAAAGCATCAGTCAGGAGGAAAATCAGCGTCGGGGGCTCAGAGTCGAATCGGGGAGAGGTCGGTGTTTAAAAAAAGAGGGCCTTGAGGTTGGGGGGCTGAGATGAACTAACTAAAAGTGTTAGGAATTCTTACTGAACCGGACATACCAATGGGGGGGGAACTGCATCGTGGATCTTGCACCCTTAACCAAGCGATATGCAGTCGATATGTTCAGGGAGGAGCAAGCTCACCTAAACTGGGAGGGAAACCAAGGGGGGGAATTAGCGTCCGCATCAGCGAAACCGAAAACGCAAGCGAAAAGGTGAAAAAAATACAAGTTAGGGGGCGAGGACAAGGCGTCGAGAAAACCATAGGGTCAGGTGTAGGGAATCAGATCAAAAAATCGGGGGGAAACAAGTCATAATGGAATGGTAAGCGGAAACGGGCCTCACTACTTCCTTATTGCTAAATAAGACTGGGGTCTCAGGGAGGAAGAAGACCAGTTTGAAAAAAGAGGGGGAGTTTGCGGCTTAAGGGTGAGAAGCGTTCAAGGGGATCACGAAGGTAGGAAGGGCAAACAAGGGGAGGATCAATGGGAATCGAAAAATAAGTGATCCCCAACTCCACAGGCATAAGCGCAGCGGTTCTCTACCTATGGAAGAGGGGGTGTGAGGGGGAGGACGGTTAAGCTAGGGAGAACGAAAAAAACCTCGAACCGAGCAGGTGGTCACGCATCAAACGGGGCCGAATAAAACATAAACCAAGTAAGAAAATAAAAGGCCTGACCTATCCAGAGCCCGGTTGGACAAATTCAAAGCCAGGAACACCGAAGGAAAGAAAGACAACTAGAAAAAACGAGCGAGTAGATCCCGGACTGCACGAAAAGATAGAAATGGAAGGGCTGCGGACCATTAGGGGAGATTTAACAGACAATCATCGTGAGGGAAGACTCCCAATAAGCTCAGAGGGATAACTCCGAGGGAAGAACTGAGTCTAAATATAAACGTCGAAAAAAAAAGAGGGGCGAGATACGGCTAGAAGGCTCGAAAGAGAGAAGTAGCAAACAAGAGAAGAAGGGCCTCTACAGCGTATGCAAATAAGCACTGGGGAGAAATCAAGTAGGCACCGGGAAATCAGACCTGTGGGATTAAAGGTGAAAAAAATGAAATCAGAGAAATCAAAGGGAAACTCATCACGCTTCGTACGGAATCAAAAAGGCGGAACAAGAACTCTAAAAGACCCAACACGTCCACTCGACCAACGGAAAAGTTCCCCTTTGAAGGGGGGAAAGTTGGACTCGGTGAGGGGAGAGGACCGACGCGGCATCCTGGACTTTTAAGTGGCGTAGAGGCAGGAAACGCACGAAGAAGGACGTAAAAAACGCGGGAAAAAGGAACATTGGATGACGGTTGGTGGGCATACTGAGTGCTGTAAAACACGATTCAATTTTTGAAAAAAACCAAAGTCAACGAAGAAACAACCACTTAAGGAAAATAAGAGAGAGGGGGAACTTGCAAACAGCCCAAAAGCAGGGGAGGAGTAATACAACCGAAGGAAGAGAAAAAGGGCAGTTAACTCACGAGACACGTGTAGGGAAAAGAGAAGGAAAAACTTCGGAAAAAAACATCCAGAGGGAAGGCGAGTCTCATAAGAAACTCAAACACATTAGAGACGTCCGCGGGGGGGATACAACAAGAGTGGTCCTAGGCTCACTGAAAAAAAGGGGTCGTTCCGAGGTTCCTACTGCCTAGAAGAATTTGTCGCAGGAGAGGACGGGCGAAAGGGGGTTTTTCGCGTACGAGGCGGAGCGGCGGTCAGGTTGAAAAAGACTAGATCAGTTTTTACGACTGCTGGAGGAGCAGGGTGACGGCAGAAGTCCACATGAACGGGGGGAATGGAAAGTCGTAGAAAGTCAGGAGAGGGGGAAGGGAAAGTCGTTAGAGCTTTACGGACGAAAGATACGGAGGAAGGTGCAACATGTATCCCAGAGGAGGGGGGAAGAAGCTTAGCAGCATCTGCGTGGAGGACGCGATCTTGGCAAGGGTCAAAGATCACAAATAAGAAGGGAATACTAAGACAAGGTTATCGATCGACAATTACTTCAGAAGAGGGGGAAGAGGCGTAAAATCGGCCCTAAAAAAGGGTAATCTAAAAAAGGCTTGGACAAGAACGAACATACTTGAAGAAAAAAGGCTCGGTCAGGGAAAGAAAGTTCTAGGGACGGGGATGAAAGAGGAGAGGAGGGGGGTACAACAGTCTTCAAATGGGAAAAGATTCGTGGAAAGGCAAGGGGTTGGGTGGCGGGAGGCCCAGCTTCCAAGAAAGGCTTACCGGACCAGAATCAGGGAAGAGTATCTAGAAACAGGATCAAGTTGGGTTAATACCAATGTAGGCGCGACCGAGTCGCTCAGAGCAAGAATGTGATCCTCGTAAGAAGGGGAAGGTTTCGACCGACGGGCGAACTCAATGGGGAAAAAAAAGTAAAAAGGGAGTGTCGTCATCAGAGACCAGAGTCAATATTATCAAAAACGATGTTGAGAAGGTGGATAGCTACTCGCTAAAGATACTGGAAAAAAAAAATAAAGAAAGAGGAGAGGAAGAAAAGATCTCCTAGAACAAAAAGAATCTAGCCGACCTTGAAAATGGGTACACAATTTGGGGCGGAAGTCTCTTATGGGGGGACGATGCAAGGCAAGAAGTGGAAAAGAACCTTCACGGGTTAAGGCGATAAATCAATAGAAATTAGCTTGTCAGGGGGGACATGGGTATCCAGCCATAGAGGGCCAGTTCCAGTGCAGTAGATCCAAATGGACATCGGAAAACTAAGAAGGGTGTCACCCAAAGTCCGCTAGTTCTCAGAGTCAAGACAGAAGCAGAGAAGTCTTGAAGTTCAAGAAACTCAGGTATCTACCGGGAAGCAGCCTGGGAACAATATCAGAAGAAAGAAGGGGAGGAACAGCAGCAAAAGACGGTGTCCTGGACATGAGGCATGATAACTGAACTTAAATAAGATTAGATAAATCTGCATCCCAGATATTCAAACTTGTGAGGCTCGATACCAGTACGCGGTCGAAAGAAATAGAGTAAAGTAAAGACGAGGAAGGAAGATTCGACCCTGAAAACGAAACAAACCACTGGAAACAGGATGACAGAAAAGAACAGGAAATCCTATAGGCTAAGGGAGAAAAGGGGGACCTAGATTGCAGAGAAGAGAAAGAGCCGACATCTAATAAACAAAATGAGAAACCTGAAAATGGGTGGAAAAGGGGAGTAATGTTCTGAGACGAAGGGATTAAACAGTTTGTCTAGCACGTAGAGAGTCTGACTAGACCTGAAAAGAGGAGGAGACTAAATCGGCGAGACCAGGGGTAAGAATTTGTTGGGGGGGAGGGCACTAAAGAAAGCGGAAGGGAATGAGACGGGCACGTTAGATAAAGGACAAAGGGTCGGAGGGGAAGGGCTGGACTCAAATATCATTCACAACAATTATAAAGGAAGAGAAGGGGTCCTCCGAAAAAATGCCGAGAGTCAGGGTAAAAAGGCGTGGAAACTAAGGCGACGAGGAACAGTACACTTCGTGAGAAAAATCGAGTAGGGAAGTTTGGGGTCGAACCTTTAAAACGGAATACTTCGAAGGGGGGGGACGGGGAAAACTAGCACGCTAAGAGAGTTGAATTGAGAATAGAATCGCCGAAAAAACGAATTCAAAGAATATAAGAATGTTGTTCATCGTACCAATGTCAGGGCGTGGGGGTGAGGTCGGCAAAGAGAAAAAAAAGAAAGAAGATGGGAAGCGCTCATTGACCAGTCGAAGAACAAGGGATCAAAAGTTGCAAGCAAGGGGGGAGCGTGGGTTGGTGGGGACGTTCGTGCAGACGAACGGAAAGCCCGCGGCGTACATTGGAAGAAAAAGATATACCGCTCTCAAACGGGAGGCTTATAGATCAACAAAGGAAGAAGATGTGACAGAACCTTCTACAACGCCACCAACCAAATCGCCTCTGCGTGGAAAAAAAAAAAAACACAGGGACATTCGGCTAAACAGGCCACAAGAGGGTATTTTCGTGCCGTTACCGAGTAGCGGCTTCGAATCCTGGGTAACTACTCAAACAAGCTCGTCGACATGAGCCGATGCACACGATCAGGTTTCTGAGGAATGGGGAGGGGCCGCAGGGGGCGACCTGCAAGCGATGCAGTGATGGTGACACGAAACCCCGAGTAGACAATTGAAAGGGGGAGGAGGAGTACACACAAAGGTAAAGGGAAAGTAATGGGGTCTTTCAAGGGTCAGCGGAGCGGTTGAGAACCAAAAGAAGGACTATAATATTTGCACCGAGGTATTGCGGCGTGAGTAAAGAAGATTCGTTGTTGGCTCATCGGGCAGGTTATCTACTCGTCGTAATATCAATGATACCCTGCGCATGCTACTGAGAAAGGGCATGAAAAGTCGAGAATCCGTCCGGCCAGTTAGGAGGTGCTAATCATCAACGGACTAACGGGTCTCAAAGCACAGTTGGGGAAACGCTCGGAGGAAAAGGCGAGCGCGAAGGGCTCAGCGTTTAACTCATGAGTCAGGCGAAACAAAGCTACTTCGAACCATGGGAAAAGCAATCGCATTGTTTCATAGAGAGGAAGGGGGTAGGGAGAGGGTATAAAAGATCCGGCAGCAAGTGGGAGCGAAATCGACGAGTCAAGACTAACGGAGGGGAACGACTCGGAAGGTGGGGAAAGGGTAAGTCACCTTCAAAAACGCGAAGAGTGCCTGCAACCTGGGGCCCGAAGAAAACTTGAGGCAGGGCGTAAGAGGGAAGAAAGCGTGGCCCTGATTGATGAGAGCACGGAGCAACGCCGCAGAGATTATCGGGCTCCGCCGGGTCAGGCCTATCAAGTTCGAGGGTCGCCGATCGCTGGGGGGTGGATGGGCTAGGGACCGTCAGGGTGAGATCCAACTGTCTTTAGGAGATAGGCGGACGTCTTACTTCGGAAGGAGGGGGCAGTCTCTCGAAAGACGGAGGCTGTTAAGGATGTCCGTGTAGTTTCGGGAGAAACGAGAAGGGTTGTACTTACGGGCAACTACCTAGGGCACATTGGGGGGAGTAGGCAGGTCTTTGATAAGCGGGGAAAAGAGCGCGATCAGTACTGATCGAGTCCAACGAGGAACCATTTGCGTCACCGTGAAAGAGTCCGAAGCAGCGAGCAAAAAATTACGGAGTGCGGCGCAGTACACGGACCGAACAAGGGCTCTGTTATCGCGGGGAATTGAAGGATCAAGAGCAAGAGGTTAGTAAGAGGTCGTCGTGGCCGATACCTCATGGAGTACGAAAGTCGGAATTCTCTTTGTAGCTAAAGGATAGCACTGGAGCGGGGGCTCCTCGCTGGAGGTTCCTGCCGAAAAGGGGGTGTAAACCTTAGGGGCGTGGGAGAGGTCGTTCTAAAAATTAGTCGTATCTTGACACCAAGGTCGTTGGGTTACAATCGGATGGAAGTTGTATAACACCCGGCTCAAAGGAAAAGCGTCTGCAGCTGAAGCATCTCCGATCGTGTTTCACCGGTGAGCCCTGCAACTTAGACGGGAGAATAAACAAAATAACTGCTCCTATCGTGAAAGGAAGACAGCTAAGGGGGAAAAAGCATCCCTCCGCCAATCATAAGATGTCCGGAGCCGACTGGGGGGACCTCTATGTAAGTGTGTGATACGTCAACAGAGACAAAAAAAGGGAAAATACTAGAAGGAAGACTATGGCCTATTGGCTAACGACAACATGCTAGTCGAAATTGTCGAGGCGGACAGGAGGATTGGGTTTTCATCATAAGGCACCCGAGCTGCGGATTCTAAAACTCATCTCCGCCAGTAGGGAGCCTCGCTCGCCGGTAGCTCAAATAGAAAAGAAGACGTAGGAGGCGCTATGCGAAAATCTCTTGCGAACCCCCAGGTACGACGAATTGACTCTCAAATACCACGGTCATGGTGCCCGAGGAGGGGAAGGAACTTCCTCAGTTACGCCCGAAAACGGGACTGGTGAAGCATTGAACTGAAATTACGCTTCCCCCAATTCAGAGGACGACGTCAAGTAAAGACAGGGAAGTTGTACAACTCGGTTCCACTCTGACACTGACAAGTTCCCCCTTTCGCGAGAAAAGTATTCACGGGTGGAAGAGTCAAGATGCATCAAAGATGATTGCAGGGAAGAATCTCTCAGGAGTTTCCGTCATACGAAGGGCGCCCCTGAGTTAACAGAAACCGGTGGAGACGGGTTGCTCAGGGGGTGGGGAAGGCGTAGTTGTAGGTAGAAGAAAGTCGGGGTTTGTAACGGGACCAAGCAACTCTCCACCCAAAATTGAGATGGCTGGGGGACGAGTTCAAACATGAACGCGTGGCTGGCGAGCCAACCGCGTAAAGAAGTCCCACTATCAACATCATAACAAGTCGTGGAACGCTATTAAAAGACGTTCTCCGGAGAAGGAGGGGGGCCTGAGCTAGATCAAGCAGTCAGACAGCAAAGACAGCTTTCTTCCGCGGGGAAGAGAACGCACGCACAACTAAGGTTGCCACTACGGGAGAAGGAAAAAGGGCCGGTGGTCCTCGTTTAAGTTGTGGTACCGGACTAAAGAGGATTTGGGGGCAGGTATGACTTCTAGAAATTGGTGTGGCGAAGTAAGTGAGATAGTGGGAGGGGAAGGGGGGTCATAAGTAAGTGTGGGTTATACGGGTGAAGTCGCAGCGGTACATCCTAGGGGAAAAAGGGGGTCGTAGGGAACCAATTAGTATAACTTCAGGGGGGAGAGGTCAATGAGTCGTCTGAAAGTTATGCCGTACGGAGCAAGCGCGACGTGGAAAAAAGACTTTATTAGAGCGGAACCGGCGGATAGGAAAGATGATTCGGGAAGAGGAGAGAAAAATTACATTTGGGGTGGTGAAGACACAATCCTCCGGTCAGAAGCCTACCATTTATATCGACGGAACTTTGGGGGTTCGAGAAAATCTAGCCGCAAAGCAGGGAACCAGTTCAGAAGAGGGGATTCAGTTTAGTCGTGGCCTTCAAGGGAACCCAGGGGAATCGAGGGCTCGGGGTCTAAAATATAAGGGGGTAGGGGGAGCGAGAGTTTCAGGGGGGGAACCATCCGTCTTGGGACTGCGTGACGCTCGGGAGCTGTTGGTAACTGAGCAACAGCGACACTGTAAGAACCGTATGAGTCAAGCGGGAGAAACGCCTGCGAGGCGATCCGCCGGGAGATTTTGAACACCTATCGGGGATAGCGTAACCCAAAGATCACTACTTGGAGGCGGGGGAGTCTGAAGACCTTGCATAAGGGACGAAAGGAGAAAAAAAAAAACCACCTAATCGAATCACCTGACTTGTGTAGGGGCCTCGCTTCCCAGGCTCTAATACGCGCCTGGGGGGGTAGTTACGTTTCTATGGCCCAGAAAGATGAATTGGGGGCTACACTCTGATGGGAGAGATGCCCCGTGGCGTATGTTCAACGAGGCACGGCAAGCGCCTCTACAACTATCTGCGAAGCCGACTGAAATAACCGTTGGTAAACTACGGCGACGGGACGAGTAAGAATGTGCAGATATGAGAGCTCAAGGGGGACACAAAGTAAAGTCGAAGGGCAGGCGCAGACGCAGCGGGCTGCTGGAGCCCCAGAGAAAAAGCACACGGGACGGAAAGGAAAAGGTAGGTCGAGATATCCTAAGTAGGGTCAGAGGGGACCGTCCACGAAAGTAAAAACGCGGGGGGCTGCCCAAACCCGGAATCAGGGCGGAAGACGAAGATGAGCCCATATTCGTGAGTGTCAAAACAAACGGCCTCGGAAGCTTACAGGGAAGAAACGAAAAACGGGATAGTTCAAAGAGCAGCAAAACAACGCAGGAGAGAGCGCCGACGATAACAAGTTTAGGCGAAGAGGCTGAGCACGAGAAGTATATCTTTCTAGCTCGCCGCGAAAGCGGAAGTGAAGAAGGGAGGGAGTGCGTGTCGAAAAAACATCCCGTATCTAAGTGCGATCGGGAAGGGGTGACCTCGCATCGTACGGCAAAGTTCTACCTCACTAACAACGTTCAGTTACCTTAAAACGCAGGGAGAAGGGAGGCTGGCTGGTTAATCCCGCCGAGTCAACCATCAGTCAGTAGATAAAAGACCGACAAAGTCAGTGAGCTCCCGGTTCACATGGGGCTTTCACATAAGGGCGGGACGACTCTGAAATAATTCTCTGGGAGCTGAAGTAGAAGGCTGGGTACTAATCCGCCTGATTAAAAAGCGACTCAATGATTCATAAGGTTTTATGGGATAAGCACTACTAACTCTTCGGAAGTTCTCCGCAACCGGGAATGGAACAGGAAAGAATTCGAAAATTAGTGGGGCAGGGAAGCATGAGATCGGCAACGACGATTAAATGACACCAGTGAGGGACTAAGCACAAATAATAGGGGGGACGAGAAGACAAAGATTCCTCGGAACTTCTATAGCACGCTGGGACGAGACGACAGGTTGGAGAACCGATACAAGGGTCTACAAACAACTGCGAGGGTAAAGTTCAACTGGGGTTTCGCGAAGCGAAACAGGACACCGACATACTCTAGGAGCAGGGTCGTCACAGAAGGCTTCTAGTGGAACGAGCGAACATAGCCCGCCCTCCAGATCCTCGAGGATCTGGGAAACTCGTAAGGGCAGCGTTGGGGGGGAACGATTGAGAAAACCATGACGAAGAAAAGCACACGCAGTTCAACCATCCGCGTGGGGAAAGAGTCGATGAAACCTTTAGATGGAACGCAGTCAGGGGGGCCGAGTGTTTGGGGGCGGTCTTGACAAGGAGATCCATGGGGGAACGAGTGGCGTCATTGGAATCCATAGAGAAAACTCATCAACAAAAAAAAAGGGGAAAAAAGAGGGAGGAAAGGAAGTTCGAAATGAAAAGGACCAGCTCGCCAAACGGTGAGAAAAGGGCCACCACAAAGCGCACACTGTTGTTCCAATAACCAGACTATCCACCCCAAAAACACAAAAAAACCGGGATTGGAACCGGGGGGAGGGAAAAGACGCAAGGAAGCGTCCTTTACGCCTGCAGTCGGCAGAAGTGCACCGACCGTAATCCCAAGACTCAAGTGCAAATGGATCGAGGCAAACCCGACTCTATGAGGTAAATTCGGGAAGGATGGAGAAAGAAGTGACAATATTCAGTTAGAGTGACACCTCGAAGCGAAAAGGATCGGAAGGTAAGGTCTTACAACCAGGACCGGCAGTACCATCAGAGGTGCGAAAGGGAGGAGGGGGGGCCTGACGCCTTCCACTAAAAGCATACGATTACGCAAGTGATGATCTATTACATCTGGTCACGTGGTGATCTCGGGTAAGTTGGGGCGAGAAAGAGCGGGCTCTAAGTGCTCACAATCTCGTCGCCGGTTGAGTTCCACGCGTGAGGATAATCCTTACCCGGAAGGAAAGGGAAGAAAGACCACACCGAGCCGTGAAAAAGGGTCCAAGCCGTTAACGATTCACCGGCGGGGATCCGAGGACGCGGTACTTATACTGACTGAACTGACGCATTCCGACAGTCAGAATCAGGAAGAAAGTCAAAAGCAAGGAAAAAAGGGAAATCAACGCTGTCCAGGGCCGTGGGGAGAGGACACTATGAAGGTGGACGGTTGTTCTTGCAGGGAAATAAAACCTCTCTAGAACGAAGGGGAAGGAGAACGTGTACACCGGAGGGTCGTCGGGCGCCGAGTAGGAATCTAAACTAAGCGTCAACCTTGGAGAGAAGGGTCGACTCCTTGGGAAACTAGGGCAGAACGGCACGTTCATACGCACGGGGCTCTGGTTCGTCCGAAACAGCTCTCACTCCGCGTCATATTGCGAACCTCCCTGCCGAAGAACCGTTGGGAGCGGCGGTTCGCATCGGACTCATGAATTGGGCGGGCAAGGGGGGAAAAAAAAAAAAAAACAAAACACAAGTCTTCTGCGATCCAGGTCGATCCAACTAGTCAGTCTTTCGGACACACGAATCGTGAGCAGCTCTATGAGAAACGCGAGGCTGGTTTGCCACACTGTACATGGGCAAAAGTTGAAGAAACGATAACACGGGGGGGAGGGATAGTAACAGACTATTTGGGGCACTGGAATCATCGTGTTCTGCTGGGAGAAGGCCCAAAGGGGAAGATCATTACTTTCCTGAGAGGAAAGGGCACAAAGGGTCCGGGCTTGAACCAGGAAAAAGTGAACGGAAAAAAAAAAGCAGATGGGGAAAAAAGTAGCGAGAAACTCGAAAACTCAGATACAAAGGGGGCCCGCGGGGCATGGAAAGGCTTAAAAGGAAATGACCATGCATCAGTGTGAAGGGGAAAGAGATTGGACGTGAAGAACGCTTTGAGGTCTCAAGCTCGGAAACGGAGGGCGGAGGCACTAAAGATATAAATCTTCGTAGTAGTTCTAAGCAGATGTCGGGGGGGAGAGAGACAGAAAGACTGTTGGTGATTATTTGGTGGGGCGCTCAGGTCGAAAAAAAAATCTGCAGCGGTCTCCGAGGAGGAGGGGAGGCAAGTCGGGGGGGGGGTTCGTAATAGACGGGGATCACCAAAACGCTCACGAGCGCAAGTTTCTAGAGACGAACTCTCGTCGGTTTTAGGGGGAAGGGCTGCACCGGGGGAAGATCAAAAAAGTCTCAACAAACCCTCGGAGAGCGCACAGGAAAGGCAAAGGGTAATCAACCTGCAGAAAAGACGAAGGAGAATCAAACAGAACGTCAACTGTCTCCGAAAGGCACAGAGAGGGAAACGGGGTCGAACCATCCCTCGAATAAACGAGTCGGACAGCGAGGTCAGTGCGCAACATAAAAGTCGATCTATAAAGGGGCGGCGTATAGGGGGGAAGTTATTGGGACTGTTCACCCCGATAGCGGAGTCGACGAAAGAAGACTGAATCAAGAATCGGACGAAGGCGTAAAATTTCTGAGGTAAACCGCAATGGAGAAAGAGGGTACAGAGACTGCGATGTGCTAACATGCTGAGAACACCGACTTCATACAATTGGGACAAACCACGAATGGGACCAAAGCTCGCTGCCAGGGCAACTTTCTACTGGACGAGGGCAGTGAAAGAGGGGACTACGGGGCAAATTGGAGCCCGTAGAAAAACGTCGCATCCGCCAACCGTTCTTCGACAGTAAGAAAAAGCGGAAACAAAGAACTATAGGCAGAGAAAACGACGGTCAAACTGCGGAAGTCAACCTGTAGAAGCCTTATGCAAAGGAGCGGGTGAGTCTCGTCCCAGCAAATCAAAAGATTCGGGAAGGGGCGCGCTCAGGGCGGGTTCAACTCTCCGAAGAAATCTAGAGGGCCAAAGAACGGTGTTTTTCTCTTTGGAAGGAAAAGGAGGGGGGGAGTTGTAAAAAGCAAGCCGGCGGAATGGGGAACAAGTCCCAACAAAAAACTCCACGACAAAGAGTATTATGAAAAAAAAAGAGAAGGTGACATTGGGGGAAAAGAGGGACAACATGACCGTACCAACCTTAAAGCGAAGGCCTGGCCAACTAGACCGTCATCCCAGGGTATGGGAATCGCGATGACTAAGGTCTTACTAGACTGACAATCTCCATGACGAAATCGCGTCAAGGAAATAATGAAAAAAGCAGGCAGACTCAAAACCCGAGTGGCAATACGGCTCCGGAAAGGTGACAGTTTCCCTTGTAAACGGGTGGAACGAGGTGGCGCGATAAAAAAGGGGAAGGTGGATGGGATTATAGATGGGTGGGGCGACGTAAAGTACGTGACGTATACGGCTGTCATGGGGGGCAAACCAGGCCATGCGATAAAAAAAAGGGGGGGGTGATGCGTAAAAGCCTTTGGGAAACTTCGAGGGGGGGGAGAGTCGGAAAAATTCTGGTGGAGGGGTCATATCTTCGGGGGCGCTAAGAGGCTTACAGCTTAGCGGTGATCCAAGGTTCAGGCGCCGATCCAGAGAGGAAAAGCTGAGGGGAAAAGGCGGGACGGAAGCGAATAGGTGGTTAAAGAGAGCAAAAAAGCCGAAATTGTCTTGAGTTTCGATGTGTAGTGAAAGGAGGCGACTCGAAGTCGAGATGCAACTACTCTTGTAAAAAAAATGAGAACGTTGGTCTTGTGGGAAAGTCAGAACCGGATAAGAGAGGGAGAGGTGAAGAGATGGGATGTAAGATTTAGTCGGACGGGGTAAAAGTCGGGAGGGTCTAGATGAGGCTAAACGGAGGTGGGTTAATTTTGAGGAAAAAGGCCACGGGAAGCTGTACGCACCGATGAATCGAGAAAAATCTGAGATCATCCGTGAGGAGGGGGGATCAGACACGAGATCGATACGCAGGGGAAGAATTAGAACGACTTTGGAGAAGGTGGAGACAGGTCACTCTGACTCAGACCGACCGCGACTGAAGCAATCCAAAAAAGGCTTGTGTCGTATATGCTACTCCTCAAGAAGGAGCGGCCGCCCCATTGGTCTAGAGGGGAATAAAAGAAGGAAGGATGGCAGACCAATAGCCCGCTACGATCAGAGATCGGGAAGCCCTCAGGATCAAATACATTGAAGGTCTGAGAAGCACAGACTTCGGGAAAAGCAAATTGTATAATAAGAGTACTTAGAGGGGAGCGGGAATGTGGGGGGATCGATTATAAGACTACGTCAAGATTTGGGGAGGTGGGGCAGGTTGAGCATGAACGTCGATGTTGTTCTTGGGGGACCCGGAAGACAGGAAGCAAGGACTTCTCGGACATTAAGAGTAAAGCGGTAGGTCGACTTCGCAACACGCTCAGCTTGGGAGAAAACCGAAAAAAAATATCTTTTAAATAGAGAGCACGAGGACCGGGATCGGTGGATGATGGTTAACTACGAAAGCCGAGGGAGGATCAAAAAACGGATCGGGGGGGGAGGTGAAAAGAAAAAAAAAAACTCAACCGAAGCGAGACACACAGCTTACCTGAGGGGCTTCGCATGAGAGGATAAATGCCGATGGTAGGCTGTCTCTGCTTATATCACGTATTTCAACGCGTCAGGGTCCCTTATGTAAGCTACTTTTCATGCGACTCTCCAAAAGGGTGAAAAAAACTCAGTGATGGAAGGGCTACGCCCGAGAAAAAGAACTACCAAATGGATCGTATGAAGAACTGCAGGAAACCCAAAAAAAATTTGAAGGAACTGGTTCCCTGATACAATATTTAGAGAAACCCTAGTTGCAAAAAAAGCGTGGATTATCTACTCCAAGAGATCGACTAAATGGGAAAGACGGGAGTATGTTAAAATGGCGTGAATTATCTGTCTACTAAAAGGAAGGAACAGTTGACTCTAAGAAATAAGACGGCAAAAGGAGCAGGATTATCTAGGACAGGAGAAAAAAAGGGAAAGTAGAGAACAACTGGTAGTTTATAGCAAAGTACAGAAAGGAGGCGAGGAATTGGACCGAGTCGTATGAAAAAAAACCGAGAAAGGGAGAATAAAAAATTATGGAGATGCCGATCAGGGTAGAGCGGAAATCAACAATGAATACAGAGAGACACAGAATAGGTCGACGCCCGAATGAACAAAATGCGAGCAGGCAGGCAATGTGACGGGGGCTTCCAAAAAAAGGGGGGGCGCAAACCCGTCGTAAAGCCGTTATTGTTGGCAAAAGCCGGTCCAACCTTGATCGTCAAGAAAGAGGGGAGGGCACGCCCCCAGCTAAAAAGAGTGAGGGGGGTGCCTCCGAAGTCGGAAAAGGGATAGGGGTTGCAAGTTGAAATTAAAAGGGCCTACACTTGTGGGGGGGAGTAGAGACGGCATTAAGAACGAGACACCGTTTTGTACAGCCTAACATCACGAGTGGCAAATCAAAATGCGAAGCGAAAGTGGGGGCAAACGAGGGTTGGGGGGTGGCGTTAGTCAATAAGCGAAAAATAAAGAGAACGAAGGGCGGATTGGGGAAGCAGAGATTATCACACCCAAGAGAATGAAAGAGATAGCTAGAGGCACCAATGACGGCAGTCTGGAACATGCGAGCCTTCCGTAGGCAACGCCAAAAAAAAACATAAACCAAACGGGGGACATGACATAAAAGGGGAGGGATCAAGTTGCGCGACGAAAGCTGGGTATGTCGCGGCGACACGCCGCTCACCCGGCGAAAATGGCAGGTTCTACACACCCCCTCGTCCCCTCTACAAGGGGCCAAACAACTGCGAGGCAGAGAGGAAGGGAGGCACCGGGAGTGGAAAATGGAGCAGTTCACGAAAAAAAAAAAACGGAGAGGAGGTGGAGGGAAAACCCGCTAAGAAACGGATCGGGTTACGTCTGAAACAGAGCCGGAAGGGACCGTCGACTGGTGGAGTCTTTTTTAGTAAAAAACCAAAGGGGGGGGGGGGGGGGGGGGGGTAGGTCAACAACGCCTGACTAAAAATACAGTACCATTCTTATTCTTCAGGTCGACAATAGGAGGTGGGGGCTCTGGTGCTCAAGGCGGAGAGCTCAGGATCAATGAAGGAAGCACGGAGCAGGTGCTAGTCACTCGCGCAGTGGAGTCGAAGCCTTAAGCCGACGTCGTGAATCCAGAACCGGGAGGATCAGGGGGGTCTCGGTGGAACGAGGGGCCGGCCGGGAGGGTCCGCGCCGCTTAATTCGAGAGTCTAGGAAATGGGGCTTCCTTCTTCAAGGCGAAAGACTAAAAGTCGCAGAGGGAAAATCGGCTGGAGGGCTGCGAGCGCCGTGGAAGCCAGTCTTATCCTGGGGCCAGGTTGTCGGCCCGGTCTCTAAAATCGAGAGGGTCAAGGGGGAACTGGCGTTGGCATCCGGATGTGGTAGGACGTCGCCGCGGGGACAATCGGCGGCGGTCGAACACCTTTGCGCCTAAGTAAGAACCTGAAGTCGGAACCTGGCCATGGTGCATACCATCTTCTAGGCGGTAGGTAGGAGACCCGAGCTACCTCAAAAGAGTCCTTCAGAAAAGGGACCGCCTGTACGAGCGGGCAACTTTGGGGAGTAGTTCTGGGGGCCGCTCGAGAGGTGGGTGCGGTGAGACGGACAGGTTCGGAGTCATCCGAGGAGGAAGGGGGGGCCCAAAGAACGTCGTGCTCATCGGGCCACTAAAATCGATAACGACCTGTGTTTGGGTGCAACCCCAGCGTCAATGGTGTGGTGCGAGAACGTTGATATGGGCACCTACCTTAGGAGAATGAAAGGAGGCTGGGATGTCTCAAGGACTCACCCGAAGAGCATTCCGAGCGGGGAAGGGGAGGCGCACGAAAAACTCAAAGGGACAAGGTGAGCTTCCGCAGAAAGAGAGCACCCCTTACGCGAAGCGTCCCGTCGCAGCTACCGATAATGGCAGACTGTTGAAGCTGCAGGTCATGATCTAAAAAATCATCGGGGGAGGGCTTGGGAGACAAAGCCTAGATGGGGAGGGGGTCGCAATCTAGGCAGGGGTCGACAAAGACAAACAAGAGGGACGGCTCACTCTACTTTGGTCTAATTACCGAAAAAGACGGTGGGAACGCGGGATCAGTCGAAAGCTGGGCAGTAGGACTGTAGGAGGGAGCCAAAGGTCGTGGATCATGGTTTAAAACGAGAAGATGTATCCCACTACCGGTCTATCGCTGGCAGGGGGGACTCTATGAGCGAGAGAGATCGGGGGGACCGTAAAGGGAAGCTAGAAAGTACAACAACTCCAGGCTCCAGATGCACTCAGGCCAGAAAACTTGGGTAGAAGCCACCTCAGAACCCCGCCTATAACGCACGACATAGGGGAAGATTAGGACGACCGCTATTCTCAAAAAAAGGTTTTTTGTGTTTGGGTGGGGGGGGGGGTGACCAAGAACATGAACCTTACACATAAGAAGTCGAACGGGGGCGCAAAGGAAAGTCAGCATCTTCACTACATACGACTCGATAATTTGAACGTCGTCGGGGAAGGTAGGAAGTTTGGATCGAAATAGCTGCTCATCGTAAAGGGAGGGGGACTCCGGAGGGAACGAAATAGGTCACAAAAAATCGTGAGATCTGTAGCCTTACGAGCGCTAACTTACGAAACGGGTCAGGAAGGGAGAACAGGGCTACTTGATCTACCTTCAGGGCAAGAGGCTGAAGCACTTGAAGAAAGTTTTAGAAGTCGCCGGAGGGAAGGAAAAATGACGGGCGGACGGAATACGCAGTAGCGTATTCGGACGGACCTCCACCACTCGAATAAAGGAAGGGTCACACCGAGTAGACGGACCCGGGGAAAAAGGGTCACTTTACGGACCTCAGTAGGCAAACGCAAGGGTGCGTTATAGGACAAGCGTCAAGGGAGTAGTACTCTATGGTTCCGAGGAGGAAGAGAGTCCTCGGGGG
>Ga0179593_1428417_pt1 | contig 23683 bp, 28 predicted proteins | sample CZODoug2_1_08_16_FD_185931 | JGI IMG/M metagenome (GOLD analysis project Ga0179593, IMG submission 185931) | Vadose zone soil fungal communities from Angelo Coast Range Reserve, California, USA - CZODoug2_1_08_16fungal (PacBio error correction) | ecosystem: Environmental > Terrestrial > Soil >...
CATCAAGGAACTCAATCTCATAAAACGACTCAGTCACAAGTTGCTATAAGGAAAAAGAAAGCGTAGGAGTGATCGAAAGAAACAAGGGGTCCGAAAGCCACTTACCCCAAGGAAATTGACCATTTTATTTAAAGAACTGATTTCAGAGCCCCGCTTGACACAAACAAAGGGGGGAAAGGGGGCGGCAGGTCGAAATTCAGCCAGGGGGGAGGAAGAGCATGGGCAGGGGAAGCTCCAGGAAACACCACTTTGATTTCATATAAGCTTGTGTAAATTCCGCAACTTCTCTCTTCTCGCTCCAGCTCATCACCGAAAGCTGAAAAAAAAAAACGGAGACCAAAACAGCCCCATAGGAAAAGGAAGAAGAAGAAGTGAGAAAAGGGGGGTAGCTGGGGAGGGCGGGTATCCAAACTCTTGGGGGGTTGCCTGGGGCAATTCTTCCATACTTTTCCTTTGAGTGGAAGCGACGCGCACTCGCCGAGGCGAGGGAAAAAAAAAAACAAAAAAAAGGGAAAAGCCTCAAAAAAAAAGTCCAAAAAGAGAGAGAAACAACACAAAAAGATCAGGACTAGGCATGCTTTGTTTGGGCGATTGCTGGTTGAAGGGTATTTGGGATGTGGCACTGAAGTCCGGCGAGGTGCGCGAGGGGGAACAAAAAAAGGACAAAAGGGGGGGGAGGGGGGGGGAGGGGGGAATAACAGGCAGAAATAGGACCGGGTGGGATCCAAGCAAGACACTGTGTCCCCTCCAAAGGACTAGGATTCGCCGTCAGGGGATGTTTCGGGGGGGGAAGAAAAGTGAGGGAAAGAGGCGGTGAGAATAGGTGTATCGAACAATAAAGTAAAGGGGTAAATAACTCAGCTAGAGACAACCCTGGCTGTAGCTATCCGAAAAGAAAGCAAACAGGAAGTCCTGATCCTCAAACGCTGGCTGAATGAAAAACGAATAAAAACCGGAAAAGGAGGGGGGGGGAGGGAGGGAAAGCGAAAATCAGTTGAAAAGAAAGATCCCGTGCGGGAGCTTTTAACATTTTGTGCGTTGTCGACTAAAGAGATAATTAGAAGATGAAAAAGTAAGAAGGCTTGTCTAGTGTCGCGACGGGGGGAGGCGACGCGGGAGAACAGGGGGCATTCAGGTGATTGTTTGGTACGATCAAAAGAAGAGTGTTGAAAATTCTCACATTATGAGAGAGGGTGGGGACTAGGCCTCAAGGAGGCTGCTGGGAATTGGATATTCAGGAAAAAAGCGAGTTATCAGGACGATTGGGAAAGGCATAGTGAATGTTGGGCGTGCTCGCTCGCATGAGGGTTGGGGGGGCCGATGGAGAAGAAGAAGAAGGTTGGGATTCTCGAGGTGCGTTCTGGCTTCCTCCAAAAAGCAAGGACAGAACTGAAAGGGGGGGCCCGAGATTGACGTCATCTAAAGAAAAACGGGACTAAGAAACATCAAACGGGAGTGTTTCTGGGAGTGCTCGGAAAAGAGGAAATTGGGGGGGGTTCGTTTGTGGAAAAAACACATCTTATCATAGACTCCAGCTGTTTCTTCAAATCAATTGGAGCGAATAGGAGTCAAAAGGGCGAGAAAAAGAAGGGAAAAAAAAAGAATCAAGAGGAGGACCCCGTAACACTATAGAGCCTGGATGGGCAAGGGAAGGTATAATCTGCTACTATTTGGAAGTCAATCTCGCCGAGAGGAGAACCAGGACGGGGCTGCTGGGTGTGTGCAGACGACGGAGAAGAACAATTCCAAGTGAGGGAAACTACATGATAAAGACGGCTCAGGCCTAAACGGGTTGGGGATTAGATTCCTAAAACGGAACCAGGGGGAAACAAGGGGGGCGCGAAATAATAGGGGAAAAAAGTGGAGCGACTGTAAATAGAGTGAGGGGGGGGGGGCAAATCGTAAAAGCTCCGCATACTGCTGAAGCAAATCTCTGGAGGTCGGAAATCATAACAGGTAGGAGAAAAACCGAACAATACAGAGAAGGTGAAACTTCACTAGAAAGTGATTCAGGGGGGGAAGGGGGGAGGGGAAGTTCGGGGACCTACAGTGTTTGTTCCGTGACGAACAATTTCAGTGCAATGGTGAATGAATAGGCCGTGTCGACAAAGAGCCGCAAACCTGTTCACGTTTCGACGAAGAACTTCCGTAAGTAGTCAAAGAAGAGGAATTGCTGACCTGGCTTTTCCAATGAGGCTACTGGGAAAAGGATACATCCATGTCGGGGAGGAAAACTGACGGGTTAGACCAGACCGTGAAGAATTCAGGAGGGGGGAAAAGGAGGGGACCGGTTGGGGATTTTAATGTGAAGCAGGGAGAGAGTCTTTTTGGAAGGTCTGATTTACGCGACAGGAAAAAGGGGATTAAGTGACATCCAGAAGCAGAATTAAATCGCAACGTTTGGGAAGGGGGGACCAAAAAAACTTCCCGCTCATTAGCCCCTCTGCTTTCAAGGGACAACGGAGAGCGAATTAAGGGCATAAATGGGGGTGGTTCTCAGTGGCTAGTGGGGCAGCCCTGGGACTGGGGATACCGGGAGTGGAATAAGGAATATGACGCCAAGCTAGGAAAGAAAAAAAGCTAGTCTCTAGTTAACGGGGGGCAGGTGTGGGGATTGTTACGAGTCAGGGGCGGCGGCGCGTGCTTGGAGCGAGGTCGGGGGCCTGGAAGGAGGAAAAAAGAGAGTGGAGGCGAAGACGATGCTGAGATCCACTCGACGCGCCCACAAAAAACCACATCGAGATCAAAAAAAAAAAAAGAGAAGGGGAAAAGAGAGAGGGGGGTGCGTAAAAGGGGGGTGGCGCTAACGCCTTTTTGTCATAATGACTCTTGAGAGTTGGACCACTCAGACCGGACACCAGCCCGCTCTACAAGAAGGAGCAAGAAAGAAACTTGACGCGTACAAGCCGAACCGAACGGTAACGAAGGAGGGATTGGGTCGCATCATAAGTGCTCATTCAAAGGTCCTTTACAATCAGGTAGTCACAGCCGCCGGGCAGCACAGTAAAGAACGGGAGGAAAAAGAAGTCTGGAAATGGTCATGAGTTAGTATAAGGTGGTACTTGCTCCAGTGGGTTGTAGGTCTTGGAAAAAACTAAAAAAGGGCGATAATCCCTGGCGTAGATGTCTTAGTCTTAAGAAGGTTGGAGGGCGCGGGCAAAGAGAAGAAAGAGAAATGAGCTGCCATTCACACTCCCGCAAGTGGGTCTGAATTACAAAACCTTGAGGCTGCATCAGTGATTCCATCGTGTGAGGGAAGTCCCACGCCGCTAGAAAGTTTCCAGGGCATCAAACCGGAAGACCAAGGATTGACGCCGTAAGGGGAGTAACGAGGTTCGCCCCTTAAAATTGGGCTCTACGAACTATGCTTAAGGGTAAGTCGGAAAGTGACTAGGGCAGCGTCGAAAAAAAACACTTGGAGTCCAAAAAGGCAACACGACCTGCTTCCTAGAATACAATCGGAAAGGGGGGGCATCAATGGATCTATTGTAGTACCACTGGGGACTTTATCAAATCTCCGATTTAGACGTTGCGGAAAAATTAAGCGTCGGATGGCCAGAACGACACGACTTAACACGGAGCCATCACTTTTCCAGATTTATTTGAAAGAAACCGTCCAGTGTTCCATTACCGCGAAGAGAAAACCCGTTTGTCAGGAATGCTAAGAACCGATCTTAGGAAATAATGGATGCACTGGGAAGGGGAGGCTCCGAGCTTAAAAAAGCAAACCCCCTACTCTCTCGTGAGCAATTGGGAAGTGATCACCAGGTCAGAGTACGTAAATGCTTAAAATCAAACGGAGTCTAGTGGGATTTGGGACGCTCCTCTCTTCCCTTGGGGAAAAGGTACGAAGAGGAGCTCAATGAAAAGTTCAGCCCCAGAAATGCTAGAAAGAGGGGAGGTATCATCCTTATGAGGTATCAAAAAAAAAGAAACTCAGTCCTCATCCTTAAGAAAACTCAAGTCGGAGGAAAGTACACAGTGGTCGGGGGCTTCCTCTGAAGGAAGGAAGCATGTGCAGCTGGGGAAGCCGCGGGGGGTTGCAAAGATTGGCGAAACGCATAATCGAATACTTGCTGGGGGTAAAAAGCGCCAAAAAGTCATAGAGACAGAGAAAGGAAAAAGAGGCACTAGGTACTGGACAACATGAAGACTAAGAACCCAAGGAGGCCCCAATTTACCAGGCATCGAATGTTATGTAGCACATACTAGAAGAAATTAACAAACTCCTAAAAGATGGGATCAAGGGAAAAAAGAAAAAGGAGCCCAAGAGAAACGCCAACGCAAGAGAAATTCAAAAGCCGATAAGTCCGGATCCGATCGGCTGTGAACGCAGAAATCCCGTAAAAAAAGGGTAACCTTTCCCAGAGGTTGGAGGCACAAGAAGGGGGAGGGGTGGAGACCTTCGTCCACAAATGGAAACAAAAAGAAACTTTTCATGTGAACTAAATCACAAAGTTTTTCTGGAACGCCTTTCCCCCGCTGTCGTGTAGAAATCAAAAGGACGGATGGCGGAAGTAGGGGAGGACTAAAGCGGTGAGCAAGGCGCGGAAGGTGAGAAAGAAAGCAGACGCAATGAACAACAAGAGAACCACATCAAAAAAAATCTGTCAATCCTTCTCAAGACTGGGAGTGACCAGGGTCTGCGGGGTCCCACAGAGGGGGGAAGAAGGAGGCGTAAGGGTTGAAGCCCCATCCAGGGAAGGTGGCTGTTTCAAGAAATCGCAAACCAGAATTCAGAAAGAAAAAAACCAAAACGCTCCTCGTCAATCCTCTAAGAAGAAAAAAACACAAAATATTATTATGAAAAGAATAGGGCTAGGGAGAGGGGGGGGGGGGAGACGAGGGAGGGGGGGGGATTGGAGACGGTTGAGGGGTTATGGTCAAAGAATCGGCGAGTTCTACCATGTCAAAACGCGCACATAAGGGATGTTGGAATACCTTAGAAGAAAACAAAGACTAGAAACGCCGAAAGGGGAAAAGCTACTAACGGAGAAAAGGGGGGAGACAGGGTTCAGATGTGGGAAGAAAGTTCGTGTTAGCTTGCTATGGAGTCCGAAAGAGGGCCGAAGAGTGCGAATTTGACAAAAAAAAAGAGGAAGCGGGGGAAGTTCAGGGATTGATAGGGATCCTTCGCAAAGGGAAATACAAGGAATAAACTCCACTGCGGGGGAAGGAACCAAACTTGCTTTTAAAGAGAAGGTAAGAAAGTAGAAAAAAGAAAGGACGTGAGAAAAACGGAAATGGGAAAGGGAAGCCTTTTCCAAGTTGGGGGGCTTGGGCGCTAGGTAGAAGAGGGGGCGAAAAACTGTCATAAGCTTTTCATACTTGCTTCATTCGGGAAGAGTCTCAGGTTTCGTGAAGGAGGGGGATTTGGGGAAAAAAGAGAAAAAGTCGGGGGGGAAAAAGGGCGTGTGTGTGTAAATTGAAAAAAAAAAAAACTACAGCGATTTAATATAGGTTTCACTTCGCTGCTGGGGGAAGAAAGTCTTTCGCGTCTCAGGAAAACGAGGATGTTGCAGGTAAAAAGAGTGGGTGGGGAGAGAAGGAGGGGTGAACGGGGGGGCTGGTGGTGCAGGAACTCTCGAAGGATTATGTTGGGGGGGGATTCTGCAAGGGGGGGTGAATTGTTTGCCAGACGGGAAGGGTGCAGCGGAAAATGGGGTCTTGATCGTGTATTTCAAAAACATTTTAAGAAGACACAGGGGGGGGGGGGATGGGAAAGTCCCAAAGAAGATAGGGGGGGTTCTTTTGGGGACGACCATAGATCAGGGAGGAAAAATCAGAGGGGACTAGACCTCTGGGAGAAATCATTGATGGAAACGAAAATCACTATGTTCTAATTCAGAATCGGGGAGTGGAACCCGAAATGGAAAAGAAGAGCCGCTTGGTTCAAGTCCGTTGGGAACTAGATCTAATATTAAAACTCCCGCTCCAGGAAGAGGAGGGGCATCGACCAAAAAAAAAATGATAAGGGGAGAAAGACATGAGGACTACGATCGATACTGCAGAGAAAAAAATTGGTTTGATTTCACCATTCGGAGAAAAAAACAATAAAAAAACTATTGCGAAAAAAAATATGGGGGACAAGCTTTATGTAGCGCAAGAGAAAGGGGGAGGGGGGAGCAAAATATACGCGCAAACTACGATAAAAACAAAGCTACTTCACGCGGGAAGTTTAAAGGGGAAGTCATACAGTTGAGGCTGAAGAGAAGGGGGGGAAGGGAGAAGGTGAATTAAGAAGAGAAGTCAGGGGGGAGGCCGGACGAGACAGGTAATTTGTTCTCTCGAATAGCAATGGAAAAAATTGTTGAATGTCATGTTCGGGTCGAAAGAAGAAAGAAAGGGGAAAGGGGCTATAAGAAGACTTCCTACGGGACAGAATTTCGAGAGGCTTGCAGTTCCAACGTGGGACGTATCCGACGGTGGGAACGAAATGAAGGGGAGATGAAGAACTGAAGGGGGGAGCGACTGACTTCAAGTCTGGGGGTTTTTTGGGGGGAATTCAATTTCACCTTGCGGAAGGGAATCGCGTGTTGCGCGAGGGGGGGCCGGGGGAGCCCGAAAAAGGGATAAAGAAGGACAAGAACCGAAGCAAGAGGAGTATCCCCCCGTTTTCATGTGGGGGCCCCAAGATCTCAAAAGAGAAACGAGAGGCTTGCAAGTGAAACAGATAGAGATGTTCGGGGAATGAAAGAATGATGGCCAGCGGTCGAGACTGGGGGTTTACGAAGGGGGTCGTTTAAAGATGAGAAAAAAAAGGTTAGAAAAGAATTAGGTCAGAGACGAGAGAGGAGGGAAACGGAAGGGAACGGGTCGTAAAGAAGTGGGAGCGGCGAGAGGTCTGTACTCTAATGCAACTTAGAGGAGTGGAAAAAGCGGCTTACCTTGCGATGGAGAAAAAAGTGTCGCGCCCAAAGAAGCAAGCGAGCGCAACACAAACGATTATATTAACTATAGTAGTGGACTGTTGCTCGTAAAAACGCTTGGGGACTCTCAAGACTTCTAGGGAGGGGAGGCACGAAGAATCCGGAAAAGCCCCAAACCACAAAACCGCACAAAAAGAGCTCACACTCTTAACAGAAAGGAAAATCAACTCACAGTGGTAGAATGTTCTGCCTCGAAAAGGCAGCTTGGAAAAATCTTCACTTGTCAACTGGGTCACTCGATTCAAACACTACCCATGGGTCTAGAACTAATTTTAAGTGTAAGGAGACTCGATCATTTCCAAAAAAGAGTGGGGGAAGAAATTAGCGGGAAAGAGGGGCCTGGGGGGGGGAAAAACCTGCAAACGCGGGGCGATTAATCCGACGGTCGTCCCCGTATATCCTCCTTTGGAAGAAAGCACAAAAATCAGAAAAGCCGAAATGCTCACAGAAAAGCCGCAAGTTAAATCGAAAGCCAAAGACTGAAGAGAAAAGGCTGCGCCAACAGTCCGTGGATGGAAATCGAATATTGATGTTCACGTGTCCCACGTAGTGTAAAGGGGGATCAAAGCAAATGGGCTAGCCCGGAGGAAAGGAGTTAGTGGATCGCCCATTTAACGGGGCTTCACGGCCGTCTACACTACTATGCAAGTAACAATTTCGGTAAGGAGGGGCACGCGGAAAAATCTGACGGGCGTCAAAGAAAGAACTGCGGACCCTTCGAAGAAATTTACGGCGGGAATAACCTTATCTGTATGGGCGTCGGGGATAAGAAAACCGACAAGGACGTCCTCACTCCTCGAGATGTTCTATTCGAATCAGGGGGACGTCGTGCGATAAGCACAAACAGTGAGGAAGGAGCTAAAATCAAGCTTGTACCCCGGGGTGGAAACGGCATTTCCAGGGTCTGGGTAGTGTAGCTATCGCATAAACACCAACATTTTCAAGAAAACTCGATCGTCATTTCGCACTAAAAGGGGGGAAGGGGCCAAGTCCTGAACCCCAGCAGAAAAAAAAAAAAATTTCAAGAAGAGAGCAGCGCGCAGATTTTCATGATCCCTGGAGGCGAGTCGGACCATGAACGTGAAAAGCCCGCTCTCTAGGATCGGAAAGCAAGAGGGGAGGAGGGGCCTTCCTTTGTCTAAGCCACCGGGGTAAGGGTAAAAACTGCTTCGAGAAGTGAGTTAAGCCCAGAGGAGAAATCGATGAAATTTAAGTGAAAAAGCCCAAATGCAGGATTTGGCCCCCCCTCCTGAAGAAAAAAAATAACAAATGAGGCTCTGATGCTTAGAAAAGGGGTAGACTTCAGACGTCCACGATCACAGTCAAACAGGAAAAGGAAGGGTTCTTTGGCGAACAACAAAAATCTCAGCAGAACCGCCTAAGAACAACTAATAATCGGAGAGGTACACAGCGAAAAATCTCGAGACAAGGGAGAAAGAAAAACATTCAATAGTGAAGGCAAAATGAAGAGCGAAGACTGAAACGAAGGAACTCTGCCCAAGAATGAAAAGAAGAGGGAAGTGGATTCAGATGCAAATCGTGAGTATCGTCTGGTGTCCACACAAGGATAATGAAAAAAAAAGAAAAGCATGAAAGACAAGGAAAAGCGAAAAAAAACCTGAAAGGACAGAAGCTTCAGTTCGCTCTCCTTATGTAGGCCGGGCGGAATCAACAATGTAAAAAACGAAACCAGGGAAAAATTCGGTTGGGAGTGAACGAAGGGAGGTGCGCAGCGTCCCCGCCTTGACACCAGCCCGAAATGTCCGTGGACGTCCGTCGCATGCCCCGGTTTGGCGATGCGGACCTGAGGGCAGGCATCAGGGATCCAATAACGGTGACGTCGGGTCTGAGAGTAGGAGGGGTAAAAGTGACGCAATCAGGCTCAAGGCGCGTCGGCGACATCGGCAAGAAAGAGTTAAAACAGAAAAGGGCCAAAAAACACAGCCAACACTAATAAAAACGCAAGCCCGAGCTTGGGAAAAAGCGTGAGCCACCCTTGGGCCAGGGAAAGGTAGGAAGGGAGGAAGCAAAAACATCCTTTTCCTGTGCGCGGGGAAAGGAAGGACCCAAAGCCGAAGCGAGGAAGAAAAGAAAAAAAAAATCTCCAACCTCAATCTCAGAACCATCACCATCAGTCCAAAAATAGATGAAAAGCAGGCAAGGTGTGGGAGCGATTTAAGGGGGGTTGGCGCGGTGGGGGTGGTATTGACATAGAAGTCTGAGAGCCGGCTTGCCACGACGCAAAAAGTGAAACTTACAGGAACAAAAACCCAAAATGGAGAAACAAAGAGACCCTGGGGCAAAGAAAATACAAAAGGAGAGAGTTAACGCGGGGAAGAAGGGGGTGGTGTTCAGGTTTAACGCTGATATTTAGGAAACAAAAAAACCGGAGAGGATGACGGGTTCCAAAGAAGAGCAAATCGAGAACGGCAGCCGTCTGGGAGGGGGGGCGGAACGGATCCTTCTAGACAAGCAAGGACAAAGGAAAAGGTATTCCGGCAAAAATGAACGACACGATAAAAAAGGATTGGGGGGTGTGCGGGAAAAAAAAGGCGTGGCAACAAGAATGGGAGAAGGGAGCCTTTTCCAAGTTGGGGGCAGGGGCGCCGAAGATAAGTAGAATTCTAACGGGGTTTTCTCTCGAGGCAATAGGGACGACCGTCTGAGCGGGTCCGGGCATTACTGTGATTGTTGTAATACTCGGTTGGGGACAGCCTGTGCGAAAGAGAAAATGTACAAAGTTGCTCACTGCTGGTCGCTGCTGGTACTCGTTTCACTCTCTTTTACAGGACACCTAGGAAGTTTCATAACAACCGAGGGGTGTGGCGTTTGGCGGCAGGCCGCCGCGAACACGGGGGGGAGAGGGGAAACAAGACGGAAGGGATGATCGAGAGGGAAGGGGGTCCTGCAGAATAGTTCCTTTTTTACGGGGGACAATTTACTACTTTCGGGAATCGTCAGCGACCAAACACTGTTTAAGCATACGGTGTGGTTATTGAAGGGAGAAGTGCTAGGGCCCAAAGAGAAAGAGCAAGGGAGGTTGCATAAAAGATAAGGCTTAGATGGTCGACGCACTCAATTGTTGGGGGAAGAATGAGACCAAGTGTTCTAAGAAAGACAAGGCAGGGGAAAAAAGAAAGAAAGCGGAAGAATAGGGCAATAGAATGGAAAAATTTAAGATTCCTATTGGGGCCTGAAGCCGGCGCGCGAGAGCGCCAGGAGGGACGAGGCGTTTGAAGACCTTGCCTAATAATTAAAGGGAGGCACGAAATTAGACTGGATAAGGCGAAAGGGAACGTGGTGGTGTATGAAAGATTCCGCTACAAACAAAGGGAACTACTGAGGGGAGAAAAATACACGTTTGAAAGCGGGTTCCAGTGTCAAGATAGTGGTCTCACCAATCCGGGAAAAACTAAGGGGGGGGAGCAAGATACGGTAAGGACCGGCAAAAATCGCGGAGGGGGTGGTTGTGGGGGGTGAGACGAATAGGGGCTTAAAAAATAATACAAGAAGACAGTAAGGGGATTGAAACTTCCGGTTTCTTCAGTAAACCTAGTGGAAGTTAAGACGAGACATGGGGGAGGTTTAGGAGCGGGAAATATTAAATGCAGAGAAGTCAAGGTGGAAAGGGGAATACCCCTTTTCTGTTACTGCAAGAAAGGTTCACTTGAAAGACTTCAGGCTTAACGTAGGAAAGCTATGTCTGCGAGGAATTTGGCTGCAGAAAAAAAAACGGGGAAAAGAGAGGGCACACTTCTCAGACCATTGCTATGGAATAACTTGGGACCTTGACATGAGGGTCTTTTTCGTAAGATTTACCCTCGGGGGAAAAAATTTAGGGACGTTTTCGGCTGGGTTTGGGCAAGAGGACGAGAACACAGGGGAAGTACAAGAAAGACCTATGCCTTAAGACTCAAGTTGTTCATTTGGGGGACCCGCAAGAAAGAAAAACGAATATGAAAAAAAAATGCTGGAAGACAAAAAGAGACGGAGGTTAAGGAAAGAAAAATGATGGTGTGAGGAAAGGTTCTACTATACTGCGTCCATGTTCTTTTGAAGACGAAGTGTATTAGATACTCCTGGGCCGAAATCGCTAATGAGTTACAAATGTGATTTTCGGAAAGGGGGACGCGGCCAGTGGCCGGGGGGAGGCAGGCGAGCGGTCGGGCATCTCTGTAGGTGGGGGACTGGCCTTATGGGGGATCAGTGGGAAAAGTAAACTCTCTGATAGAAAGGCCCCAAAATCATCGGTTCGATCCCAACTACGCTCAACAACAAAACTATTAGGAGGGAAGGGGGGAATAAAACCACGCGTGACCTCTTCGAAAGCCATACGCTGAGACAACTGCTCCTACCGGCCCACTCCATCCCAAAACGTCCGAAAAGACTCTTACAACCGAACCGGCACCTTGAAGGGTAAGCGCCGATAGCGTTTTAACTCAAGATCAAGGGAGAGGAAGGCCTGTTCAACTCTCTTACCCCCTGCAAAAGAAAAATCAGAAAATCCTTGGTAAGGGGGGAGAATTAAAAATGAGATAGGCAAGGGGGGGGGGAAACGTGGAAGAATTCATAAAGGATCTTTAGGAAGGAGGGGAGGGGTTGTCAAACCTTAAAAAATCGTAAACTGTAGGCGTCATTATCTGAAGAAAAAGGGGGGTCAGGAAGTCGGGCAAAAATCAGAAAAAAAGGCAGAAAAAGCGGGGCGGCGCTATGGACATCTGAAAAGTGGGGGAAAAAAAAAAGGAGTCAGGAGGAAGTCCGGTTAGCAATGTGGGACCGTGTCACACGCGGTGTCGTGAAAAGTGCCGGGAAGGGAAAAAGCGGCGAATCATTGCTGGACTTAATTATGTCTTGAGGAGGAAAATAAACTTGGCTTGCGACTCGTTAAAAACAAGACGAAAAATACTTCAGTTAGACGAAAATACAAAAGGTCTTCGGTCCGCAGGAAAACTCCCGCCTGCCTTCAAGTCGAAAGAAAAAAAGAGGAAGGAAGGGTACATTTATCTGTAAGGGGCACGGGGAGAAAACCGTATGACGGGTCCCTAGATTTGCATTGAACTGGTGTGGGTAACGGGGGAACCCGCAGGAGTCGAAAAGGAGCGAAAGCACTCTTGGCACGAGGTTAGGACGTCAGTTTTACCAATGCGGGTTCACGGAGCGGGGCATAAAAACTTTTAGCACAGGAGAGAGACGGGAGGGGAAAGGTCTTGCGAAAAGATTCTTGCTCCGTCGGAGGGGGGAACACCAGCAGAGCCGCCTGGCGATCTCAAGCAAAAGTGAAAAGGGAAGGGAGTGAAATTGGAAAAGGAGGAGGGTGGAAGATAGAGGTATTAAAGGGGAAAATAGGAAAAAGAGAGAAAAGAGAATTAGAAGGGCGTGGGAAGGGGAAGAGGGAGAAGTGATGAGTAAGGAGTGGGGAAGAGGGGGGGGAGCAGATGCACGGGTAAGAGGATGGGGAGGTGAATGATGGGAGAAAAACGGGAAGGAAGAGGGGACGGGAAAGACGGGGCGATGAGGGAAGCTGAGAAAGATGGGGAACGGGCAAAAAGGGAGTGAAAGGGGGCCAAGGGGGTGGAGGGGGACTAGAGGGACGAACAAAAGGTGAAGGGGAAGAGGGGGATAGAGGGAAGTAGTGAGAGAGAAAAAGGTGGGGGGGACAGCGAGGAGAGGGGTTGAGAGAGTGAGCCGAGGATAGGGGGGGAAGAAGGAAATGAGGGGAAGCAAGTAGGATGAGAGAGAGGAGAGGAGTGGGGAGCAGGATCGACTGGGGATAAAACGCTGTAGAGGTAGGGGGATAGCAGCTGAGTGCAAAAGATGGAGTGAGGTGTGTGTTGGGGTGCGGCGGGGGAGGCGGGAGGTGGGGGTGGAAAAGAGGTACGGTGAAGGGGGCGGGGGGGGAAGATTGAAGGGGATGACAAGGGAAAGGAAACGGGGGAGGGAGGGGGTAGGGATGGGTAGGAAAGGAAGAGAGCAGGGGAGGAGGGGGAAAGAAGGGGCAATGGCCAGTGACAAAGGGTAGGGGAGGGGGGACGAGGACGGAGAAAAAACAAGGGTAGCAGGGAATGGGTGGAGGGGAGGTGCGAGAGGACGCGGAGAACGAAGACGGGAACATCGAAAGGGGTGACAAGACAAGGAAGAGAAAAGGGAAGGGATGGGAAAGCAGGAAAGGAGCTAACAAAAAGAAGAGTAAAGGAAGAGAGGAGCAAAGGGTGGGGAGGAGGGTGGGGAAAGGGTGGAAGGAAAGTCGGGAGGGATGGAGGAAGAGAGGGTGTAGAAAACGGAAATCCGGGAGGGTTGGGGAGGAAAGGTACAAATGGACGAAGGAAAGAGGAGCGAGGAGCAAAACGTAGAGAAGCCGCAGGGAAGAGGGGGTGTTGATGGAATGAGAGTGAAGGGGAGGATCGAGTGGCAGGATACACAAGAAGCGGAAGTAGGAAGGGACAGGAATGTTCGGAGAGAAGGGAAGTGGGATGAGTGGATGGGAGGACTGATACGGGATGGGAGATTAGGTGAAACGAAAGAAGAAGTGATTATAGGGAAGGAGGAAAGGAGGATGAGGGCGGGGGGAGGAAGGGAGTGAGGGGGGGGGAGGGAGAAACGGAGGAGAAAACGGAGGAGTAAGGGCAGGAAAGGGAAGACATAGGAAGAGGTAGATGAGGGGGAGGAGATGCAATGATAACACGATAGGATGGAAGGGGCGGGGAAAGAGGGGTAGGAAAGGAGAAAAGGCGAGTAAAAAGGGAAATGAAATAGGCGAGGAAATGGGCAGATCAGGGAGGTAGGGTTAAAGCATTGGAGGAGAAGAAATGAGAAAGAGGGCAGGATAATAGTGGGTAGAGCGAGAGGAGAGGGGGGAAGTAGAGAGAGTAGAGAAAGACAATAGGTCTAGAGAAGGGCAAGAATACGTGGTAAAAAGATAACGGGATGGTGGAGAAAGGAGACGGAGAGAGTAAAGGTAAGGAGGGAAAGGAAGAGGGGGAAGGAGGCAAAAACTAAAAGAGGGAGAAGAAAGAGAACGGAAGAGACAGAAGGGAGCGGCGATAGGTGTGAGAAGGACGCTAGGAGGGGGGGGAAGTAGGTGGGTGTAAGGATGGGAGGGGGAAATGAGAGTGAAAGGAGGAAGGGCAGGAAAGATCGAAGAAAAAAAAAGAAACAGCGATGATCAATAAGGGGGAAAACTGGCGGGCGAAAGAGGTAGGCTGAGGTAATATGAGAGGTAAAACTGAGGGAAGGGATGGGTAAGGAGAAGTAAACAGACCAATGGAGATGAAAGAAGAGGAAAGCGTAGAGAAAAGGGGAGGGGGTAGGAGGGAGTAAGGGAGGAGGGAAGATACAAAGGAGACGGGGAAGGGAAGGAAGAGAGCGATGTGATAGATCTAGAGAATGAGGCAGTGGAAAAGAAGTAGAAACCAATAGAGAATAAGTCATGAGTAGGGAGGGAGGGAGGCGAAAGGAAAAAAGAAAGCGAAAAAGGATGGGGTAAGGAGAAGAGGTTGGGGGAGAGAAAGGTAGGGCAGATAAAAGGAAAAAATGAGGTGAAGGAGGAAAAAGCAGGGTGGGCAGGAGCGAAGGGGGGGATAGGCGGGAGACCATAAAAATAGCTGGATAGAAAGGCAAAGAGAGTGTGAAGGGAAGAGGCAGGAATAGGCAGTAGGGAGAAGAGGCGTGGGGAGTAAAAGTGAAAGGGGGCAAAAGAGAAGGGAAGGGGAGGGAAGGCAAGTGGGCTGAGTGTGGGTGAGAAGGGAAAGAGGGGAAAGGAGCTTAGAGGAGTAGAATGAAATAGAGGAGGGTGAGTAGGGAGGTAGTGGTAGAAAATGAGGAGAGGGCAGAGGAAAAAATGGGGGCGGGGGGAACAAGGGAGAAAGAGAAGTGACGGTTACGAAACAGGCGAGGAGTAGGGATAGAGTTGATTAAAAGAAAAGAGAGGACAAGGAGGAGAGGAAGCAGATGGAGATAATAGGAGAAGATGGAGTGGGAGATTGGAGGAGTTGAGGTGGAGGCATGGTGGGAGGGTGTGGGGGAACTTGAATAAGGGAAGAGGAAAGAAAAGCATGGGGGTAAAGGTGGAGAAGAGAGGCGGGAACCCCCAAGGGAAAGAAGAACGGACCCCCCCACAAAAAAAACACCCAATAGGGTGCGGATAGTGACGAAGGGAAGGGCAATAGGTAGAGGAGAAGAAGCGTGGGGAGTGAAAAGGGGTTTGAGAGGAGAGATGGGAGCTGGAAGCAGAGGGCGAAGGGGTAGGGAGAGGGTGGAGGATGGAAAACACGGGGAGAGGTTGGAAAAGAATAGGGAGAAGTGCAGGGGGCAGCAGAAGATAGGGAAGGGAAGCGAAAGGAGCTAGGGGTCGGCGGGTGGGAGGTGAAAGAGGGGGGGGGAAGAGGGAGGCTAGGGAAGAAAGGGGCGGAAGGGAAGGGAAGGGACACACAGGAAGACTCGTAGTGGAATGGAGAGATGAGCGAAAGGGAGAAAGAGGAGGGGAAAGAAGGGAGGAGGAACAGGAAGCGGGGAAAAGGAGGTGGGAGGGGAGATAGAAGAGAGGAGACGAAGAAAAAGGGAGACTTGGAAAGGACGAAGGTAGTGAAAAGGAATACAAATAGGGAATTGATGGGGTAGAAGGTGAGGGGAGGGGGGGGAGAGAGGGAGGGGGGGGGATGACGAGGGACTGATAGGAGAGGGTAAGGGGGGAGGGATGGTGAACAATAGACTGAGGGGGGGGGGCAAGGGGTGGGGAAAAGGGGATAGGAAAGGGTGGGACCAGAGCGTGAGAACATAAGGTATAGCAGTTGGGGAGAGAAAGAAGAAGGAGGGGGAAAAAAAGGGGGAAAAAAAACCTGGAGAATGGAGGGACAGGAAACAGGTGGGATGGTAGTGGGGGGGTGGGGGAATACTGAAAGATGAGTTGGTGTAGATAGAGGAAAGGAGAGACGGAAGGAGGAAGGGGGGATGGAGGAAAAGAGTGGGGAGGGAGGTTGAATGGGAAGAAGGATTATATCGAATGAGAGAAGGTGGAGAAAGGCCGCGGGAAAAAAACGGTAAAAAGAAGAAAAGGTAAAAAGGAGGGGGAAAGAGGGAGAGGAGGAAGTAATAAGGCGACATTAAGGGGCAATATAGAAAGGGTAAAGAGTAGGTGAGGACGAAAAGGAAGAGAATAGCAAAGGGAGGTGATAAAGAAGACTGAGCGCGATCTTTTTCTCCAAGGGAAGACATGCAGGGCAAAAGGACTGCTCGAGTGGAAAGTGGGCGGGAAGAAGCGAGGCAGGGTGGGGTACATGCCTTTTCAGGACCGGCCAGGGTAAACAAAAGAGTCCAGAAACAATGATGTTTCGATCCCCATAGGGCGAAACTCGAGGACAGAACTGATAGGTTCAAACGACAAAGAGCTCGAGAGGTGGCGAGAAAGGATCAAACAAAAGAAAAGAGGGTCGTGCTCAGGCTGCAGACAAAACGAAAAGTTGTGACTTTCAGCTGACGTCTCCTCATCCCTTTTCGGCACGTCCGTTCTTTGGGCGGGGATTCAGAAAAGAATCCGAGGAAATCCAACAAGAGGAGGAGAAGGGTGGAAAAACAAGGGAAAAAAGGGAGAGCAGAGAAAAAGAGAACGGAAAGGAAAATTGTGAGAAAAAATCTCAAACCCAAAGACAGAAACGAGAAAAAAAAAAGCGCCTGACTGGGGCTAGGCCAAAACGAAGATTGGATATGGAAAAAAAAAATCACAGCATGCAAGAGGCTCGACTACGCCCGCATGACGTCTACTAAATGCGAAAAGCCATTCTTTTCTTCTCATTATCTCCGAAGCAGAACAACTGGAAAAGAACTTGAAAAAGGTGGAGTGCCACGAAGGGAATTCTCCCGACAGGGAAAAAAAAGAAGACATTGGAGTTAAGGAGCTCATCAAACAGCAAAGGGTGCGGAAAAGCCTTTCCGTCACTTAGGCGTCACAAACGGTGCGTTTTCGTGGCGAGGTTCGGGAAGGAAAAAGAATACTTCTTAGACGGAGCGTCGGAGAAAACCAATGGAAAAACGACGGGACCCGAAGATTTCTAACCCAACGAAGAGAGACGAAACAACTACCATTCCTTGTGTCATCTACCCCGGGATGGGAGTCCCTTTGGCGTTGGGCCTGCTTGCGTGAAGGGGATCAAAAAAAAAGTTTTCCATGAAAGGGCGCAGGGGCACAGAGAAAAAGGAGGGGGGAATTCAAAGAAAACAAACCGCTCCAACCAACACAGAACAATCGCGCAAAAAACGCAGGAAAAAAGGAATTCAAACACAACTTAGTATAGGGAAAGGATAGATGGCTAGGAGCTCTTGGTGGGCGAGCTGTTTTGTTATGGAGAGGGGGGGGGGGGGTTTCAAAGACGGAAGGAGAGAAGTGGCGAGAGAAGCAAACGAGGCAACAGTAAGGATTTTTCTATACTCTTCAGCAACAGCTGAATAACTAAGGTTGACAAATAGCCCTGGGGGGGAACCAAAGGAAATAATGAAAAAGGGGGAAAAGCTGACTCGTTCAAGAGGGGGGGAAACGGTCGGGGGGACAGGCAGGGGTCACGTTTATTAAGTAGGTGAAAGACGACGACGCTAAGATTGCTTAATTTTACAAGAGATCGAATTCTGGTATTGCAATAGAATAAGGAAGAAATCAGGGAAACAAGGGACACGGAAGGAAGAAAAAAAAGCTTTAATGCAGAAACAGAAACGGAAAATTTCGGACAGGGTGGGTCAAGGACGTTTGTACGAATAGAAAAATCACGGAAGGAATCCAACAAAATTCAATGAAAGTGGGTCAGGGGGGTGAAAGTGGAGGCGCACGAGAGCTGAAAGGGAGAAAGGGAGATGATAAGAGGAGGGGGGAGTTCTAGAGGGCATGCAGGTTCTTCTTCTAATGGCAAACAGGGATTTTAAAGGTTACACAGGATTGGGGTGGGAAACCAGAAGGCGCAAACGGAGGGGAAGGAGAATTTGTCCGAAAATGCGAGGATTAAAATTATGGGAGAGGACGGCTTTTAATTCAGGAGCCTATTCATGTTTCGGTAACCTAGTGATCGCTCTTCGCATATTCAATTGTTGACAACCCTCGCGCAGGCTTGGGGGAATGGTTGGGGAAGGAAGGAGGATGTTCATGAAAGAAGAAGGAGGAAAAAAAAGAAAGGAAAGTGAAGCCTGACGTTCTTGATCTTGACGTCAAAGGAATCCCACACGGGCGAAGCAGCACTAAGACTTGGATAATAATGTCATTTGAACAACGAATCGAGCCTTTGGGGGAGTGTTGCGAACAATAACAAGGCAGCGGAGTCTCGAAAAAGGGGGAGGGAAAGCAGGAAAAGAGAATGCAGGAAGGACAATTTCTATACAAAAAGTACAAAGCAAAAGTTCCAAGACGAGCCCCTATAGAGCCTACTTGAGGGGTCCACTCGATAGACTGGGATCGCTAGAGGAAGAGCAAAGAGGGAGATGCGGTGTTCAAGGGAAAGAGGCAGTTAGAAAAAAACATGGGAAGAAACTACTATCTATACGTCAAATGCAAACGTTGGGCTTCTCTACAAGTAAAATACGGGCAGCTAGATAGGGGGACAAGCATGAGGGGACTGGAGAAAGGGGCGACAGAGAGAGAAAGGGAGAAGAGAAGTATGCCGGGAAAATGAGAGGAGGTTTATTAGTCATACGAGGGAAAAGACCATATAGGGGATTAACCTGACAAAAGTTATTCACGAAGAAACGAGGGGGAAGGGCGAGGAAAAAAAGGGTTTATTTCGGAAAGTGAAGCGAATAAAGTAAATGGGGGTCATAGTCTGTCAACGTAGTCCAAGAAAAAAAAAAAAAAAGTTCAGGCGATAGACTCCTAAAAACTTCAAGCCTGAAGTCGGACGACGGCGTTAGGGCAGGCTTTTCAAGAGGAAAAGGGGGAAAAGGGGACATCCAGTTAGGATTTAAGACCTTATGGAAGACCTGAATCAACCTCAAGATTTGCCAGTTGACCTTTCCTTTTTCAAGCAGTGAGGAAGTTTCGTGGAGGAGGGAGTTGTGCCAGAGCAGAGGAAAAAAAGGGGGAGTAGAAGAAGAAAAAAAACAACAGTCCCCGTTTGATGGTTTGAACCAAAAACGCTCTGACCAGCTAGGAGAACACCCATAGGAAGGCAGGAAAAAAACGGAGAGAGAATGTGAAAGGAACAGTAGGAGGTTCTTAGGGAATAACTGTAAGCTCGGGCTGTCAGGCAATGGGGAGGGGGGAAGGAAAAGGGAAAGAAAAGTGGACAAGGGATGAAATTGAGAGAGAGGAGAGAAAACAGAAAGGAGGGGCGGGGGGGGTACGCTTCAATTTGAAGGAGGTCTATAAAGTTCGGGTTCAAGGGGACCTTTCCTATATGGCATCAGCGAAAAAACGAGCACTCGGTCAGGAGGAAGAGTCCACAATGGAGAGACGCAAGCCGAAAAGATCGAGACAAACAAACAACTTATTTTATTAAGAGTATATCTTTATAGGCTCCCGCTCTTTGTCCTCCAGAAACATCCCTCTGGAAAGCTGAGGCAACGGCGATCAAGGAAAGAAAAAAACGCCAACGGAAAAAAAAGAAGACGGCATCAAAGGCTCTTACAATCCAACAGGGCACCTTCTTAACGCAGCGTAGAGATCTTCCTCAATCTTCCTATTGCCTGTCCAATCAGACTGAAAAAAAAATCCCCTGCTAACAGGAGAGAAAAAAAATCCCTTCTTTCAAGGTAACATGAGCGAGAAGGTTGTACGGAAGCCTATTGGTGAGGAAAGGAGAGATTCACACCTGGATCATCCGAGGGGGGGGGGGGGGGGGGGGGGGGGGGGGGAGAGGAGGGCCGGAGTTGAAATAAATTTTGGGTCGGGAGTTCAGCTTTCACAATAAAAAAAAAGCCTATTCAAAAATCCCCTCCTCAAGTGGAAGGATGAAGGGGGCAAAAAAAAAGGGGTAATATGAGTCTGGAGAAAAAGGACAGTTATAGAGAGGGAATGGGGGAAGGGGTAACAAAGTGCGCTAGTAAAAATTTTCAAACGGCAGCAAAAGGAACACTCAGTGCTCCAATCACTCTCCCCTTAAAGCTCGGGCGAAACGACATGACATTACATGACTGAAGGAGAAAGGGGGGGGGGACGAAGTCAGCGCAAAAAGAAAGGGATTAGGGGCGAAAGTGCAAGAAAGAGGGACTTCAGTCAATCACAATCTTCACGGTTAAAAAAAACAAAAGATCTGTATGTGGGAAAAACGAGGGAAGAACGTCCAACTCCGCGGGGGGTTGAGGAATACGGAAAGCGTCGGGGGCCAAGAAGAGAGGTCGCATGAAAACATGAGGTGATAGGAGACCTGAAGGTGTTCCCATTGGATGGGGTTCCTGGTAAGTCTAAACATGGGGCCTGAGAAGTCTCGTGATCGTAGTCAGGGGAAAAAAAAAAAAAAAATTGGGGGGGGGAGGGACGACAGGGAATTGGGGGGGATCCAGATGAACAAATAAAGCAAGCAATAGCATCGCGAGTAAAGGGGGTCATATCCCATAGAGGATCTCTTAAAGTATTGCCCAGTCCCGGGGACTCAGAGGGAACTAGGGAGGGGGAACTAAGTCAGAGGGGGGGAAATACGTTGGTCTCGAAAACTGCCTTCATTCGCTCATTGTCCAAAGAGGGAGAAATCTGATCATCCTTTATGTTCTCAAACGAAAAAATGTCGTCGTTGGGCATAAGAGCAGGAAAAGTCAAAACTCCCAGTCAGGGGAGAGGGGATGACTTCAAAAAAGGGGAGTGGGGAGTCCGCGGAAGGCAAAAAGAAAAGCAAAGTTTGACAGAGGCACGACAGGAGGTTGGAAAAAATGTATGCTCCAAAACGCACTCTAGAGACCTACCTGGGTAAAAAGCGCCCCCAACGTAAGGAAAGGCTAAGAACTCAAACACTAGGGGGGGAAAAGGGCCCTGAAGGGACTCCTGAAAAGACAGAAAAAGAGGACAAGAAAAATGAAAAGAATCTAAGGAGAAAAGAATATATGCAATAGTAGCGCCAGCAGGTATGAAACCAAAAATGACATTTAAAACAAGAGGCATCCTACACAAGCAGAGAACAAAAAAAGCGTAAAGTAGAAAACGAAGGAGGAAGGGGAGGCCAGGCTGATCAGTATCGTCTTCTTTACCTCCAAAGACCACTGGAAAAGAACTCCCTTGATCGTGTTGGGTGCAAACTAGGAGCGGCCCCGCCTTGAAAACCAGAACGCACTGGAAGGGGGGGGGAGCGTCGTCAGAAAAGGAAAGAAGGGGGTTTGAGATAGGAAGGGGAATGGTCCGATGTTCCTTCCGCGTCCGACAAACCAGCTGGACTATTTTTTATCGATTTCTTGTAGGTTCCTCAATATGGCGCCGCGCGTCAGGACGGCTCAGATTAAGCTACAGCTTGGTGAAAAAGAACGGGGAGAAAACACAGCCCCAGACTGAAACGGAGACTCCTCCTTCTCGGACTGTAAAGGCCCAGTAGGCGGTCCTCTTTGGAAGTTTTTTTATTCACGCCCCAGGCCGGGAAAAAGGGGGCGGCAAAAAAGAGGCGGAAAAAAACCAAAAGTTCGATGAAAAAAAAAAAAGGGGCGCAAAAACAAACAGCAAAGAGAGACAAAAGCGAAGGAGAGCAAGAGAGCTCAACAAAAAGGAGGAGGAGACAAGACTATGCTAGCATGCCTGGTTTGAAGGGGCGTTTCAGTGTTTGTGGTGTGATTGACATGAATGAAAGTCGAGGGCGGAGGAGCCAGTGTAAAAACGCAACTAAATGCTTTGTCGTAGTAACCTTAAAAAGGCAACGCCCATGGGACACCCCGCTCCCAGGGATCCACCTGAGGAGTGAAGGAGGGGAAAGGGGGATGTGGGGGCCGTCGGGTAAAAATCAGAGAAGAGTCGAACCCTGATATGTAGGTTTGATCTTAGATCACTAGGGAAAAGTTGGATGGGGGGGCAGATCAGGAGAAGGGAAAGACAGAAAGGGGATCCAGGAAATAGGAGGGAAAAGGAGAAGAAAAAATAACCGGGCGGCTGTGTTCACAAGTCGCCTAAGAAAATCACTTGAACAAAAATAATGGGCAAAAAGGGAAGAAACCTTTTGGGGGACAGGGGGGGTGTACGTGGAGGCGCAAAATATTCGCTGAAGAATTGGGTTCTGCAAGTTACGCAAAGGTTCATGGCGGGCAGCGGAGAGGAGGTGCGGGAAATTTGGGGGGGAAAAGGGAATCGGGAAAAGGAGTTTTGAACCCCGCACGAGCTCGACTATTTTCATATCGAGGGACTCACTGTAATTACTGGCAAACGCCGGAGTTGTAAGGAACGGTTCAATGTTGCATGAACTAGGGGGGGGAGGTAGAGGCGCGGAGAGGCAAGGGGGGGCGCGTTGTTGGGACAAAAAGAGGAGAATGTGGTGGGATTCTCAGATGGTGTCAAAATATGAAATTTCGCCAAAAAAAAAACGGACGGGCCGATGACACGAGGGGGGATCTTGTATCAGCGGAAAGAAAAGGCCACGAGGCATCAACGCGCACTCCGAGGGGAATATGCCTTTCCCAAAGATCTATTTGGTGTTCGTTTGGCAGGAACCAGGACGGAGGTCAGAGATTTCGGAAAATAGGAGGAAAATGGAGATGAAGGAGTAAGGGGGGAGAGAAAAAGGCATGACAAAAAATTGGGCACGCTTTGTCCAAAAGGCCACTAGAAAAACCCTTGGAAAACTATTGGGGAGACGAAAAGCTCGCAACTCGAGAGAGCCACAGTCCGGGAAGGCAGGGGTTTTAGGAAGAAAAGAAAAAAATTCAAGTCAGGCAAAAAATGATGAACAGACGAACGAATACTTCTCAGTAGAAAAATGGTGTGGACGAGGAGCAGCAGAAGAAACATGTTCAACGACAAGAACGAATATGGGAAAAGAAAGGAGCTGGGTCGAAAAAGGAGAAGGGGGGCTGGCAAAAGAGGCAGAGGCAAAGAAACGAGCCAGCCTGAAGACGGCCGGCAAATATATATTATTTATTCAAGGCATAGCGTACTACCCCGATACAGCTATATAACGTTCCTGAAGTTTAGAGGGAGCATCTTGAGGAAAGGGGCAGGACGAAGAAATTTGGATTTGTTCGAGAGGGAGAGGACAATCGAAGTCCATGGGAAAGGTCGGACCGGTGCGACCGAGCCGAATCAATTTCACTGGGCGATAATATAACTTACGTCGATCACTGGAGCTCTAGGGTCCGACGTAACAGCGCGATGGGACAGGGGGGGGAAATAACTCCAGGGAGGGGAGAAGGACTGTGGGGGAGCAGACAGAGACCCTGATGTGTCGAAAGGGTAAACGGGCGGAGGGGAATTACGCATTTTTTCGATTTTTTATCCTAGAACCAAGATTAAGACGAAAAGGGACCAAAGTCCCAAAAAAAGGAGGGAACCTGTTTTTGGCAGGTTGGGGACCACCACAAAAGAAAAAAAAAAAAAAAGACCCATAGGCATACTCCTAGCAAGGTTAAGAACATTAGATGGATTTAGTTCGGTTGCGGACGGGCGGTCAAAAGGGGGGAGTAGAGGGAGGGGAAGAATGAAGGGAAATGAACTCGTCATTTGATTAAAATCGAGCTGGTTCACCTTATTCGGGGCTGGAACGCGGAGTGGAGGAGGCGAGATTGAAACTTGGAGAGGAGGGGCGTGGGAAGGAAGAGAGGACGAGTGGACGAAGCGACATCAACGAAGGCTTCTGAATGATAAAAAGCGCGTGGGCCAAACT
>Ga0179593_1574554_pt1 | contig 23679 bp, 17 predicted proteins | sample CZODoug2_1_08_16_FD_185931 | JGI IMG/M metagenome (GOLD analysis project Ga0179593, IMG submission 185931) | Vadose zone soil fungal communities from Angelo Coast Range Reserve, California, USA - CZODoug2_1_08_16fungal (PacBio error correction) | ecosystem: Environmental > Terrestrial > Soil >...
AGGCGGATGACTGAGTAATATGTCCTTACCTTAGGGTGAAAGCGCTGCGCATCCTGAGTCTCAACGCCTACGGGGCGTAAGTAGATCGCCCCGCAAGCAACCGCTGATTGATAAGGGGACGGTAAGGGAAAAAGGGGGTGGGTCAGAAGACGCGAAAGTTCTTATCTCAACGAAAAGAGGAACGACGGAGTAGGCAAAAGGACTCTAAACAGGCTACGAGTACTCTCGGGAAATCAACGACGCCGCAGAGGGGTAAAGGAAGAAGAGGGACAGCGTGCATTCGGATGGGTCACAGCGGCCATGATTGTCGAGCGCGGGGGCGCTAATTTCCCAGAGGGGTCGGAAGGACAAGCAGGCGCTCACCAGTATAGAGCGCCGAAACCGTGACTGGAACCTGAAATTCTCGCGCGGTTGACCAAAGGAGAAAACAAGGGGGGGGGGGGGGGAGGAGGCGTCGGGAACCCTAGTTAACCGGTACTCCTCTAAGGTCCTTAGGAAATCCCAAAAGGACCTGAAAAGGGCCAACATCTCAAAGACGTTCAGGGAAAGACGCAAAATCCGAATCTAATGAAGGAAAAAAGGCATGAGGGGGAGGTATCGCGGGGCCGCCGGGAAAAAAACCCGTGCTGTAGAGGCTGTATCGCCGAGCGGGACTCTGGCAGTCAGGTGGGGAGAGGAAGCAGACCACGACTAGCAAGGCGGGCCGGATCAGTGCGTCCATTGCGGCTCTGGTAAAAAGACCAATCAGATCGTTGTCGGGAGGGATAGATTCCCATTACTCTTAGCGGAGCCGCGGGGAGAGCGCTGAGTGGAAAACTTCATGACCGAAGGTGATCGCCGCACTTGCACGCCTTGAAGCTGCCTCTAGAGAGCGACAATCCCAGGGGTGTTTTGGGCAAATGGAAGATCGGATGGCGCGCCTGGTGCTCGTAAAAAAGACCAATAGGCGACCGCTCGACGCCTCGGGAGAGCTCTATCTGTCGCCTCCGGTAAGGCTTGCGAAGGACCCGCCGCGACAAACAGGAGTCGCCCAACTCTAAAGAAAGAACCTTCAGCTCCAGCGGTAGCGGTAGAGTGGCAGGGTGAACTGTCTTAGGGGGCGGGAAGCGATGATTCGGCGATGCCGACCATCTTGGCGGCGAGCCGCCAAGGGGAAGGGACCATTCACAAACGGCCGGTCGGAACTAGGAAACAGGAAAACTGGAACCGGAAGCGACTGCTATTGGAGACAATCGAGCGGGAAGTTGCAAGGGCGGAGGAGGGCTGGCGCCGAAACGAAGCGCGGGGGGTTTATTCACGGGTGATTTCTCCTAGCCGGACCAATGCCTTGGATAGCTGGAGCCCAAGGGAACAGAACATTCAATACTCGCAATGAGCGAGTAAGGGTGTACGAAGGGTAGGGGGTCACGCTGGGCAGACAACTTTCCTCCCCCAATTGTCAAATGGTGAGATCCAAGGTTAATTCATGGGTAGCCAAAGCTACGTCGCGTAGATAGCAAAGCAGGATCGACCCGCGAGTTCCAGCCTGAAGGAGAATCCAGGAGGGAAGGAGTCACGGGGCAACTGCGGGCGACTGACGAGTAGACGCCTGTGAAAACCGGCGGCCGGGGATACCAAAAACGGGTGCGCGATGCTGTACGTAGCTGGAATCATTAAAGGGGGGTTAATCCGTGTGGGAAAAACCAGTCGAAGCAGGAGTTGGGCTATTCAGTGGTTCATCATCGCCAACCATGGGAAGGCAGAGAGCAGGGGGGGGAAACGGGGGCTGGTCCGGAAAAACAGGGATCCTTAAAAAGACATCTAACCAGACTGGGAAAAGAAAAGCGAGAAGAGGGAGAAAAACAGTGGGGGACACCCACCGGAGAAACACAAAAAGGGAGGAGAGGAAAAAAGAAAGAAGAGAGGTGTGGCAAAACACAAAGTCTAAGCGCGCAATTCCTCGCCCAGTCGGCAAAAGGTGGAAGGGGAACAGGGGGACCACGTTCCGAATCACCCCAAAGGCTTGCATGCTACAGAGAATTGGAAGCCCCAGGGCGACATGATGAAAAGACTCGAGGCAGGGCGCTCAGTAAAATCGAACCCTAATGGCGGACCAAAAACACGAACGTCCGCAGAGGAGGACGCGTCACTCGGGATCACGGAATCAAGTGACACAGGGCGAAGCAGGGGGAGGGCGCCGGCCGAGGAAGTCTTCCTTTAGACTGCTTATTCAAAAACACACAAAAAAAAAAAAAAATTAAAAAAAAAAAAAAAAAAAAAAAAAAAAAAAAAAAAAAAACATTGAGGTCAGGCGTGACCCAAAGGAGAGGAAAAGGGGATAGCCACTCGAGAGGTGTAGACCAAATGGGAGTAGCAAAAAGAGGCATTCAGGAAGGGAATCGAAAGGGGACAAAAGAAGACCGCAAGTCAAATTTACCACCTACAGGAGAGAAACAGGGAGGCGGATAGTCAAGGCAAGATCCAAAAGGAAATGGAAAATCTCGGCGCGAGGAGAAATGTAAAGACAGAAGCGGATAGCAGTGGGGAAAAAAGGGCAAGTAGCAAGCAGCGATAGATTACAAGCGAATGGAAGCCGGAGTCAGATGGGCAAGGGGGTGGCGAGGGGCCGGGGAGGGGGGAGAGACGGTGGAACTGCTCGGAGGAAGGGGGGGGCTCGGGATCATCACTATATACTAGCTCCTCAACAATCAATCAGCCTCGGAAAGGGGCATAAAGCTAACGCCTCGGAGGATAATTGGTAGGGGCATGAAGATGGCGAGGAGCCAATTAAAAAAGCTAGGAAGCCAAGGGGCAAAGATGATATGGGGACAACGGAGTCAGGAACTCGGGCATCTTTAGCCTACCGTGTAAATTGGGAGTTGAAATCCAAAGGCTCATGCATGCTTTTGAAAAAAAAGAATGGAATTACTTGACTGCGAACGCTGCACGCAAGGAAACCAGGCTTCTCAACGGAAAGCGTATTCTCGCGCTCGCAGAAACAGGACGATCATCAAGGGAGGATCTCTCGCAAGACGGAATTGCGGAGGGAACAGTCCTTGAGGGGAGCACTATCTAGGAGTTTTACCGAGCAGACCTGGGAGGGCGGGGAATAGGGGGGGGTCCAGATCGAAAAAAGCGGTCTGCTTGCAGCGGCCAAAGGATCTCAATAAGCGAGCGACTAAGCCGGGGCTACCGAAGAGGGTTCTTCAGATCTCTAATGGTACAGATGGCACGTAAGTGTTAGAAAAGGACAGCCAATCGTGGGCGGGAGAGCATATTGAGGGAGATTTTGGGGGCCGCTGAAGGTCGGGGGGGAGCAGGGGGGTTAGGAGATAAATCGGTCCGGTACGCGGGTTGAAAGGTACTCCCTAACTTAACAAATCCTGTTCGTCCAAGTAATCCCAATGCACGAGAGAGAATTTCAAGTTTACAGCTTACGCAAGTTCGAGGGGGCGGAGAGGGAAACTGGGAGCCCTGCTGAAGTCATCGTCCGGAGACCGAAAGACAACAAGAGAAAATCTCACGAGGAAAAGCGGTCGACCAGACAGCCGGGAAACAAAGGGGGAATGAACGACGCCGAGATCAGAAAGGGGGGCTGGGGCCGGCGAAAAAGAGGAACGAACCTGGTTGGGAGATTACGGGGGGAAGAGAAAAGGAGAAAGGGCGGGGCTAGAAACTCCAGGACTCAGTGGCCAAGGATAGAGGCGGGAGGCTTGGTCTCCTCGGAGACACGTAAGAGGCGTAGGCGACGGGAGCGGCCGGCAAGTGAAAAAGTTAATAGTCCCCTAAAGGTCCTAAGAAGGGCTATATGAAAAAAACAACAACGAAAAGGAGAAAGAATGATCCCAGAGGGATTCGGATATTTCCTGGACCGGGAAACTGGCTGTGCGCCGTACGGCCGCCGTAGACAAAAAGACTGGGGAGTCCCCAAGTTCCCGTAGCGCCATGGGACTAGACGTATCTATAGGGGGGGAAGCGTCGCTCTACTAGAACGTCTAACAGCTAACATTCGAGCGCAAGGAGGTCCCCGAAAAAAAGAAAAGCGCCGCGTACTCTCTCGGGAAACGCTCCAGCTGCTCATGTTGCACCGGCGAGCAGAGGCAGGTCCTGTCATGGGGGGGGCCGCTGCTGCTGAGAGGGGCCGTGGGGGAACGAAGGAAGCTAGGAAGGCGGGTCGGTAATCCGGAGAGAAAGGCTGACTGCGGAAAAAAGAGGACGAGAGTCGGAAAAAAAAAATAATAACGTGTTCTCCGGGCTAAAAGATTGATCTGAAGTTGAAAAACGCTCAATGTTAGAAAAAGAGGGAACTGTATGTCTTCCCCGCAGGGGGGAGGTACCTAAAGGATTTTCCCGCCCACCTCCCGCGGCTCCCATGAATCAAGGCAAACATCTCCAACTCGGCGATCCGATCCTAAAGAGGGGCGAAGGAGATTAAGGGGTGACATAAGTAAAGTCGAGAGTAAAAGAAAGCCTAAATAGCGCCTCCAGGGCGCCGAGAAAGGGAAGCGGGCGGAAGGGGGACAAAGGGAAGCAGACCAGCTTTTAGGGGCGAAGGCCGGCGGCGGGGAAATACGGAGAGTTAAACAGTACAACTCATAAGCGTTAAACTCGGGAGAGGGGAAAAAGAGAGTCCGCAGTAAATGACGGAGCTGCGCTCGGGGGAATGAATCGTAAGGCAGGACTGCTGGAGGGGGGGACGATTCTAGGAATAGGGGCGGCAGAAAGGGTTAAGCTGGTGCCTAAGTTTCCGGATCCGGACACAAAACAGTTGTGTACCCTCGGAAAGGGCTATGAACGGCGGACGGATAGGCGCGCACAACCCTCCCACATTCGGACGGGACGGCGGAGAAAGCGGCAAATGAGTCTGTGACTGCGCTCGGAACGGTAGAGGGATGGGGGAGCTTCAAACGCACGAGCGACGTCGTCGCAAGGGGGGGACCCATCCTACAAGAGAAAAAAAAAACTTCAAGAAAAAAATGTACTGTAGAGCTTACTGGCCGGAACGGTGCGGCGCCGTCTCGAGTATTCAGTTATCCAGCTCCGCAGCGTGAAGATCGCTATAAGAAACAAAAAGGGGGGAAACGCAAAAAAAAAGTCTGAAGCGGTCTCTAATCGGCGAGGTATTCGCTTGTTTAAGGTTCTGGTCGGGTCGACTTGATGGGGGCAGGAGCGGAAGCAGTAACGGGAGTAAAGAGTGTGGGGACCTTACAATCGAGAAAAAAGGGATATATGGAACTGGAGAGAAAACGAACCCAGGGGATTCGACCAAAGTACGAAATGAAGAGCTTGTTCGTAAAAATGGGAGGTTCCGTCGTGAAAACGTTTAGAGGACCTTGACATTGCAAGGTGGCTTCTACCGAATTCCCTGGGGCCGAGGGAAAAAATAGGGAGTCAAGGGGGGAAAAGATCCTATAATGGGGTGGGTCACGAATGACCAGAAAAAATGGGGAATGATCGTCAACAAAGGCATGGTGAGAGCCGGCCGGACCGAGCGCGGCCTGGAAACCGGGAAAAGGGTTTACGGCGGACGCATGCCAATAGGGGGAGGACGTTCGAAATAGCCATGTCCGCATGGGGTAGGGGGGGGATAAACGTAAGGGCCTAGGACTCGTCAAGGACGGAAGGTGGGGAAAAGGTCGACCTTTGGGGGGGAAGGCAGAATGACGTTTGAGCCTTGAAAGCCAAATGCCGAGACTAACAAATAAAAGTGGAAAAGGAAGCGAATGCTGGGCGAAACTGTCGAACACTATCTAAGTCCTCTCACAAAAATAAAATGAGATAGTTTGCGCCCACCAAGGGGAAAACAAGCAGCTCAGGGGAAAACTTACATAAGTAGGGTGGGGTCAGGGCAACGGGCAGGTCCACCCTTTTGTACGTGGAGCAACGTGAGGCGGGAAAAAGGAACAAACTTGGGGGCCATTATGACAGTAGACTAGACAGCAAGCAGAGCGAAATGGGAAATGCTCAAAAAACTCCATGCGGCACCAGGCCAGAGGGGAGAAAAGGAAGAAAGGAAGAGTTATGACCCGGAATAAGTTAACAAAAGGCGAGAAGCGTCGTCGCAGGGACGCGCGACTCAGGATTTCAGGGGCTGCAGAAAAAGTCCGGTCAGGATGACCCAAGGAACGAGGAAAGGGAGAGATGAGGGAAGGGAAATAAACTACGCATATAGGTGGCACCCGCAGAAGAGGGCAATCTGAAGGGAAGAAGAAGGGTCGTTAAACGAAGCAAGTTTAAACAGCCACGATAAACCCTTATCCTTCAGGCTTGGAAGGGGGGTGAGTAAAGAAAAAGCAAAGAGGAGGTATTAGCATCTCCAGGCGATCCCGGAGAAATGGGAACGGAACATCCGAAATATGGAAAAACGTAAGAAGGGGGGGGGGGGGGCAACGCCCCTCAATAACCACTCGGAAAAAACTAGTGACGCCGGAGACGAGCCAATGGGCAGCTGGGAGGGATCGAGCTGCGGGAATAAAAAGCAGATCAAGCAGTTAAGAGGTACTGGCAATCGCAACAAGTAGGGGGTGCAAGGCACCCGGAAGAAAAACAGGGGAAGACTCCGACGCAGAAAAAAAAGTCAGAAAAGGAGATTCAAGTTCTCTTCGTCGGAGATGGGCTAGGCGACGCACGAGGAGGAGGTCGGGAAAAAAGAGGATAGACTTATCTGAAAAGTCTCCAATAAAACGGACGAAAATGTGGAAGCGAGACGCGACAAAAAGCAGTCCTGCGGGGACAAAACCACGGAGGGGGCTCCTAAAATTGGGGGGAATCCGCCACGCACCAAGGGGGACAGCTTCTCACCTTATCTCTCTACCCTCTGCGGCAGCCTCAGAACGACAAGGTACGTCAGGAGGGCAGAGTCCTTCTTACGGAAGGAGGGCTGACGAAATGGGGAGTTGACCGAGATTCCTACAGGGGAGGTCTATTTCCGGATCTAGCAGGGAAGGAGGGACAGAAGGAGGGGAGGGGATCCAACAGTAATAGGGAGCAGGCGACGAAGGGAAAAGAAAGGCAAAGTGTCTGAAAATTTCGTGCCCAAAAACGCTAGGTGGTGCGTCTTGCACATTTTGAGTCTGCAGGGGGGGGGAGGGCTATGGAGAACGGCTAGGATGTGTGGAAAGAGGGAGGGAAGCGTTGAAAAAAAAATCGTAGGGTTACCGCGTTTTGACAGGAAAAGAAACCGGGAGACCACCCTTGACTGGTCACAGGACTGAGGTAAGTACCCTAAAAGGGAAAAAAGGGGTCATAAACACGATTTTGAGAGGGCGCGCTCTTCCCCTAAGGGGGTGTAATGCAAGCGCTGCCACTTCAAGCGTCCGGATAAAGGACAAGGAAAGGAGGAGGAGGGGAAAAAACTCATCAAAAAAAATTACAAGATGACCCAATGCAAGCGGCTCTCGAGAGCACAAGGACCTGGGTAGAGCTAAGGTACTCAGGTCGCTCGCTAGCAGGGTTGGGAGAACGGAAGGATGGACTGAAACGGAGGTCACGGGAGAAAAACTCTACCACTCTCGGCGAAAAAAAGAAGCGTTCTGGGGGCAATAGGTCAAACGAAAAGAGACTTCGTATGAGGAGGAAAGACCGCAGGTTCACCAAAGGGAAGGCCTCGACGCAGGATACCTCCGGAGAGAGAAAAAAAACCCAAGAGGGGAAATAGAGCGTAACTTCGGCTGAAGGGGAAACCTGTCCTCGTGAACCTGAAGGGAGCCTGCCTCCGCCCGCGAACTCCTAGCGTGGAAACAGGTCGCCGAGGCACAAAACCAGACGGGGGGACTCTAGGGGACGGAGAACTGAGTTTCTCGCAGACGGCGCTCTAACGGTCGGCCGGCGCAAGCGCTTTCCCCGCCAATGAGGCTCACCGCATACTAGAAGCAAACATCTCGAATTTAAAACGAGCAGGGGGCAAAATTCCCTGAGGGGGTCTAAATCAGCGCTCTTCCTGAGCGCGCGGGGGCGGAGGGGAAGAGAAGAGGGGTCTTGAGGGTCCGTAATCTTAAAAGAAAAAACCGCAGGAAGTCCACCATAGAAGACGCGCCCAAAGGGGGACCACTGAACCTGAAATTCAGTGCGCGGATGTACATGGGAAAGGGGTAAAAAACCAAAATGGGACCTACAAGAAAGGTACCGGGGGAATCTCTGGGGGCAAAATCAAAGAGAACCTTACATCTAATAGCAAGAAAGCCGGGGCCGAACAGGCGGGGGAAAAGAAGAGTAAATTACCAACAGACTTAGCAAATGGAAGGCGAGCGCGTGGAAAGCCTTGGGAGCCCCTACTTGACGGTGCAATCGAGAGCGAGTGTCCTTTTCTATCGGACAACGAGAGAAGGAAAAACAGCTGGGTGAGGGAGAAGGTCCTAGGAGAGACGCATCTGCGAAAGCAAAGGAGAAGGTCAACTTCCAACGAAGTTGCGTCAAAAAGAGATCGTCAGAAAGTACCTGCTTGCGGAGCCGGTCGAAGCGAAGTAGGAAGTTGGGAGGGACTTCCGAGGGGAACTCAGCAGGAGAAGTGCAACCGTTAAGCTGGGGGGGGAACCCTGAAAACACGAAATCCCAGAGTTGTGGGTAACCACGCAAGACGCGAAAAAGATTGTCAAAGGCCCCTAAAAGGCGCGACCGCTAAGGCCTCAAGGGGAGTCGCGATGGGAGGGCCTCTGATCCGAGAGGAGCTGAGTCTTCCCCAAGCGCAAGGAGGTGAACCATCGAGAGAAGGGGGAAACATGCCCGCTCAAATCAGAAGGTGGAACGTATACACCGAGGGGAGGAAAGGCTTATTCGGCGCTCGTGACGGACGGCGGAAAAGAACCGAAGAGGAAGTGATCGAAACTAGAAAGGACCAGACCGATGGAACTCCCACAAAAGCTGAAAGACGCCTGGGAATTTTGTAAGGATCAATAGGAGGGACTTGGGGACAAGTTTAGATCGGTCGCCTAACGGAAATAGAACGCTATGGGTATGACGTTTTAGGGAGAAGGAGACAACGAGAGTCAAAGAGGGAGAGGAAGGACCCCGTAAGAAAATCCGTGAGAATGAATAGGGTATGTCGGGAAAGGTTGCACTGTCAAGAGGAAAGTTACAAGCCTGGAAGCGAAAATGGGACTAATGGAAAACCATAATGATAGACCTAGCCCGGGGGGCCAGATAGGCGGGCGGCGAAAGTAGGTGAAAAACGAGATCCGTTTTCTACAAACGAACGGGTGGGTCACGCAGGACCAGGGAATGTGTATCCAAATTCGACTAAGGCATGAGGAAAATGCGCCGGAACGAGTAGCGAAGGGCCAAAGGGGTGTACCCGGGCGTCGGGCCATCAGCGGACGTTAGCGGGAAGGCTCCTGGAACAAGGGTAGGGGTGGAGGAAGGTACAGGCCGAGAGCAGCAGTGGGGTAGATTCGACGGGGAAGAAAAAGGGCTGCATATGGGTGAAGGCGAAATCGTGTGGACCAAGGGTAAAAAACAAGGGGGCTTAATGGGGGACTCAAGGGACCTAAAAAAAACATCAAAACGCGGTCCGCGTCAAGAACAGCGGGGGTCGAAAAGTGGGGGGGTGAGAATCTTACCAACACAACGGATGGAGTGGAGAGGAAGGATTGTTTGCGCCACCAAGGTTGAAAGAGGAGCAAGGAAAGAGAACCATCGCAGGGGTGGGGGTCACGGCAAAAACACCGCTGTCCACTTGGCTCGAAAAGGAGGTCCTTTCCCAGGGGGGGAGAAGTGATGAGAGACGACAAAAGGCGTCGACCAATAAAAAAAAAAAAGAATAACCACAACCTCCATTCGCAAGACAGCGAGAATACGTCCTCAGTCAAGCACCGTGTGGGGGGTGGGTGGGGGGGGGGGGGGGGGGGGGGGGGGGGGGTTGGGGGGGGGGGGGGGGGGGGGGGGGGGGGGGGGGGGGGGGGGTGGGTGGGGGGGGGGGGGGGGGGGGGGGGGGGGGGGGGGGGGGTGGTGGGGGGGGGGGGGGGGGGGGGGGGTGGGGGGGGGGGGGGTGGTTGGGGGGTGGGGGGGGGGGGAATGTGGGGGGGGGGGTTGGGGGGAGGGTGGGGGGAGGGGGGGGGGATGGGTGGAGGGGGGACGGGGAGGGGGGGCGGGAGGGTTGCAGGGAGAGGAGGGGGAGTAGGGGGGAGGGGGGGGAGGGGGGGGGGGGGGGGGGAAGGGTCGGGCTTTGCTGCCCGACCTGGGCCAGGTTCACCTAAGGCTAAGGAGGGCTTTCCGTGCGACGGCGCCGTGAGGTTCTCGAGTAAGCGATTTCAATGCTGATACACATGCTGGTCGAGGGGGGAACCACAGTAGAGGAGGAAGCTAAGATGTCAGAACGCCAACGCAGAAAGGGTGGTGGCCCCCACATAGAGGTAGCAAAATAGGGAAAAGGCGGAGGGGGCGGAAAATGGAGGTTTAGAATCTCACGCCCCTAAAATAAACGGATGAAAGATCATTAAGGAGGTCACGGGGATAATTCCCCTGCAGTTATCTCAGAATTTAGACGACGGCGAAGGGCAAAGCGAGAAAAAAGTGAAACGAAGCTCCGAAAGGGGGAAGGAGACCCTCTCTATTGGAAGTACACAAGTCGATGAAACCGGAGTCGAGAGGGGGGAAAAAAAAAATGGGGGAGGTGTATTCGAGGTGGAAAATCCTCGCGATAAACACCTGCAAAGAGGGAGGGGAAAGGGCGCGCGGTAGCAGGCTACTATAAAAACTGCAAACAGCACCAGAAAGTAACCTCGGCTCGTAACGCACCGTAAAAAAAGCAGGATATAGATGACGCCAGAGGTCGGAGAAAATACGCCGATCGGAAACGGGAAGCAAAAGGAGCTCTAAAGGATCGGAGCCCGTAGAGACGCGCTCAACGGGAATTCTCTGACGAATTATCGGAGGAGACAAAGCCCCGAGAGGGAGCAAATTCCGGAGCCTTGGTACAAAAAATCCTGATGTCGCCCGGAGAAATGTCAAAAAATTCAAAAAAAGAAGGAAAAAGGTGCTTAAGCTGAAAACCGAAAAGAGCAGAAACATCACTCTGACACACAATCTTCAGTCGTGATTCGCCGCGGCAGCAAAGAGTAAAAAAAAAAGACGGCTGACCTATGGGAAGTGAGGGGGGCAAGAAAGAGCTTGCGAAAGGGAAAGGCAGGAGGGAAGTGAACGCCGGCCGGGAGAAGAAAGCTGCGGATTCACTCGCACCGGATCGGGCAAAGAAAAGATGGCGAAAGGGAAAAAAGGAAAATGAAGGAAAGGGGGGGGCTTACCCTAAAAAAATCAAAATGTTGTACGACTGGAATAATTTGGTAGAGAAGACAAGGGGAAGGGGTTAATTATAAGTTTCCGCTGAAACAGAGGGAGCCGGGGAGGTTCTCCGACCCATGAAAGAGGAAGGGCCAAAGATTGACAGGACTCCGCACGCGGGGACAAAAAAAATGTGAGGAACCATTACTTTCCCATGAATACACTCGAGAAATGTAAGGAAAGTGCCACAAACGGTTGTAGTTTCTGAGGACTAGACTGGTAAGGAACGAAGGGGGCCGGTCATCTGGGGGACACCCACCTTATCTGACGCCGCCACCAAGAGATGAGGAAAAAAAAACGAGAAAAACATAATCAAAGACGACGCCGGAGAGGCACATCGACAAGGGGGCGCAGGGACGAAAGAGGGTACAAAGGAAAGCCGTCATGGGAATCGCGGGTGGTTGGTAGAGCAAAAACGAAAATAGAGCGGAAGCGGGGCCGAGAACTCTCGGAAACAAAAAAAATAATCGCGGCTCCTCGGGGCGCCTCGGCCGACTAATCCGTCGGCGTGGAGCGTACGGGAGAGCCAGCTCAAAAGGAAAGGAAAATTCCCTAAGGACTCCTCTTAGAAAACTCAAACATCCATTGGGGAAGAGATGAAAAAGGGGAAGAAAGAGGAAGAGTGAGAGGGGCAAACTGGAAAATTAAAACTGCAGAAGACACGTCTCCACGACGGCGTGACGTAAGAGAGGGGCCAAAAAAGGAGCAAGGCAAATGCGGAAGTAGTCCGGATTTCAGACGCGTCGAAAAGGAGTAACCCGCTCAGCAAAAGCGAAAAAACTTCTTCCCCGGCCCGGCTAGGGTCGGCCGCGCGCGAAAAGTACACGTCGCAAAGGAGAGGGTTGCGTGAAAATCTCATTCAAAACGAGGGGCAGCGGAGGAAATGGATGGGGTCTGTCGGCGCTTTTGAATGCCGATGTCCTCGAAGTGCGGTCGTAAGACGGATACGTCATCGCCCTAGGAAACATATACTGAACGGATCCCGAAAGACTCGGTGAAAAAAAAAAAAAGGAACAAATTGAGCGTCGGTAACAGGGGAAATCCGGGGACAGGAAAACTAGGTTACAAAGTGTCGTCCATAACCCAGGTAACCTACCTCATACGCGGGGGGGGAAAAAAAAGACCATCAAAAGAAAGGGCAATCGCCAAAACATCTCCTCAAGATGAACCCCTCAGCGAAAGAAATCGGCGAATCTAATGAAGTTGCACACTAGACCATTTCGGACTGAGCAGCCGCACTGTGGAAGAAATCTTGCGGGAAGCAAAACCGTAGTGGAAAAAAGAAAAAAACTGCCCTCCTGAGCCTACGAGACCACTTTGGAATGAAAGAAGCCGGAGGGCGATCCGGCGAGGTAGCCGCCACCTCGCTCTGGTCAAAACACTAAAAAAGCACAGAATGAGTTTTTAGTCAAAAAGGAAAAGACAAATACAGAGGCTGCGAAACCGCTCGAAGCTCGGGATCGAGTTGGAGCAGAGGGTGTGCCGAGCGGTGGTTAGGGAGACGACCAGAAGCCGGAAAGGGTTAAATCTGGTCCAGGCCTGCACCTTCGCGGAACAAGGATTGTTGCCATCGCTCATGCGAGCGAATGGGAAAAAGGAGGGGGGGGGACGCGAAAACATCACAGCGGACGGCTACCGCTACGCGGACTAAGGAGATCTCCGGCTTCCCGATCCGGAGAGTCGCGGGCCAGGAGGTCCAACGGGAGAGAAGGAGTCTAAAAGAAAAAGTCCTACGAGCCCTTCCTCTAAGACAGTCGCGGAATTGAAGAATGCGCGAGGGGAGGCTGACGGGCTCAGGCTGGGCGCTCATCGAGCGATGCCGAGGCTCACACCCAAACAAACCAACAAAAAAAAAAAAAAAAAAAGAAAAAAAAAAAAAGTAGCAACTCTTGAGGTAGAAAAACGGGGGCAAACGCTAAAGAACAGAAACGCCCCAGACTTGAAAACCGGTCGGGCGAACCCGTCCTTCGGTTTGTAAGGATAATCGGGGCGGGAACGACTTTTGGCAAGGGCGAAAAGGGAGCCCTACCGATCCGAGTATTGGGTGGAAAAGTTCGAAAGGAGCCCGAAGAAATCAGGGAAATTGGCCCCTTCGAACCGTGACCCCCTGAGAGTACAGTTAGGGGGAGGGGGAAAAAATTGAGGGGAGGGTCACACGGGGCAACAAAAAAAAAGTGGACTCACCTGCCGAGGGAAAAGGTTGGACTTTCCCTGTTTGGGGAACAGCTACGTCGCGCGTAGGGGGGAAGAGGTATGTCAAAAAGAAAGAAAAAGGGTTGGGAAGAAAAGGTGGAAAATGAAGAAAAAACGGAAGACAATGCATGAAGTAACGAAAAAAAGAACTGAACAGGTAGCGCGTGGGAAACCGGGGCGGGCAGGGGGGGGGATAACGGGCACAGGACACGAAATCAAAAGAGGCGGCAAAATCCGGGGACGCAGGGAGTGGGTTGATCCGGGTGGGGGAAAGAAGAAGAAGGCTTGTCCGAAAGGGTGGTCATCATGTCGACCCATGGGTGAGGGGCAGGCGAGGGAAGAACGTGTTCAAAAGGGGGGGGGATTTTCTCGGCAAGGACAGACCCGAATAGAAAGAAGGGAAAATTGGCCCTACCCGCCCGGGTCTAACCTGGGACGCAAAAAAAAAGACGAACACACAACTATTATATACGAAAAAAAGGTTAGACAAGCAGGAGGGGAAGCGGCCAACTCTACGGAGCCCGTCGATGGTCAGGTCCACGGGACACTCCAGAACCCTGGCAGGTGCTCAAGCTGGCCTGCATCCCAAGAAGACATGAGGACCAGTCTCGGACATCCAGGGAAAAACTCGACTGGGAGTTCCGAAGGGAAAAAAAAATCAATAAACGTCCCCAAGAAAACTTCCTAAGAGGAAGGCCGGAGTCGGAGTACCAAGGTGTCTCCGTAAACCAGCAGCTAAGGGAGTCGCGCCGAGCAGGGACCGCGAAAACGGGGGGGAAAGGCTGCTTATGCCAAACCAGGCTGGTCAGTCAAGGGACCACGGGTGAAAAGGTATCGGGCGGCTAAGGTAGCAGAAAGGCTAGTAAACGTACCCAGGGAAGAGGCAAATACTGGCCAGTCGGAATGAGAACTGATTTAACTCATCATGGCATAGCATTTAAAAGGGAGCCAAGGAAAAGGAGGTAAAGGGTGGGAAAGGGGGGGAAACCGGGCGCCAGCGATCTCACATTTAGCTCTTCGGCGCGTCGGGAAAATGAGGAAAGACAAGAAGGAGGGATAGTCCTGTTATGCGACAAGAACTAACTACGGGGGAAAGAGAAAAACTCCTCAGGCAGAAAAGAATGGGCTCCGATTGTCGAGCAAAAAATGGCAAGCTGTGGAGGGGAGGAGTGGAGCGGGCGCCGAAGACTGAAAGAGACTAGGGAACGAGTCAGGGCATCGCGACGAGATCAGAGCAAAAGCAAAAAAGAGAAAATCAGCAAAAAAAAACGTCTACGCGACGAAAAGTCGAATCTGGGGGGGGGGGCGAGGCGACGAACGGGAAAGAGGACCATGAGACAGAATCGGGGGTTTCCGCATCGAGCGGCGCTCTCTGCAGACGCCAGAGAAGGGGCCGGGATCAAAGAGAAGAGGGGCGCATTGGCTTGACAACAACTCTGTATGGACGAGCGAAGGGAGCCGCCCAGGTTGACAACCCTTTAACCAAAACGCACAGTCCAGAGGGCGAAAAGACCCCGGCTCAGAAAGGAATTAAGAAAATCAGAAAAACGCAGAAGCAGATGCACAGGGACCTGCGGACACTGGCTGAAGATCGAGGTTGAGGGGAGGAACCAGTAGGACCTAGCGGAGCGTGCCGATAAGCAGAAGCAATAGGGGAAAATGGCTGTTCCAGTCCCAACGAAGAAAAAGGAAGGCATCGCGACTACCGGAGCGAACGAAGATGTTTCTACACGGAGGGCACGCGCTCGAAGGGCTAAGGAAAAAAATATAGAAAAGCATTGGATCTGTGCATCGTTGGGATGTTTGTCCGCTGAAAGGGCAGGGGAGGAGGGGGGATCCGGCCCAGCGGGTACGACCGCGGGGAAAAGACGCAAAAAAAAAGGGAAAGTCAAAAAAAAAAAATTCTGGGTTCCAAGAACGCGCGAAGAAAAAGGTTTAATGGACGGCCAAAGAGCGAAGCGCGCTCGTCTACTGTGGAAGCAGCGGGCAGCAGGCAACAGACATAGGGAGGTACCGAAACGCACCCGAGAATCTGCGGACGCCAAACCCGCGCGACGAAAACGCCCGCAGGCTGAAAAAGCAGAAGGAAAGGTCTCGAGAGGGGGATTCAGCTGGGAGCGTGATCGCGCAGAGAAGGGGGAGCGGCAAAAAACAGAGGTCATTGACGCGCCGACTTAGGAGAAACGGGGGAAAAAGGGAAAGACCGTCCTCGAATCGGGACAGCTCTTCGGGGCTCCGAAAGAACTCCGTCGGTGCAACGGCGGCGGAGAAAGAAGGGCGGGAACCGAGGGAAAAGGAACGAACCAAAGGATCGCCAAAACCGGAGGAAAAGATAGATAGCGGAGAGGGCGTCGAGGGGAAGTTCCTACGTTGAACAGCGTGCCGCCTGAAATCTTCTCTCAAACGGCTTGACGGACGGACCGAGCAAAAAAAAAAGCTAGCCAGCGGGGGGGCGATTGAGTCAAAAGATAGTTTTTTTCAGCCGCAAAGGCGCTCTACGGAGAGGGGATTCACCCACTATCTCCGTCTTAAGGCCCTCGGGCGCGCGTAAATCATAGGGGGAGAAGAAGCGAAACAAGACGGGATGGGGAACTAGAGGCGATCAGACGTCTCCCTTCGGGTCGCCAGGGAGGGACCGAATGCTGGAGGAGATCGAACGAGGCGGAAATGGACTCGAAGGTTGGTTGGGGACAAATGACGGTCATCGTAAAAGGCGAGTCCCACCATAGATAGAACGCGCAACCCTCCGATCGGGTGGGGGAAGAACATGTAAAGAGGAGCCACCTGGGCGGGACAGGGAAAATCAATGTGTGACACAAATTGGTAAGCTTGAACCTTTCAAACAAAGTACCTACCTCAGCGGGGCACTCAAAACAAAAGAAGAAAGAATCTCAGCACTATTCTGTATCCTCTAGATCGAATACTAACAAGGAGTCAAGAACGACACCATTTCGCGAGCGCGGTTACGCAGTTGAATACTCTGCGTATCGCTCCTGGCTGCCGAAAGGAAGATTATGATCAAAAAAGGGGGGGAACGGAGTCAGAAAAAAAAAGGGATGGTAATGAAACTGAATCCGGCATCTAAAAACAAAAGCTCGTAGAAGGGGGGGGGGTCAACTCAAAACTAATGCGGTCAAAAGAGGAAAGGTAAAAGCAGAAACCAGAGACTCTCGCGGGGAGTGGGTGAAGCATGACGGAAACTGGGGGCTTCACCAAAGGGAGTAAACTCGACTCGAAAAAGCCTGGTTAATAGTGGGGGAAGGGAGGCGAAAGAAGGGAGAGCCCAATCCCAGGAGTTGCAACGGCAGGCGCGAGCTAGATCAGTAGCTCTGCTATCAGACACATCCTGGTCCGGCAAAACCGACTCGCCAGGGGGGGGTGGGAGAAAGAGAGTCTAACTTAGGAGCTATCCAGGGTAGAAGCTTGCGCTTCCCTCAAGGGGGGATCCGGGAGGGACCATCAGCCCAATCAAAAGAGACGAAGCCCTTCCGAAGACCTAAGTCGACGGAGAGGGAAGCGACGAGTCTGAAGTCAGGAAGGTCTTCGATCTAAGATGCGCCGTGCGTGGCCATCGCCGAGCAGGGGATAGAGAATGAGCCCTCCCGCTCGCCCATCAAGCGTGCCCATCGTCTGACAAGACAGGAAGGAGGTAGGTTGGGGGTATACAAATAAAGGCAATTGTGCTTGATCGGCGTCGACTAACGGAAGGATATCCGAGGATTTTGTATTCGGGTTTTAATATCAAAAGCACAGCGAGCTCGCGAGAGCATAAGGAGAAGAAGGCAAAACAGGGGAATCGAAACCCCGTTAACAGAACCTGGGGGAGAGGGAATAAGGTATTGCGGAAAGTTTGAAAGTTCCAATTGTTACCGACATTGAGCCACCAGAAGATGGGAAAAAGGAATGCTACGGAGCAAGTGGAAACTGCTGAGGCGCGTTAGGATATCGACGAAGAGAGTCCCTTGTTCCTAGGAACGGGGGGTCAAGACCTAATGGGAGGCAGCCGGCAAATGAGGAAAGAAGGAGGCCAAAAGAGGAAGATGCAGTAAGAATGGAGACTGGGTTGGATCAAGTGAAAGAGTTGGCCTCAGAAACGGGGACTGGGAAGAAATGGGCCGCATTGGGGGGGGTGGAAGGGGGGGAAAGGCCCGAGTGCCGTGAGGGGACTAAGGGTAATCAGGGGGGAGAATTGGAGTCCAAACTCTTTTACGCCGTGGAGACCAGGGGATGGGTAAGGAAAGGGGAAGAACCCCCTCGAGAACCGGTCCGACGGGGGGGGGGGAAGGGGGAATAGGGGAACTTATTGTACTGGCCAACACATCGTCAACACAAACAAAGGAAAGAGAGAGAGGGGTGGAAAACCAAAATGCGCAAGGGGAAGGACGCACATTCTGCACCTTCGCTCGGGAGTCAGTAAAAAAACCCCCTGAAAGGGGGCTCAAAAGCTCAGGAAGTAAAAAGAAAAAAAGACCGGACTGAAACCATGACTCTCGCGGGGGGCTTTAAAACGGATACCACCTCACGGACAAGGAAAGACGAAAGCCAGATTCGGCCGCTTACGGAGGGGATGAAAACGGAACGAAAGGGTTAACCAAAAAGGGGGAAAGCTCTCACGCCTTCGTGAATCAAGAAACTTTCGACGGCTGGAGACAGTACCACATTAGGAAGGGAGGAAAACGAAGTAAAATATGCGGGGGAAATAGAAAGGGGGGACGCGCCGAAGAAGGACCCAGAAGGGGAAAAGCCAGAAAAATAGAAGAGAGAAACTGTCCGAGAAGAAGGAGTTGAAAAGGCAGCAAAGTACGAAAGAAGATCGATGTCGGGGAGTAACGGGGGGGTCATCCCCTTGGGGCCGGCCACTATCTAAAATTAGAGCTGAGGAGGAGGAAGGGGGGGAAATGGGGAAAAAGGAACATTATATAGCCGTTTTGAGAAAACGCTCCACTACTTGACAAAGTCGACCACCGCGATACCACCCGATGAGCCGAGGGAGAGACGAGTTGGGCAAGAAAGGGGGGGGGGACATCGAGTTCTAAAAAAAAAAACACTTACGGGGCAGAAGGGAAAAGAGGTTCAGGCTCGCCAGGTAAAGCACCACCAAACGGAAGAAAAACAGAGAGAGCGGGAAGAGAAACAGCCTACCAAAGGGGGAGGTCAGCTGGTCGATGTTCTGCGAAAGGAGCGGCGGCGTAATCGAGGCTTACAGGAAGAAGAAACGGCGAGCACTCACGATCACGCGACGAGAATCGCAAGGACGGAGCGGCTGAAGCAACCTGAAGATAATGATCCTTCCTGGGGGAAACAAGAAGGGTATGTGCGTCTCATGACCGCCCGTTCTCACAAAAGGTAAAACTTCGGGGGGGACACGTAAAGGTGCTAAAGCTAAAAAAAACTCTCTGCCCCAACATCTCCATTATCATCTCTAGAGCCGAGGCTCCAGGGAAGAAGAGTAGGTACGTCAAAGAACCGCCAAAAAAAAAAACAAAAGAAAAGGGAATCTTTTTTACAAAAATCCTACAAGTGGCGCGTCTCGATGAAGTGCAAGCCGCTTTCAAAAAAGCTGGCTGTCAGCTACCCAAAGGAATGCAAGGAAAGAAGACTACCTGAAAAAAGGAGAAGGGGGGACTTCCACGAACTCGAAATTTGCTACAAATCCGGGCACAGGGAGGGTAAGGTAACGATTGTCGGGTAAAAAGGGATGGGAGGAAAAGGTTGGCTGGGAGGCAGGGGCACGGGGGGGAAAGGAACCAGAAAAAGAAAGAAAGTTGACGGACTCTCGCTGCAAAAACAGCCTCCTTTTTCGGGCAAATTCTGAGGAAAAGAAACTATTTCAGTTCAGGCGAAAAACTATGTAGAGCCGCCTCTCCCGGGGAAGAAAAGGGGAAATCCCGGAAAGCAAAAAGAAGCCCAAAAAAAACACCAAAAAAAAAAAAAAAAAAAAAAAAAAAGACCACCCCTCCCGGGAAACCTTCCTAGCCTACGCCGCCCCCAAAAACAAAGAGATCATCTGAACAAAAAGGAGGGGAACACGCTAGGAGTAAACTCGAGCAGCGGGAGCGTATAGACCGAGAGTAAGGTAACCGGCGGGGCATAAGTACCTACTTGGAGAGATCTCGGCGGAGGACGCAGGCGAGTAAAAAAAGAGAATTCTCATCGTCCTCTCTCTCGGCTGGGGCGCCTGAGAAGGGAAGAAGGCGGACGTGAGAGAAGGAACCGGCCAACGAACAAAGGTTCAAGATGAAAAAATCTACTAGGTGGGAAAAGAAGATCTCTAACAACCAAGAGAAGGAGAAGAAGGCTGTAGGGAGAAGGGAACTTCAACAAAAACCTTCCTGTTTCCGTCCTCCTCGTACTCAAACAGAACGACCGGCGGGGAAACGGTTCGTCGAGGCCCATCCCTAGAGCCCGCGATTCTATGACAGTCCGGTTTTCTCAGAAGGGAGCTAACTAAGAACGAGAGGCCTCAGCTGCGACGCACTTCTTGAACCGATCGGCTCTGGAGGCCGAGTAAAGAAGGATACCCCCACCGGCTCGGACAGAGTGCATTAACCTCTGGGGTCAACAGGGGCGTGCAACTGCTGTCTATCGGGAACGGGGAGGATTCTCAGTGATTGGTCGGTATCGACGGGACTGGCAGGGAGAACGAAGAAAAAAGGGAAAAGTAGAGATCTGAGAACGTTTGGGGTAGAAACTGAACTGAAATTACTCAGCGGTCGGCATGGAACGAAAGGGGGTGAACGAAACAGAAGGGGGGAAGGGAGAGTCAAAAGTCAAAAAAACAAACTTTGCCCTGTACCGAATCAGCGGGGTCAATGCTCACAGAACAGAAAAAGCAGAACTAAAAAAAAAGCTAACCCGAAAAAAGGGGGGAAGATTCCCGCAAGGCTAGGAAATAATTACACCATTTCGCGAAGTCAAGGGAAGTAACGTGGGAAAATGGTTTTTAGATCGTTCGACTACCTGTCTGTGGGGATCCTGAAGGGGAAGAAAAATCTGGGAAGCAAGAGGAAAAAGGCGACCATCATCTGGAGACATTCTGCAGTCTGGACTCCCTCACTAGTTTCATCGCCTACCGCAGTGACTAGCTTCTGGAAACACTGAGGAGCCAGGAATGATAGGGGGGAAGAACGGTCAACGGTTAAAAAAAATCGGGGGGAAAGCGACGCGCCGCCGGTTTAAGGAGCCAGGCAGGGGGAAGAAAAAGGAAATCGCAAACCTGATTGGGGGTCCCAACGTCAGCTACGAGCTCCCGACGGCTAGGAAAAAAAAAAACAGGGACTTCGTAACTCGAGCGTCCTAGAGGGAGATCAAACTCCTTTCTAATAATATCCTTAAGAGGGAGAGTGCAGCATGTACCGGAAGGGGACTCTCTTCCCAACGCACATCTCAAGAAAGAGAAATGGGCTTCCTCACCGCCTTCCTACGTTCGTTAAAACTATGCTGGGAGGGGGGAGTCACCGTGTTCTGAAAAGGCTAGTAGGACAGTGAAGCCTCGTCCTCTCTCATGTGAAGACGAAAGGACCGCCCGCTCGAACTCGCCCATAAAAAACCATCGTTCCCCGTCGTCCGAATAAGGGGGGTCATCGGGGGGGAGGTCGGAGGGGGGACTTGCAGTGCGTACTCTGAGAAGGCAAACGTCATATGAACGATATGGTTTTAATTGGCATGAACCGAGCGAGCGAAAGGGGGGAGCTAAATCCGGAGAGAGGAGAAAACAACCAGGGGGCTAACCCCTTTACAAGGCATTAAAGGAGCGATCAGTATGAGGTAAGGGATTTCGTTCCAGGTTGAGGGGGAACACAGAAGGGGAGAAAAAGAAGATTCAATAGACCTCTTGAACTGGGGGGCCACCGAAGGGTTGCGGCGAGGTATATCGCCTCATATATGTTCCAACTAAGGGGGGGGGGGGGGGGACAAGCCGAAAGAGGTGGGAAAAACGTCTGGGCCTGATGAAAGCGCCAGCGCGCTTAGGGCTCTGAAACCGGGCGCGTTGTATCAAGCCAAGGAAAGAGCTGGCAAGGCGTTACGTTCCGAGCTCCTGGCCGCATGGAGGGGGGGGGAATCAGTGGGGGAAGCCAGTCGAGCCTTGTTGAAGTCGATTTGTCATCGGTCGACAATTAGGGAAAACCTCGTTGAATGACAATGGCCGCCAGGGGCTTAAAAGGGACTGCACCACGGGAACTGTGGCCACTTGGCTATGAAGCGCGCATGCTGGGGGAAAACGTGGCGCAAAGATCTCTAAACACGGGATGAAGGGGGAGGGAAAAGAGAAAGGGGTCTCCAAACAATCGATCACAGGGGCTAATCCAGTCAAGGCCAGGTTAGAGTCGGTGAGACACGGTGCCGAAGCAAACTCTGGCTGGAAAAGGGAAAAGAGCATCAGGGGAAAAATGGCGACGGGTGACACTTCTACCAAAAAAAAGCAACCAAAAAAGCGACTGGAGGTTCCAACGGATCCCCACACTACAGGGCCAGGAGCGCGAAAAGGTCAACGATGCGGAAGAGGGAACAAAAAAACGGCCTCACCGGTGCAGAAAGGGGCAAAGCTCAGGTAAAACGCCCGGCAGCACTTGCGTGACTCAGGATGCGGGTGCCAGCGATCTCCACATGCTGGTCAGGCCAAAAGGTTCGGGGGATTAAGTTAGAAAAAGATATCCCTACAGCGAGACGCCTAGCGGTGGTCCAACCCAGGGGAAGAGCAAGCATTGACAATTCGGGGCGACCTGTCGGGTAACGAAAAGAAAAAAAAAAAAAAAGGGGGCGAACTAGATCTCGAAGCCACGGTAACGTTGTGTAGTGAATAACAGAGGTAAAACAATCATGTTCTACTCAAAGTATCTAATTTAGAATCAAAAACAGACGTAGGAATTCTGGCGAAAAAAACCCAAAGGGTCATCTACCACGAGAAAGGATCCGTAAAATCTAAAAATGGACGCAGGCGGGAGGATATGGTGCATGCGGTGTATGGTGAATCGAGGGGCTTTCCTGAAAGAATCCTAACTCGCAGGAGGGGGGAGGGAGGGGAAAAGAAAAAAGGGGGGAAACTATATCGGCCTCCCCTTAAACCGCTCTCTTCCGCCGGCTACGCGACCGTCGACCGGCTGGATAAGGGGTCTTCGTCTCAAGGTCGGTCGGTCTACTCGGAGAAGGCGAAGCGCAGAGAATCTAACTAAAGGGGGAAAGGAGCGAAAGCAGGAAGAGCCTCTCGGTCAAGAAACCTGACCTAGGTGGTAGGGCGCCGAGCCTATATGAGCGCCATTATGGGAAGTGGGGAAAAAAAAAGAAGGGATTGGGGGCGAAGCGCATTCTCCACGCGGCGCAAAAAGTAAAAAGGTCGGAGCATAACCGTAGCTACCCCGCAGGGCAGCCCAGTACTGCTCGAAATCAGAGGAAGCAAGAGGAACGCACATAATTCGGAGAGCTACGGCTGAAATACGGAGAGGGTAGGGAAAAAACCAAAGCCTCCTGTAGTGCGGGACGGTATCGCAACGCGCTCGCTGGGGTTCATGAACGGGGAAAAAAGCGTAACCGGATTGAATATGAAGTCGGAAATAAAGGGGGAAGAATTAAAAAACAGGGGGCTGTCAATGGAGGGACCCAACGCTAATGGGTGAGGCGTGGCACGTTAGGGTTCGCCAGGATTGAAGAGAGAAGGCTGGCAGTTTTTTGTTAAGGCGAGGGGCAGTGGGGAGAGGGGAGGTGCGCCGCCGTATGAAGGACCGGGGGGGTACAGGGGCGGGGGTGAGGAAAGACACGCTGGGAAAAAAAATCCTGTTTGTAAATCTGATGGCCAGAATAATAAGGGGTCAAGGGCTCCCACGAGTTGAGGGGGGAGAGGACAGCAGGAATGCGAAGCAGAACGTCGGATCCGGACCGCCCAAAATGAGAGGAAGAAGGAAAGAAGCCCAAGCGCGATCCCAGCAGCTCCTGCGGATACAAACTGTAATGCACGCGAGCGAAGAGAGCAAACAATCGAAGGAGCGTGGTCAAGGAGGTATCTCGTCATCCTATTCGTGCTGGGAAGAAAAGGACGACTCAAGTAGAAACGAGGACCTCCTTAGGAAAGTGAGACGCTGAGGAAGAAAAATCCGAGGACTCCCTCGCAGCTGAAAAAAAAAAGCGGGCGACTCACGGGGGGAAAACCTCTACTGTCACACTTAGGGAGGGAAAGGGGGCTGGGGCGTACCGTAGAAGTATGTGGATATAAATCCCTAAATAGAGCCGGAGCAAGTT
>Ga0179593_1400074_pt1 | contig 23675 bp, 23 predicted proteins | sample CZODoug2_1_08_16_FD_185931 | JGI IMG/M metagenome (GOLD analysis project Ga0179593, IMG submission 185931) | Vadose zone soil fungal communities from Angelo Coast Range Reserve, California, USA - CZODoug2_1_08_16fungal (PacBio error correction) | ecosystem: Environmental > Terrestrial > Soil >...
GAAAGATTTTAAGGAGGGAGGGAACATAAAGTAAAGGAAATTCGATAGAACGGATGGAGAAGTGAGGGGGGAGAAAGGAGAGGAGGGGGAGTGCCAAGGAGAAAGGGGGATGGGGGAGGTGGGAGGAGGGGAGGAGAAGGAGGGGGGGGAGGGGGGGGAAAAGGGGGGATTAGGCTGGTAGAAGGGGGAGGATCGCTTTAGTGACCCTAGATGGAGGCCTCATTCTTGACAGTTAGATTCGCGTTCCGGTGGTACAGACGGGTGCCCCAAGCGGGGATCCCGTAACGTCAAAACGCATGAAGCGCGGCAACGTCTAGTCAAAGTTGCTCGATCATGTCCGCAGGGTTCCAGGGGTCTCGTAGATGAGAGGGGCGGGAGCAAGGGTTTCCAGACACGTCAGCGTGTCCATTTCCATTTGATAATCACACCTCTCGTACACAGGGTGGGTCAGGTGCAAAAGTCGGTGGCCCGGGTCCTGGGTTGTCAAAACCAACTAGTGCAGTTAGGAGAAAAGACATTGTAGCGCAATCAGCGACGCACGAAAAGGGGGCCAGATGTGCGTAGGCCAAACGCGAAGACTCGGGCAAGCAGCACCGACCGGGAGCAGAAACCCATCAACGCGTGACTTCAAGCCCTGGAACCGCGAAGAGGTTCTTCCACCGGGGTAAACCTACGGAGTGGCGATTACCACCCGTGGGGGGGGGGGGGTCAATGGGAGAGGTAATGAGGCGCCGGAGGTCGAGAAAGGGCGGAAACTCCGGGGAGAACCCTCTGATTGCTTCCAGGGAAGAAGTCAGAGTGCTCGCTTGTATGGCAGGGGAGGTCGACAGCGAAGGGAAAGAAAAGTCCACCTGACCGCGCCGCAAAAGCGTTCTGGGAGAAGGGCGAGCGAAGATTTGCCGGGTACCATACATGCCTTAGCAGCGTTCCCGTCGAACGTGAAAAAACACAAAGAAAACGCGGAAGGGGGGAGGATAGTGAAAAAAAAGCGTGGTACGGGTCAGGATTCTGACAACTAAGCCCCGGAAGTTGGCCATCGGCGGAGGAGAGGAAGTGGGACAAGGCGTCCGCGCCACGGCAAAAAGGAATGACAATTCCCAGGTGAGGGAGCTGGGCTAAAAGCTTACAGGGACAGAAAGCCCGGGAAGAAAAGGGAGGTGGGGGAGTAAGGTCATATTTTGCTACGCAAAAGGTACGATTCCGAGAAAGGGACCAGCCAGGGGGGAAGGGGAACAACGAACACCTATGGGCAAAAAGCAAACTCGGTCAGCGCGCAAGGGGAAGGAGAAGGACAAGGGAATTGGGTGGAAGGGGGGGAGGCTCCGACATCAAAAACCAAGTCGAAGTGCAAAAAGAGTTTTCATCCAAACGCTTAGACCTGGCCGTTCAGAAGGAAAGCTCTACGACAACACTGGACGGGAAAATCCCATGAAGAAGGCCTGGGTGTGAGTCGGCTAGAAAGAAATAAAAGAAGACGAACGTGAAATCCTGGAAGTTAGCCAAAGCGCCAACGTTAAGTCGACGAAGCCCTATCGTGTTTTGCCGTTGCGTGACAGGAGGGGAACAGCCGGCAAAGTCGTACGTCAAGAGGTGGAAAGGAAAAAGGTCAACAACTCAGTCACGTTGCTGATTGGGCGGAAAGGAAGTCCGATTGTACGGTAATGGTCACGCCAAAAGTGAAAATTTTGTTTATGACACCACCGCGCTTAGGAGAAAAAAGGAATCAGAGGTAACACGGGAGCGTCCTGACCGGAAAAAGGGGAATTTATCGTGAACTTGAAAAAGGCAAGGCAAGGTGGGCGCGTGAAAAAGGAGCAAGTCATTGCCAATGGCTATCGCCGCGGTCAGGGGCTCTGATGGAGTGGACCGCCAGCGTGCCAGAAAGTACCGATCAGCTGACGTAGCAGTACGATTTGCGAAAGAACTTACCGTTTACATTGGGGAAAATGAAAGACCGGAACGATGTTTCTTGACACCTTAAAAAATTGGTGAGTAGTTCTGGTCACCGACAAAGACACAACAGGGGAAGGACATAGAAAGGAAAAGAAGGGCGCCACGCGAGGACCATTCACGGACAGTGATCCGAAAAAGCAAGTGTCGTTACGAAAGCCTCCACCCCGCACAAGGTCAGCGCGACCGGGCCAAACTACTTGCACTCGCCGGCCGTCTTCCGGTTATCCAACAAAGGCACGACGCTCAGGCGGCGCCGGGAAAGGAAAAAGGTTCCAGGCCTTTCACGTGAAAGAAAAGCAGGAGAGGGCAACGTCAAAAAAAAACGCGAAGGCAGGCCTTCTGGAAATGTCCGCCGTAGGCAATCGCTGAAAAAGGACAGGGACGAAGGGCTGACCGTGCGGGGGAACAAAAAAATGCCAACGGGGGGAAAAGAAACAAAACCAGGCACAGAGAGGCGGAAAATGTCCAGCAACGCTCACAGTCGGTGAAAGATAACGAGAAGGGAAAGATACTAGCCGTCTTTCGAGGGCAAAAGCACCGTAGTAGGGAGGGAAGTAGGGTCCTGAGTATCGATCCCAAAGATGAGGGGGGAGGGGGGGAGGCGCGCGGCCGCCAGGACGGTGAGGAAACGTTCCGAGACGGCCGGAAACAGAGGGGTAAAAGAGACGGCGATTGTTCTCGGACCGTCGGGCGAGGTTAACAGGTCAGCAGTCAGAGAGCGACACACACTTCGGGAGAGGAAAAGAGGTCGCTGACCCTTTCGAAAATCGGGGAAAGGGAACGGAGCTCTGCAGAGAACCTCGACGCGCAGGACGCACCAGAGTGCCGGCCTGGTCGAACGGATGAATGGAACAGGGCCTGGCGGCACGCGAAAAGGGACAGCAACAGCCTCTAAGGCCGAGAAGTACGAAAAGAGAAGAAAAAGAAGGAGAAATACCTGCGTTTTGCGCTCTTTGACGACCGACAGGCCATCGTCGTGAGGGGGGAAAGGAAAAGACCTTAATAAGCCTGAGAACCACCAACTGTGTAGCGTAACAGGAGGTTACGCCCTGCGCGGAGTGTTTTGGTCATGGAAAAGGGTATTTTGGGCGACCAACGTCAATAAAGAGCTGAAAAAGAGTCACACGAAAGAATCAAGAGAGCGGGGAGAAAGAAAAACGGGGGAACTCTTTCAGGAAGGCCGCCTTCGCGTGCGTTGGGAAACTGCGAGCGTCTGTTCCCAAACGGCAGTGGGAAACATCGCTTAAGCGGCAACCGAAAGAGGCGAAGGGACTCTGGTCTCCGCACCAAGTCGAGGGGAAGGTCGCTTCACGCATCGTCGGCTGACCGATAATCAGGGTTGGATTGGTGCGAACACGAAAAGGACTCCAGAGAAAAAGACGTTGAAGGGTAAGTCTAGACTCCTTTTGCTGAACTGAGGGCATGTAAGCCATGGGCTTCGTCTGGTGCAATGTCGGGGAAAGAGAACCCCAAAAAAGGGTGACAGGTGAGAACAAATCCGTAAACGGCGTACGAAAGTAACACTTTGACCAGGGGGGTGGGGGGTCAGTGGGAGCCATCGCCGCTCCGGGTTTCAGCACGATAAGTTTTCCAGCGGGAAAGCTGGGCGCAAACCCACCGGAAAAGTAAAACTCGCGAGGGGAGTCGTAAGAATGGCATGAAAGGAGCGTGTCAGTCACGCGACACGGGAAGGGAGACCACATGCGAAGCGGGCACACCACTTTCGGGAACAAGCCGCTGCCAATTACGAACGGGTAAAACCTGGGGGAAAATGAACGAAAGCCGTGGGACATTCAAAAAAAAAGGTTAAAATGGGCGTGACAGGACATGGACAGCGAGCCTGGAAGAGTCCGCACCAGCAGAAAACAGGTCAAGACGGCGTAAGCGTTCAAGGAGAACGGCCTTTGCCGGACGGGAAAGGTTGACCATGGCTTCTTCGGTCAAAAAACCGCAACGGAAAACGGGAGATCGCTCTCAATCAGTCGTCCTCCTTCACTGGGAAGGCCATTTGCTATACCGGGACACGCAGGAGATGGCACATCACGGCTCTTAAGGAGGGGAGGGGGAACTACTCCAGGCGGCGGCAGTGAGGACTCATCCAGTGTTTGGAGTCGCGCTGCTTGACCCTCTGAAACGGAAGGGCTACGCGACTAAGGGGCGCACTAGGCGTGGGGCGTACACTCGACTTGGGGGGTTGGGGAGGGAGGGAAAAAAGAAGAACCTCAAAAAACCTAACCTGACTGTGGGAGAGAGGAGGAAAGGGCTGACCCGAATTGGTGACCGGGCGAGAGGAGAACGTTGAAGGAAAAGGCAAGCGGCTTGGTCACGTTCGACGCCACGCCCGCAATCAAAAAAGCCATTGACCGAGACACACCGCAACTTTAATCTTCACAGTTTGCGAACGGAGAGGATAAGAGCCACGTACGCCAGACCTAAAGGACGCCTTCATCGGCGGGGGAGGTGAGAGTGACCAAACACAGGGGAACAACTCACTTCTGAAGAAGCACGATGGAAGAACGTCCGGCGGCAAGTGAATCGGGAACAAGAAACGTAAGAAAAAACGCTCCTTTGGATTCTTCTCAAATATCAAGAAAGGACTAGACTGAGGTTTCGGAACAAGCGGACTCAGGGGTGTGTGGAAACAGACAAGGAACCCTCATCCGATCCTGAGTCAAAGCCTTGGGAGGGGGAGAACCAGGAAAACGGCGGACGGACTCCAAGAAGGCTACCGAAAAACACCAAGGGCGGCGGGACATGTTACAGAGAATTAAAAGGAAACTGCAAAGAGGTACAGGCACCTAAAATACGAAATCGCTTAACGGGCAGACCAGGTTAACGACAACTCCACAGAGGTGAACGAGAGATCCGAGGAAGGACTAGGGACCATCAACCGACCGTGAATCTTGAAGGAACTGAAACCCGAGCGCCAAAACTATTCTTTTGGATAGTTGAAAAAAACTCGCGGTAATAGAGAAGATTGGGGTCTATGTCCGAAAAACACTTGGCAGGGCAGGAAGTTAGATGTGGACGCGGACATGGGGGGCAGGGACGAGAACCTGCGAAATCAATCTTGGGCTCAGGTTCGCAATGAAGGACATTATCTTACGGAAGAACGGGGGGAAAGGAAGGGGTGAGGAAACAAAGGTTGTGATGGGGGGCCGGCCTGGATTCGAATCAAAAGAAACCAGCGGTTTTACTATCCCAGTCGAGGACAAGGATGTGACTGGCCGAAACTGTAAAAAAAGGGAAAAAAAAAACGATGAAGGTTCAGGGCGAACCTTCAGCACCAGCAAGGTATATCAGAGAAAGGCAAACCCATTCGCCAACGAACTCAAGGACTGAAGAGAAACCGGGTGGAAAGAATTGCACGGCGAGGAATATGACTTTTCCGAACATTCCTCGCTGCTTGGGGAAAGGGAACTTAAAGGAAAAAAGAAAGGGGAAGGGGAAAGAGATAGAAGCAAAAAAGATCAGAAAAGGAGAAGAGGTGACAAAAACTGTTTCACGAGGGGACGGGCCGGTGGGTATTTATTCGTCTAAGGAGAGGAGTTCACCTGCGGGGAAAGAAATGAATTATGTCCAAAAGGGAAAAGCACTGGGGAGAAAGTAGGGGGGGAATGAAAGAAGAAATGACTTTCACCGGCAAGCCTTCCCTGGAAGCTCGAAGAAGGGGAGGGGGAAGAAGAGAGTGAAGAACATGCAACTGCGTGATTCAACGAGAGAAACACTAAAGACATCTGAGAAAATGGGGAGCCATTCCGGGGTTCCAAAGATCAAGGCACAAAACTCGTTTGGTGGGTCCGCCCAATTGCTGCCAGGGGGTGGGAGAAAATGGCCGAAAAGGGAACCAAAGTAGTCCTAAGTCTGGAGGTCTTAGGAAACTAAATGAGAAACAGACTCGCCCTCATCCATTCCGAAGGGGGAAGAGGGGCAGAACCTAAAAGGAAGAGGGGCTTCGTTAGTGAAGGGGGCCAACTCCCGCGGCAGAAGACTCTGAAACGAGAGGAGGCTCGCGAAAAAGGAAACTGAAAGGAAGCCAGGAAAGGAGCCCGGTCTTGTGCACCCCAGCGCCAGGAGCGTCATTGATAACTACGGGATGGCATAATGCGAAGTGTAATGCAAAGCCCCAAGTTGTGGGTTTCTGGGAAAAGTAAAACCTTTTTAAATTCCAGGATACCTAAAAAAAAGTAGGCTGTCCCAGGCCTTGAAATTCGGGGGCTGTCACCAGGACCCGAAAGTGAAGAGGTCAAAAGGAGGCCGGGAAGAAAGCCGGAGTCAGTCTCTACTCAAGCTCTTACTCTGATTTACGAGGCTGGGTAAAACATGAAAACGAGCTATACGAAACGATTTGTGTCTTGTTATGTGGTTCAGAACTGCAACAAACGCACCCCAAATCTAGCGAAAAAGGGAAGCCATGACGAAATCGCAGCACATCCGGATCGCAACCACGTAAAAAACCGAAATCTCTAAAAAGGTTTTCGGAAAGGTATCATGTGTGCGCCCAACTCCCTTAATCCCCCTAAACACTCCCCACCTAAAATACATTCAGAGAAAACCGAAAGAATTTCGAAAGGGTGCCTATACTTAAGCATTAGCTAGGGCTTCGGGTGTACTCATGGGATGTTACCGATAACACACGTGCTCAGTCGAAAAAGCAAAGCTGAAAGGGGAGAGTGGGGGTCAAAAAAATGCTCCCTCAAAGACTGGAAACCACTTCTGGGTTAGTGTTGAAGGGAAAAAAAAAGGTACCGAAATTAATCAATATTCACTCCATACCCTCTTAGAACAAAGGATGAAGACAGAAGGGTCCAATCGAATTAATCGCCGCCAAATCCATGGAGAATTCCGACGGCTTGAAAAAAAAGTCCAACAGAAAGTGATAAAGTCGCCGGAATGTGTAGCGGGGTAAGAAAAAAAAGATAGTAATTTGCAAAACCGGGGAAAAGGCTGGTTCGGGTAAAAACCCATCGGCGAAAAGGTTGCTCTGCAGTGACAGTTGGTCCTATGCCCAAAGTTTCCTCAATAAGATCGGAACCCTCCAGCTATCTTCTTCGAACGTCAACTCCAAAGCAAGGTTTAGGACAACGCTCGGCAGGAACCACCCCCCACGTTTAAGAGAGTAGGTGGGTACTGGTGGTAGAGAGCCGCAGTTCCGCGTACACGCAAAAAGTGAAAAAAACGGGAAGAGGCTATCCATCGGGACATGAAAAGAGACGCATCGGAGTATTATCTATAGCGAAACTCCAAGGAAAGGCGGGGGGGGGGGGGGGTAGACGGTGGTGCAAGGACCCTAAGAAAAAAACGGCAGAATAAAGTCACCCTGAATGAAACTAAATGTCACGGGGGGAAGCAGCAGGCAATCTGACGTGGGGCAAAGGGATCCTTTCGGACGGCAATGTCAAATTTATAAAGGCGCCTCACAGGGGTGGGACGAGTGAAAACCAGGCACGCCTCATCTTGTCCAGCTAGGTTGGGGGGGGCGGAGGGGGGTGTAAAGACAAGGAAGCAAAACCGATGAACCATAAGACGAGGTCCATTTTCGAAGATTCAACGGGTGAAGAAGAATGACGTCAACTGTTCGGGGTAGCAGACGATTGCCAGGTTGCCCGTACAGACCAGTATCGTGTATGACTAAGGAGTGATGCTCGGGACTCCAGCGGGTGTATAGGGGCTCCGTTGAAGGTGGGACAAAACAAATAGGTGATAAACGATAATATCAGCGCGAGCAGCAAGAGGAACGCAGGGACAAGGCCCGAAAAAAAAAAACGCATGGGCAAGGAAACTGGTAATTGGGTCGATCCTATAGGAAAAAGAGGTCGCCCTTCCAAAGCCCACATTGGGGGAGTATTCAATGAAAGCAAAAAAAAGGAATACAAAAATGACGAGAGGCGGGGGAAGTTCTTTTCCGGGGAGGGAGGAGGGGTGTGGGAAAAACGTGGGAACGATTAGAAGAAGAGGGCGCACCAATAACGAAAAGACTCGGGAGCCGCTCGAAGGATCGGAAAATAGACCCCCTATGTGGATGTATGAATCAAAGACGAAAAGTGGGCGTACGGCTGTTCACAGAAAGAAAAAGGAAACTGGAGGCGACACAACAAACGCGTTAAAGTGGATTACGAGATGAAAAATAATCGCCGTTATGGGGGGGGAATCGCGCAATCTTGTACGCAAACCCTTCGAGCGTCCAAAATAAAAAGTTCCGGGGAAAAGGCTGACGGGGGGAATGAAATTTCAGCAATTGGAAAAGATGCGAAAAAATTGGGAGAGAAAAGGACTCCAGACTACGTCTAAATACACCAACGAACAGACCTCTCGAGATGCAGAGAGGCGAGGGGGTCAAGTCTCTGATAGAACAGTTCGGCACGAGTCCTTGGGAATCGATGCCAGGCTGTAACGGAAAAAAAGGAAAAGGCTGTAAAACTCTGGGGAGACGACTGGAAAATGGTTGCACGGATAATAGCAGAAGTGCAGGAAGTTGCCAGCGCACGTTTTCAGTGTTTCAGATAAGGAACCCGCCGAAAGTAAAACAGATTGTAGAATTCAAGGGAAAAAACGTACAACGTGCCCGGGGATGCGAGATCATTGAAACACTTGTCCCGCGACGCAACTGTCACGAGGAAGGGAGGGAAGCCGGAAAGAAGGCAAAAAAAAAATGACGCAAAACCCGCAGGTCAAAAACCCTACAGAACAATGTCGGGGACCGGGAGGTTTTCCAAAGGAGCAACACCGCCTTCGGCGAGAAACGGACGGGAGCAAACGTCCCGGGAGGTCAGGGGTAAAAAGGCGAGGGGCGTGGGTCCGAAAAAAAGAAGAACCGGCTGTGAAAGGGGGAGCCGGGACTTCATAGGTCACTGACCCGCCGCCAAGGAAAGGAGCGCGAGGCGAAAAGGGAAAATTGGAAGGCAGCAGAGTGCCTCCGCAGGAGAACATCGGGCGGGTCACGCGTGTATGAAATGAGAATTCAGGGGAAAAGGACAGGGGAGAAACCAGAAACCCCCTGGGATTGCTTCCATACTGCCATCGGCGGCGAGTGGGGCGGTCGAAAACGGAAAAACCGCAAAGGTTCATTGGCCATCGGCGTCGGACTGTCCGTGAGACAGATTTGATATTCACGGGGGAGGGAGGTGGGTGCAGAAGGGGACAGATTGGGCCTTCCACGCAAGAACCCAATGGAAAAAGCCGCTGAATGGGAGCGATGCCTAACAGCAAACGTCGGTCAGCAACGCTGCAAGGTTTGGTTCTTGAAGGAACACCACAAAAAAGGACTGTGTGAACGTATGCGCCAGCTTTCTCTTAGAAAGGGGGGTTCAGAGTCTCGCGACCAAACGTTGGGAGGAAAACCGGCGGGAAACCGAACCGACGCCCGTGAATCTCCTAAGCCAAACACAAAAACTAAGTCTACAGGGAGAGGGTTCCGTGTTGCAGACAACGCGCGGCAACGTCAAGAGGGAAAAGGTTATCGGAACCATCCCCGTCGAGCAAGGGGGGGGAAAAGGCAACCTATTTGGGGGGTCCCTGGTCAACTGGTCAGCCAAAGTACGTTGGGAAGACACCCGGCGGATGACAACGCCCGCTGGAGACAGGCTAGAGGGGCCGGGGCGAATGGGCTTATAGGAGCGCAACTGCAGTCTGCTCCGCGTCAGTAGTGGCGGCCGAAAAAAATGCGGAACATCAGAAACAAAAGGACTCAGGGGGGGGAGGAACGTGACGGGGCACTCAATTCGAACCAACGATGTTGCTCACCGTCACTTTGTCTTGTCAAAGGGGGGTAACCAACAAACAACCGGCAAAAATCGAAAGGACATCAACGTATTGATCGCGGTACAGTGTCGTTTCAATAACTCCAGGCATCGAGGTCAGCGGAAAGTCCTGAATCAGAGGCAGGGAAAGCAACGGGAACACTGGGCCGGAAAAGAGATGTTCAGAAGGGTTAAAGAAAAAAGTCTTCAGCTAAACGGCCATTCTGCGGACGGGAAGACCGTTCCGGGGGAGGGGACATAGGAGACAGGGGGGGAAGAAAAAAAGAACTTAGGAAAAAAAAAACCCACCGGACTTTCCCGGGACTACGACACAGATGGTGATCCGCTTACCCTTCGTGTACTTGAACAGTCTTGGATTCAGGAAAGGGGAGGGAGACCGGGGAGCAAAAGGCCGGTGAATGGCCGGGGGCCATCCCTTCACAGGTGCCGGCCGCGTGCGAGTCTCGAATGCCGTCGGAAGGAGGTTCGACATGTGCCGAAAATACGACAAAACAACGGGGGAGAGGGATGAAACTGAAAGAAAAAGGAGAAAGAATGACTCTTCAAAAAGAGAAAAAAAAAAATCGGTGGCAGAAGGTTTCAAAAACTTAAAAGGCGCTCAACCGACAGCACCAACGCGGTACGGGAAATACGACGAGAAACACTCAGAAAGGTCGCTCTTTTGGGGGAAATAATACGGAGGACATGGAACTGGAAGACCCTTTTAAAAGCTTGACACCAACTGTGATAAGAGGACCGTTACCTCATCGAAAAGGGACCTGTGGGAAGAAAAACGGGGAGGGGGAGAAAAACGTGCAGAAACGTCTCTTACCTCAAAACACATAAGACAGTACCTCCCCGCCTTAGGGACTTGCTCAAAGGGAACGCTTTTTTACGAAAAAAAAAAGAAAAACCGGCGGGGGAAAAGTCCGGGCAGTCCGGCCTGTCGGCTGGGGGACACACCGATTTTTCACGGGCACGTTCTAAAAAACGCTTACTTTAAAGTTGATAACGCAAGGCGCCGCGATCAACTTGAAAGTCCACCCGAGGGGGGCAAGTTTGAGAAGGGACTTGGTCTGCGGGACACTAAAAAGAGGGCTGGGAAAGACCCTAAAAAAGTGAAGGACCCAGCACGTTTAATCAGGTCAAGAAAGCCGCATCAGCTGGATCTACGAGGGGGCACCGGGGGCAACTTAGAAAAAAAGCGGATACGTGCCTAACCGGCGGTTCGGTAACAAACGACCTTCTGGGACTATGCCGAAGAGACGAAAAAAAAAATCGAGAAGAGAAAAAAAAAATTACTGGAAGGGTGGTGTTTCTCTACGAGTGTCAAAAACAGTTAACTTTGGGGGGGGGGGGAAAAAGGAAAGGAGAGGACGTAAAAACCAACAAAAAAGAAAAAAGGAAGGGAACCATGGAAAAATGTTCCGGCACGTTACGTCTTCTGGGGATCGGGGGTGAGAAACCGGAAATCGGGTCAGGCAGTTATTTAATGGGGTCTATTTGTTCAAACCTCAGGGGGAAAAGGAGATAGGGGTCGACGAGAAAAATGGGCTCCAAGGCGGCAGCAATAACAGGGGGGGGGGAGGGTTCCTTTGAGCGCTGAGCCAGTGAGCTAGCCGGTTTGAGCAACTCGAAAGAAGCAAACTAGAAGGGGGGTTACCTGTATGAAGACAAACTCACCGAACCTTGAGAAATATCCACCGCCCGTTTTGGAAAAAAAGGGGGAATTAAGGGAGCCGGGGTCCTGGGAAAAATGGGGGCCAAATGGGGGGGGGGGGCAAGTCCTCTCCTCAGGAGGGGCAAAAACTTCCAGGGGAAGAGCACAAGCTAATATTCCAAGGGTCAGGCCTCTGTCCGAGGACCAAGAAGACACGGAAAGGAACGGGAGGTTTGGTCGGTGGCGGAAAATCCAAAGGTAAAAACATTCGCGCCAATCCTCGAGCAACGGTGAAGGGGCGGTAGACATAATTAACAAAAAACAAGCATACGTCTTTTAAGTAAAAGAAGCGCGCAGCTCTTGAAAGAAAGCGCATGGTTGAGCCTGGGAAAGCGATGTCCGGACGGGCGGGGATCAAGGGAGGGCTTCGGGGAATGCTTAAGTAGGAAAAGTCAGAACGCTGGGCGGTTGAATGGAAAAATCGCATTTACGGTGGGAACAACCTCGAATCAAAACAGAGCGAGACGATATCTTACTCCTAAAAAAACAGGCCAAGTTCTCCGGACGCTCTCAATCCCTGGCGGCGTTCCTGAGAAAAACCTCGCCAAAAGGGGGAGAAAAGGGCAAAAAATCTGAAGGTCCGGCACAGGACTGACAGGTAGGGGAGGAATTGATTCAAAAAGAATCAGCAAAGGTGGACAAAAAGGTGGCCGCTAACTGCAAACATGAAAAAACAAAGAAGGGGGAAACGAACAAAGGAGAGGGGGCGGAAGGGAAAAAAGACTACGAAGGTTGCCTCGTTGGATCTTGAAACGGGTGATAACAGCGAATTCGATAAAATAAGAAGTGGGACGAGAGAGGAGTTGACAGGCAAGGAAAGGAACTGGAAACGTCAGGCTAAACGCAGGGGAGCCATCCGTAAAGCTAGACGAAGGCACACAACATTCCGAAATTTAACGCTACGATAAACCAGGCTAGCAAAAAAAGGCTTGATTACTTAGCGGGCCGTTTACCACGTTTCCTGAACGTTCAAAAGGGGGAAAAGGATTAGAAGTCCAAGGAAAGGAGCCCTGAGAAAGGGAGGACTTCTAACCGAAAAGAGGGAAGAAAGTCAAGGCAAAGGTACAGAGGCCGCGACGGTGAGTGGATTTGAATTCAGGAAATGTAAAATGAAGACCTATGATGAAACGCGGAAATCATCCGTGAATAAAATTATTATTTCGAAGGGCGTTGAAAATTGAAGCGTTCAAATAAAAAAAGGGGACCGGCCGCTGGGCAGAGGAAACAGCACGAAGTCGAGAAAACGAAAAAGAACTAAAGGGAAAGCAGGCGAATTCCTCGGACCAAAAGGACCAATGGGGCGACTGGGAAATTCGCCCGGATCTTCTGGCCATAAAAGAGCAACCAAACGGGGTTGTGGATAAGGGGAGCCCCGGAAGGGTCTTTGATGACTGAAGGAAATCCACCTGACGAAGAACGTATTAAGGGGGAAAATAAAGCCGGATGGTAAAGTCTTAATCAACAAAAAAGAACTTCTCAAACGCTTGTTCAAAAGTTTGCTTTTAAGGGAAAAACACGGGACTCGTAAGTCTTACAGTCTCCAGAAACCCGGGGGGGTAAACTCCGATAGAGAATAGGCCGAAACAGAGACGCTGGCAAAAGGACGCAATCAGAAGGAGGATAAAAAACCCTTCTTAGCGAAGCCGGAAAGCGAAGCGGGGCATTGGAATCAACTTGCAAGAAAGGTGGCTCAATTTCGCGGGAAGGGGGGGGCAAAACCAATCCCCCACCCAAATTTGGACTTGGAAAAACTGGGAAAAGTAGGACGAGTCCGATACCGATCGAAACAAACCTAATGCCGGAATGGTAAAGCGTGACGCGAACCAATGAGGGGGGCCGGGCGTTCAAAGGGGATGGAAGAACAATCCGTTTCTAAAGGGCCCGCCGGCTGAACAAAGGGGACGATCTGGAACAGCAGGGAAAATCAGAAAAACTTGGGTGGAGGTTTTGGGTAAGACAAGCACCCAAGAGAGCGCACTATCGGAAGGAAGCCATTTAGAAACGGAAGCAGAGGAGGGAATACGAAAACACTGCAATATAAAAAAAGTAACCCAAAAGATCTCGTCATGCAGGGGAGGAGCTCCGAACGAACGTGGAATCGCGGCTGGCATCCAAAGATACAAAAGGCCGTAATGAAGAGGGGGGGGGACGCAAGCGACCAAAACAGCGAAGCTAAACGAAAGTGCCGTGGGAAAAACTCCGGTTGAAGCTTATTAGGGGGAGGAAAGTTCAGCGGGGGGGGGTCCCTACTCCACCCATACACAATAACCTAAAGTCACACCAAAAACCGAGAACTATCACGATGAAGGTGGAAGGGGGAGGGGGAATCAGCAATCCGCATTTCCAAAGTAGCACCCAAAATCTGCGGTTAATTGAAAAATTGCTTAAGAAGAGGAAAAAAAGATAGGGAAAGAATGGGAAGGGAAGGGGATCAAATGAAACTATGAAAAGCTCTCCATGAAATCTCTGTCAACGCCCCAATCCATTACCTAGGGGGGAGGGGAATTTTCCGGGAACGACCGGAGGGTGAAGACGCCTTGAGGAAAAGAAGAAACACCGTAGAAAGTGCACGATGTAATGACCGAGGCGCCGCGAATGAAAGTCAGCAAGCATTTCTATTGGGATGGGCCCGAAAAAAAATCCTGAATCGAGCAAAGGGAAGAAGCGAGAAAAAAGGGGGAATCGAGCGGCACACGAGAAACGAAAGAAAATTCTGTCATTAAGCGGCCCAAAAAGCATTGGGAGGAAAAGAATCGCTCTAACAAGCCCAACTGAGGGGTCCCCGCAAGTTCATGGGAGGCCGCTTGCAGATAAAAGAAAAACCAGTCGCGAAATGAAAAGCTCTATATGCAAAAGAAGGGGCTGGTTCGGGGGACTCCCCGCAGAGTCGCTTCCCAGCGATCATAGGAAAACAAAGGCGGGCTCTAGAAGGGAAATAATCGCCCTCTCTTTAAAAAAGAGGAATACAATTTAACTAGTGGGCAGGGACAAACTAAACGTCATCAACTGGTCAGGAAGGGAAGAATAGTCAGAAAGGACTGAACTGAAAAATCTTAAATGAGAATACATCGGAGTTTGGGAAAGAAGCGAATCGTCAGGTCATAGCTCCTCCTGGCGTGAATCTTTGAAGAAGGGGGGCGAAAAACTGTGAGGGAAAGTTTACAAAAGAAAAATAGCGCGGCTCAAACGAACGGGGGGTATGGGGGGTTGAGGCGAAAACTCACCTTTAGACGGGGAAAGGGTCAAGGGGGGGGGCTTAGAAGGGAAGGGGGAAAACCTGGAGGGGGGAGGAGAGGATCTAACATCAAGAAATAAGATGAAGGAAAAGCAGTATAACTGGGGACCACTGGGGAAAAAATTCGCTTCTGCGCGGGAGGAAAAGGAAAATGGAAGGTCCCGGGGGGAGAGGGTATTTCTGCCCAAAGGGATTGGGGACCGGAGGAGGGCAGCGATACGACAAATTTCGCGATCCGTGGTGGCCGTTGGAGAGAGGCGGCAAAAGCTAACTGAGAGGAGGAAATCCGGTAGGAGAAAAGAGCTTTTCGAGCGAGGTGACGTGTGGTTAAGAGATGAAAATCCAATGCAATGGTTAAGAAAGGAGAACGCAGGCTCTCTGTAAGGAGGGGGAAAGAGTGCGATTAAAAAGGGGGAGTGGTGTATAACGGCCACACAGGTGACAAAGAAACCTGCATGGCCTCTCTTTAAACGACAGGTTGAGAAGTCAAGTATGACGAAGGTTACGAGAAAGAAGATAGTGGATCCACGCCCTTCCAGAGCAAAAGAGGGGGGATGAGTGTGTAGGTCAAGGAAAAAAGAAAGAAATGCCAGTCTGAAAAAAACAGCAATTTACAGAGGCTCTTCAGAAGGGGGGGAAGCTATAAAAGGGCCCAGCGGGGAAATGGAGTCTGCTCAGAGGAGGGGGTCACATTCTAAAATATCAGGGGGAAGGTGGGGGAGAAACCTCACGAAACGGTAAGACTTACGAAAAATAGACGTAGACAGCTACATGAAATAATAGGAAAAAGTATGGAGGCTGACTAGGTTTCCGGTTAAGCGCGCCGCAAAAAAAAATTTGTCTGAAGAAGGGAATCGGTTGATGCAGGAAGATCAATCAAGGCCAAAGGGAAAAGGTCGAAAAAACGCGGTGGCGTTGGGATGCGTTTGTTGAAAGAAGGGTCAAACTTCTCACGGAGAAAACGGGCTACGTCGAGTAATAACTGAGGGAAGTCGCGCACAATAGGGCGGTGAAAAAAAAATAAAGTCTCGCGGCAGAAGGAACGGTCCGGACTTCCAGGGAGGAAAAAGAGCGCGAGGTACCATCGAGAGTAAAATGATGCCTTAAAGACAGGCTCCGCCATTCATACTACAAAAAATCTACCGTCAGAAAGAGAACATGTGGCCACTCCAAAGAAAGGGCAAGATCTTGGAGTCCAAAACTCCTGGTTAGGATAGCCAGATCTTGAAGGTCAAAAAAAGGCGTTCAGTGGCGTCGGGTGAAAAGCGAGGATGAAGGGGAAAGCGGACAGGATGGGCAAGGCAACGTCTGAGCAATGGTGGAAGGACATTGGAGGAAATGTTTTGGGAAGTAGGAAGAGAAGCGAGGCGTGCCCGTTGTCACAGCAAAGAAGGAGGGGCCAGGGGCAAGGGGGATCAGTCACCAAAGCGAGATCGTCACACAGAGGTTCTTTGAGGAAAAACAGTAATACCGGGAATCCCAAGGGGAAAAGAGAAGTTGCACCCTGAGGAAGGAGAAGAATCAGGGGAAGGGGGCACATTGGAGCTATCGCACAGCCGATGATTGGCGAGGACGGAGAGGACCTTCCAAAACCAATGAGACGCGTACCGAAAAAAGGGGAGAAAGGTCATCCTCGAAAAAGGGGAAAAAGGTAGGACGTAAACCAGGGGGGGGCAAGCCGACCGCGAGTTTCAAAAGATTGAGACCTCACCGGAGGGCTATCCGTGGGGGTCCAATGGTCATTAATTAATCAAAGGGTACTACGGGGGTCAGATCAGTCTAGGGAGAAGCGGAGGGAAAAAGACTCTTGGGAGGGTGGGACGAAAGCGGCAGGAATAAAAAAAAGGGGGGGAAGAGGTATGAGCTGTATGACCAAAGGTGGTCCGAGGTGTACATGGAGGAACTGTCAATGAAAAGTCCCAACTAGAAAAGCCCTTACATGAAGGAGAAGAAGAAAGGGCCAGGGGAAAGGGTGAGACCGAAAAGGCGGGAGGCAATCGGGACGTACTCCGAGGGAAAAAAAACTGCACACTCTTTAAAAAAGAGAATTGAGGAGATATTGACCGAAAAGAAAAGTGTATTAAGGACGGGGAGGACCAAGGCCAAAAAAAGGGGGAGGCCTCGGGAGCTGAAAAAAGTTTTTTACACTGAGTTCAAGAAAAAGGAACAAGCTGCCGGCGTCAGAAGGTCGGCGGTCTTGGGGAGAGAAGGACTAGTGACGACAAAAAAGTGAATATTCCGCGGCAGGTGGGGGGAGAAGGAAAAGGGGAAAAAAGGGGGAAATAAGTCGTCAAACCCCATTGAAAAAAAGAGAGGAGGGGTTAGGGGGGACCGGCAAAAGAAGTAAAACGGCTGTGTCGAGCTCACCGTTACGATCTGATCAACCGGAAGGGGAGGGGGGGGGAAAAGGGATACGAAGAGAAAAAAACAACAAAGTCAGGGAGGTAACGCGTTGAGAAAAGGTCCGGCGCGTAGACCTAAAAGAGTCAAGGAAGAGACGAACACTGTATAGTTCAAGAAAATCACCTTCCTGGGGGAATGTCAGCGCGAACCGAGAAAAAGAAAAAAAGCAACGGGAAAATCGCCAGTTCCGGGCCATGCCACTTTTCTGAAGAAGGGAAGCGATACGGGAAGGGGACGTTTGCGAACCGTAAGCGAACGAAAAGTGGGAAGGAAAAGGAAAAGAAGGGTTCTCCTGACAGCTCCGCAGTGGGGAGGAACGTTGCTGGGTGTGCTGAAAGGGGGGGGGAAAACCGAGGGAAGGGTCATTTTAAAAAATTTCAACGTGTGTTGATACACCCAGCTCGTCGTGCAAAAAAGGGAAAAGGGACAAAGCAAAACGGGGGAACAGCGGGAACCTGAGGGACTCCGACGAAAAGGAGCTGGGAAAAGAAGGGGGAGAGGTGACCCAAGCACGTGAAAGGAAAGCTAGCGACCGCAAACAAGTTCTTAAAAGGTGGGATGGGGACACAGCGTGACATCTTAAAATCCCTCAGTAACCAGGAGAGGAGAATGGGCTCCTGACGAAGATCAAGTCGGTCAAGAAGAAGTGACTGATTTATCTTCACCGTCAAAGTGGGGGGGTGGTGGGGGGTCTGTAAAAAACGGGTACAAAGCAACAGACCGGGAAAAATAAACCTGTCAGCTCAACAGTTGTGAGTCAAGGAAGGGAAGAAAGAAAGAAAATTACCATAAAAAAAAAGAAAGGAAAAGGAAAAGGGAGGGCATCCAACAAAAACAAATACGTTCAGGAGAGAGACCTATGCCGAAGAAAAGAAGGGGCCGCGTGACCGGACAGCCAGAAAAATAAAAGGAAAAAACTACTCAGGGGTGGAAGAAGGTTTGAGTTGACCGAAGAAAAAAGCGCTTAAAACGAGAAGAAAAGACGGACTGTTGAACTCTTCAACGAGAAAGTGGCCGTAGAGGAAAGAATTAGTGGAAGAGAGGTAACGGGGGAATGCCGGCCAATAAAATCCCGTGGGAAAAACGAAAAACCATTAAAACCGCTTAGTCCCAGTACCTAGAGGGAGAGGATAAAGGTCTCAGAAATCGCCCGAATGAGTAGGTTAGAGAGGAGGAACCTCCTTGAGTTGGTGGAAGAGGGGCGTCAAAGTATCGAGAAGGAAGAGGGGAATGGGTGAGAGGAACGCGCCGGACTCAAGGGCCGTTTGAAAGCGCAAAAGGCCTAAGATTTTCCGAAATGAATCTTAGGGAGAGGAGAAAGTCTTCTGCGAGGAAACAGCGAATATCTATCAAAGAAAAAAAAACTTCTTAGGCTGATAGTAGAGATGCTCTGACCCGGCAACCTCAAGAGGAGCCAAGCGGATATTCAAGAAATCGGGGCGCGGCATTCTTTAAAAAAAGCTGTGAACGAGGAGGAAAGGGATCCCCGGCCCGGGCGTCCGGAAAGCGAACGAAGGAAAAAAGAAAAGGACAGGACTCGCTACTACCGACGGAATCAAAAGAGGAGGGAGATTGGGAAATCGGCAAGCAATCTCGTTATGGAAAAGGATCAAAGTGGTAAAAGAGGATCAAACCAAAAGGGAAGAAGGGGTAAAATTGGAAAAAAGACACGGTGCAATGGGTTTCCTAAAAAGTTGAATTTGAAAACCCCAAAAAGAAAGGGCAAGACCACGAAGGACCTCGTTCCAGCCACGAAGATAACAGTACTTCATCTAGCGAAAGGGAAAGAATCCTGTCGCTCGTCGGAAAAAACGATTCGATTTAAAAAAGGAACGTCATTGGGGAAAAGAGGAGGAAATGCGCAGTAGTAGGGAGATGTCTCCCGGCAAAAAAAGAAGATATTGAAACTCGGCTTCAGGAAAAGAGGGGGGGGATCAGCTGAAAGAGGAAATCTTTCCATGGATGTGTTGATTGAAAAAACTGGGGTGATGTCACGCGATCACGGACTTTAAAAGGTAAGGGAGAGATTCGAAAGAAGTGGATCAACAGGAGGGAAGGTGAAAACCTTGACTGAGGGAGGGTTCAGGTGATGGGGACAAGTCAAAAAAAGTGACTTGAAGGTCAAAGGGGAGACGGAAACCGACACTGGAATCAAGTAGGGAGACAGAGACGCCGCTAAAGAAGGAATAGGGGGAATAGGTAACTGGGGAACCTGCGAACCACCTGAAAGGAACCGAAAAGCTAACAGTGGGAAAAAGGAGGAATGAATTTTCAAAGCGCCCTTGACGGGGAGAGAAAAGAAGGCAAGGGGGAGAAGCAAGAACCGATCGGAACCGAGAAACGTTACGTAAAGACGTACCGGGGGACATCGAGACGGGAAACGTGAGAAAAAAAGTGAACTGTGGGAGGGGGGTGAAAAAAAAAAAAAAAAAATGGAAATAGGGAAGGGGGGAGAAAACCCGTCCCCAAAAACACAAACGCACGACTGAGTAAGCTTGGAATGGACTTGGACGGAGGAGAGGTGCAAGGATGGGAGGAGCCGGGAAAGAAAAGGAAAACAGGAAGATCGAGTAGAAGGGGCGTCATACCGGTAGGAAAAAATTGGACGTAGTTTCTTTAAGGAAAAAAAAAAAAAAAAAAAGCTTCTATTGAAAGAGGAAGTGAGACGAAGAAGTCGCGCTGTAAAGGTCCAGGTCCGGAGGCAGGGTGGATTGCACGGAAACATTGGAAGGTCAGAAAAAAAGGCAAGGGAGAAAGACGTACGGCCGTGGAAATCGGCGGCGGGAAAAATCAGAAGTGGGTTTTGTGTACCTGTCGCGAAAATAAAACCAGCACCTAAACCTGGGGGGGAGAGGGACTAATAAGAGGAGCCGCGAGTCGATGTCGGAGGAACAGGGCGTTGGAAACTTTGCATGTCTTACAAAAACGGAAAAAAGGTTGAAATTACCAAAAACAGGAGGGGGGACTTGGGGGGACCGGATCGAGTCCTCCTGGCGAAAAGCAACCAATATGAAAAAAACAATTGTGTCATTATAAAAGAAGGGGGAGAGGGAAAAGAAACTGGGTAAGACGCGCTTTCCCTACCACGAAAATCCGGAAAATTAAGAGAAAATACATCTGGGCGGGTCCGGGAGAAAAGAAAACGTTAACACTTCTAAACATCCGAGATTGTGGGAACAACGGTCCTGGCGGTCAAGTTTAGGAAGAAGGCAGGAAAAGGAAAGACTCATGGGTTAAGGGACATGAATCTTCAGAAACTGCGTAGTACAAGGAGAGAGGGTGGTGTTTAAAAAAGGGGGAAACAACTATCTGCTGACCGGAATGTTCTGATCACCGGCAAAGGCTCAGGCATAGCCGGAGGGGGGACCGTCAACCAAGGTCACGTTTCGGGAACAAGGACTTTATCCGGGAAAACGAGAACTGAAAGGAAAAGAGATATACTATCAGAGGAAAGACCGGACCGGAAGCAACGCCATACGGGGGGTTGAAGAAGTATAGAAGCAGACGGCCCCGGAGACGATACTCATCACGGCGACGGTGAAGGAGGAAGGCAACGAACCCAGAAAACGAAAGAGGGGGAAAGGACCTTTTGGAAAAAACTCGCGGTCAAAAGCGGAGAAAGTGGAAAAGTGGAAGACTGAGGAACTTCCGGTCGTGTGAGGAGTCTAGGGTTCCCTAGTACGGCGCTACAAAGAGAAGGGGAAAAAGGGAATCATTGAGAACAGGGGGGTGCGCGAGGAGGGAAAAGGGGAAGGAAAAATGGCTGCGTAAGCAATCACGATGAAAATTGGGCAAAGTGGGGGAAAAAGAAAGGTACTAGAGTAAGGGAGAAATCCGAAGGAAAAGAAGGGGGGAAGACTCTGGAGCAAGAGGTTACTTCTCGAAAAGGAAGGGGAGAAAAAAGACGTGAGGAGGTAACGAGAAAAGAAGAGACTATCTTACGTGGAAAAAAAAAGTCGAGAGCGACTCATGCGAAAAAAAGTTTGAAGGAACGACGTTTGAACCGGCGAGGGATATAAGTCCTGGGACCGTTTACAGGGATTACACGAGCGGAGGGGGAAAACGACAATGGAAAGCGCGTATAGAACTGAAGAAGAGGGCTATCATAACAAAAGTAAAGAAAGAGAGAGAAACGAGAAGGGGACATCCTTTTCGAAAGAGTGTGTTGTTCCGGTAGTGGGGGATGGAAAGGCGCGAAGGAGGGCGGAGTGGAAAAACCATGGACGGGGAAAAAAAAGGAATAACCAGTATCGCGGGCAAGATAAAATGGGAAAAGCAGTCCTTTGAGGGAACAAAAAAATATAGCGGGAAAGACAAGCAGCGGTAAACTTAATTCCGCGCTAAAGGGGCCAGTGACCAAAAAAAAAAAAAAAAAGAAACAAGCTCTCGAGGTTCCGAAAGCACCCCCCACAAAACCCCAACCCCCCAATGTTTTGTTTTTCGTTAACCGCCCCCCCAACAAACAAACACCCCCCCACCAGAACAAAACACCCCCCCCCCAAAACCAACAACAACAGACACCCCTACCCACCCCCCACAACCCAATCAAACAAAAAAACCCAAAAACCCCACATAACCCCCCCCCCCGACCAACAAAAAACACCCACACCAAAAAGAACCCCACCCACCCACCCACCCATCCCACACGCCCAGACCCCCCCCCCCCCCCCACCCCCAAAGGCGGCATAAAACCCCCTGACCCCCCGCAACTCCGCCCACGCCTTCTCCAACAACCCCTCCAATAGCCCCCAACACAAGAGCGGCCCCCCCTCCAACCACCGCCCCCGCACCAACCCCTACACCGACATACCCACCGGCACCACTCAAAACACCCCCGCCCCCCGTGGCCTTTACACCCCCCACGCACGCCCCCCCCCCCACCCTATCAAGCACAATACACCACCCCGATCCTAGGGAGGATTTCAATCCAGCGGAGCGCAATTGGAGTCTTCACTCTGGCTAACCGGAAAGAATATTCTGAAAGAAAACTAAATCAAAGCAAAACGCATGGGGGTGGGTTTAGGAAAAATGTCGAAAGAAAAATGCGAGAGGGGAGTGACTGGGGGTTAACAAAAGAGAACAACGGAGCCGGAATACAAGAGTCGGTGAGGAAGACAAAAAGACAGAAATAGGCAAAATAGCGCATCCAGAGAAAAAAGGGTCCTATTTTCAAGGCGCGTTACCCTAACGTGAAGAAGAGAGAGCTAGTGACCTTAACGGTAATTGGGGGTAGTGACTTGAAAATAAATATAGAGAGAATAGGGTCAAGAAAAATCAACTATAAACAGAAGAGGGAAACAAAACTGCGCCGAAAAGACCTCCAGGAAAAAAAGGAGACATTGAGGATAAAATCTCAGACCCCAGCCTTCAAAAAGGGCGCAGCAGTAATGGGACGGTGAACTTGTGAAAAAAATCCTTCGAGGGGAAAGGGAAGGGGGGGTGGAACCAACAGAAAAAGCGAAAACAAGATTGTGGGGGCGAGGTTGGACGGAACAGTGGATAAAGGAATGACCAGGCTGCCAAAAAAAGATCTACTTGAAAGGTAATTGAAAAGGCTTTCACTCCAGGATCACCAGACAGGGCCGCGGAAGGAGGTGGGACCGGACAAAAACAATCAAAAGGGTTTCAAAAGCACAGGGACCTCCGAACTGAAGAGGGACTCGGGGGCAGCCCTGGGAATTCGTGAAGAAGACAACATAAGATCCCATGTGGGGGGGGGGGGGGGAGTGGATTTGGGGAAAAAGAAGCAACACGTCAACCCAGAAGAGCCACGTGTGAAAAAAAAGGATTTTAAAGGAATCCGAGCAAGCAAAAATCATACACACAGCAGAAGAAATAAGGAGAAACTCCAAATCCTCGGAAGGTGATGAGTATCCGGAGCCAAACAGAAAAGCAGTGCATAGAGGCGGAATCTAAACCCTCCAGGACAACATGGAAAAAAGGACATCAGTATGGGAAAAAATGCAGAATCTAAGAGGAGGGCTTCCCTGGATGTATGCGGGACGGCAATGGGAGGTATCGGAAGTGATTTATGGATCGGCTAAAGATGAAAGAGTTGCACTAATTACAGAAGAACAGAACATGAACACACAACCAGAGATGCAAAAAGATGCCAAGAAAAGAGGAAAGCTTGCAGCGTTAGTTGTGGAGTCAGGGAAGAAAACCTCCAAAAGGGACCGAGAAAACGGCGAAACAAGGGGAGGCTTGTGAAAGGGGGAACTTTGAAAAAGGGGGGGGACGGGAAAGCGCAACAAGGAATAGAAGGGGAACAGCAAACGATGAAGCGACCGATCACGAGTTAACGCCGTCATGGTACTTCCAGGAAGACTCGCGGGGGAAAGCCAAGCCAGAAGGGGACAAAGTTACGGAGGGAACCCAGCCTTGTGAAAAACGCAAACAGGAGGGTTGATTGACGAGGGAATGCCCACGCACCGGGGAAAAACCAAAGAGAAAAAGGGGGTTAGGGATGAAGCGAGTTGTTGAAATCGGCGGGATGCTATGATGAAAAGGGGTTCTCTTTATGAACAAGCTCGGAGGGGAACGGAGGGACCTCTGAGAGGCCATGAGGGACCGAGCTCGATGTAAGAAAGGAAAGAGTAAGAGACGACCAAAGAGTCGCAAAAGA
>Ga0179593_1663779_pt1 | contig 23675 bp, 46 predicted proteins | sample CZODoug2_1_08_16_FD_185931 | JGI IMG/M metagenome (GOLD analysis project Ga0179593, IMG submission 185931) | Vadose zone soil fungal communities from Angelo Coast Range Reserve, California, USA - CZODoug2_1_08_16fungal (PacBio error correction) | ecosystem: Environmental > Terrestrial > Soil >...
GCTATGGAGAGGGGAGAGGGAGAAGCACTCAGAGGAGTGCGAGAACAGAGTGATTTGGAAGAAAAAGGAGGTGGAAACGGTCGTAGGGGCCGCACGACGTAGAAGTAGGTCGAATTGTTGTTAAAAAGTCAGCGACACCCTAGTCGAGGATTGAGGAAAAAAGAGGGATGAGCTGGAAGGAGGGAGCCTGGGCTTCTCGAATATTTGAACTAAAGCTCCTTATGGTTTTCCGGCGATCGCCCAACGGAACCACGAAGACTCATCACTTAATTTGAGAGAAAAGAGGGAGAAGGAGAGGAGCACACAAATGGGAAGATATCCTGTACTAAAACTCAACAAAGGAGAATCTAAGAAAACTCCCTTAAGAGTCGTTCGGGTTCACCGCTCATCAAAAAAAAAAAACCTGGCCCAAAGCGGTTATTGACGATCAGGGAAAGGAGGGGAGAATTGTGGGTCGCGAGAAGGGGCCAAACACCGTAAACATCGATTGGAAAAGCATGGATCAGATAGTCTAAAAAAGGTTTGGGCCGTTCTGGGAAAAAGAATCAGTGCGCTCGGGAAGGAGCAGAAAAAAGAGACGCCTAATCGTTCTTTCCAATGGGAAAGAAAAAAGAAAACATCTCGTCGCTCCTAGCCTGGTGCATGGGGGGAAAAAAAAGTTTTCTTTATTTAGAGGAAAGGAAAGAAAGTGGCCCTCCGCATCGGCCAGAAAGAGAAGTTCGAGTCGCCGCGGCGGAAAAAGAAAAAGGGAAGCTGCCAGATTGCGATGCTTGAGGGAACGAACCAAAGTAGATCTAGCGCTCATGAAAAAAGAAGTCAAAAGGGGGAGAAAAGGGGAACCCATCGTCGGCGAAGAGAGGAGAAATTTTGAGTTCCCTAGGGGGGAAAGAGACGCGGGAATTAAAAAAAGACGGCGGGACGGTCTCAACGCAGGAGAGAGAGGTTCCGCGAGAGGTTCTTCCATTGGGAAAAGACGGCGGAATGTCCGTAAGAAAGGTGCAGCGGGAAGTCATCTCAGAAAGAAGAGAGAGGAAAAACCGAAATCTTCGGCCAAAGGGGGGAGGAAGGGAAGAAACCGGAAAGCCGAACGCGCTGAGGAGCGTTGCGCCCGCCTCGGAAAAAAAGAAAAACGGATGGAAGATTCGGGGAAGGGTCATTAACCGGGGAAGGGCTACGAGAGATATTTCGCTCTCAAGAAAGGGGAAAGGAACTGTAGGGAGGAGGGAGAGCCTAGATCGAAGAAGGGAGACATCGGATCTGTTGCACCAAAGGGGGGAGGAAGGGGAAGAATCTCAACAGGGCAGATTGCAGCGCGGCCGGAGGGTCTGAGATGCGGCGGCAATCATTGAAAGGGGCAAGGGGGGGGGGGAGATAAATACAACTTGTAGGAAAAGGAAAAAAAAAAGGGGGGTCGCTCAATTATGAGAAGATATAGGAGAAGAGCCCATGGGAGGGGTTGAATCCTCGCGCGAAAGGGAAGGGGAACTTCACCAGAACTTCCCCAGGGAGTCGATCCTCCCTCCGAGGGGTGGAATGAACATGCGGGGGAAGGTTGCAAAGGAGGGGACAATCACCCTTAAGAGGAAAGGGAAACGATAGGGGCCGGCTTTAATTCTGGCTTGCAGGGGAAAACAACCTCGAACGACACCCTCTCCGCAATGAGGACAAAGGAAGCGACGCAGAAACTTCAGATATAGAAAGGAACAACCTATCGGAAAGAGAAAGGGGAGGGAGAAAGATGACCAGAAGATAACATTTTGGCAAAGATCGCGGAAAAAACAGTACTTATAGAAAAAGAACGGACAGCGCTCCCACTAAAGGAAAAAAAAAAGAGAGGAACCTCGTCTAGAAAGAGCGGGAAATTGAGGTGCGGTCAAAAGTCTCTAATTGACTTGGGAAAGAAGGAAGTTTCAACCTGGGGACCGGGAAGCGTACAAAAAAGGAAACTTATTTCCCTACGGAAAAGGGGAGAAGAGACGCCGGGGGGGGGGGAGAAGATTAATCCGATCCATCGCATCTCTAAAAAACAAAACTTATTAGTATTAAAAGAAAGGAGGAGAAAGAGGACGCCAACACTAGAGAAAAAGAGGTTGGAGGAAAATGGAATTCCTGGAAAGGGATGACTCGCGGTTTTCACTGTGAAGGCACACGTAAACTCTAAGTAACAATGAAAAGTGGGGAGACAACTTCAATCGACACCCAGAGAGGGCCCGATGAAGACGACTTACTGGCTTCTCGGGGGAAGGCTTTAAATGTCTTTCTCAGAGAAAGGCGCTGGGAAAAGAGGGACCCAAGTCCGTATGTTTTTTCAGGAAAGTGGGAAAAATGTTATGGAAAAGACGTCGTACCGCAAGAACGGGAGTGAGTAGAAGTGACCGTAGGTGTTCCGATCGCGATGAGAAGGACAAGAAAAAAAGCAGCGGCGCAGAGGTGTCTTCGCGGTATCGGGGATCGTAAAAGACAGAGGGAAGCGCAGCGTTTCTTTGAAAATTGTAAACCGGGACGGAAGAATTATGGGGTGGCGCGAGATTGGATAAGCCAAATCAAATCCCGGGATTTAAAGGGGAGGGTGGCCGTGGATCCAAGAAAGAAGCGTCGTTGTTTGGAACGGGAAAAAAGGCCGGGGAAGGACACACTCTCGTCGCTACCAGGGGGAAAGGGGGTCTCTCCGAGGAAGGGTCCGCTCCGAAGGAGAGACTGACGGTTTTCCATGGTTCCAGAGGGAGAACGCGATTAAAAGGACGCAACTTTGAGTCAAGGAAATATCAAAAGTTAGATTGCGGCCGGAAAAGGAGCAAACACCGGAATAAAAAAAAAAGGGATTCTTAGGAGGGCGACCTCGGAGTGCAACAGAAAAAAAGAGGGGCGGAACTCGTCGAGAATGGGCAAGTATCGTCGAGAGGGAGCTTCAGGAAAGCGCGCGAAATTATCTCGTAAGGGGTGGAGTTCCTACGGTCCAGAAGAGGCGGGGGGAGGGAAAAGGCTCGTTTTCCGGAAAAATACAGAAATTGCGGCTCAGGGCAAGGGGGGTTCTTCCATTGCCCATCGATATTTACGGCAGGGACCCTCTCGGAAAAAGAGGATTAAAAGGAGAACCGCGCCACCCGGAAATCTTAAAAAGGCCGACGATGTCAATGGAGAAGAAGAAATAGCCCCCGGAGAAGGGGCGTGAGCAAGAGAGGGGGCATGGATATTTCGGCGAAATAAAAGGCCGAGTACTCGAAAGGGCTACAGAGATTTTCGGGAGGCGAGTTTTTGAAGGGGGAGAGGGAACTTACGCGATCAAATAGTCGGAAGTTCGGGATCTGTTGCACAAGAAAAAAGAGATCTTGTTTGCTCCTCCGCGAAGAGAAATTTCGAGTTCGGGAAAAGCAGCGACAGAGGGGAGGTAGTGAATAGAGGGAAAAGGGGAGGAACCTCTGAAAAAGGGGTCGCGCAATTAGGAGCGAAAAGCGAGGGGCGGAGAGTCCTTGGAAGAACTAAGGAAGGAGGGGTCGTCGGCCGCCGAGCAAGCTTGGATGACTTCGGAAGAGGACCAATACCAAAGGATCCTAAATCCGCGGGGAGTTGGACGGGATGATCCATGCGGCCGAGGGGGAGTGTTTAAGGGGGCAAAGCCCGTCAACAAGGAGTCTGAAAGGATCGTGCAAGAACCTCTGGGAGGGGGGCTTGCGAATACCCTCGAATATTTCGCCTGGCCTCAACCGCCAGAAAAAGGGGGGGAAAGTTTTTCGTCCAGTATATGGGGGGAGGAAGAAATCGGCAGCGAGGAATAAACGCCTGACGAAGCGAAGGTGGGGTAAGATCGCCGGAAAAAGGGAAGAAACTAGCGAGCAATACTTTCAATCCTGCCAGAGAAGGTAACGTCGGAATCCAGGACCCGGGAAAGAAGGGTGGATCCAAAATTGAGGTGTCCTTGTCTACGAGGGGGGGGGGAAAGGTCTTCAGAAATCAGCGTCCAAGAAGTGCAAGGACTGATGGACCCGTCGTTATAGCGAAAAGAATGGCTTCCGATGAGCCGGAGAAAAGCACCCATGAAAGGATGAAAGAATAATCGAAAGCACTCCCTTCGTGAGAAAGAAAAAAGGGGACGACAGTTACCCGGACTCTGACTCTCTGGGTTTTCACGGTCAGAACAGCGGAACGGCTCCGCACTCCGGAGCCCAGAATTACGCCCCGCAATCACGATCTGGCCGGCTTCTAAAGGAAAAAGAGAGGGGATTATTAGAGGGTACTTTGCTCTTGGGGGGGGGGGGAAAGAGATGCCGGCCTTATGGGGAAAAATCAGACTGGTTTACATACAACAGGATGGAAAGAAGGGAACGATACCGCACTCACTGTAATTGGGGAAAGAAAGGGGGTCCGATCAGACCTGTGCCGAAAACAGCAAAACCCTGCTGGCGGCGAGTCCGGAAAAAAGGGAGAGGGGGGGAGGGAGGTGGGAAAACGGAAGAACAGCGAAGGTTCCTTTGACCGGGAGAAAAAAGTCAGAATGGAATGATGTCGCGCGACGTTTGGGGGAAAAGGGGAAAATCGATTGTCAGCTAGACATAAGGAAAAAGGAAGCGGATTTAGTATCGAACGGGCCGTTATCCCGAGGAAAGTCGTTGTTTTGCAAGAGAAGAAAGCGTTTTCGAAAAGATCGCCGGCCGATTCAAGCCTCGCAAGGATGACATACAGTGCTTGCGCGAACAAAGGGGGGTTTTGTTAAACAGACACAGGGGGAGGAGAGGTGTCCTTACCGCCAACGGAAAAAAGGGGAGGGGGAAAGAAAAGGCAGAAATCGAAAAGTGCGAAAAGGGAGGAAGGGAGGCGGAGGCAAACAACGAAGAAGGAACTGAGGGAGGGAGTGCGGAACAAGCCAGCGGGGGGGGGGAGAGCTAGGCGCTCATTCGCAGAAAAGGAAGTTTAACAATCGAGGAGGAAGGAGCTGCAAATATATCTCGTAGTAACTTGGGGAGTTCCCGAGGTCGCGAATCCTGGGTAAAGAATAGGAGAAGGAAGGGGGTACGAGCGGGGAGAAAAACAGGAGAAATAGGGCGGGGAGTTGCGATTGTGCCGGTTCTTCCATTTTCCATCGGAAGGGACGGAAAGATTTCCAGGACTCACATAAAAAAAAAGATGGTAGGATTAAACTGAGAAAGGGGAAAAAAAATCCAGAAGGGGAAGTCCGGGCCATTAAAGAACGGAATCAAAGGAAAGAAGCTCTTCGAAAGGGAGAAAGTCTCGGAAAAAGGAGTCGCGCCCAGAATAACGACGAGTAAGCGACCGTATGACATCAAAAAGTTCCCAAGGTAGGGCATCGAAGGTGGTGATCAGCGTAAGGAAGAAATGAGGCCTAGATCTAATAATGAAAAAAAAAAAAAAAAATCAGGGGGGGGGGGGGTTTGAAAAGACGTCCCTCCCATAATCTCAATCATGGCAAAAGGCACAGGTTGTTTTCTCCAGAAATGGCGTTGGATTTAGAGGGACGATCATTTTCCCGTTGGGGAAAAAGGGCAGAGAAAGCAAACGGGAGAGGCATTTTGTCGCGCACGGAGGGAGCGAAGAGCGGCGAAGGAAAAGAAAAGGGGCAAGAAAGCGACTGTGGAGGCCTCGCGCGCAACAACGAGAGGGGGGATGGACGGAGGGGACTTGTCAGGAACAAAACCATTTCCCCCATTAGAGAATGGGGGACTTGATGAGAAGGCGGGGGGTTTACGAAGCGCGAGACCAAAAAAAAGAAAACGTAGCGGGGGAGACAATTCTGGCTTGAAGGAATAAACGACACCCTCTCAGAGGCGAAGGGGAAGAGGGAAGCCAGAAAAGGGGGTCAAAGGAGTAGGAGAAAAGGGAGGAAGACAAAGAAATCAGTGATGCGTACGCGCTGGACAGAAGGGGTTTTCCGTTTGGGCCATACATGTCGAGCCAGGAAAAAAAAAAGTACGAAAGAGAGGCGCATCGGAGGGGGAAGGAATCACTGCCAGATAGCCCTACTGGGGAAGAGGGGGATATAATCAAGGGGCATGGAAGGTGCGTCACACCAAATTCAGGAGTTCCTGGTCTACGTAGTGCTGATCAAAGGGCAGAAGAAACCGGGAAAAGCGCGGAAACTGAAAGTCGAAAAAGAGGAGCCATACGCCGTTATTGCTGAAAAAAAAGATCCAGCTCAGAGCAGGGAGGAGAAAATAGAGAGATGCGATGGGATCGCGAAAGCACTCCCGTCTTCTGCTCGGAAGACTAACGGGGGGAAACTAGAAGAAGACGTGGGCGAGACGCGAGAGGGAAAGGAGGGCAAAGGACACTCCTAGCCCATGAAATCAGGAATTGGTGTGACGCCCCTTCAAAAAAACTCGAAATCGGGGAGGGGTCCGGTAACTGGAGAAAGGCTTGGGCTCTTGGGGAAAGGCTATTTTGAAGTTTTTTTCAGGGGGAGGAATAGGAAACATTCTGGCCTCAACGAAAAAAGGGAAAGAGAGGGAAAGGCATCACGGGGGGTCCGAAAAAAAAAGAAAGAAAAAACCCCCTAAAACTCAAACAGAAAAAGCCGGCGAAAAGGGTGTCGTTCGCGGGTAATAAGGGAATCCATAATTTACCAACAAAGCGGTGTTTTTAGCATCAAAAAAAAAAGAAAGGATTGGGACGGGGGGAGAAAGAAGGGGGGGGGAACCGGAAACAAGAAAGACGCAATGGATCATCAATCAAAAAGCGGATTTAGGATCGAACGAGGGGGGAAGGTCTGGAAGAAATGACAAACAGGTCCGTTTGGGAAAAAAAGAAGGGACCGACACACCCTCGGAGGAAAAAAACTCGAAGCTTCGCTCCTACTTGTCGGAAAAAAGGAAGGTTTTCAATGGTTCCACATCACAAGGAATAGCGGCCAGGAACGCCAACGGGAAGCCGCAAGCCAAAGAGGTCGACGGGGGGCGAGCAACAAAAAAAGAAAGGGAGGGGAGATTCTGAAAAAGCATCCAAAAAGGACGCGACCTTCTTCGATCTATGATGAATGCGCAAGGTCAGTCGCGGCTTCAAAGAAAAAGGAGGAAAGACTCTTAGGAAAGCCCCTACGGTTCGCGGAAATAATAGTCATCTGGCGGCGCCGAATATTCAGCCGTTTGGAAGAGGAGAAGCTCGTTCAGGGAGGGAGGGGGGGGAAGGGACGACCTGGCCATCGTCGAATGTCCGGGATTTCCGGTGCGCGGGAGGGAGCATAGAAACAACAACGGAAATGAGACCCGAATCTCGCTGCCATTCAAGGAAGAACCGGCCATAAAAAACCTCGCTAGCTGCGGCGGGGGGGCTCCCGCCTCGGAACACAGGAAAGGAATGGTAAAATGGGATAGAAAGACGAAAGAAAAGTTTCTACGAGAGATATTTCGAGGAGGGGGGGGGGTCTGAAAAAAAAAAATTCCCGCAGAGGCAAGAGAACGGCCTATATTCGAAGAAAAAGGGAAAAGGGACCCGGGGCGTCCGAGAAGAAAAGTCGGTTGTTTGCTCCGCAGGGAAAAGAGATTTTATGGGGAGAAAAAAGGCATTTCGATCAATTTTTCCCGTTGAAGGAAGAGAGTCGATAAAGCAAACTAAAGGGGGGGGAAACAGAAAACCGGTGAAAGATGGCTAGTCGGAGAAAAGGGAGGAGAACGAGGCCGTGTTTAAAAGGTCAAGAACGTAGGGACTTCGGGAAGTTCTTAAAGAAAAGGAAAAAAGTTCACCCATTTCGATCCTGGAAGGGAAGGGAATCCAGGCGGGTTGGGTCATTGGGTCAAAAAGGGGAGGGAGAGGAAAAAGACATACATTCTTCGCCCGGGGGAAAAAAAACGTCTGCGCGGGAGAATCCCGCGAACGAAACCACTCTAAGATAAATGCGCCGTCTCGAAAAACGGGGGGGGGGGAGGGGGGGTTTAGTCGGGTTTCGGAGGAAAAAAGGAGTGATGCGTTATGCGCTGGGAAAAGGGGGGGAAAAAGGTCATAAGGAAAAACATTACGGATCGGGAGCGAGGTCCGCGCTCTTCTCCACCCAAAGGAAAGACGCAGAGAAGCAAGAGCAAGAAGTGCGAAAGGGGGGAAAAGGTTCGTCACACCAAAGGGAAGGACGGAGTGCGGATCGTTTCGCGGGAAAGGGAAAAGCGCTGTCAAAGAAAGGGACGGTGTCTAGGGGCCAAAGAGAGGAGAACGGGAGTGCTCATAGCCGATCCATGAAGAAAAAAAGGAGGAGAAAAGAGACATCGAAGCACTCCGGCGTCTGGCTCGCGAAACGAGCTTGGCGGTCGACTTCAGGATTAGGGGAAGAAGCGAGTAAAGGAAAGGAAAAAGTACCGTAGCCCATGACTCGAGGGGGGGGAAATCAAAACAAGGGAAAAGATCTAGCGAGGGATGAAGGAAAGGGGGGAGTCGATGGCAGGCTTGAAAGTCTTGCGGGGGGAGAAACGGAAGGCGCCAGGCATGGCCAAGGACGAAGGAGGGGAAGGGGCCACGGAAACCAAGAGATTACCCGCAGAAAAGGGGAAGGTAAAGTGCCGATAGTGTTCTCTATCGCAAAAGAAAAAAAAAAAGGGCCTGGACGGGAACTTGGGAGCGACCGGAGAAGGAGGGGGAGAAGGGTGTCCGTTTCTCCTGGAAGAAAGGGACGAGATTACCGGGGAAGGTTAAACCTTCGCAGAATGGGAAGGACGGTGTGTAGCGAGGGAAACAAGTTTTGAATCGGATAAAGTCAAATCCTCGTATTGAGGGGGGGGAAATTGTTGGGAAAAAAGAACTAGGAAGGGACCATCATCTTTCTTTTTTAGAAAAGGACACACGAAAAAATGCATGGGCTCTGAAGAGAGTACGCTCATACTTTCTAAAAGGGGGAAAATGTTCAGGCCTTTATCGAACTCTCTAGGTAAAGTGAAAAATTATCGAAATGCAGAAAAAAGAGGGGGGGGGAAAGAATCGAAATGGCGGGGGGGCAAAAACAAAGAAAGGATTGAGATTCTTGCGGACGCAAAGGGGGGAAAAATCCAGCTGGCAGAAAGAGGGACTGCTCATTCTCGGAAGGAAGTTCACTCGCGGCTTCGAAAGGAGAGAAATATCATCAGGTGCCCGGTCAGGGGAACTCGCTCGTCATAGGGAAAGGGAAAAACCATTCCGGAGGTGTTTCCTACGGAAAGCCTCCTCGAAGAGGAAGAGGGGGAGGGATTGATAATTCCAGGACCATCGAAGTTTCCTGGTGCGCGGGGTCATCTCAAAAAAAAAAAGGAGTAGGGGGGAAAGAGAGCCAAATCAAAGGAAAGGAAGGAAGATGCAATGTAATAACAAAAGAAAGGAAAAAGTCCGAACGCGAAGGACTGTGCGCCCGCTCGTAAGGAGCCGGCATGGAATATTCAAGAAGGAGCGAGTGACTCTACGTAGGAAACAATGAATAAGGGTACCTGAAGCCGCGTAGGGAAAGGGAGAAAATGATCGCCAGAGAGAGAGGGGCGGCATCGTTTAATCTGTTGCAAAAAATTACGATTGCGTCCCAGAATCTCAAAAGGCCAAAGAGGGGGGGTTGTTAGACATATCGAAGTCTGGGAGGAAAAGCAATTCTATCAATTTTTCCGGAGGGGAAAGGATAAAGAAAACGAGGCAGTTTGTCGCGCAAGGGGCGAAGAGAGTCTTATCTGAAAATGGGGGGGGAAAAGAAAACGATGTGATCATGGTCCGAAAAAAAAGAGTTTGATGGACTTCGGGGGAGAGCCCCCAGAAAAAAATCCAAATCAAGAGGAAAGGACTTGATGATCCCTGCGGGGGAAAAGAGATGTTTAAAGCAATCAACGGAAGAAGAAAGGGGTGAAAACGGATCGTCAGAGAAAGGCTGGCGGGAAACACTCTCCGCCAATATAAATGGGGCGCCGGCCGAAAGAACAAAAACGGGTTGAGGTTGAGGAAACAGGGAGAAAAAGGGGTTTGAGGGAAAAAGAAAAACCTATCGGCACGCTGCAGATAAAAGGAGGAAAAGAGCTTGGTTCCAGTTGGGGAAATCGCCGAAAAAACAAGGAAAGGGGAGGGGGCAACTAGCTATTCCTGCGGGGCCAAAAGGGAAACTTCAAGAAAAATAAAAGACGTCGAAACAGAGGAGAAAAGAGAGGGGTGTCTATTGAAAACAAAAGGCGCGAAGGGGAATTTCCGTGTGCAGTACGACGTGAAAAAAAGAGGAAAAGTACAAAGAAGTTCAAGGACTGAAATGTCGGGAGAAGGGGAGGAGAGTCCAGACGCCGGTAGGCAAAAAAAACTCCCAAAACGGGGGGAGAGAGATGCGATGGATCGGCGAAAGGAAGAGATATCACGAGCGGGGTCATTCCTTGAACTTCTTTGTACGCTGAAAAATTTCCGTCGTACGCACAAGAGAAGGGGAAAGAATGGAAGACAATTCAAAGCAAAAGGCAAAAAAAGATCTTGCCTCGTAGTAAAAAGAGACCGGACGAAAAGGCTTGAAAGTCTTTCAAAAGGGGGTGGAGAATCCTGTCCGGCCGGATAGGGAAAGAGGTAAGTGGGTTTGAAAGGAAAAGGGAATGTCCTCAACGAAAAGGGTGGAGGAGCGCGACCGAGGGATAGCAGCGTGAAGGGTAGGGGCCGATCGCAAACAATTTCTATAGAAAAAACGAAAAAACAGGGATTAATCAGCCGGTTATAGCGTTTCTCGGGAAGGGGAAAACCGCAAAGGTTTTCACACCGTGCGAAGGGTTGTCTTGTGAAAAAATAAAAGGGGAATTTTGCCAACCGAAAAAGCGAAAACATTGGGATCATCAAAGAGGAGATCGAACTGGGTTAAATTGTAGAGAACGTCCCCGGTCGTTGTTTAAAAGAAGAAGGGAAGGGCGAGGGACCTCTTGGGAAAAATCCGCCGATTCATCCTAAAGGAAAAAGCTAAGAAGTGGCCTGTTTTCATGGTTCCCAGCAAAAGGGGTGACTTTATCGACTCTCTTCCAAAAAAAAGGGGAAAAAGTGGGGGAGATCTAGGCAAACCAGACGAAAGGGCGAGTAAAAAAAAGAATTGGAAGCTGCCTGATGAAGGGGGAGGGGGACGCCTCGGTCCCTCTGGCCGCGAAAGGAGAAAACTGAGGCGCTCTTAGATCCTGATAGCGAGTTTCGAAGAAAAGAGCGCGCAAGACTCCGAGAGGGTCCCTACGGTGCGTCACTCTCGCTCGTCAATCTGGAGGGAAAGGAAATGCCGGAGAAAAACTCGAACAGTGGGGAGGGACGCGCTTTCGGAGAAAGGGGAGTCGGGGGAGGTGCAAAATCGTCGGAATGTCCGAAGAGGAAGGTGCGCGGGACAATGACAACAACGGAGGGGAAAGTCAAGAAAAAAAGGGACCGGCCATTCCGAGATGGGGGGACATAAAAGACGACGCGCCTTCGAAGTTTTCGCCCTCTCTGAAAAAGGGAAGAAGAATGAAATATCGGAGGGGGACAAACCGAAAAAAGACGAGGGATATTTCCTCGAGGGGAGTCATGAAAGCCGCTGGGAAGTAGCGAATGAGCGCCTAGAAGAAGTTCTCGGCCATCGTGATAGGGGGGGGAGACGAGGGAGAACAGTCAAGAGGGGGAAAAGGAGAATCGAAATTTCTATTCTGGGAAAAAGGTCGATCAATTGAAAGGGTAAGTGGAAGAGAGCGAAAAAACTGTGCTTTAACCAAAGGGGGGGGAGCGCAAGGTAGGTGCGGAGAAAGGGGAAGGAGGGCGTGTGTTCGGCGTGGAAGGGAGAGAGGGCTTGCTGGAAAGGAGGACCGAACGGAAAAAGGGACATTCGATCCTAAATCCGCGGATTGGAAGGAGGAAAGGAAAGTTTAAAAGAGAGGCGACATCACAAAAAAAAAGGGAACTTATCGGTAAAATCAATTCTGCTTCCGAATACAAGGGGCCAAAACCCCCCGACGACACAAAAAGGGAGAAGGCCACCAAAAAAACGGGGAAGTTGAAGGGGGGGGTGCGATCGGAACACCTATCGGCACGAAAAAAGGGGGGGGAAAGTATCTTGTTTCCGTGGCAAAGGGGGGTGGGAAAGACGCCGGGAAAAAACAGAGGGGCAACTACGGAGAAACGTCAAGAAAACAAGTAAACTTCGGAAAAAAATTTTTGGGAGATTCCCTAATTTCCTGGGCTACAAATAGGGTTTCCGCTGTGTTAAAAGGAAGGAAGGGGAGCGTCAGAGTCAGAAAGAGCTGGGATAGGGAGCCAAGGAGAAATGAAGCCGATCATCGCATCTCTCAAAAAAAACAAACGTGTAGGGAGGTGCGTGGATCGCTCAGAGAAGCACGAGGTCTTGGCTCTCTTATCACGAGCGGGGGGAAAGGGGCGTCCCGGGAACTCTTGGGAGTTTCATCGAAAGGAAAAGGGGATCCGCACTCCTTAAGGAAGAATTTGGGGGGGGGAAAACCCTCTCGGGCCAGGATTCTAGCGATGTATTCCGACGTACTGAGGAAGGGAAGGAAGTCTGCGGAAAAGGGGGCAAGATGGCCGGGGGGCCGAACCGGGGGGGGTTTTTTTGGGATCTTTACAACATGTATGGCCCAAGGAAAGAATATGGTCCAGCGCGTAACCGCAGGGGGTAGGAAAAAAAAAAAAAAAAAAAGCGTGCGAAACAAGGTAGAGAAGCAAACCACTTTCTTGCGGAGAAGAAGGAAGGGTGTCGTGGATCGGCAGCCAGAATGACGGGAGCAGCGGTTCTTGACCGAAGGGGGGAAAAAGAATGGGGAGGGTGGAAGGAAAAAAACGGAAACATCGCTTTCCGGAAGGGGGGAGAAAGAAAGTAAAAGAGGGGGTGAAATTTGGGTCCGGAGGAAGAACTCCGAATTCCATCAAGGGGGGGGAGACTCGAGGGGAAAATGGAGACTCCTCGTAGGACCCATGGGGCTATCCGCCGAAGTAAACAACCTTCGCTCCTACTTGGGGGGGGAAGGGGGGGAGAAAGGGGTCCAAAGGAAATGACTCAAACTTTAAAAGGAAAGGAAGAAATGCTTTTGAAAAAAAGCTCGATGTCGGAAAAAGGAATTGGAACTGCCCTGATGAGATGGAGGGGCGGACGCCCTCGTAGTGCAACATAAAACTGGGAGAATCTAAAATAGAGAAGGGAGAACGGAAGTTCACAAAAGTCATTACAGAGATCTCGTGACCTTTGGGGGGGAAAGAGTCTCGTCACTCAAAAGGGGGGGGGAGAAGATCTAAAAAAAAAGCTCCGTTTTCCAAAAGAGAAACGGAAGCCGCTAACGGCTCGGGAGAAAGTGTTCTTCCATTGCCAGAGGGGGAATGGCCGGAAGATTTCGTGTGATGGGAATAAGACTCAACAACAACAAGGAAGAAGATGACGTCAGAGGAAAAACAAAGGTCTGCCGGCCATTCCGACGATGGGGGAGAAAAAGGAATCAAAAAAGAACGCGTGAAAGCAAGGACGCTCGGAAAACTGATTCGGAGAAAACGCCCAAAAAAAAAATCAAAACGTCTAGGGGGGGGGGGGGGGCGAAAAGGTCGCGCGCGAGTTAAGGACGTGAACTGATATCCTATAGAAGAAGGAGACTGGTTGCAAAGAGAAGGAAGAGGGAAGGTGTTTGCTCCGCCGCGGCAAATCGGGATTGTCGATTTCTGTCTAGCGAAGGAGGGGAAAAGGGTACCGTGGGGTCGAAATAAAAAAAAAAAAGGGAAAATGAAACCGGCAGTTTGGGAAAGCGGTCTAATAGAAGTGAAAGACCAGTAGGCGACGGGGGTTTCGGCGGAACTTGAAAGGCGCACAAGACAGCTTGGGGTCCGACGGAAAAAGAAAAGGCGGCCTAAATCGCGGATTTGATGGGAGGAATAGGAAAGGGAGCAAAATCGCGCGACATCCCCGAGAAATTCGCCGCCCGGTGAAACGGATCAGGGGAAAAGGAGGCGTCAAAGTCTGGCTGAAAAAAAGACACCTCAAAGAGAAAAAAACAGAAACTGTTTGAGTTTTCACGGGAAAAAGGTTTGCTGGGAGAGGCTATCAAATCCGTGATTAGGTACGCGCTGGAAGGGTTTTCCGTTGGCATACATGTGTCGAAAAAGGAGGGAAATCTGGGGAAAGAAAATCTCAAACCAAGCAAGACTTCAAGCCTGCAAAAAAAATCATAGAAGGAGGAGGGTGTTCGATTGAAGGTGCGTAAAAAAAGGCGCGAATTTCCTGCTCCGAGGGGGCGGATCGGTCCAGGACGCGTCGGAGTAAGAAAGGAAAGGTCAAACGCCACGCTCGTGATATCTAGAAAGAAGGGGGGGGGGAGCCGAGACAAACTGAGGAGAAGGAAAAGAGAGATGCGAGTCATCGAAGCACTCCCGGCGTAGGAAAAGGAAAGGGAGGGGGAGTTCGGGGAAAGAAACTTTGTGGGAAGGACGAAGGGGGATGTCAACGGGAGTAAGGACAAAAAAAATTTGGGTGTGACGCAAAAAAAAAAAATCGACACCGCGAAAATGAGAAAAATGGAGGAAGACTGAATCGATCTTGGAGCTCGCTATGACACGAAAAGGCGATCTTTACACATGAGGAAAAAAGGAAAATGGTCCATCGCGGAAGAAGGGGCGTGCCGATAGGAAATTTATATATAACTAAAAAAGGGACGTTCCTCTCTAAAAAAGGTATATTGGGGAAGGGTCTCGGCAAGCCAGAATTGACCGACAGAAACGGTTCTGACCTAGGAAAAAAACAGGGCGCACACGGTGGGAAATTAGAAAACGGAACAAAAATGGATCATAAGAAAAAGGGAATATAACTGGGGAACTTTGGGGAAGATGGAAGAACTTCCCGAAAGGGAGGGGGGGGCGGCGCTGAAAACAAGAAAGACAGCGTTCTTTCCAAGAGTCATCCTCCAGAAGCTACAAACTGCCGGTTTGTCATGGGGACAGTTTGTCGTTAATCGACTCTCTTCAAAAAAAAAGGAAGGGAAGGAATGCGTTGGAAAAAAAATTGAGAGAAGGAGGGGGGGCAAACAACCGAATTGGGCAAGGGGAAAAAAGGGGTCTTGCCGGAAAGGGAAACATAGCACCGCTGGCCGGAAACTTCTTCGATCTGGCGCTGAGAAAAAAGCAGCGAAGTTGAAACTCACGGGGAAAGCGCGGAGATCTCGAGGGGGGGGTGTGACTACTGTCCCTTCAAGAGGAGACCGAATATGAATTTTCCGAGCAGGGCGAAGAAACGGGCCGCGAGCGCTTGAAGGCAGGCGAATTGAGGCCGGGGGACATCTCGGAATCATGTTGCGCGTGACGAAAGGGAAGGGCAACACAAAACAGGGAAGAGAGATGACTCCCGCGACCCGAAATGAAAGCCATTCCGACGATTAAAGGGGAGGAAACCGATCACGAAAGGGAGGAAGGCGTCTGGCGAAAAAAGGAGCCGCATGAGATGGAAAAAAAGGGAGACTAGTGAAAAAATCTACGATAATATTTCGCGAGGGTGTCCCTGAAGGAAGGAAGGAAGAGGAAGAAGAGGACAGAAAAAAATGTGTGAGAAGAGGGAAAAACGCCGAGGCGTCCGCAAGAGAAGAATGTTTTGCTCAAGAGGGTTCGATTTCTGTAGATGCGCGGAGAAAATTTCGATCAATTTTCAAGGGGGGAAGGGAGGAAAGCAAAACAGGAAAACGGAAGGTGGGACGCTAGAAAGAAGAGAATCGGCGGAGAGCCCATTGGGGCGTGTAAAGGGGGTCCTCGCGAGCAAAAAAGCAGCTTATGGAAACGGGAGGGAACCAATTTCACCAGGGGGAAAAAGAGAGGATTTGAAGGCCGTAGGAAATCATGGTGAGGGGGGAGAAAGTCGCGCGAAAAAAAGAAATGAGGAAGGACCGGAAAAAAAGGAGTCGCTAAAGTCTAGAGAGACACCCTCCCGCCAATATAAGGGGGAAAGCGATGTTTCAGGAGGGGGCGATCGGACACATATCGCCGCTGGAAAGTGTGATGCTGTACGCGCTGGGGTGACGGGGGGGAATACATGTGGTGGTGAAAAAGACGGGCTCGGCAACAAAAAAAGGGGGAAGACACCTAAATATAAGAAGAGAAAAGGAATCCAGTAAGGAGGCGCGGGCAAGAGAGTGGTGGGAGGGGGAAGTGCGTACACAAAAAAAAGAAAGGGGACTGGGCTACGGACGTTCAGGAACAGGGAAAAAGGAAGCAAAATAGTTCAGGCTGAATGTCGAAAGGAAAAGGAGAAAAAAAGCGGGAGGATCTAGGCAATCTCTCGCCAACAGGGGGAGAAAGAGAAGATGCGATGGATCGAGAGGAGGACCTTCTTCCTGGAAGGTGCGTTAGACAGGGGGAATTCTTGTGAGAGGGGTCACGGGAGGGAGAGCTAAACTATCCTCACTCCGTAAAATTCCCGCTAATTTGGAAGGAAGAGGCACAGCTCGGGATGGTCCAATCTGAGGACTGGAAAGCTTGCTCTGGGGGGGAAGGGGGAAGGCCGGATAGTTGCCCCGAGCGACTGTTTTTTTTCAAAGGGAAAAAAAGGGGGATGGAAAAAAAAAGAATGGCCAGCGCGGAGGAAAGGTGATAGCAGCGGAATCGAAAAAAGGCAAGAAAAAAAAAGGGGACTGGCGAAGAAGGGAGTTTATTGAAAGGGAGGAAGGGGTATCTCGGCAAGCACAGACGTTTTTCTGGAAAAAACCGTGGCGGCAGAATAAAGGGGAAGGGAGAGGAGCTTTTAAAGGGTCCGGCGGTCACTTCAAAAATCCTAGGGAAAGGGGAGTGGCCGGGAAGAAAAAAACATCAAGCTTTCCGTTGTAGACGCGAGGAAGGCCGTCCGCACACGACTAGGAGGGGAGGGAACATGGCAAAAAAAGAAAACAAGACCACTTACAAAGGGTTTCATGGTTCCCAGGGAGAGAAGCCTCTTCCACTGGGGGGAAACATTGATCAAATGCTTTGGGAAAAAAGACGCCAGAATCGAATTTAGGAGGGGGAAGAGGGGCGGAAGCAAACCACAGAAGGGTATGAGGCGGAAAGAAAAAATACTCTGGCCGCGAGAGGGGGAAGAAATGTAAGTCACTCGGGGCAGGACAAACTCGCAAAAAAGGAAGATGAGACCTCTTAACCTTGGAAAGGGTCGAGTAAGAGAGGGGGCGGCGCCGAATATTCCTGAAGAGGAGTGGGAAAAGTCGTTTAGGAGAGGGAATGGATGCCTGGGGGGGGGGAAAGAGTCTTAATGTAAAAAATCGGGGGGAAAGAAATAGAGCAACAAAAAAAAAAGTAGATGAGGGAAAAAGCACCGGAAATCTTCCGGCGCACCGGGAAAGATGTCAATTGACGAACCCGGCAGAAAAGGAGAAAAACGCGCGTCAAAGACACGAAGCTGAAAGAAGAGGTGAGGTCGCCGCCCATATACGGGACTCGACGTAAAAAGAGGCGATATTTCTCGCGCGAGTTAAGGAAGACGCGAGTGAACTTCCGCTATCAAGAGACTAGATCGAGAGTTCAAAAAAAAGATTGTTCAAACTCAAAGGAGATCAAGAAGGGCAGCTCATTCTGTGGGGAAGGGAAAGATTTCGATTTCAGGAACATTTCGATCAATTTTCCGTTGGAAAGAGAGTCGATAAAGACAACACTTGGTGGGGACCGGGAAAACAGGCAGTTTGTCGAACGAAGGAGGAAATCGAAAGAAATGTAGGCTGACGATGCGTGAAGGGGAAGGGTCCCGAGGAGAGAAAAAAATGGACTTCGGAAGGTCAGCAACCAATTTTCACCAGTTTCGAGGAGAAGGAGGGGAGGTGACTTGGACGAGAAGTTTCCGTTTGCAAAGGAAAGGGAAACGGTGAAAAGGAGAAAAGGAGACTTCAATTCTGTGCTTCGAATACCCGCGAACAAGACCGCCAATATAAAGGTCAACAAAAAAAGGGGGGGGGGGGTAAAAAGGGAAATTTGGCGATCCGGGGGAAAAGAGAAATCAATTCAGTGATCGGGAGGGCCTAATGTTGGGGGAAAACAGTACGTATCTGGGAAAGGACGCAGCGGCCGTTTCCACCAGAGGGGGAAAAAAAGAAAGAGCCGAAGGGGAAGAGAAACTAGAAGTCGCAAGATAAGAGGGGAGGGCGTCACACCAATTCGAGAAAAGTGCGGATCAAAAAAAGTGAGACCGTGAACCGCGCGGGAAAAAAGAGTTTCAGACGGAAAGGGCGAACGAGGAGGGAGAGGGGGGCCAGACAAACGAGATCAACACGAAGTCTCAGCAGGAAGGGAAGGAGAGAGATGCGATGGATCGGAAAAGATTCTCATCAAAGGGGGAGTTCCTTCCTGACTTCTTTGACGCTGACGAGGTTCACCTTTCTTACTAAAGAGGGAACCCAGTAGCCCAGGAGAGAAGTGTTGAAAATAAACCCTCGGAGGAGAATCTGGCTTCTCTGGCAGTAGTGAGAGGCCTCTTGGTGGAGACTCTGGAGGAGGAGTTGCCCAGTCCTTAAGGGAAAAGGGAAGTTTACACACATATGGGAAGCCAAGCGCAATAAAAAAAGTGATATCAGCGTGCGATATGGCACGATCGCAAACAAGGGAGAAGGGGGGAAGAAACCTCAACAAGGGAAAACCGGTGTATGCGCGAGGGGAGATGGGGGGTTCTTTCGCGGGTAGAGAAATGCAGCGGTTCTGTCCGATCCTTGAAAGGGGGCGGCATAATTTCTTGACGGAGAAAGGTTGCAAAAAAATCACTAGCAAAGAGAAGGAGATTTATGGGAAAAAGACAAAAAAAAAAAAAACAAAATGGTTTAAATTTGGGCCGTGGAAAAGGAAGAACTTCCGAAGGAAGAGGGCCTTTGTTTGGAAAGAAGGCCGGCGTAAAAAGAGGGCTACATCGTAAGGGGCTCTCCGCCCAAGAGCCCTCCTTTAAGAAAGGGGGACGGAAAAAGGAGGAAAAAAGTTTTGTCTTTATCGACTCTCAGGAAAGGGGAAAGGAAATTCTTTGGCCCGCCGCATCGGGAGAAATTTCATTCGTCCAAAAAACAGAAGGGAAGCTTCAGGATTGAGAAAGACCCCGTGAGGAACAGAAAATGGCAGCGAACTTCTTCTTCAAGCGCTCCTGATCGCGGAAAGTTCACTGGGAAGGAGGAAAAGAGGGGGGATCTCTAAAGGAGAGAAGACTTGGGAAAAGGGCCCGCGAAAAGAGACGTCATCTGGGCTGAGAGGAAGGAAAAGTTCGGTTTTCCGAATGTGCGACAACGACGAGAATCTGCGTTTCGGAAAAAGGAAAGGGCCGGGGTTATCGTCGGGGGGAGCGGACGAAAGCTCGCCACACCAACAACGGAGAATTATTACGTACGGCAGCCCGGAAATCAGGAAGAGGGGGTCACTGTGAAACTCCGACGAGCAGGGGGAAGGGCTTTGCGCCCTCTCGGAAAAAAAAAGGGAATAGAGAAAAAAAGAGCGAGTGACAGTCGACCGTAGAAGAAAAAAGGTCTATCGAGAGATATGAAAGAGGGGTGGGGGTCCTGAAGCAAAAGGTAGAAAAAAGGAGCGTACTACAAAAAGACGCAAAAGAAAAAAAAAGGGCCGCAAGAAAGAGAAAAATCGGTTGTTTGCTCCGCAGGCAGACATCGAAATTTCGATAGGAGAAAAGGAAAGGTCGATAAAAGGGTCAATGGAAAATTAAGAAAGGGGGGGCAGGGAACCATGACAACGCGGCATTTTTTTGGGGGGGGAGAGAGAGGAGGGAGGACCATGGACGAGGAGGGCGGGGACTTTTCCCTCGCGAAAGGGGGATCGGAAGTGGGGAAAAGAAAACAATTTCACCCAGTTCTACAAGAGTTGGACGTGGAGAAGAAGGAAAAAAATCGAATGTTGGAAAGGGGGGGACAACGGCGAAGAAAAATACATACATTCTGCCGCCCGGACAATCACAGCAAGAAAATGCCTAGATACCCTCAACTACACAATATACGCAGGGGAGCCGGCTCGCCGCCAAAAAAGGGAGGGGGGTCGCAGAGATAAGAAGATAGGGGAACCGATCGGCAAAAGAAGAGAAAAAGGGACCATATGTGTTTTCCAAGGGGGAGCTCGCCGGAAAATCTGTGCAAAAAAATAGCGAGCAAGAAAGATGCTCCACCCAAGATCAATACTGAAAAGAAAACGTCGGATAGAAGAGAGGGTGTCGGGGGAAAACAAAAATTCCGCGAATTTTCCTGGGAGAAGTTTCTGCTGTGGCGAAAAAACGAGTCAGCGTCCCAAGAAGTTCAAGGAAATGCCCAACGCCACGCTCGTGATGAAAAAAAAAGAGGGGAGTGTCGGTCCGATGAAGAAGCTCAAAAACAGGAGGAGGGAGAGGGATCGCTCCATCGTGAAGTCACGAGAGGGAGCGTTGACGTGAGGGGAACTTCTTTGGACTCTTACGCGCCGTTTCAAAAAGGGGAATGCACAGCGGAAAACGAGAAGAAAGAGGGAGAGGATTTGGTGGAAAGGGACACCCAAGGGAGAGAACGATGGAAGAAGGGCCGGCTGACAGGAAGGAGGGACTGGCCGTCACTCGCTAGTTGCCATCCGTCACTGTTTTTTTCGGGAAAAGTATGGCCCAAAGGGGGGAAAAGCTTGCGTGGGGAAGGGGCAGGGGGAAAGAGCAAACATTTCTATATTAAAGAGGGGGGGGGGAAAGTACCAAAAAAGGGGAGGAGGGAAGGCAGGACCTTATATGGGAGGGGGTTAAGGAGGGTATACTCGGCAAGCCAAGACTTCTCGACAGGGGGAGGGGGGCGGCAAGAATTTATTGGAATGGATGTCGGCGCTACTTTTTGAAGGAAAAGAGATTTCTAGAAAAAGGTCAAAGTCAAGTAACGTGAAATTGGGCCGGGGGTCCAAAAGGAAAGGAGGTCGTTGTTGCTCTCGAGGAGGGCCCGCCGACACACTCTAAAAAAAGGAATAGGGGGGATTTCAAAGGGGAGCACCGAATTGAAAAAGAGGCGCTCTACTTGCGTAGCCATGGTTCAGAGGGTCTCTTTATCTACGAGAAAAAAAGGGTCGAGGAAATCGCCATATCGAAAGTTAGGAGGACGGCAAACAACCGAATTGGAAGAAAAGGAGGGAAAAGGGGCTGACGCAAGAGGAAGCCGCGAACTTCTTCATCTAGAGCGCTCCTATCGCGGAAGGAGGAAGGGACTTCAGTACAACAGAAAAGACGGTACCTTTTTGAAAAAGACATTGTGCGGCGCCGAATAAGGGCCGTCTCCTTTTTCAAAGGGGAGCAGCCAAGAGGGGAGTCCGGCGGAGGTTCTTTAATCCATTGCCATCGTCGGAATGGCCGAGATTTCCGGGTGCGCGGCGAAGAAAAAAAACACGGAGGGGGAGGAAAGTTCAACTTAGGGGAAAAAGAATGGCAATGTAATAACCCGGAAGAACCTCTTGAGAAAGGGGGGGGTTGCTCCCTCTCGGAAACGGAGCCGAAGAGTCGTCGCCGCCCAGAAGGGGGGAAAAAACTCGACAGTAGGGGATAACGCTAAAAGGAATAGATATTCGGGAGGAGAGCGAGTGAAGACCGCGCTCAGATCGAATGACGAATCACCGAAGTTCGCTGCCAGCTGTAGGAAAGAGAGGAAACAATAATCAAAAAAAGAGGGAAGTCGGTGTTGCTGACCAAGGGAAAATGGTCTGTCGATGCGGAGGTGTGCGGTAAGGGAAATTTGCTGGAACCATGAAAACAAATGGTCGCGCAAGTAGAAGCAAGAAGACGGCGGAGAGCAAAATAAAAGAATGGGGAACTAGGAAAGTTCCTCGCGCGCAAAGAAAGTTGATAAAAAGAAAACTCAAAAAAAAGTGCAAAAAACCCCAGTGAGAGAAGGAAAAGGTTTGAGGGCATGCTAGAGGAAGGAAAGGGGTGGGCAAAGTCGCGCGACAAAGGAAAAGGGCCGCACGGGGGAAAAGGCTAAGAACCTCTGTTGCGCGCAAATGCTGGCTTGCGAGATACCCGCAAAAAAAAAAGGAGGGAGGGACGGCCTCGCAAGGGGAAGGTGTCTAGTATATAGAGGGGGGAAATCTGAACACCTATCGAAGAGGGGGGAGGACGCGCTGGACCAGAGAAGCTACATGTTGTACAGATCGCCGGAAAAAAGTACGGAAAAGAAGAAGGAAGGCAGCGCGCTCCAAAAAAGGGCAATGCAACTAGCCATTAGAGAGAAAAGATCGGGCAAGAGAGGTGGAGAAGGAGGCGAATTGAAAAGAAAAGAAGACGGGGGGAGGGGGGAGCGACCGGAAAAGAGGGCCAAAAGTGAGGAAAAAAAGGATCGTTATATGCGGAGCCAGAAGAAGGAAATCGTCATCTCTAGAAGGGAAAAAGAGAGAGATGCTATGGCTCGCTCATCGGGAAGAAGACCGGCCGTCTGTCTCGAAAAAAGGCGTTAGACTTTCAGAAAGGGGAAATTGCGCTAGCGGGGGAAGGAATGCCCATCGAAACGATCCAGAAACGCGATTTGGAAAGAGGGCCACCTCTCTTGACCCTTATTCTAGAAAGGGGCGACGGAGGAGTGGCCTAATCTGGGGGGGGGGAGCAAATGCAGGGCTCGGGGAGATCAGAACGGGTGACGGCGATCTGTACAACATGTAGAAAAAAAGAGTGGGGAAAAGCGGACAGAATCAAAAAGCAAGTGCAGCCAGAAAACAACGTTTCTATATAGCTCAGGGAAAGAAAGGGGGAGGGCGGCGAGGACAAGGGGGGCGGTAAGAGGGTGTCGTTCGCGGAATCGGCAAGCCAGCATTGACCGGGAGAGGGGAAAGATTGAAGGGGGGAAAAAAAGTGAGGCAAAAAATAATTGAGGGGAAAACTTTTGCCAACAGGGGGAATCGGCAGGTGGATCATGAAAATACTCGATTTAAAAAATGGGGAAAAATTGGGAACTGGAAAGGAAAAGGCTGTCGTTGTGGCCGCGGGACGGTCGGAAAAGGAGATTCCAATGTGCTCAGCCGATTCAGCCTCTCTACAGGGACGAAACTGACGGGGGGAAGGGTGGAGTTAGACTAGAGGAAAAAAGGGAAAAGTGAAGCGAAATGAAAGAAGAGGGGACTCGAAATTAGAGGGAAAAAGAGAGCAACAACCGAATGAAATCTGCAAGGGAGATTCTTGCGTACTCCCTCTTAGTGAAGAAAGCAGGGGGGCGCGAGGAAAGAGGGAAGAAATTAGATCGGACTGATAGCGGGAAGAAAAAGGACAAAAACAGACAGCGAAAGATCTCTCTAGACTCTGGGGGAGTCCCTACTGTCTCGGAAATCGTGACATCTGTTCAGGCAGAGAAAAGAGGCAACTCCGTCCGCTCGCTCAAGGAGGGGGAGGTTCTTCCATTGCCATCAAAGAATGGACGGAATATTTAAGAGGGACGTCAGAGAGAACACAACGGAGGAAGAACGTCCCGCGCAAAATGAAAAAGAAGTCCCGAAAGGAGGAACCCGGCATCATCGCAAGACCGCGCTTCGCGGGGGGCGAAAAGCGTAAAAAGAACGGAAGGACCTAGAGTACTAACGAAAAGAAAAAGTCTACGAGAGTATTTCAGGACCTCGAGTGGGGAAGAGAAGAGTGGAATGTAACGACTAGATCGAAGAATTCGAAGGGAGGGAGGGGCACTAGGAGTAATGGGCTTCAAAGGGGAAAGAGGCCGACATCGAAAAGGGGGGAATGCGGCAGAAAAGAAAATTTTCCCGTTGGCGTTTAAGTGGAGTCGATAAAGACAACTTTCTGGAAACTGCGGCAGTTTGTAGGGGGGGCTGGAACGGGGTGGGGA
>Ga0179593_1814932_pt1 | contig 23675 bp, 28 predicted proteins | sample CZODoug2_1_08_16_FD_185931 | JGI IMG/M metagenome (GOLD analysis project Ga0179593, IMG submission 185931) | Vadose zone soil fungal communities from Angelo Coast Range Reserve, California, USA - CZODoug2_1_08_16fungal (PacBio error correction) | ecosystem: Environmental > Terrestrial > Soil >...
AGGCGACGTCGTCTTCATGTGCTCCGAGAAAAAAAACGCAAGGAGGAGGGGGGGACGATGCAGGGGAGAGGTGCCGCTAAACTGAACCGAGCTTGGATCACAGATATCCAAACCGTAGAAGGAGAGCTAGGAAAATAAAAACTCGCGTTGCCAATGACTGAAGAAGGAAAAAGGCAGAGGTGAGGGCCCGCACAAAACCCGGATAAACTCCTCTAGAAAGGGGTCAAAAACGAAAAGGGGCGTACGGCCAAGTCAAGGTTAACGAAGCTGAGAAGACGAACTGTTAACTCACTTGAAAAATTACCAAAAGTGAGGGAAGGCTCAAAGGGCCAAAGAGAAGGTTGCAGAGAATGGAAAGCACAAAAATGGGGGATCGCCAATTTAGAAGACTAGAAGGGGGATGAGAAGGGTAAATGTGGAGAAGAAATTTAGACGGGGTTTTGTCGTAAGAACGTTTGTAGATCGGACGTGGAAGAGTTCAGCAAAGTCGTGATTAAAATCGGGGGGTCCTCACAGAAGATGCTCAATTAGAAGGGTCCCTGTATCTAAAAGCAGACCACCAGTCTAGAAGACGGAAGGGAAGAAGAGGGAGTTCGATACCTGATTCCGAGAGCAGAAACAACCGGTCCACAATCAAGACGGAAAAACGCGCGAGGGAAGAGGAGCAGGGGGGGGAAACTCTAAGGCGTTGATAACCTGAACTAAACAAGAGGATTTAGGAGGACATTCAGGTCGTCGTCGACGGGGAAAATCACAAAGGGGGAGGGAGTTACAGAAAGACGGGGGAAAAAGCACGAAGAACCCCATGCAAGTGTTAGGGATCAATAGAAGGCAAATTCCGATACAGTATGCAGATGAATGGGGCCTTACTCGTAGCGAAAAGATGTTCACACGCTGAAAACCGCTCTGTAAATGGTCAGGATCAGTAGACGGATGAGGCACTGACGATGGTATGGACTGAACAGGAGAGGCGATAGGGGAAAGTAAAGGCGGGGGTGGGAGCGGGGACAAACGCGGGGAAGAAGAGATGACGGGGGAACGGCCGCGCTGGGGAGAGGAGGGGATCACAGAAGAGTGGTCGCGGGAGTCATGAGCATTGGATCCAAGCGTCGCGGAACAACACCACGGAGAAGTGGATGGGATAATTTAAGAATCAAAAAACCACTTAAAAGGGTGAGCTTTGGACAGCGCAAGGAGTCCTTCGCGCCTTGTCGGCGGACCACCAAAGAGTGTACGCTAGTCAGAGCGTCGGCAGCCATAGAGAAGCAAATCAACAAGCAAGCTTGTGTCTGGTTCGAAATGCCAATGCAGGCCAAAGAGGAAGGGACTTTGACGGTGTTTAGTCGGCCATGAGATCACCGTCGGAAAATCGGGCTTGGAGTTACAGGGAGGCTCGAGAACAACAGACAAAGGGATTGGACGGGGTCGTAGATCGGATAGCAAAGGATTGTTTACTTCTACACGTCCCCGACACAAGAGCAGCCAAGGACCGCCTCCCTCTCGGGAGGCGGGGGGGTAAGAAAAAATATCAGCTCAGGGAAGACATTTGAGGAGGGAGACGAAGCGCTCGGTATCCAACTCGTGGGGGAGGGGGTCGCCCGGGGGGGGGTATACGTCTCGCCGGAGAAGAGAGACAAAGGATCTGCGGGAGGGGGACTCAGTATGGACAGACCTGGGTGGAAAATAGGGAGAAAAGATCGCAAGCAACTACAATATGCAAGGGACCAGGGATTAGTCACAAACTGAGAAGAATCGGTTGCTGAGGAAAGGACTAGAGGGAAGCGTAAGATATACGACAAACACCCGAAATGGAGATTTTTCCTGCAAATATATAACGCCTTTTTTGCGGGGGCATGGCTCAGGACAGATGGGAAGTTCGAGGCCCGCTTAATTGACCAGATTAGCGGTCAAGACAAAAAAGACAAAGCGCTGAGCCTCATCGAGCTAACCTTACTTGTCCGGTCCATTTTGGGGGGAGAAGAAAGGAGTTGCGGGCCTCGGAGTCAAAGGTCCCACGAGGTGGGATCTTTCTGTGGTGTGGGGTGGGGAGAGAATCTAGGCAACGCGAGTTTAGAGCTGCAGAAAGGGTCAGAGGGTCTGTATTAGTGGGAATCCGTCCGTCGGAGGGAGACACACGTCATAGAATAAGGAGAACTTCTAGGGATGACGGCTGGAGCGTTAGAAGAGCCAGCAGGAGCCCGCCCCGCTCATATTGGAAGGCTAAAGGCCAAAGAATTAGGGCGGACTTCTATCCGGCTGTGTCTGGCTGGAAAGAGTATCCGAGACGCCCAGGAGGGAAATTCGGAACGCGCGGACGAGCATTACAAGTCAAAGGTCCTCGGTGGGGAAAGAGAAGAGAGACCCCTCGCGCGTTAAAACATCCGGGGGGACGTCTATTTTTGTAAATTGGACGCCCTCAGAGCACCGACGACTAAAAAAAAGAGGAAGAATGTCAGCGCCTATCGTCATCAACCCGTGAGCGCCAAAGAGAGAGGCAAACCAAAAAAAGAGTGAGGAGTGACCCTCTCCTTTGAGCGGTTGCGCTGCTAAAAAGCTCGGAGATCAAGGAAACGGAGAAACGGGCCTGCTGCCATCTTCGCAGAAAACCATCTAATGGTTAGGATGGGTGGGACCTGTGTATTGGGGAACCCCTCATCGAGGAAATCATAGGAATGATTCCGCGTTCGCAACAGATGACGAGAAAGAAAAAGGTCTAAAAATCAGCGAAGAAGGGAACAAGGTTGTCCCATTTGACAGGCCGCCACAGTAAGCCAGACGGGGGTCAAAGAACTATGCGACCTGCACGCAGTGCCAGTTCTCGGGGAAGTGGCGGAAGGGGGGGAAAAGATTTCGGAAAACGTAAAGGATCAATGGGGTCAGTCGTAGACAGCACATCTACGTAACCCGGTCGAACCAGCCGAAAAAGAACAGATGAGAGAACAACTTTTGTCGGAGCGTTCTTGACACAGGGGGAATTGTAGGCCGAAAGAGTCTTCGCCGAGCATCGGACCGGAAGTACAAACAAAGCAAACCCAAGGCCAAGAACAGACGGTAGTTCCCAAGACAAAAAGGGGAGACCTTGCGGCTCGCGGCAGCCGTCCAAAAAAGATCTACTAGCTAGCTCCAACAAGACAAGAAACCACTGGGCTCGCGGAAAGGCAGTTCGTCTTGAGGAAGTGAAGGGGAAGCCGAGAGCGCCTCGCGTAAGCTACAAAACGCTGGAAAGGGAAAAAGGCTAATTGAAAAGGACCAAAGGGAAAGAAATCTGTTGATATCGCCCAGTATATCGAAAACGCAAAGATCCGCGATTCGATAACTAGCCCATGAAGGGAATATTGGCACGGAAGGTTCGGGAAGAGAGGAGAAAATTAGAAAAAACCCGAAATGACGCTTCACTACACGGCTTGCCCGCCGGGAGGGTAGGAAATTCCAAGAAGTGAAAAAGAATGAGAAGCGCGAAATTCTGGAGCCCGCCAATCGTTCCAGAAGTTGTTGGAAGGAATCTCAAAAAAGACGGGGAAAGGGGAGAAAAAGATAAGAAAAGGAAAAAAAAGACCACAGTTACCGAGGGCCGATTGGCTTCAGGGCTCCAGAAGAGCTCGCGAAGGGAACGGCGGGCAATATTAGACCAGGTCATCCCGGTGTTTGATTTACTAAAGGGGGGGGGCGAAGAAAACCAAGCTCAAGAAGGAAGCAAAAAGCAAAGAGGAGCAGAGGCAGGGAGCGGCGGCGGCCGGTGCGCTTCCGGGAGGCCGGTCTGACGGAGAGAGAGCATGAAGAAGGGGAGAAGGCAAATCAAATACTTGAAGAAGGACACCGGAATCCGCGCAACTCGGGCTCTGTGCAAGGGATTACTTGAGACTACGCTGGGAAGTGCGGCCAAACACGGGCGTTGTCCGGCCTCGCAGTGGGGCTGGAGGAGGATAGGCGATGCTTGAGCTCGTAGTTTTCAAGGGAAAGACTGACCAAAACCGCAAGACGGGTGAAGGGGAGGGTGCGCTTGAAGACTGGAAGGCAGGAAAGGGCTGGCAATCGCGAAGGTTGTGAGGAAGAAAAGGATCTGGCATCAAGAATGGCCAGTCCAAAACTGAGCCTGGCACATAGACCTACGGAAGGAAAAAAGACAGTGTTCGAGCATCGTCACTGGGAGAAAAACCGGAAAATCAGGATGTGCTTCTCCGAGCTTAACCATCACTATTGCGATCCGTTGCCAAAGGGAAAAGACGACGGCGAAGAGCGCGATCACGGCCAAGGCGTGCAGGGTCGTCAGAAAAGAGAGGGGTTGCCGCTTGCGACGAGGTGCTCCTTGGGCGGACACACGCCGCCGGGATCGAGCGGCAAGGAAAAAGAACATGAGGGGAAGAAAAAAAGAGGGGACTGGCCGAGATGCGGGTCAATCCCCCTTGCAAATACCTAGTCAAGACCTAAAAAGAATGACATAATCCGAGAAAGAAGCAGGATTGGGGGGGGGGGGGGGGGGGGCCGTCCGGGTCAAGCTCTTGCCAGGGAAGAACTCGGGGGGAGCCCAACGCGGTAGGGAAAGAGGGGGCAGGAAAAAAATCAGAAGAAATGGGGGGTTGGCCGCCGCAAAGATAAAGTGATTGGAGGCTCAGACGAAGGAATTGCTGGCTTCAAATCGTGAGCCTGGTCTTCAAGTGTAGCAAAGGGTCGGTGGAGAAGAAGCAAATAGGCTGGCGAAGACAGGAGAGGGATGAGGTGGGACGCACCAATCTCACGAGGACGACCAAGAAGAGGGGGGGTTTTGTAAACCAAGGAAGAAGGACTTCGGAGAGGTCCAAGAACCGGATAAATCGACCATCCCATCTCCAGAAAAGACAATATCTTCAGACTACTGTCTGGAAGGAAGCCAGGCCTGCTTCCCCCCCAAAGTTCATACAAAAAAGTCTCCTGTTGCTACCCAAAAAGAAAGGGATTTAGGCGGGCAGATGCAGATGAGGAAAGGAACGAGGACTTGCCGCGAATGAGGACTCACAGAAAGAGGAGAAAGCTTACTTGAAGATAATCTCATCGCAGGAAAGAGGAGGCAGTCCGCACTCAAAAAGCACCAAGGAGTGAGAAGAAACCCATAGTGAAGACCTTTGAGCCAAAAGCACGAGAACGACTAGAGAGAAAAGGAAAAACCGTCTTAGCATGTCATACTTAGGCTCCGCCGGGAGGAAGGCCGGGAGCATGGACAGTAAGGACGCATAATATTGTCAGGCGATCAAGGCGGGGCAAGAAATAGGAATAGATGAAAAAGTGCCCGGGAGAAACTTTTGGTGAAGACAATGTGGGAGGACTTACGGAAGAACAGACGAACGGCGGGTTTGTTCGTAGATTTACGGGAGTAGCTAAGATTAAGAGGTTCATGAGTTAGGAGTGGGGAGGAAAGAAGGGAGACGGGTTCGGGGACAAAAAATGAAGTCTGGGGAAAAGTCCATCCACAGGCGCGAAGCAACCGAAGGGTCTGCAATACTGTCAGGCCTCCCAGGACAATCAGGGAGGAAAAGACCATTAAAGACAGATTGGAGAAAAGAAAGAACGCGTAAAACGAAAAATCACAGAGAAAAAAGGGAAGGAAGATCGTGATAAGAGCCAGGCATGATATCTCTAAAAGGAAAGGAAATCAGGGTGGAGCCCGGGCAAGGGCAATTTCGTGTGTGGACGAGGGGACTAGAAGTCAAAAAATCCTGGCTAAGGACAGCTCGCCCGAAAAAGAACCTTTAGGGGCGATCAATCGCCTAAAGGAACTTTCATCAAAAATATGGAGACGCGTGGATCTAAGACAAACCGACCCTTCATTTTCAAAAAACAAGACGCCGTAAAAAAGAGGGGTAGGGCCAAGACGTGAAAGAAAGACCCACTGAGGATCGGTCTGCTCTGAACTGCGATATGGGGGACCGGAGAAATCCGACGCTAGAAAAGAAAAGGCAAAGGATGAATCGAATAAAGAAAGGAATAGAAGTGACTTGCAAACTCTGAAAGAGAAGGAATGAGGGGGGAAGGAACGCAGCCGTAACAGTGGAGACAATCTCCAGACCTTCTTGATGAGAGGGTAGCAATGGTGCACGTCAGAACGAAGACCACTTACACGGTTAATTTGATCAGTTTAGAAGGGAAGAGGGCGATGGAGCCATTGTCTGGAGGTCAACACTAAAGGGACTTCTACGCTGGTTCTCATACGTAGATGGAAACTGTAAAAAGGAGGGCATCCGTTAAGGCATAATACCAAGAGGGGAGGGCTATCCACGTCGGAAATTCTAGAAAAACGCCCTAGCGGGGATTTGGACCTGCCCCTTTTCGTAAGGGAGAGATATAGAGGGGGCCGAAAGAAGGATACGTCCGTTTGCCAGGCAGGGGACCTCACCCTAAAGGTGGGTGGCTTGTCTTAGGCGAGGGGATGTTACGGGGGCGGGGGGAACTGCGGACGTTCGACGCATGGTGACAAAGCAAGATAGATCAAATGATGCCGGGGGTGAGCGAAAAGAACTGAGTCTTGTAAGGAAAGATCAACGCGAGAGGAGAATAGGGGGGGATGCGGATTTGCACTCTCCTCGTGGTGAGGGGGTTAAATTTGGCGGGGAGAAGTTGATACTTCTACGCCGTAAACCAGAAGGAGAGAGGGCGATGGCTTTGCGAATTCAAAGACAGAGGTGATGCCACGAAGCCAGGGGCGAGGTGGGCATCGGGGGTGAAGGGGGGGGGGGGGGGGAGCATGCTAGCATTTGGACGTCCTCCCGAGGTTAAAGCCGACAACGGGGAGGGGGGGAGAAGATCGGGCTGAGAGGGCCGTAAGAGAGGGTGGTTACCAAGGGGAAGGGAGCAAACCCGCATATCATCGGGGAACCTTTTCATAAAGAGCGGGGGCAAAGGGCAAGAGGAACACTAAAGAGGAGGCAGGGTCTCAGTCTAAGCACAGCTGTTCCGAGTTGCAGGAAAAAAAGGCAGGCGACGTTTCACTTGGGGGAGAGGGGCGAACCCGGGCAGGGTTCACAAAATCAGGGAGTAATCCAGGACAGCGTCTAGTGCAGAGTATTTTTGGTTTTTTAATGAGGTGATAGTTCGCGGACTCAAAGGTCGTCGGGGGGACGGGGGCGGAGCACGATGTGCGGGGGGTTAGGGGGGACTTCGGAAAGGGAGTTTGGAAAGCTTAGAGAGCAGGAAAAAAGAAAGGTCGTAGAGCGGTGCAAGGTGCGGCGGTGGCGGGGATGACCATCGATGCCAATGCAATCAGGGAATAGAGAAAAGAAGAACGGATCCAGTTTCGGACTCCTCCGAGAAGAAAGTTGCGGGGGAGAAGCGAGGAAAAGAGGGGAAGGGCAAAATGTATTGCCATAGAGTCCGTGAGAGGGAAAGGAGGGGGGAAGTCTTCCTCCGACAAGGTACGAGCAGAGGGACAATTCGGAGAAAGGGACTGGGAGTCCTCGGTGATAGTGAGCGGAGATACGAACATCTCTCCTGCAAGGACCGAAGCTAGGGGTGTAAAGGTTACTCAAGAGGATCTCAAGAGAGTACCAGAAGAATTTCCTTGAGACAGCGCCGACTCAGCCGAAAGGAACCGCCATCATTGGGCTAACTTGAGGAAGGGATCATCGGGAAATCTTCCGGGCGCGGTTTTTCTCTTACAAACATAGGAGTAGAAAGTCGCAAGACCGGCCCAAAGAAGGCGGCCATGGGAGGGGTCCGTCTCCAATCGCTCCCTTGTTCAAGGCCTGCGGGGGGGGACCGGGGAAAACACGCATAGGCCAGCACCACAGAGGGGGGGCCTCGGTCAAAAGCAGCCATATGCGAAATCTCCTTGAAGACTGCCAAGAAGAAACATGAAAGTGGTGTTGGAAGGATGTTTTGCCCAGGCAAGCACGGTATCAAAAAGCCCAAGCCTGTCACAGAAAAAAAAAAAAGAATGAGTGACGGGCCTGACGTCGAGCATAGCCGGGCGTCGAGAGGTTCGTGCAAAAGGGACACTCGAAGATGTGCTGTTCCAAAAGATCTCCTGAAAAGCTGAGGGGGGAAATGGAGCAGAACGACCTAGACCCGGCTTGGAGGGGATCATCCGCGTGCAGAGAGGAGGGGGGGGCGACCGAAGGGAGAAACAGACGGTCAAGGCCCTTCGCCAAACCATTCTATTAGAAAAGAAAAAAGAAGCCCGGACGCATCCGTGGGCCACATCAAGCCACCAAGGTCCCCCAGTCGTGAAAGGAGGTCTGGGAAAAGGCCAAAAGATCGATCTCAATCTAGAAACACCCGCTCAAGGAAGTCCGCCCAAGAGGACCACCGATATTTAGGCCCAAAAAGGGGAAGTCGTCATTAATCCTCGAAGGGCAAGAAGAACAGGCTGGAGGGCCCCTTCCAAAAAGGGGATTCTCATTGGACTGGCGCCACGCCAGGAAACTGCGAAAAGAGTTGAAGCTCGGAGGTAGACCGGCCGCCTTTTAGACCCTCAAGGAGAGATAAGGCGAAAGATGAACTACAAGAACTGTGCTTCAGGGGAAGTGACCATCACACGGCGATTGGGTGGCGAGAAGGGAAGGGGTAAAGGGTGACCACCCGGGAAATCTTGGTCGAAAATGGGGGACACGCAGGGGGGACCCTGCCCCTATTCCGGATTTACTTGCGACAAAAACCAGATCGGACCATTCAGCAAGTTTTTTTGTGGACGTGTTGCCAAGACCACAAACAAGAAGAAAAAAAGAGAAGCGATGGGAAACCGAAACAAAAAAAGAACAGTTATCCTGACGGATTGCTCCGAGAAAAAAAATTCGCATAGAAGCAGGGCAGAGCCACACAAGGCGTGAAACTCACGGTGTAGGGTACCAATGCAGGAAAGTCCGAAATTGAAAGATGCAAAGAAAATGGCATCCGGCCCACCAAGCTCAGAAAAGCAAGGATCACCGGAAAAGGAGAAGGTAGAGAATGGGGGAGTCGGGAAAACGTGTTCGAGAACTCTTGCTAACCGGGCTAGAGAAAAAAAAGAGGGCAGGAACTTCAGTCAGCAAGGAACCGGAAGCCGCGCACGAAAAATCCTCAGGTTTAAAAGAAAGCTGCGTGTTACTGTCCTTCCTCCAAGCTTCGTCGGGGCACGAAGGAGGTTACGCCGCGCCAGTGGGAGATAGGAAGCTTGTTGCTAGAGTAGTCTCAGAGACTGGGACAGAAGGGCCTCTTTTTGACCGTGTTCCTTTTTGCTGACCTAACCTAGCGGGACGGGCAATCAAAGAAAAAAGGAGGACCAGCCATGCAGGCAGGAAAGATCTGCAGAAAGAACTGGGCTGAGGGGGAAAAAGATGTAGGTCCCCGCCGGCTGCTTCGCAGACAGCCTTGTGATCATGCTGGTCGGGAACGTTTCGCGAAAAAGGGGAAAACATCCTTCGTGGTCTCAAACTGGACACACCTCCCTTTCGAGTAAGCTCCAAGGCCGAAACGGGAAATCAACAAAAAGGGCGATAGGACGGATCACCGGAGTGCGTGCGTCATCGCCGGGGGGTGTACCCGTTAGGGAAGACGCGGAAAGGAGGCAGCACCAACCTTACAAACCAAGGAGTCCTGGGAGGTCGTCGAGCGGGCAGGGAAAGGGAGAAATCTGGTGTGCCAGGCATCAGGCGAGATGTCTTTTAAAATCCCAAAGGAGAGAACAAATCTCCACGCCAGGCCGCCTTACAAAAATTGGAAAAAGGAAGAAGGGGAATTCAGAACGGGCAAAGGAAAAGCTCGTGGTTTGGAAGATCGACGGACGCAGGGGGGTAAGAAAAAAAAAAAGCCAAGAAAAGGGGCAAGAGAAAAAGAACAGGGAGCGACTCAAGCAGAGATGGTGGCGCTCATCCGAGGAATTGCGGGGGAGAAAGCGGCGCTTCCCTAGAAAGAACCCCAAGCCCGCAGGGCGCGTACAAAGAGGAGGGGAAGGCCTGGAGCACCTTTAAAACCTGAAATCAGGCCATAGGCTGAGACGGGCCCTAGGATGATAGAGTAAACACCCCAATCTGCGCCAGGCCAATCAAATGAACGACAAGCCAAGATCGGTGGAGGAGGCAAAGCGAAAGTATAGGAGCCTTAAAGGCTTAAGGGCTGAAAAAAGGAACCGCTGAAAAGAACCGGGGAACGCCATAGCCTGAAGCCCTTCCTGAAAGCCCACATCCAAAGGAGAGATCGAGGGCATCGCGAAGCGTCAAGAGGAGGCGATAAGAATAAGTGCTCTATTTCGTAAATAACCGGACAGGGAAGAGGAAAATGAAATAGAAGTTCAAGCTCTTACTGACAAAACGACGCGGGCCCCACGTCGCCAAACAAGAAAAAAAAGCAAACCCACAAGGAAGACCTTTTCCCGAACTCGCACTGAAAATCAACGAACAAACATTAAAAGGAAAGGAAAAATGCAAGGCAGTTACGGGCAGAAGCAGCCGGATTAAGTTTTGAAACAGCCAGGCCCGAAAAAGAAATATCAAGGCATCTCAAGAGGGCCGGCAACGAGACTGGGGGGAAATGTAGCAAAAACGTGAGGGGGGGGAGAGTTTGGAAAAAAGGATTGGAAGGAAAGAGTTTTTACTCATCTAATTTTCGGCCCGTTGTTCGTCTATAGGAAGGGGAAAGCTTACGTGCTAGAATTGGGACCAGGTTCGTGATCGTTTTTCCAGAAGTGAGAGGATTTTACTAGGAGCCTCGCCGTGGCTCTCAATAGGGCACCGGCGGCGACAGATGGCAACACAGGTCTAAAGTACTGATTTCAATAGAGAGCCATACAGGGGAAAACCAAGACTGCTTAGAATATAAAAAAACTTCCGACCTCCACAACGGCCAGTTAAAAAAAAAACCAAAGCCCAAAGAGGCGGGGCAGCGATAAGAAGACGGGAGCCAGAATCAGTTTCTCATGCCGTATATAGAGGGAAAAAAAAAAAAGTAGGGGGGTATACGGTTGGGCAATTGACAGTCTACTTGGAAAAGCGGCGGATGGCAGAAGCAAAAAAAAGGGCCTAAGTACGAAGGAAGACCCCCAAAACTTTATTTGAAAGGGGAGAATCATGATGACGTGTGGAGCAGGCCGGGGGGACTGAGGAAAGCGTGGGAAATATCTCGAAGAGAAAAAAGGGAATCAACAGAGGGAGAAGCGCAATCATAAACTTTGATCGGAATAGACTGACGGGGAAGGGGAAATGCAGCTTTGCTGTCCGGCGAGAGGGGGATAAAACTGTAGAATAGCGTCAAAAGAGATCGTGAGGGGGAAAGAGCCCGCAAGAAGGTCCGTAGCCAACGCGGAAATTAGGCTCACATGGAACTTTTCCGTTTTTTCAGAAAGAGGCGTAAAATGTAAAATCATCGAAAAAGAGGAGAGAGAGAGATGTAATCCAATACCGAGAGAATCGCCGACGAAACAGGAAAAGGTTAGCGACGTTACCTCGGTTTGCCGTCACGCTAAATCGAAAAATTGTAGGAAATCCGTAGTGACGCAACTGGAAAAACTGGACGGTGACCATATCAGCCGACAGAAGAAAGCCGACAGGATTGGGCCACGATCCCAAGACTCCAATTCTTGGACCGGGAGAAAAAAACTGGGAGCTTCACGTGGTTAAGAAGAAAAGGGAGGGAAAGCTCACGCTCAAAACCTACTAGGAGGGAAAGGGGACGTGCGGCTTCATCTCCCAAAAAAGGCTGTTTGGGGCGTGAGAGGCTCAGGTAAAGGAAAGGGTGGGGGACCTGCCACATCGAAAAGAAGACACCAGAAGACAACAAATTTTCCAATTATAACTACCGAAATAGCGCTCGTGGGCACTAAGGCGAAGAGAGGGAGCCCATGGGGGAAACCGAAAAATCATCTCCTTTGATGCGTTAAGAGGTGGGACGCCTTGGGGATCTGCCGAAGGAAGATCCAGAGAACCACGATCTGTGGAACATAGATTGTCAAAAGATGGTAGGTGAGTGGAACGAGTTTGCGTAAAGAAATAACTCTCGAAGGGGGGGAAATCGAGGAGGGGGGAAAAAAAAAAAAGAAGATCAAGAAGCAAGCTGAAAGATCAATGGGTTACAAAAAGTACGATAGACGAAAAAAAGAAGGGGAAAAGCGCGAAATTAACCCAACCTTCTCGTTCAGGGGGCAACCACCGACTTTTCATTGAGAGGGATTCAAATCAAGCTCTTCTCGAGGAAGAAAAGAACTAGAGGGAATGAAAACATATTCGCCTGGCACGGAACTCGAAGTTCCAGGAAAAGGCAAAAAAGGCTGCCTGCTACCATTTTCCGGTTCGGGCAAGGGGGGAGTGTGGTAGAGTCCGTAGAGGGGGAAAGGTCTTCCTACGGAGGAAAAAGCTGAGGTGATTTTGATCTGCGCGGGGAGAGTGAGAAAGCAAAGACGTTCATCTGGGTCGAGACGGGTGGGGCATCACTGACGCGAAGAAGTTACCCACATGAGAGATCTGCAAGGGAGAATGACGAAAGAAAGAAGCCAGCGCCGCCTGACAGACGAAAAATCGGGACAAGGAGGTGGAAGATGCGCTTCAATCAAGGGCCCTGGTCGGATGAAGAGCGGCCGAATGGGAGAGGAAGGTTCTGAAGCGTGACGAAAAAGGGAAAAAAAGGAAAGATTGCGGGGTCGTCCTCGATTGTGCGCAGGAAAGAAATAAACCGCGCGAAAAGGAACATGGCGGTCGATTGTTTTATGAAATTTGACGCCCGCAAGCGCTACCGATCGCAGCCCAATCCAGGGGCTCAGGGAAAGAAATAATAAGCACGGAAACGAGACTGATCGCCAATTAACGCTGAAGGAGAGAAAAGCAACCCGAAAAAAGCCTCCTAACCGTTACTCCGATTGGAATTTCGGCGCAAACAAAGTCGCGAAAACCCGAAGGGCTAAAAAAAAGGGAGACGCAAAACTGAGGAAAAGAAGGTAGCGGCCCTGCGTTCCGACAACCGGAGACGAAAGCCAACCACCACCTCGGAAGTGGTGGGACCGCGGTCCAAACCAGAAAAGAGAAGTAGAAAGACGCCGATCCGACGCAAAGGAAGGGTGGTGTGAGAGAGGTGTTGCCAGGCAGCAAGCGTAGTCCAAGGGAGAACTCCAGAAAATGAGCAGTCCGTCCACGCGCCGAATAGCCCCTGGCGAAGGGGTGCATTGAAAAGCAAACGGAGAGGAGGATAAGGTGGCCCGATCGTAGAGCAAGATATAAGAGAAGGGTGAAACAGAGGGACGCCCGAAGAGGGAGATCTCCAAAAAGGACCTGCCTTTGTGTTCGCGAGGGGGAGGGAAAGGAGAAATTGGGTGACGGCCAGCCCTCGGACAAACTGCGCTCAGGCAGGGAAAAACCTCTGAGACACTGGAATCAAAACCAAGCACACGTCCACCAGAAAGGTACGCGAGGAGAAGAGAACAACGAAAAAGGGAGGGGAGAATCATCGCCAACCAAACCGCCCAAATGAGAGGAAGCACAAAGGAAACGCAGGGGATAGGTATCTTCCTAAGGACCTCGCAGCTGAAAAAAACCCTTAACAGAGAAAGGGAAGGGGCCAAACTTCAGGATGCAGATGACAGGGCGAGGGATCTCCCCCAGGTTAGAGCACGGACAAGAAAGGAGACACGATCGGAAAGAGAGATGAGAAAAAGGCTCCTTTCAATTCTTGCACTGGGGTGTGCCGGAACATAACGAGGAAGGGTAAAAAAAAAGAAAGGAAAGTGGAAGGAGTAAGCAGATTGGACTCCGCAGATCCGATCAGTACGAAAAAGAACTGGAAAAAGGCAGTCAGAAAGGGGGTGGGTTGTGTACGTGTTCATCGAGAAACAACCAATAAGAAGAGAGAGATAGTGGAAAAATAAGGGAGCAGTGGACTTGCTCCTGGCAGATTTTGACGGAGGTAAGGGACAAGGGGAGACGTCCACCATCGGGCAAGAAGGGGGAAAAAAAAGAGGAGGTCAGGGGTGGCCACCTTTATGAGAGGAAGGTCTCCGGCACACACGAAGCTCAAGAGGGCAAGGAGCACCGTATTGGAAGATAGCGCGGGCCGGGTGTGCTAAGGGAAAGACACTATTCGCAGGAAAGGTCTGGCGCAAGGACAAAGCCAGCCGGGAGGAAGGCGCAGTCGGTCTCTTTTTTCCTGAAAAAAATTATGCGAGGGCTAAACGCGGACAGAAAAAGACTGTGCAAACGAACTGCATTGAAACGAGGCGCTGAGCCGGTGTGGCGAGAGTGAGGGAAGGGAGAAGACCTATCCTGGCCCAGGTCAACTCTGTGGGAACCTGTGAGCTAACCGAAACGCTTCGGGGGAAAGAGCTGGTCATCGCTATGGGTAGACGAGAAAAAAAGAAAATTGCGAGAAAATCGGCCGAGTCCACCATCGGGGGATTCTGCTTGAGAACCGGCTGCAGGAAAAAACAGGGGAAAAGTGTTCGAAATAAATGGTTCGTGACGAAGGTGCGATCATGGTTGTGAGGAGTCTAACCAAAAAATAGAAGAACAACCGTTGGCACAAAGAGAAAGGGAAACGAGGGCGATCAACTAGGAAGAGGCTTGGATGGAAGGGGTTTAACCTCTTTTGCCTCGGCCTACGATGTGAGTGGCAACGGCGAACACCACCTTAGGAGAATGAGGATGACGGCAGTAGAGCAATGCGGAGGGCAGAAGGAATGACCGGCCGGAAGAGAGACGGGGTCCAATCAAACCAAGGTCACAAATGAAAGAAAACCAGAAAGAGCCTTCAAAGGGAGGGAACAGAAAGAAACGGCATTCCCTGCCGGGGTGCCTGGGAAAGAACTCGACTGAGAAATCTATGGTTTCAAGGGAAGGAGACACGCGCCACGAGCGGGCAATCAGGACGGTACACGAAAATGGGGTGGGCGCGTCGGGAAGAAAGTCGGCACTCATAGCGTAATTTGGACTGAATAACTCGGCGGAAAGGAAGAGTTCAACAGCGACCTGGTACGTCAAGGTAGGAGAGTTTACCTCACCACCTCGACCGAAAGGCTGAAGGGGGTCGCCTGCTGAGGGGCCTATCAAAAGGGGAGGAGGGAACCTCCAAGCTTTGGAATTGGACCTGCTTGAGAGGAAGGATTCCGAGAAAGTGGAGGGAAGAAGGAACTAAGCCATCAAGAACAGGCAAAGATCGAAAAGGTCCTCCTTGACAAATTGCCTAGAAGAGGAGGCGGACTGCATGCCCTGGGCGGGGCATCGACCAACGAGAGTCGGAGGGGTACTCTAAATCTTATCTATGTGACTTCCCCTCAAAAAGGAGGCTCAAATGAAAGAAGGGAGATCAAAGGAAGCTCGATACGCAACCGTTGCCAGAAGAGCGGACAATCAAAATGATTGCGCCAAAGACGTAGGAAAAAAAGTGTTATCCCCGCGAAGGAGCATCAAACGAAGGAAAAAACGAAGAGCCAACAGGTTTGAGCAAAGGGGGGAACCGGGAAGTCTGCCTGATTTTGAAAAGGAAATCCGTGAGGAAGGTTTCAAAATGCGGGCCCTTCAGGCTTCAACGAGATGGGGAGAACTGAGAAAGGGCAAAAGTTGGCTCGCCAATGCCAGAAAAAAAAAGGGAACCAATTTCGGCGGGTTTGTCGTCAGAAGTGAACCTCAAGATACTAATCAATTTTGGCAGCCGTTTTCGTGCGTTTTTAGGAAAGGGGGGTCCCGCCCAAAGCGAAGAGGACCCTGGCGCGACAGTGAGAAAAAGTCCAACGCCAAGAGTTTGCGGTCTCTGCATTCAGGGAGAAATATCAAACAGGGAGGACGAAAACGGGAAAAAAACGAATCAACTGCGAGTGAAAACGAGGCGAAAGAGATGGGAGAAAAGACTCTTGTAGGTTGGGAAGGAAGCCTCGAAAAAAGCTATGGGAGGTAGGAGCCAATTTGCAGTCATGGAGGGGTGTTTTAGAGACTGAAGAAAAAATAGCAGGGAGGTACATCAAGCAGTACGACAAAAAAAAACCAGGGGGAGGGGGGAGGGAAAATGTCATACATTATCAATCCCTATTCCGGCCAACCGGGGACTCATCCCAGGGACCGTCAAAATCTTATCCGAGACGCATGCGCAAGGCGACGGAAAACCACACAGCTCTGTAAATGGGACCGGTGTAGGATTATTGAGAAAGGGACTACTCTTGAGAGGGAGGCGTTCAAAGAAGGTCGGGTAGTTGCTCTCCTCGCTCGGGAACAAGAGAACATAGGTGTTTTTCGAGATTTTACGCGAAAACTGAGAATCTATAACAACAAAGAAAAAGAAAAAAGAGAGTTATCCAATGGCTAGCGTAAACCGAACGAGAGAAGCTAATTTCCAGAGGCCGTCAAGGATCGGCGACAGGAGGCGGAAGAAGAGAAGTAGTCTTTGACGCTAGTGCGCCAGGACGGCTTGGAAGACCTAGACGCCTACAGAAAGTTCACTCAGCCGACCGTCAGGGGGGGGGAGAGAACCGGGAAACATTCGGGCGAGAAAGAGAGGGCTTTCCGCGTGTTGAACCTGGAAAGGGCCGCGGAAGGACAAGGTTCCGAATGTTCTACAGGGAAGTGGGCAATATGCAGAAAAAGAATGGCTGGGGGTCACGGCTCGGGGGAAAAGGGTCATGTTGTGACTTCTTCGAATAGACAAACAAAGAAGAGTGGAAAAAAATGGGTCTCCTACACCCTCGGCTGTCGTAGGGGGAAAGAAGACTTCTCAGAGTTAAGAAATCAGCGGTACCTTCGCTGAAAGCGAGTTGGAGGGAAAGTTGGTTGGCCGGGGGGGTGGAGGTCTCCGAGACAGAAAAAATGGCAGACGCCACTAGCGGGGTCGGGGACAGGAGAACCTTTTTTCAACTCTGTGACGAAAGAGGATGAACGAGGGCGCCCAGGAACGCAATCGGGGGGCAAGATTCGGAAAACGATCACGAACGGAGGAAATCGAAGGGATAAGAGAACTTTGGGGCCACTACTATAGACACCCCCGAGGGGAGGGTACCCTTTTCGAAAGAAAAGGGCCGAGCCAAAAAACACACAAAAAGCCCGTTATTGCTGGAAATTTTCTCAATTCACCCAAGCCTCAGTGCCGCGGAAAAGAAGGGGGAAGGAATGAGAAAATCGCCTTGCGGTCAAGATCCCGTTCAGTTTAAAAGTCAGAAGAGAAGAGGCAGAAAAAGGAAGTTCGGGCATTTTTTACGTCTTGAGTTTGCTGCGCGGAGGCTCCGGAGGGGGAGCAATAGAACTGTAGGAAGAGGGCGACTGCGCTGGCGAGTGGGGGGGGCGGAGAGAGACAGGGGGGCGAGCTGTAAGGAGGAGGGGTTCAAGCAATTCTCGGCCGCGGTTGGTCAAGTCAATCGATGAGGCATCAGCCGCAAATACGCTGCGGGGGGACAAACCGGCGCCAGTGCAGCGCCCCCGCGCAAGAGGGGAGGTGCAGAGGAATCTGGGAAGATGAAGAACGCCGCTGAGTGTTCTGGTCTTGATTTAAGGAGCCGGAGGGGCGGGGGGGTTCTGAACTTCTCGACAACGGACGAAGATTCACAAAAGAAGAAGGCCCCCCAGGCGGGTCGGTAAAAGGAAATCTCTCTCCGGTCGCTCCTGCGCGCCTCGAAGAATAGATGGTGGGAGTAAAGGTGAAAGAAAGAATGAAAAGGCCACGCGGCTCATGGGCATCGGGAAAGCCGGGCCGATGTCCAGAACGCCATCATGTGACTGCTTTAGGCGCGCCCAACCATGTAGGCAGGGGATGCCCGCTTGGAAAAAGATGAGAGAACATAGAGTTCGCCCGCGCGGAGAAAGATTGACCGGAGAGGCGTCAGGGGAGGGGGGGGAAGTCTAAACGTGTCGGAGAATGGGAGGGCACCGAGGGTATGGGAGGGGGACCCACCGCCTCTCGGCCAGACCGAGGTCAGGGATGCCCAGGAAGCCAAATACGCCCGGGCCTTGCCGCGCCAGAGAGGAGGGTCGAGAAAATGGGGGTTGGCCGCGGGGGGCAAGCTCGTAGGACACGAAAGGCCGAAGGTAAACCAAGGCGTGACGACCTGCAGCATAAGAGGAGGTAGCCTGTGCACGGGGGAGCGGGGGCTGCAACGGCCTGCCTCAAATAGGGGCTGTCAGGGAAGCATCACATAGGTGGAACAAAGAGAAACCCATGCGGCCCGACCAGAGATCCGAACAAAGGTCGAGCACAAAAAGGCCTGGGGGTTTTATTTCGTCAAAGAACGATTCGTCGCCGAGAATCGGCCAGACTGAAACCAGGTAGCGATGCAAAAGCCAAAGAAAGACATAGTACTTCGGGGAAAGAACACCAAGAACGCGTTCGCCCTTTCTTGAAAAAGGCGTCATCCGGCCGCCCCAAGAAAAAAAAAAAAATATCGGCAGAACTCGCGAACACAAAAAAAAGAACATCCAGAGCGGCCGGCACACCGCTCGGTACCGGCACGAAATCAGGAGGGGGACATCTTTCCGAAACAGGAAAGTCGCCGGCTGCCATCCAGGGGAAAGGGACGGCGCAAAAAGGTCGAATCGTTGATCTATCCCATGAAAGAAATGGGGCCTGGCGAGAACTATTCCAAAAGGCCCGGGGCCCTTGCCGCTTCTTGCATTGGGGAAAGGAAGGCTGAAAGGAAGGTGCCACCACCCGGAATGACCTTGGGGACAAAAGAAGAGTTGGGAGGGCTACCAGGCCCAAAGGAAGTTAAGTCTCACTCGACGGGAGTCCCCGGGCCAATCGCCAAGTAACTACTGGGGTGTTGTTACGTTTCCAATATAGGACTCAACAAAAAACAAGAAGGAGGGGAGTAGGGGGGGACACTTAAACAAAAAGTTAGCCTGGCCGATTGGCGCCGAGAAAATTTAAAAGTGAAGGGGGATATTCCCCATCTGCCGCAAAAGCCGTGTGAAGACCACATTTCAGACCACCTTAATTAGAAGATGGTGGTTTTTCTCCGCACACCGCGAAGGGGAGGAAAAACGTGGCAAGCGCGGCCGGGTGGTTCATGAAGCTGCATAAAATGGTCATCAAAAGGGCGCTGGCCGAAAGTCAATCGAAAAAAAACAGCCGCGCACGCTGTCGCGTTTCCGGAGGGACCGGGATAGGAGGGGGGGGGAAGGGACAAATCTAATCGTGAGTGAGGCTAAACGCACCGACATGGGCGCAGCCTGGGGCGGAGCCTGGAAAGGGGGGGGAAGAGAGTGGGTTCGAAATCGTTTCCTGGGACGTCTGACCGCAGAAGCCCGCGATGAGGGGCTGGGGAGGGATTGCTACCTAACCGGCTGAGACGCGGGGGGGAAGGGATGTGCAGATGGTTTTGGGCGAAGAAGGGAGAGGCGAGAAAATCGGGCTGGCCAAAACCACAAGTCTGCGACCTAAGACGCAAGGAGTTCGGATATCTGGTAGGGCGCTGGCGACCGGGTAAAACAAACTGCTGAAAACGCTCTGAAAACACCTGGAAGTAGGGTGAAAGCTACAAGCGACGCGTCTATTGCGCAAAACACTTAGCGTTCAGGTTTAGTCCAGCTCCTGGTGACCCCGGGGGCTGGCCTACAGTGAGATGAAAAAAGAGGGACACACCACAAGGGTTTTGCGCGAATTGAAGGAAAGGGAGACGGACGGCGGTATAGAGGCTAGGAATTGGATTGGAGTCACTTGAATACACTACCTAGGGGGGTCTGCGAAAAGGGAGGGTACAGAGAAAACGGGGAAATACACAGACGAACGAACAAGGGAAAGGGAACCGATTGGAGAAGACCTCCTCACTACCTGGCAGAAGAGGGGAAATATCTGCAGCGCAAGGTAGGGAAGAAAGACGCCAAGAGATCGCCAAGGGCCAATGCTTCTAAGAGAAAGTGGGTGGGGGTTGGGGAAGAATCATCTCTCAAATATGGCGCTCAACTTCGAGGAAGACATCTCGACGGAACCAAATCCCAAGAAAGGTCAGGAAAGCGTTAGCGCTAGTAAAGCCTCCCAGTCGACCGCAATGGGAGGCCGAGCGAGGGCAAGAGGACACAGACCCTGATGGACGACCCAACCAATCTGTGGGGAACGCAGAGGACTCTTCAATCACTCTACTCGCCATCCGGGCCGACTTGAGAGATCCCAGCTCAGAGGAGAAATATCTTCAGCCAAAAAGAAAGAAAATCGCACTGCATGCCGGCGCGCTTTTAGCAAGAGAAGAGGAAGAGGGGATAGAAGCGCGATGCAGATGTCGATTGCACGTCCCGAGACTTCCCGAAGGCAGGGCACGAGGAATGAAAGCGTGTATGCTCGATAAAGCTCAAACTCCGGTGCCAGAAAACACTCAGAGAAGAGAAAGGCTTAAAGACCTCCACCAAAAGACACTGGGAAGACAGGGAGAATACGGAACGGTGTAACATGCCCGACCTAAAGAGAGAGGGATAAAGTCAGCCGGATTCTGCCTGATGGAAACCTTGCCCGGTCACGTACGTTACCAGGGGGAAGCAAAAGGGCCGATTTCGGGACGAAAAGCTGGTCGTAACAAAAGAGGAAAGAAACGGAAACTTGTCTCGCCAGGGTGAAGAGGGGGAAGGATCCGAAGTTGCGTGGTGTGTGAGGGAAGATTACGTTAAAAGTGTCTCTTAAGGGGCTCGAATTCCAAGCGTTTCACAGAAAGGAGTTTAAAAAAAGAGGGGAGGGGGCCTCGCAAATCGTCATCCCTTGAGAGAAACTGTCTGCATCTGTATGGGCCGAAAGAAGGGTTCTAGAGTGAATTACGGGGGAAAAGGGGGAGAACCTAAAGCCAATTTAAAAGAATCCAGAAAGAGAGGCAAGCGGGCAGGAATAGGGGGAGATCTTTGAAAGATCTTACAACGAAAGAGGGGAGGGAGAGGACAAGAATGGGGGGATTTCCTTGTGTCGCGAGGGGGAATGAATCCCGAAACCGAAACGATAAAGTTAAAGGAACCAGCCGGAAAGAACCCAAGACCCTTTAGGGGGAGGAGATGCAACGGCCACTGTCAAGAGCAGACCCTATTGACCGCAAGCGTGAGGAGGTCAAAACGACAAGGTCCTAGTAAAAACGACAGTCAAGCCGAGGAGGGAAAAGTAGTACGTGGATCGACTCAATACAAAAAATGTGGGGAGATGAGTCTGTCGGCGATGGGGTACCGATAAGCCGCACTGAGAATAAACTTATGGTTAAACTCCCGGGGATAGACCGGGGGCCAAGCTGTAAATTAGCTAAGTAAAAGTGTAAGGGGGGTCGGGGGGGGGGTCAGGACCATGGGGAATCTCTCACGCTCAAACATGAAGGAGAGAAAGGAATAGATTGAAGGAAAATTCAAAGACACCACAACTCGAAGACCACTTACAGGTGAATGTAGAGGGAGGGCCAGTTCCCTGGCGAAAGCTATCGCGCTTTGTCGGCGAGTGGGCCTCCCATCTTGAGGGGAACGCTATTAAAAGATCTGAAGGTCCCCATATCAGAGAACGCCGGGAAGAAAAGGAAAAAAGGGAGGAGTTTCCTCCAAGCGCCAGTCTGGCCATGAAACCCGGACAGACTTTCTCGGGGGGGGAACCAGGGTAAAAGAAGATAGCTCCGCCGGCCAGAAATGAATATGACACCAGGTGGGGCCTTCATCACCCTAGGGCTTGGTGCAGGGGGGTAGGATAGTAAATAGGATGTTGTGACTTCTGCCACGCGCTGAAGGAGAAAAAAACAGAGGACGGAGCACTGGTGCTCCTACCTCAACCTCGGGTCCTTTGGGTTAAGTCAACGCGAGAAGGGAAAACGGGGGGATCGCTTCACGCGCTCGTGATTAAGAGAAGAGTGGTCTCACGTTGGGGAGATTCTCCTCCGTAAGAATGGAAGAGCGCCACGAGATAAGTTTCAAGGAATGCAATCAGGAGGGGGAAAAGGGAACTCTGTCGGCCGGATGACCGATGGGCGCAACCAAGAAATAAGTTCGTCATCCCGGTTTCGAAACAGCAAAAGAAACAACAAATCGACAGAAGCATGGGGAAGGCGATAGACGACAAAACCGAAATTCGGCTCCGGTCCACCTGTTTCCGCAAAAGGGAGAGGAGTGTACCACCCCGCCGTTCTTTGGCGGCCATTCTCAGCTACGACCCACCTTCAGGGGTGAGAGGTCGACTTGATATGCGGACCATATTCGAAGGCGGAGGAGGGGGTGGAGGGAAAGCCGTCATCAAGCCTAGCCGCAGCTTCTGCCTGCTAAACCTGACTGCCGGTTGGGTGCATGGATGGGTTTAAGTAGGGTGATGGGAAGAGGAGGCGAGGGGAGGTCGTCACTACCGGGGGGGGTTTTTAGTTGGGTTGCTCTGGCGCGCAGTGGTTGAGTAGTTACACGCCGAAGATAGCTGTTCTGAGAGGGAAAAGTGGTGACGTGCACATCGAATCTGCCCGCAGAAAGGGGGCCACTATCAAAACCCTGCCCAGTGCAATGTCAAAACGCGCCGAGGTGGGAAAGCCGGAGGCGAGGGAAGAAGATACTGGAAGAGAATGGAAGATACCGGAAGGATGGCGAGGTCGACCAGGTTCTTGGAAAAACTCGAAAGAAATACAATTGAAGCACTTGGAGGGGTCCGTCCTCCTGTGAGATTGGTGCACAGACACTCCGGCGAGAAAAAAACAGTAGTAAAGGTGACGCCCAAAGTCGCTAAACGGGGAGAGGATACCAGTCCTGGGCATCTGGCCGCGCCTACGTCATCAGAATTCCCGCGCTGAGCATCATTGAAGGCTTGAGGCTGACCCACACATGGAGAAGCTGTCCGGAGCCCAAGGAAAAGGGAGAACCGGTAGATGTTCGGCGAAAACGAGAGTGTCGGGAACTAAATACAAAAATCTGAGCCAGTGCTGTCGCGAGGAAGTCCTTTCTCGCGAGGCCCTTGGGGCAGAAAAAGGGGTATTGTGGGATTGGACCCGAATCTCCGCCAGCAAACCAAGGGCAAGAGAACCATCCACCATGCCTCCTCGCCTCCGACTTGCGCACCGTCCAAAAGGAGAGGGGGGTGTCCGTGAAAACTCCAGCGGCAACCCCTCGGGTCCCACCACCAAGGCGATTACGAAAGAAGGAAACCGTAATTGATAGCTCATGCCGCCTCTTCGAGCGGGGAGAAAAAGAAGAGGGGGAGTCAGATCGTAGAGGAAGCACACTAAAAGAGGGAGCGCAAAATCCAAAGAGACCATATGATCGCAAACCTGCTTGGTTTCGAGCAAGCCTCGTGACAGCAGTTTAGGTCGGCCAGGCCCGAGGTCCGCGGAAAAGCGGAACAGGCACGGAGCTCAAAAAGAATTCTAGAAAAAGCTCAGCCAGGACCGCAGCTCTGGGTTCGCCAAAACAAACATCGTTCCCAATTGCGCTCAAGGGCGGAGGGCAAAAAAAAAAATCAAGAAGTAGCTCGCGCCCACTCAGGCGACCAGCAGGCCCCAAAAAGACAAACAGGTTCGTTTTAGCAGCTAACGATCGAGGCGTAAGGAAGGAAGACCCTGAAGAGCTAAACGTATGCGGGGAACCCTGAAGAGAAGGGGGACTCGCCAAGCCAGTTCCTGCAGACGTGTGAAAAGAAAAAAAGAAGTCTGGAAACCCGACGGGCCGATCAACGATGCAGCAGAGGAAGGGCTAGATTGCCTCACGTGGTGTGCCGGAAAACATAAAATGATCATTATAAAAGGTGAGGCCCACAGGCAAAACTTCTTTGCCGCCGATTCTCCTTCCCCTATTCCTGAGAATTGAGGGCGACGCAAAAAGTCTGAGCCGAGCCAATCCAGTGCTAACTGTGGGTGGGGG
>Ga0179593_1554193_pt1 | contig 23672 bp, 29 predicted proteins | sample CZODoug2_1_08_16_FD_185931 | JGI IMG/M metagenome (GOLD analysis project Ga0179593, IMG submission 185931) | Vadose zone soil fungal communities from Angelo Coast Range Reserve, California, USA - CZODoug2_1_08_16fungal (PacBio error correction) | ecosystem: Environmental > Terrestrial > Soil >...
AAGAGGTCCGAGCATTATAATCTCCGTCGGGTTTCATCAAGGGAAAAAAAACTTTTTGGAGGATCATCACTAATTTGGGTCATAAGCCAGACTCTTAGAAGGACGGCCGGGATATGCCCATGAAAGACCCAGTCACGATACTCCAGAAAAGAGAAAAAAGAAGAAGGAATAAAAGAAAACAAAAAACGGAGGAGGAGAAAGAGGAGAAGCAAAATTCTTTTTTGGAATAGGTTATGGTGGAGCCTTGTCTTCACTTGCACATCCCATCGGCCGTTCCTTCTTAAGAAAGAAGGAGGACCGGCCCAGAGGGAGGATGGGGAAAAGAAAGACCAAGCCTGTGGAAAATGCTGAAAAGGAGAAGAACCGAGATGGAACTCACATTTCAGAAGAGAAGGGAACATGAAAATCCGTGGACCAGAATTACTACTTGTATTACAGGAGCTGTGCTCCAGTTTTGCGGCACGGGTTCCTCCTTGACAAAAAAAAGGAAGGGGGGGTAAAATCACCTCGCCATTAGGGGGTTGTAAGAAAGGACCGGGGCCCCGAGGAGATCTACCGTAGAGATATTTGTACGAGGACTTAATCAGGTGAGTTCCACTACCGTAGTGAAGTGCACAGGGTCTGCTGGAATAAAGTGGTGAGAGGGAGGAAAGAAAGGTTGAGTGTGGCAGGGTGTGGACCGCTAGGATTAAATTAGAAGCTAGATGAGATATAACGGGTGGATAACTGAAGTTATAATATATTATCGACTTGTCACCATAGATGAGTCATTAAGGGAATTAAATCAGCGAAAAGGGTAGGGGGAGAAAAAAAGAAAAAAAGTGTAGGGAGGGAGACAGAATAATTGCAGGGGAGGCCGGGAGGATTTTAATAAAGCCAGGGGAGACCGAAATAGCCAAAGGGGACAATCAAGTCTCGACGCAAAATTATTCTCTCAGGTAGACTGCTGCTCGCGCAGGCCATCACGCGCAGAGGGGGAGGTCAATGGGGATGTGGGGAAGACAACAGCGTTTTAAATTTAGGACTTTTCGGCCCAGGGATCGACGTTAAGATTCAAAAGACTTCCCTATATCGTTGAGGGCAAATTATTGGAAAAAATCCTTCCAACAAAGCCAGAGCGGAAAACCCATCCGAGTCAAAGTGGAGAAAACGAAAGGTTTGAAAAACGGTCTCGACAGTAGACGGGGGAGATGCTCTTTCATCAAAGTCCTTGCTGATTGGGTAGGGGAAAGTCTATGCACAGGGCCGAACGGTCGATGGTGCGCGTGACAAACGCGAGAGTAGGGGCGAGGGACAAAGTTTCATGAGGATCAAAAACGAATCAAGCAAATTAAAAAGACGGGGGGCCGCAAGAACCCCGAAGGGGTCGCTTAAGTGGTATTGGCGCCTTCGGCGGTTGGCAACAGGGCGAGGGTTCAGGTCAGGCTGAATCTCTTCGGGACCGCCTACTGGTAAACTGGGAAGTCCTCCCGGCTGAACAGTGGGGAAAAAGGACACACATTCGACTTGGGGGAGGGTCTTACTCGTTCGAGTGGGAGACAAAATCCTATCCGGGGAAAGAAGCGGAAAGGAAAGATCCTAACGTCACACGTGTGAAGCGAGAGGTTGCCACTTGCTGGATCAGGCTGCGTACAGGTCGGACAGGATGATCTCTCCCAAAGGGAGGATGAAAAGAGGAGATCGGACCCTGATCACGAAGGGAAAAGGAAGGACGCGCAGAAGAGAGAAACACCAGCCTGGCAAACGCGGCCAGATCGATTCCAAAAAGTGTATTAGATCTGCTACGTCGCTGAGATGATTTTGGGGATCCAGACTCGAGAGTTAATCTTTCCAGTAGCAAATGAAACAGGTCAACTTTTCAGCGGCAAGAGAGGAAAAGGCAAATTGGTGAAAAAAGGCTCAACGGGGAGGCAAAAGATATTAAATGCGACATGAATCGAGTTTGCAACGCAAGAGCGCCATAAGCGAACCAGACAATGTTCCTTGCGCCTGTAGGTGAACCTGCAAGGAAGAAATCGAAGGCACACCTGCAAAGAGAGGGAGGGGAGGGGTTCAATCTCAGGAAGATCGCGGAAATTCACTAAATCAAACGAGGTCTGGCATTTGAAGACGATACCCATCGAGAACGGTGGAAGCTCCTCCCAACCGGCTGTTCTCCGACTTTCGAACAAAAGTCGACACTTGGTGGAAAAAAAGAGGAGGGGGTAAGCCTTAGAGGGGTTGGGGGAATAGGAAATCAATTTGCCCTCAACGACTCGGTCTGTTGTGAGGCTGGGGAAAAAGAATTCAACAGCCAGCGCCGAAAGCAAAAACGCCTGTTGGAGAATAATGTCTACTCAGGGAAGGGGAACTCAAGGGGAGTGGGCCTTCGCGAGGGCGGCCCAGGCAGAATACCTGGTGCTGAGCGATGGGGTAATGGAAAACGGCAGGTTTTCGGACCTTTTGGAAACGGCTTCATGGAATGAATGCAAAGAGGGAAAAACTCTATGTCAATTATGGGGGGTGAGAAAGTTAGGGAAGAGGAAGGGTGGTGTAGGGAAAGGGAACCATAGCAGATTTATATCTTGACATTATGTATATATCATTACTTATGTGAAGACAACGTAAATATTCCACTCGAGAAAGTTAATAGATACCCCCCCTGCAACCAACAACGGCAGACGAGTCAAAAAACAACAAAGAAAGCAGTCCTTCAAAACGTGACCCAGAAAGAGTATCAAGAAGATGGCAAATTCCATAGAAGCACTGAATCAGACCAACTAATATATGAGTGACACATGGACTATTTGAAAAGTGTTAGGAGGAACCGGAGTTCCAGACACTGAGGCAAAAGCGACAAAAGTCAAGAACTGAAAAAATGGCAACAGGTTAAGAGAAAGTAGGCAGACATCTCCGGTTCTGCAGATCCCAGGCTTGGTCTTCGGGCTCATCTCAGAAGGTTCTTTTGTAAGAAAAATGTTGGTTTGGTTTTTAATGAAGAAGGACTGCCGCATGGGCAGTAATACCCATGAAGACCAGGCAACTCAATATCTACTCCTAATGGGATAAAATAAATCTCAAACGGAGGAGGGAAGAGAGGCTGTATGATTCAGGGATGAGAATAAATTTCGGTCTTCACTGGGCACATAAAAAGAGAAGTCAAAGGAGGAAAGAACTAAGTGATGGTGGAGCAGCCATCCGTGCGAAGAAGAAGACAAAGCACGGGGGATCCAAGGGGCTGAGGAACGCGTCCAAGGAAACTTTTTTCAAAGGAACCTCCTGTTTACGTCATTTTTATGAAGTAGATGTTGGGTGGGCGCTGTCCTAAGGCCGAGGGAAAGGGGTCGAAGAAAGAGTGAAACGACAATAGTACTGGTGTGGGGAACCGAGCGCATAGGTCCAGATGTTGAGGCGGATCTGAACAGGTTGAGTACATGCAGGGGATGATGAATTTCCAATAAGCGATCTCTTAGAAAAAGAGGGCTGCATCAAAGGTTGGGGGGGACGATCTGCCAGCCCAGTTGAGTGAAACAGGGGGGGGGGACAGTATCTTTGCTTGGAGGAGCGAGAGTGAACTACTGTTGGGCCCAATTATCTATAGATAAAAAGTCTCTTACAGAGGGGTAATTATTCATGAGTCTTTAGAATCAGACCAAAGAAGTGGCTAGAATGGAACTATTGAAAAGAAGGAAGTGACATAAAGCAGAGATGCAAGGGGGATGCTAAAGCCGACCGAAAGATCGATTTTCGGTCCTCTCAGAACGCACCAGGAAGGGAGGACTCTGAAGCTACAACACACGCAAATTGTTAGTAGGAGTAAAGAGGAAGGTACCTACAAAAGGATGGAAGTAATGGAAGTCGGACATGTGGGCTAATATCTTTTACTCTACATCCTGTACGAAGGTCAATTGAAAAATTGCATCTACCACAATCGAAGGAATGCTTCACCAGGAGAGGGGGGGTCAAGAAAAAGGGGAGGCATACCGTCACAGGGATCGCGAGTATTAAATCTGTTTAGTCATGTCCCATACTCGAGAGGCGTGGGAAGCGATACTGTATTGAATTGAACAATCGAACGAGATTATCCGGCGATCGGAACCTTGGAGAAGAAAATGAGGAAAGGAGACCAGAAACGCCTTTCGCTGGAACTATTGGCGCCATCTAAAGGGAGGCGAAGGTGTAGTGCATCTATAGAAAACGGCGACGGGGAAAGAAGGTGGCCTTTCCTCAAGATTTGAAGGAAGTCGAACATTGAGTGGCCAAGGGGAGGGAAAAAAGGTGGAAGAAATCGGTCTATTGTTAACCATTGCACAACACCCCTTGGGGGGGGGTGAAAAGAGACAGTAGCCGATACTAAAAAAATGGAATCGAGAAGATGGATGGAAAGTTGAAATGAGCGCAAGGGGGAAAAAGTCTTCGATCAGCTCTCGAGAAAAAGAGAGTCCTTCACGAAGTACAGCCCTGGAGCGCGAAAGCCCGGGAAGAAAAAAAAAGGGCAAAAGAACCAGATTCGAGTACAAAAGGAAGATCTTCTAGAAATGGAGAGAACAGGAAGATTTTGTGAAAAATCAACTCACATTCCAATCACAAACAAAGAGCATGTTCGAAATTGAAAACGGGGAAAGTAAAAATTTGATTCCCCCACCCGTCGAATAAGGAAAAAAGGAAGGTAAAAGTCAAAAGGTGCCCGAAGAGCCCATCCCATCGTCCAAACCTGGGGAGGGCTGGTTAATGAAGGACTAAACAGAAAAGGAAGATCGCCGGGAAGAGGACGGACATAGATTGGGCAGGGGGGACTCTCGGACTAGAGGGAGGTTTAACGCTCAATACCAGTCTTAAAGGAACCGAAACATACAAAGAAGAAAAAACCGGGTTATTCAAGACCTCAAAATGACCCGTGTACTTTAGCACAAGTTTCGAAAAACCCCGGGTGAGAAAGGGTTTGATGAACTTAAGGTCGCTTGGGAAGGGTGCCAAAAAATGGCCAGAATTTCCGACTTTTCAAGGGGAAATCTTCAGGACAAAAAAAAACTAAAGGAAAGGGAAACGCAGGTGGGAGGTAAATACGATGAGAAGTGGAAACCGAACCGCGGAGAGCGCGCGAAAAAAAGAAATAAAAAACTGACTGTCCTTTCGGGGGGCGCGAGGGAACGATCGGGTCAGGGGTCAGGGAGTTCGCTGTCTGGAATGACATGAATAGCAATTAGGGCAAAAAGGGGAAGGAAGGAGAAAATCGTTTAAGGGGAGGAAACAAGAGGAGTGAGTAGTGATATTCCAGATATAATGACATACGTCCATAATATGGGTTGACAAGTAGTGGTAAGATAGGAGTAAAGGGGATTAAGTAAAGGATGTCAAAATTAATAAGGATGCACCCCCCGCAAAACCAACAGGCAAAAAAAAACAACTGAAAAGAGGCCCTGCGTAGACGGCTCTTTTGAAAGCATCATCAAGAGGCATAAAAAAAAAAAGAATGGTGCAAAGGAAATCGACCGGAGTCTTCACAAGGATGGTTGACTTACCAGGTTAAAGAACTTGCCGTCAACACAAAAGAAAAAAGTGCAGGAAAAAAAAGAGGGAAGAACGGGGTGACACAACCGTTCCATTCAAGGAATAGAGACATCCTCCGTTGTCAGGGATCATCAAGAGGGGAAAAACAGGCTTGGTCAGGTTCTAAGGGAAGACTGGTCTGGGAAATAACAGTTAAAGGAACTGGTTGGCCCGTTCGATCTACTCCAAGAGGAAAAAGAAAAGTATATAAGAAAAAAAAAAAGAGATTTAAAAGAGATACCGTCTTGGTAATGTAAAGTAGATACTTGAGGAGGGGGTATTAAATGCGCAGAATGCAAAACCCTCAGCAAAAGAGGCACCCCAGGATAAGAATCGGGAGTCCTGATTATAAAGGGGCGGGGGGGGAGGGAGAAAGGAGACGGAAGTGAAAAAAAAGGGGAGGAAGAAAAAACAGTCGTTTCCGTTGAACTTGGACGGCTGTGAATCACCGGGGAAACTAAGTGGGAACGGGGAAAAAAATAAATTTTTGAAGAGTATTTCAGAGACCTTTTTCAGGATCAGGAGAAGTGAAATAAAGGGGGAAAAAGGACGGATAGGGATGATGAAAACGCGAGCTGGTCTCTTGAAGGCAAAGATCTGCTGATCATTGGGGGGGTTGACTCGTCCATGAATGCACTGGTAACATTTTTAACTAGGGAAATTACTTTCTAGAAAGTATGTCAAAGGATACAAAGGAGGGAGAAAAGAGGAAGGAAGGAATTCCTTTGTCAACGATAGTTACGGATATTATCATTATCGGCAGGAAATCAGAACCATCAGGATATTGCGAGTTGACTAATTGAGAAAGCACTTTAATTCTGGAAAAAGGCCCTACCTGAATCGCAAAGTTTTCCAAGAAACTCAAAGAAAGAGAAAAAGATGAAGGAAAGGGAAAGGGGGAGGAGAAAAAGCGCAAGGCAGGCGGTGTCAATTCAATGAGTCGAACTGTATTTACCGGGACCCAGGGGACTTCATTAGCAGTCTTAAGGATGCTATCAAGAAGGGCGAGACAGATCAAATATTGTGGGAAGATTGCCAAAACGACAGGGCTTCCCCACCGAGGATGGATTTTCAAGCGGAGGATGAAAAGAAAAAAATCACTGATGAGTCGGCACCTGGGAGCTGGGGTGCGGGAGAGGGGGGAACTCAGACGAGAGAGAGAGGAGAGGAAACAAACTCTGGCAGGCTGTGATCCAGCGGAACCTGCCTTTCGGTAGCACAGAAAAAAGAGACAAGTCCCAAAGAAAAAAATCAATCTAGGAAGGAAAGGGCTCTCGGAGGGCGTTGCAAAGGCGATGGAAGGGAGCATTCTGAGATGTAGGGGGAAAAGACGAAAAAGGGGGGATTTGCCGTTGTCCTCCGTCGGCGGCTGAAAAGTGCGCTATGAGGTTTGCACAAACTTTGATAGTGATATTCGAGGCAGATCCAAGAGATCGATCAGATAGGTAGTAAAAGAATAAAGAAAAGGGAATTTTTCCAGCAGGGGCTGGAGAAGGGAGGAGAGAGTAAGGAGTGCATGGATCAGTTGAAGTTATCTACTCAACACAAGAAAATCCTCCCTGTGTAAATCGAGAAGAAATCCGGCAACAAAATTAGGACAAGTTTAGATCGCAGAGGAGGAGAGAAAAAGGAGGGGGAGGAAAAAGAGACAAAGGAGCCTCTTCCCAAGCGCAAAAATAGGTGCACCATAATATAATTGTGCCCGTAGGAAGGCACCAATCTTCACCAGACCCTACAACTGTTTCAACGCACGACCGACATAAATGACAAGAGGAAAAGACTAACAGGAGGGAAAGGGGGGTCTGCGAGTCGCAAAGGGGATAAAAGAAGGAGATACGGATCACGCACTGCCCACGATCTTGCATCCTTACGATTCTCGCACTTTCAACGGATGACGCCACCCTATTGTCACAAGAAGACACCATCAGAGAACGGTGGAAGATCGAAAAACGAAATTGAGGGGGGTCCGAAAAGGGTGAGGGACCCACGTCGACAAATTGACTCGGTGTTTACCGAAATTTTGTTTCATTTTTGCACGATTACCTAGGAAGGAGAAAGGGTTTGAAAGAGCAACCAGAGGAAGGAGCGAAGGGAACGCCTGGGAGAGGGGAAAAAATTACGACTCAATTGAATACAAGGGGGCCTGAAGCGAAGCAAGTCCGCCCGCGAATTCTCTGGAAGATTATTTGGGGAGGGGAGGTCGGTTTTGACGCGTTGGCCAATGAATAGGAAGGGGAGTGCAGACGAGGGCATTATTAAGGGGAAGAGGGGAGAAAAAATGAATGTCATGAGTGAGTGAACAGGAGAAATTACTATTTAAAAAATTTAGATTGTGAATTGTATATATAATAATTAATTATGAACACGATCTAAACTCTAGGCAAAAGGGACACCCACCGGACACTCCCGGGCTGCAGACTAGTCAACAAAAAAAGAAAGTCCGGGCGGGGAAAGGAAAAAGGGAGAAGAAAAGGCTCTGTATCATCACAAATTCCCTCGAGGCCCAAATTGAGCGAAGATCCGCAAATGACACGTACGCACGACCACCTAATAAAGGGACTGTCCACACATAAGTAGGGGGGGGAAAAAGTCCCGTGACGTCCATACACTGTATGCACCAGCGCCCCCAACAGAAAAAGAAATACAGGAAAGTCGGAAAGGACCGGAAAGGGGGAGGGAAAGGACAGCAAATTATTCTCGGCAGGAAATAAAAGTTCGGGATATAGCTTGTTCGTACAACGGGCATCTCGAAAGGATGGTTCGTCGAAAAACTGAACCTATTTTATTTGGGCCCCTCAATTCGAGACAAAGAGTAATAGAGATAAAAAACAAAAAAGGAAAAAGAAGGATAGGGAAGGGGGAGGGAACCTTATGAACTTGAGGAAGGGGGGGATGAAATGGGAAATATAGGCAGGAATTCTGAAGCTTGCTCTCTCCCGTGCCCACTAAAAGGCTTAAAGAAACCGGAGATCTCGCATGCGCAGGAACCTGAAAAGTGAGAGGAACCGAAGGGGGGGGGAAGGGATTTGTGCTTGCTTGTAAAGGAAAATGAAAGGGGGCGCTGTGCAGGAATTGATGGAAGAAGGTGGTATCCGAAACACATGGAAAAATACTTTTGAAGGGGAAGAAGGGGCCCCGTGCGACTTGCCTTGCGCATCAATTGTGGCTGCAATAGGAAATTTTACAACAGAAGTGCGGATCTATGGGGGGAAGACGAGGAAGAGGGTGGGGGGTTGTTACCGGTTGGGGTTGTTTCATCTCTTATTCAAAAAAAGGAGGGGTCACATCATTAAGTATTAATATTATAATGATATACCTTACTTTGGAAAACAAGAGAAGGGGGTGGGAGGGTAGAGGGAGGGATAGATTACCAAGACCATCTAGAGATTGGGGGAGAGAGGGAAAATGTGGAGAAAACACAATACTATTTCCATGAAAAAAAGGCCGAACACACTCTGGGAAAGAAAATCCAGTCCGCAAGCACTCGCAGCGAAAGGGCAGGAGTCGCTCAGGCAAAACTCGGAAGAGGTAAAGGCAATTCTTAATATGGGAAAAAGTACCGGGGAGGGCTTCTTCGCGCTTTGTCAGAAGAGCTTTGTGAATAAGAAAACTCGTTGGAATTGATTGGCCAACTGCACAAAGCGCCAGAAACGGAAAAAAAAAGTCACAAGATTGAGAAAAGGGGGTGTTCGATTCAACAAACTCGAGCGCCCCTTCAAATGTACTGGTGAGGGACGAGGTCGGAGACTCCGGGTGCGAAATTGAGCAAAATACGAAAGAGAGAGTAAAGGATTAAATCATCCGGTCAGGAGGGATAAGTCTATGCGGTTAAATTCAAACCATTACAAAAACAAAGAGGGTCGCTGGAACTTTGAATGCGGCGCTGGAGTTGAAAAAGAAAAAGTCTGTCACGCAGGATGAATCAATTCGCCCGGAGACGGGTTTAAGAAAGGGCACCCGTAGGTTGCATTCCCTATGGTCGCTTTACTCAATTCCCAATATATCTAGATCAACGACTAGAGAAACACGTACAACTGGGGAAGAGAGAAGATCAAGGGGGCCAGGAGGGTGCTAGGCGTGATTCCATCTCAGGGGGTGCAAAGAAACTAGAAAAGCTCCACCTGATCATCCTGAAAGCGCGAACACCTAGAAAAGAAAAGGCATGGGCACAGTCAACAATCTGAGTTAAAAAGGGTGACTTTAGGATCGTCAAGGGACGGGGAATAGATTTCCGCACAGTAAACTTCTGAAAAGTCGATTCACGAAACGAGAGAACGGAATGGAATTGAGCCGGGTCGAGAGAGGAGAACTGCGACGACCTGCACTGGGGGACAAAACCGAAGAAACATTCAAACCCGACAAGGTAACCTAGTCAAGGCAAAAGAAAGAAAGATGAGAAAAATCCAGCCTGGCACTAGATTGGGGCTGGAGAACTGACGGAACTCGAGGGGAAGGACGAAAGGCACAATCCAACAGATTGGGAAGGAAGGTCAGAGAAAAGAAAGCCCATCAGACCTACCGTGAATTCATCGCTAACATTTACAAAGGATTTGGTCTAAAAAAAAGTCGACATGTGACTCAATGGGGTGAAGCGCATGTCCGCGATGGAAAGCAAGGGGAAAAGATTTATAAGGGACCGATTGGAATCTGAACAGAGAGAAAGACTGATTTTTCGGTAACTACCAATTGCTAACAAAGCGAATGCTTCGCGCAGCAATTCGAACTGGGTCTGGTGGAGAGCCTAAGGTAGTGGAAATGGAGATCGTAAAGGTACGGCAAAGTTTCGGAGATGGGGAAGGACAGATTATTGGCTCAGAGGCCGTCACCAGGGTAAATTATCACTTATAATCTGGAAATCATACCTTGGGTGGGCAAAAGGGTACGATATTAGTATTAATACGTAATTGATCGGGACAAAAGTAATTTATTCCTCTCGAGGCAGCAAAGGGGAAAAAACCACCACTGTCTGAAGAAAAGAAAAAACACCGGGGAAGGAATTCGCCCATTCTGGTACCGCTAAAAAAAAAGGAGAAGTCTCGCATAGACAAGATAGTAACGAGCACCTAATGATCGAGGGTAAACTAATGGTCGGTGTGAAAGGGAGCAGGGAAAGAAAACTCTCACAGCAAAAGGTCAGTCATACAGAACCGGAACCTGAGGGATCATCACGAGACCGAAAGTTATAAAAAGGGGAGGATCGCAGCGCAAAGTTCGGAAAAACGTCGTGAAAAAAAAGATGGAGGGCCTGAGTACAAAAGATAAATACTCAGACAGAGATAAAGGATCTCTAGACGGATGATAAGATTAAAAGCAGGAGAAAGTGTTGAAGGACCAACGGCACACAAAAAAGCGAAGTCCTTCCGTAAGGAAGTGGAATTGAATTCGAACAGCAATACAATTTAGAGATAAGCATAAAGAAACAGCCGATAAAGGAAAATAACCGGAGATGGGGAGGTACCTTAACTGTTTGCGTTTACTCAGGATGGAAGGGTTAATGCGCTTGAAGAAAGGGGCTGGACAGGCACGGAAGACCAATCAGATTGTGAAAAAAAAAAAACTGAGCGAAGTCATTTTGGTGGACTATTCATTGTACTATAGGGGGGGATGGTTCAAAAAAAAGTAGAGAGAGCGGGAAAGGCACGAAATGAAGAAAGTGGTGGGTGAACTCGTAGACAATGAAGGGAAAAAAACTTCTTACCCTTAGGTAATCGGAAGATTGAAGGACGAGGACAATAATGGAGTCACTTATCTTAGTGGCAGCCCAGATATAGGAAGATGGTATACAAGTAATGGAATAGAAACTTCTTAAGCATGGCATAGAAAAAAGAAAAATCGAAAAAAAAAAGATCAGGAAAGTAAAAATCATAGAGTAGAAAAAAGATTTTCTCGGCGAAGGCACTCACAAAGAGGAAATTGAGGAGGAATCGGTGAAAAAAAAGTTGCCAGTCATTTTCTACGATGGGGGGCGGAGTTAATTCCAAGAAAAAAAGACATCTGTACATCGCAAGTAATCACCCATGAGCGGAAACTTGGGGAAAAGGCCGGAAGGGTACCAGTAAAACGGGCGAGACGCTCCGCACCGTTTCCCGCTGATTATGTGACGAGCACATGCAATGGAAAGGGAAAGGAACGATCGGGGCAGAAGGGACAATGCAGGAGGTGAGAACTCGAGAGGACGGAAAATAGAGGGGAAAATAGGGGCTGCTGAAAGTGTGGATGGGCATAACATGCAGAGTTCAATGTCGCAGGGTTAAGAGAGTCTACCCAACTACGGAAAGGATTTAATCCGTACGCGGAATTGGGGGGTCGGGAAAAGAATAAGTGCTTATGGAGGGGTGATCCAAAATCAAATAAGGGCGAACGACGATCCTACAAATGAACGAAATTTTCCGAAAAGGAGGTCAGGTCTAAATTAGGGAGGATCAGTGAGCGGAAAAAAATTCTTAGTAAAAGTGCCATGAGGGGGGGGACTCATGTCGGAGAAGACGAAAAAAAATGTACCCTTAAAAGAGGACTATATTCACAGGTGACAGGATTCATCGCTTAATTTTTATTAAAAGAGTGACCAGAATAAAAAAGAGAAAGGGGTGAAAACCAATAGGGAAGGGGGAAAAGAACGAAGGGGAAAAGGTTAGGGAAACCTGGGAGAAGAAGAAAAACAATGCTAATAAAACAAGGTTACCCTAAAGTCCTCATAAAGAAAATAAAAAAGAGGAAGTGCAAAGTCAGCAGGGGCGAAAAAAACAAGGAGATCGCCATTTGCTGGTTAAAGACTGACGATGGGACTAGTTTCAAAAGAAAATCAAACCATGATTCCGGAAGTAGAAAAAGAAAAAATGAACTGGGGGTTATCAGGAATAAGAAACGGTACTGGGAACTAAAGAAAAGTGTTGGCGAAACCCACACTTTCGGGGATGGCAAAAATTATTTTGAAAACATCCCAATTTCCCGAAGAGGAGGTAAGATAGTCAGCTCGACAAGCCGCTAAGAAAAGTTGTTTCAAAAAAGGGGGTCGGTAAAAAAGAAGAGGAGGAAGCCACAAGGGAACCCGTGAGCACTGCCGAGCAAACAAAAAACAGGATAGCCTTTGGCGGAGCGACTTGATGGAAAAAAAAGTAGAGTTCAGACGAAGGGGATCATAATGAATAAGATCTGAGTGAGTGGGGGAGGAAAACAAGCGGAAATACGTATCCATTAGGGGAGTCAACAGACTAGACTGAATAATGACGAGTAATGGTGTGACGTAAGTGTACTATATATAGAATATGATCGGACACGTAGGGGGAAAGGTCTTCATCAATGTAGACACCCCTGCAATAGTAAAAAGGAAACAACCAAAGGAAAATCTGAGTGCACCTGAACTTGCTGAAAAATCATCCCACTCAGTCAGACAGTCAGAGAAGTACATCGGGACAAGGGAAGGAAAAATCGCGATTACACTTCCTAGGGGGAAAGGAGGGGAACCTTTCAAACGAAGGGGAAAAAAGACAAAAGGGCATCAGACAAAAAAGAAGAGGGAAAGGAAGTCACCCGAGGGTGCCATGAAGGAAAAGTCAAAGCAGTAGCGGTCGATCATCGCATGGTATCAAATTCTGTTCAGAAAAAACTAGGAATTTTTCGTCTGAAGACGGAGGAAAAGACTCGATGTATGGAAGAAACAGGAAAAGGAGAGAAAGGAAAAAAATTAACCAAGAGAGATAGAACAAAAACCGGAGGAGGGAAAACGGGTAAGCAGGGGTGATGAGTGAGGGGGCCGGGTCTGAACATGAAAACCATCAGGGAAAAATTGAGGAAAACTTTGGAGGAAGAGTACCAGAAAAAGGTGGAAGAACATAAAGGGAAGAAATAAAAAGGGCGATGGGCTCATGGCAGAGCCAGTTCATGCAGAAGAAAGGGAAAGACGGGACTAGTGGGGGGACTGTTTAGAGGCACGGTTGAGAGGGATCTAGGTTTGGTTCAAACCGAACAAGCCTTATGGGTTCGGAGGCAGGATCTTCACCTTGCGCGGGGACTCATAATCGGATGGAGGTCCAAGAACGGGGGACAGAAAAGAGATGGCATCAGGGGGTGGGGGTAAAGCACCTTGGGTATTTTCAGGGGGGGGAAAGAGTAGAACTTGGAAGAGAGAGGGGAATATTTATACTACGTTGGCAAAATGAATATTGATTACAGGAAAGGTTGGATAATATGGTTAAAAAAATAGAAGGTTGAGAATAATGGAGGGGGAAATCATGAAGAAGAAGGGGGAGAGGCAAGGGGGGCCATGAAAGCCGACAGGAAAAACATCGGACACGTTTAAAAAACTCAAATTCGCAAAAAAAAACAAGAAGGATTCTCAGGCTAGGAAAAGAATACTCATAACTCGGCGGGGGAGGATAGGTCTGGTAAAGAAAAGGGGAAACCCATGAAGGAAAGTTCGGAGAGCGTGTTGTTAATCTTGGACAACCAAAACCTGAAAATGTTAGATTGTTGGAGAAAAACTACCGCTCGAGAAAGGTCTCAAAAAGAAAAAAGGGAAGTCAAGAGGAAGGCAAAGGCCGTCTGAGGGCACATGCCAACCAAGATTGTTGGTTGAGAAAATGCGTCATGCAAAAAAAAATCTCTGTCATGTCAGCTAAAAAGAGACCTTGAGGGGAGAGAAGAGCGGGAGAAAAGGGGGACCAAATGATGGACGGAAAATAGGGGCTCTCTTAATTAAAGCATGTCTGTCTCGTAGAGTCTACCCGGCAGTGAATAGTTTCAGGAGAATTACTGAGGAAAAAAATATTAGGTGGCACAGGTGAGGCTTTACTCGATGCTTATAAAAAATCAAGAGACGGAACCGGCAAAGGGTTAAGAGAAGAAGAGGGGGTACAAGGACTCAGAAGGAAATCAGGGGGGGAATAGATCAAAAAAAAGGGAGGAGGGGGGGCTCTGATCCAACGCCAGAAAAAAAAAAAACCTAACTTCAGATTGGGGGAGGAAAAAAGGAGGAGGGGGTAACAAGGGAGATGGGGGGAGTAAATTCCGTAAAGCAAAGACAAAAACAATGGGTCCTCGAAAAGAAAATTCCCCTTCGGGGAAGACACCCTGAGGCGACCGTGACAAAAAGACTGACAAGAGAAAATAGGTACAGAAGAATTCTGGGTCGTCAGTCGCTAGTAAGGAAGAGGCCAGGATCAACAGAAAAACATATTTCTTGTTAAAACTATCATAAGCATAGGTATGATAGCATCAAAAGGGGAGGAGGAAGAGGCCGGAGAATTTAGGTCGAACGACGTGGGCCAACCCCAAAAGGGGACGTTTTAAACTCGTGGGGGAGGTTGTTGCGAAGGAAGACTGAAAGGTTAAAAACGACAGAGAGAAGGGGGCAAGCCAGTTGGAGGAAAGAAAAGGGATTCAGAATCACAATTGAAAAAACCTGCCTCGTGATGCCCTGCGCGGGAAACTATAACGTTGGTGCCTACGAGGATCGTTTTTCGCAGCCATGAAGAAAAGTAGAAGAGGTAATGATTAGGGGAGAAGAGGGAAGGAAATAGAGAGGGTAGGGGAGGGAAGATAGGGAACAGAATCACTGAGAATACTATATTTATATATATAATACTGAGTATTATCACAAACGTAGGATTCAACTCTCGCATTCACCCCAAAGGGGAGGGGTAATTGAGTCAGAGAATCCTGAGGAAAAAGGAAGAAGGGATAAGTCTAAGAGAGGGAGAAAGCAAAACTAACAAAATAGAAAAAGGAATAGAAACCTATTCACTTATCTTTACTGGAAGGTGGAAGGTTGGAGAAAGTTCCCAGACAACTGGAGGACGTCAGAAGACCAGGCAAAGGGGAAAGAACGGGCACCAGGGTTGGGTGGTCAAGGAAAAGAGAATAATCTCGTTCACAGGGAAAAACGAAGTTATCAGAGAAAGATTGGGCTAACTTTACTGCCTATGGGGGGCTGGATGACCAAGGGAGAGCACAGAAGAATGAAACTAGACTCAACAACCAAAAAAAGAAGTTAAAAAGAGATAGAAGACTGTTCGTGAGGAGGGTTTTGGGTTACGGTAAAACGTCCTGTACTGGAAAACCTAAGACGGGAGAAGATGATCGGAGAAACATTAGGGGAAGGGGAAGATAGATAATATCAAATTAAAAAGGAAGGGGAGTATGGTAAAACCCTCCTGTTGAAACGGTCCTGATTAACTGTGGGACTCCGTTGCTTAGGCACGTGGAGGAAAAAGCATAGTACTGTGCATAAATGTGGGGAAGGGAGGGGGCGGATAGATGCTCCTTCGAGAGGGGGGGGACTATAATTATACCGAGCTAAACGATCGGAAAAGAAGCAGTGTTTTTGGAAAATACCAGCCCGGGGGGGGGTTAAGGCTGGGAAGAGGAGAGAGAATTGGAAAGAAGAAGGAATTGGATATAGAGGACTTGGACAAAAATATAAAGGGAATCTGTAAATTTAAAAAATCAAATTGGGCGAGAAGTAATTGAGAAGAAGAGGGATATTTCATTGCCAGAAAGAAGACCGGTAAAAAAGAGAAAAAGGGGAAAGGTTTTTTCCAGAAAGAATGAAGAAGCAACCATTGAACTAGAACTCAGCGCGGCTCACGATTCAATTATCCGAACGACACACAGCGAAAGGAAGGGATCTCGCGAGGGATGTATGGTTTCAGAAAACCAGAAAAAAAAAGGGGTGAAGGGAGGGAAAAGGCCAAAAATCGACAACAAAATAGATCAGTGTCGACGTGAAAAGCTGCCGTGAGCCATAAATTAGGCCGTGAAGGAGGTGATGGCCACAAGCAGCAAGAAAGAATCAGCAGAGAGTAGCGAATGGTGGAAACGAGAGTTATGGCGAGCTTCCTTGCAGGTGGAAAAAGAATGCGAAAAGACTTGTGGGTAAGGTCGGATGAACAGGCGAACTGAAAAGATCTGGGAAAAAGCGGGAAAGGGAAGACAAAAGGGGGAAGGGTTCATCCGTCGGCAGTTCTAACTATAGTGAATTTGCAAATAGGCTTCTCACGGTAAAGAAAAACATCGAGCTAAAGGACGTACCTAACTAACGAAAGGGGGATCGAGAAGAGGGGACAGAAAGTCGTGGAGGGGGGGGAAAGAGTCGGATCTAACCGGAAGAGGGGGATCGGGGAAGGATCTCGCGAAAAAAAAAAGGGATGAAGAGAGAGAGAAATTTCACCTTATCCAGGACCGTCTGGATCCAGAAAAAAGATGATCCCAGTTGGAGGGGAAGCTACTCGCTGATCAGGATTGTGATGAAAAAAAGAAAAGACCAAGAGGACCAGAAAAAAAAGGGGAAAAAAAATAAAGGTCTACTTAAACTGGAGGAACATGTGTCGCAGTTCGAATCAAAACCAATACTTAACCTTCTCCTGCACCGCACCTACATACTCCAATAGGGGGATTGGCACTGACCGGAGGAAAACTGAAAGGAGATCTAATGGAAAAACCACGAGGTGCTGTTCATAGAGCGTGACACTCGCCAAGAGGTATAGTCGTAAGAAGCCGACTTTGAGAGTACAGTTACTGGGGAAGAAAAAAGTTTAACGCCAACGTAAAAGGGGTGAGAAGGAAGAGGGGGGGGAAAAAAGGGGGAGGGCCAAATAAGGGAAAAAGAAATGTGAAGGCTGCGGGGGAAGGGGGATCTTAAAAGCGACAAGCAAAAGAAGGAAGTGCCGTTTTGGTATACACTCACCCCTTCTGGGCGTTCACAATGGTTGCGGTCGAATGAAGAAATGGGGAACAGGGGGAAGGGGGATCGACGGGGAAAAGAGAAAATGAGAAGGATTGGGGGGGCCTGTCACTTGGGAGCACAAATCTTTAATCTAGCCATAGAGATGACGTATATTCCAGATCTAAATATATCTAATAGTGACAAGGTTAATATGATCGGAATGACACACGAAGGAAAGAAAGAAAATAAAACAAAATGGGTACAAAAACTGGGGAAAAAAAACTGGGGACAACAGAGGACACACAAAAGCATGCCTTCAAACTCCCGAAAAACGAAAACCCTCATAGGCAAGGAGAAGATCAAAGGGGAACTACTCTAGGGGAAAAAAAAAGGGATTGTTCAAAAAAAGAGAGAAGGGTTCGGGGGGAACCTGTGGTAAATCAACGGAGCAGCACTCCATCACATACAGGAGAGACTCTAGTTACGTCAAAAAAGTAAGAAAAGGTTCGTGATCAAAAGGGGGGGAAGAGATGGGTCAGGCGGAGAAGAAAAGGGAGTCGGAAAGAAGCTAATCTTGAGTAGGGGTCCAGTGAGACAGCCATATATCATCAAAGAATCATGCCATACGAGTAACCAACGTAGTAGACTCGATGGGTATGATAGTCGAAGGGAAGGGGAAGAGAACCAGAGAAAAAGAAGTCTTGAAAAAAGAGCCTGAGGTGCCCATCCTAGGGAAAATCTGAAATCACTATACAAAACCTGTTGTACGCTAATACTTTCTGCGTTCAGAAGTGCTTTTCGTGAGGTACCGATTGAAAAAAAGGGGGGAGCTGGCCTCAAGGGGGGGAGGAAGGGTCAAGAATTTAAAAAAGAAAAGAGAGGGGGGAAAGACCTAGGGATTGAAGAGGTCCGACAATGCGGAATCACTCTAAATTGGTGTACACGTTGGACTTATTTCCAAAATATCTGAATCTGGTGGTGGGAGCGAAAAAGGGTGGGGGAGGGGGGAAAGAGATTAGGAACTTACTTGGGGGGTCAAAGGAGGGATTGAAAAATACTAAAAGTTCCCGATATCATTGGGATAAATATTATGACTTTGAGGGTTTTGAGGAAGATGAGTGAGGAGAGTGTAAAAGTTAGCAGACAAATCTATATAAAAGATGGTAGGGACAAGAGCAATAGGCTATTCATGCCGGAAGCACGAAGGGGGGCACACACCTAAGTCGCTCAAGGGGTCTAAACAGGGCGAAGGGGAGGGAAGGCAGACGATGAACATCACGGAGAAAGGGAAGTCATCATACTACACCGCCCCTGCAAAAACTTATTTTAGCAAGTGCCAAGACATCAAGTGGGAGAAGGGGACAGGCGCAAAGAGGGGAAGGAAGAAAACATCAAAGCCAGGTAAGACTGGGGGGACTAAAAATAAAATTATTAGTTCGCTTTCCCTACCGTTCCGTTCTTCATACGGGGAAAGACTCGTGCTGATGGTGGAAAAGAGGCGAAATGAGAGAGAGAAAAGAAAGAGAGGAGGCAGGGTTGGAAAAAAGCCAGGAAGGTCTTAAGGGCGTTAGTCCGCGGAACCAGAGGTACGATTTAAGCGGCGCTTGAGACATTAGGTGAAGATGGTCTCTTCGGATCCAATTGAGGGAAGAAGAAGGGGGGAGACTGAAAAAGGGAAAAAGAGGGAAAATAAGGATTACTCTTACTGAATACAATACTTCTATAAAAGAAGTATCCTATCCGATAATCGATCAGAGCCAGGCTGTGCTGAATGCGGCGAAAGAAGAATCGGGAAAGGGAAAAAGGAGAGAGAGAAACAAAACGGGTAGGGAAAAGGGTCACTATCCGATTGACGCCTTCGCGCGAGAGCTCTGGTTCACCCTTAACAGATTGGACACTACGTCCAGGGAGCAGATTACAGCTCGAAACAGGGAAAACAGAAAAGTAGAAATGTGACAAACGAAGGGGATGAAGGAAGTGTCAAAACAAGGGGAAGATAAGAAATTTTATTTAAACTACGTTTTAAGATGCCGCACTCTCATGAAACAAACCCGCCGTAAGGAAAGCACAGAAGACAACGAGCATGGGGAGAAAGAAAGGAGGGAATAGAAAAAGCCTTCCAAAAAAGAGAGGGGCAAGTCCTCAGATCAGAGAAGAGGTTACGCGCAAATCGCAGTGAAAAAAACACCCATCCTTAACGAGAGGGCCATTAATGAATTGTCGAAGAGGGAGTGAAAGCAGAGGAAAGAAAGTCTTGGGGGGGAAGAGATTTCCCATGACAATCCTCGTCTGTAGGGGAAAAAAGATAGGGAAACCAGGCACGAGCTATGAAAGGAAGCTTTTTAAAGGAAATTCCGCAAATGAATAAAGAATTCCTGAAGAGAAAGGGCCCGTCAAGGAAGGTTCTGGGACTGGGGATTGTTGAGATCGTTCGCTTCTACATTTATTTCTATTAGCTCACAATATAGAATATGAAAGGGAGTGGAAAGGTAAGAGATGATAATCAAGGTGAGAGGGGAAAGTAAGGATAGGAAATACTTAATGTAATCGGGACAACGTATGGAGTCACTCTGGAATAAGATGAAATCCAACGGGGACATTCAGAAGTAGGTAAATCTAAGAGAGGGAGGAAGAACCAAGATCGTCCCAGGGAAAAAAAGGAAGAATCATCCGAGGCACCTGAAAGAGGAAAATTCATGGAGTTCAAAATTCTGGACAACAAAATCAGTCCCAACAGGAGTCATACAATAACCGGGAAAACGGGGAAAAAGAAAGTAAGTAGAAAAAGAGAAAAGGAGTTTCAATCTTCATGATTTCAGGTCGGGTCATCGATGGAGGAAGCCAGCCGATGGGGGAAACCGCCAGTATCTACTCATTACCCCTACTCTCAAAAACAAATTAGAAGGGAACGTTGGTTTCCTGTGTATAGATTTCTTCGGGCCAAGAAAGTCTTAAAAGCTGGCAGAAAAGCCATCTTTAAGAAAAAAAAATGTTTAATAATGAGAGGTAAGAGAGGGAGAAATGCGAGACTGAAGGGGAGAAATCTGTGACGTCAGTTACCGATACATACTAGGGCTGTGTCTGTCAAACCTTTAAAAAAACCGACGAGTACTGGGCAGCACCGAGCGAAAGGTAGAAAGACGGTAGAGGGGCAAGGGAAAGGAGCGGATAGGAAACTGATCTGGACGATGCGGCAAGAGGGATGATGATTGGTCGAAATGGAGGCAGAAGATCTGCTCAGTGGTGGAAAAGGCATTTGATGAAAAAGGGGGTGTCCATCTCGCACGGTCGAGGTGAAGAGAGAAAGAAGGGGGGGGACACGATAAAAGGAAGGTGGTAATGATAGAAACTTATTTTGTCAACAGAATAATTCCTACTCTTAATCAGAGGAAAGGCGATGCAAAGATAATGACATTAATCATTGGCCAGAAAAAAGCAGAAAGAGACCTGATAGGGAGAAAGGGGGACATGAAGACAGAATAACTCAAATGGGATTTAGGAAGGGAGGACACTGCCCTCACTCATAAAGGTCGGGGAAAGATCTGTATTACGACAAAATGAGGAAGGAAATTCTAGGATGGAGGGGGCTGGTGTGGGATCTGGGTGAATAATCGCTCAGGAACATCAAAAGCAGGTTGCCATTCACAATCGAAAAACTTTACCTGCGACCAGGTCGAAATTGGGGGTTCGAAAGAAAAATTAACTGGATTGAATAGGAAAAGGGAAATGACACACCGGTACTGGAAGGAATGGTCTGAGCTGCACACCAATCTGGGTTAGCGTGAAACTCAGAGCGGGCATTCGATTGAAAAGGTAAGAGGTTTCCGCTTTTATCCAAAAAGGAGCAAATGGAAAGACCCTCCTTGTAGAGGGAAGAGTGGGAAAAGAGACTGAAAAGAGGAGGGGGAGGTGACATTAGTGAGCCGGACTTCGAGCACATGAACCGTTAAAAGAAAAGAAAATAGGGGCCACATTTGTGGGAAGAGGGAAGGAAGAGCTGGTAAAAAATATGAATAATCAATATCCGCAGAACCTTGTTAATGGGGAAGATGGGTTTGCCTATCGACGCAGGTGAATTTCGCTCAAACAAAGGAAAAAGAGAGAAGGAAATCACCGATCAAAATTTCATAAAGAAAAAAAAAACATAATCGGGGCCGCCGGGGACCCTCGGGCAATTTGATAAATCCGTCGGGAGAGGGGATACCATGAAAGAAGAAACCTATCCGAAGAAATGAAACCTCATAGGGTAGAAGGTGGGCAACAACAACGGGAAAAGGGAAAAAGTTGGATGACCCAGAGGAAAGGTAGAATGCACGAGAACCCCCTCCCAATTCATTAATTGGAATGTTCCTTGCAAAGGGGAGAGCCGGAAGGAGAAATGAAAAAAATGAAACGTATAACTTGAGTACTTTTCACTCGACTGAGAGGAGGTTCAACTCAAAACCGAGGGGCGGGTTCGCCCAACAAGAAGGTGGCAAGCTCCGGAAGGGAACAGTTAAAAGGGTTGTACGAAAAAAAAAAACACGTAGGAAATTGGGAATCGATGGAGTCCTTGAGCGGGGGATTTCCACACTAGGTAGATTAAAATTATTAAAGACGATAGCATCGCAAGAGGTTGTCCCATTTAGCGAATCAAAAGCGGGGATGAATGGAGAGAGAAAAGAAAAGGTCACAACTTAGATAATCAAGGGAGGGGGGAGATAGGGAACTTTAGAGAGGGGTTCGGAAGATTTTCTTTGCCCGTGCACGAAATTATTATTGAATCATTATTAGTGAACAATCTTTGGGAAGAGAGAGATGGGTCTGAAAAAAAAGGAATAGAAAGATGGGGGGAGTCCTTGGCTAGAAGTAGATAGTATGGCTTAAAAGATCAGGGTTAAATGGGGTCAGCAAGGGAATATATGACACACCTGCAACACCTGCTGCCGAAAGGAAACCGATGACAAAAGGAAGGAGGGCCCTTCAGAAGTAAAGCTGAGATGGGAAAAAGAATAAGTAAAAGGAGAAAGAAGCGCCAGGGATGGAAAAAACCAAGAGTACCAGACAATATCGAGGATTATTAAAGGTAGCCGTCAGTCAAACAGCGCCCCCATGAGTCACAGAGGGGTAAAATTAACGGGAAACAGGAGGGACCTGCTAAAATCGCTCATGAGACCTCCGGGGTATCATAACAGGTGTCTCTCGATATGTGAAGGGAAAGAAGAAGGCCTTCTTAGAACTGCAAAGTTTACGACCCAGTAAACTCAAAGAAGAAATGCAAAAAAGGCCTAAGCAAACAAAAGGGGAGAAGGGCTCTGGGAAGGGGATTAATATCCTTCCAGCAAAAAACCCTTCGTAAGAAGATGGCTTGAAGGGAAAACATCAACCGTTCGAAAAAACAAATGTTGATAAAGGGGGGAGAACGGAGGCAAAGAGTACACCTCTGGGAGGCGGAAAGAAGTTTACGGGGGAAATGGACGGATTTGGGCTGCCCAGGGTCGACGCTCTAACACTGGAGTGCAAAGTCCACCACTCCCCACAATTTGAATTAGGGGAAAAAAAAAAGAGTGTTCTATTAAGGAGAGAAGTGAGAGAAAAAACAGGACTATGCTGGGAGGGGAAATCTTCCCAAAGAATCGGGCTCTTAGAAAGACGAAGGTATGCAATCAGTTGGTGTGTAGAAAACATCGGAAGTGTGAAAAGTACACCTTGAGGTTTAATACTCAAACGGGGAAGAAAAGAAGGTATATATAGAGAGTGGATAGAATTTAGATATTAGTCTATTAAATAACCCATCAGGTGAGAACAGGGCTAGGGCGATAGAATACCAAAGGGAAAGGATACCGAAAAAAGAAAAAACAATCGCCAGGGTTAAAAAGAAAAAATCAACTCCGCACCCAGTATTCTCGCTTCAACTTGCTGAATCGCGAGAAGTCCAAACAAAGGTCAGGCATAAGACACAGGCAAAAGAGTTAGATCGGCGGCTGGGGGAAGTAAATCGGGTCAACGAGAAAAATCTGTTATGGAAAAGTGGGAAGGGCAAAATCTTCCAAATAGGTCCAAATCAGTGTAAGACGTTGGGACAGAAAAACTCTTTCTAAGGAGCTCTTGGGGAAGAAAATCCGAAGGGGGTGTAGGAGGAAAAAAACACTTTGTAGAGGGAGCCGGGAAAAACTAGACATAAGGGATCGAGACTTTTTCATATGGGGGCCGAGATCATGGGTCACGCATTGGGACGATGAAAACGAGAGGGAAAAAAAAGGAAGGTGCATTATGGTCTTCTAAGAAGTGCGTTGAACAGGTGAGTCTCAGGATAAAAAGAGTCGCAAAATAAAAAGGGGCTTTTCTCCACTCATCTTGAAGTTCTGAAAGCATTTTAAGGGGGGAAGGCTTCTGACAACAAAATCGAGAGAAAAAACTTAAAAAAGAGAGAAAGGAAACTGTTTTGAATCTTGTTACAGATTATTCCGCGGCTGATCCACAAGATCAATTTCGGTGAAGG
>Ga0179593_1364061_pt1 | contig 23670 bp, 36 predicted proteins | sample CZODoug2_1_08_16_FD_185931 | JGI IMG/M metagenome (GOLD analysis project Ga0179593, IMG submission 185931) | Vadose zone soil fungal communities from Angelo Coast Range Reserve, California, USA - CZODoug2_1_08_16fungal (PacBio error correction) | ecosystem: Environmental > Terrestrial > Soil >...
TTTGACTCGAAAATTTTTGGTGGGAATTCTCAGGGAGGACATAATCCCCGATGACTCTGAGATGGTCAAAAGGACGAGCGGCAACAGACAAAAAAGTGGGGGAATCGGCAGGCTGGATGCGTTGGACCCCCGCACAAACAATGGCAGACTATTTTCAAAACCTAACAAAAAAACTACATTGGTGAAAGAGTTGGACAGGGAACCCCAGGATAGAAGAAAGCGCGGGAGACAAAATAAACGATGGAATTCGTTAATATGGAAAAAAGGGAAAGGTAGTCGGGAGCAGAAAGGTCACCAGTGGCTGGGGTGAAAAACTGGGGGCAGAAACACCTTGTTTGGGGGGGTAAAGAGAAAAAAAACTCGACAGAGGGGGAAAAAACCTTTAACAGTTGGTGGCTGAGAGAAATGGAAAAAAGAAAGGGCCACTTCGAAAACAGTGGAGAAAGGGGGAGGGGAAATGATCCCCAAAAAGTGAACTGAGGGGGGGAAGTAACAAGAGAGAACTGGACCGAAAAGAGAGGAACAAAAAAACCCTCTACCCCGCGAGGTTAAGAGGAGTTGGGGGTGCTTTGGGTCAAGAAACCTGGGGGAAATAAACAAAAACAAAACAAGGGTGGAGGTCCACAAAGGGAAGGGAGAAAATTTCCCATGGGAAAAGAGGGGACGAAAAGTAGGCGGGGGGTCCGGGAAGTCTTCTGCCAAGGCTGCAAAGAGGTAACATCGGCCAAAAAACACACAGAAAGAAACAGAAGAGACGAGGTGCCTATGGGGTACAAACAAGAAAATTCAACCCACAACCTGGGGGTGGGGGGAAAAAAAAAAAAAAGAGCAAAAGGGTGAAAAGGGAAAGGGAAAAAGCCCTCTACAAAGTAAAAGAAAGGAGGACGAAAACAATGGAAACAGTGGGGGGGTGAAGGTTGCGGAAAGAACACGGGGAGGGAGGGGCCAAAACACGGCGCCAATAAAATGGACAAGACGAGTAAAAGAGGAATACGATTCCACAACACATCAACTAACAGACAAATATTAAAAAACCTGGAAGGGGGAAAATAGTCGGGAAAAATCGAAGGGGACCAATCAACATAAAGAACCAGGGGGCACGACCTTGAAAAACATAAAACAAAAAGACCAAACGGCAAATAGACAAAGGGCTGAAAAGTTCTGTCCATAAAAGGGAGGAAAAGATCGTGGCTAACATAGTTTTGGTAGATAGCACAGGGGGAAGGGGAATTGGGAGTAAATGTGATTGAACAGGAGGGGGGTAAGTGCTTCCCCTGGAGTGAAAAAAAGGAACACCGGTCAAGTGGCAAAAAGAAAAGGGATCAATATGATCTTAACAGGGTGACAAAAAAGAAGAACAAATAAAAGTTCGGGGAAGGTGAAAAGAAAAGTCACAGCGAAACTCAAAGTCGGAAAAAAAATTGGGTCCGGAACCATAATACCACAAATATAATCGCACAAAACAACTGGGAAGGGGGGATAGTAAAATATATATAGGGTTAGGGGGTCAACCGGAAACAAGGGAAATGTCCGAGAAAAAGTGCTGATTCGTAAACAAGGTAAGAACTTTACAGAATGGTCCGGTGAGGTGCTTTAAAATTTATTATCATCAGAATTGGGGTTGTTGAAACACAAAGGAAAGAGGGGGGGGACAGGTTATACTTGAGGAAGAAAAAGCACTCAGAAAAAAATAGCAATTGAGGCGGGCAATTGGGGAAACTGGGCAGAAACAAAAAATGTGGATATATCCCAAAAAATAGGGTGGAGAAAAAAAAGGAAAGAGTGGGTTCGAGGTGGGGGGATGAAAAGGGAAAAAGAAATCAACTGTGCCGCATGTGTTCAGGTCTGGGGGATTGTGACAAGTCACTGCAAACACACAGAGGGGGAAAGGGAAGCCAAACTAGGAAGGGGAAAGAAAGTGGCAGCCAAATTGACATCCTGAGGAGGAGGGGGGGTCGTAAAGGTATGTCGCCTGGAAGTCGGGGGGTTAAGTTGGGAGAAGGGGGTGGGAACCTGTAAAAGTCAAGGTTTGTCAGCACCAAAACCTGGGGTAACTAACAAAAAAAAAGGGATTACAGGGGTGGGGGAAGAAGGTGAGAGAGGAAAAGCAATGGTGACTTTCGGTTCACGGTTTGTCGCCGAGGAAAGGGGGAGTGGGAGGTTGTCAAACTAAATCCTTATATTGGGGGGGAGTTTTGATTGGTGGGGGGGGGGGGGGCCCGAGCGGCAGACAGCAGCACATTAAAGGAACAGAAAGACCAGGGGAGCAACTAGGGGTAAACCTTACCTAAAGTACAAGGTGGACCCCTTGTGTATAGGGTTTGGGAGTAAAAGCTAATCCAAGGAAACGGGGGGACAGGGAAACTTAACGCGTGGAGGTTGGGGGGGGGTGGTCAAAAGAGTGTTGAAGAAGGTAAGAGAGGCCTTCCCGCAGGTAGTTTCGGGATACAAGAAATGGTCGCTTCAAACGAAATAAGGGGGGGGGGGTGGAAAAAGAAGGGGTGGCCATGGGAAGTATGAGGCAACATTGTGTTACTTAAAGCCGAGGAAAGGGGGAAGGAAAAAGGGGAAAGTTGGCAAAGGTTGGGACCCAACAAAGGGGTTCCTCAAAGGGGGGGGGGGGCGACGGCGACAACTGTAGAAGTGTGTGAGAGAAAGAACAGGTCCAGGAAAAGCCGCCCCGGAGTACGTAAAAAGATGAAAAGACAAAAAAAGGGAGTTAGGTACGAAATCGGAAAATGCGCAGGGGAAAATTGAAAGGGAAGGGCCCAACAAGCAGACGCTCCTGGAAAACCATTGCCGGGCATCAGGGGGGGGGACAGATGGGAAAAACAGCAGTGGAACAGAACAAGGGGGACCGCGGGAAGCTTACATTAGGGGGGGCCTCTTAAAAATATTCAAACCAGAGAAATATCGGGACCGCAACAGAGCCAAAGAGAGGGAAAAAAATGCGAAAAAAATAAGGACGAAGAGGGGACATCCTTGTGATGGAGAAATCGCCGGTGACTATCAGGGGGTGGACCAAAAGGACCAGTGACGGGTGGGGTGGTGGCAAAAACCATTTCAAAAGGAAGAGCGGACAGGTAGAGGGTACACCACTTGCACATAAAGTCCAAAAAAAAAAAAGTGCAAAAACGATTTGTGGTGGAATGATGGGGGGGGGATCGAACGAGACGATCACGGATCAGACAAAGGGCTGTTGGAAATGCCAGAGGGGGGGGCAGACGGAAAGTGAGCCCTAGATTGAAGGAGAAACGAAATGTGTAACTGCAAAGGGGAGTGGGGGGGGGCTCTGTCAAGGGAGGGGGAAAAAGGAAAATGAAAAAAGCTGTCAATGCGGAAAAAGGGGGACCATTGAGTGGGGGACTGGCAACCAAGTCTGGAAGGTGGTGGGGAATGGGTAACTGCCTGGGGGGGGTCGGGGGGGATTAGCCGGCTGTGGGAGATTGTACCCTGCTGGCACGCTCCTCAGAAAGAAACCCACTGGATCCAAACCTGGCAAAACGAAACCGCCGTTATTGCAAACAGACAGGGGGGGGCATGGCAGATAGCTTGACACAGGCCGGGGGATCTGGCAGGCGCGGGGGGGGGGAGGGGGTGCAGGGGGGTACCCTCTTGGGCAGTTCCCAGGGAAAAAAACACAAAAATCGTGGAAACCGTGGTCAATTTGTCTTGAAGGGGAAAAGAAGGGGGAAAGGGGGGAATTGGGCCCGTCAAGAAACAGAAGTAGAATCGTCGGACGGAGGGAACATTGTGGGGGAATAGGTGGGGGGGAAAAAAGAGAAAAAACCATTTCCGGAGGGACGAAGAAAGGCAGAAAGAAAACAGTTGTAAGATACTTTTCCAGAAAAGGCAACCAAGAATGAGGGGAATTGGGACTGACTTAGAGTGACACGTTTTCAAGGTAACAAATTTAAGCCAGGCCAGGGCCAGAGGATTGACTTCAAAACATCTGCGATAGATGGAAAGGAAGAACAAAGAAAAGGGAAAAAACGAGCACACCATATCAAAAGAGTCATGCTGGGGGTTAACAGAACGACCCCCACAATGCAATAACCAAAAAAAAGAAACAGAGGTGAGACTCATTGACTCAGAAGGGCGCGAAAAGATCAGTCATGGGGAAAGGGGGTAAAACCCGCGAAGTGAAGCAGAATTGGCAGAAGGGTTTCCACCAGGGGATCGTTCACAGTACCACAAACAGAATCAACAAAATGCCGGAAGACCTAAGGGGAGGATCAAGGTGAGAGGGAAAGAGCTAGCGGGGGGGAAGAGAGGAAGAAATCCAGGCCGGAGGTGGAGTTTCAAAGAAACAAGGGGAAGAAGTGGCGTAAGTGGGTTATGGGGAAATCAGTGACCGAGGGGTTCCGGGGGAAAGAAAGACGGTACCCCTTAAGCCGAGGGGAAAGAGGGGCCACACCGATCAGGTGTACCTTCAAGAACTCCTTAGTGGAGAAAACGGGGACCAAAAAACTACCAACGTATTTTGTCAGGTGAATCAGGAACGTATACAGAAAATTCAACATAGGGGGGAGGCAGTCGCCATGTAGATTGGGCAGAGGTATTTACTGGGGGAACCAAACTTCCAAGGGGGAACCCCGACAGGGGGGGAAAGACTTAAAAAAAAGGGCCAGCCTAGAGCGCGCGAGGGGTGTCCATCTTGGTGGGATGACCCGGGGACGCCAATTCCGCCAAGTCCAGAAAACTTTAAAGACAATGGAAAAAAAAAGGCAGTAGTCTAGGAACCTAGGGGCCAGACACCAGGGCTTTCTGAAAGGGAAAAGGGGGAGACAACATAGAATGTGATAAAAGCTCGGAAAAATGACAGGAAAAAGGCACTCTTGTGCCGGTTAAAATTGGGGAAACAGGAGGGGGAACCTCGCGAGGTCGGAAAAACTACCACTTTGCGGGGGGGGGGGAGGGGAACTTAAGCAGGAAGGTGCTGACGAAGGGGGGCAAACAACGAGGGGGTTAAGTGGCAAAAAGGGGGTGAACGGGGGGGGGTGTGTTGCATCGTTGATCCAAATGTTTCTTGGAGAAGCTTTGTGCGTGGGGGTGGAAGGGAAGAAAAGGGTTGTTCGGTAACAGGAGGCAGCATGCGTCGAAAAAGAAAGGGAAATCTCGAGCAAAAAAAAAAAAAAAGTAGATAAAGAGGAAAAGAGTGAAGAGAGCCGCAGGGAAGACGTCCTTTTACACGACCGGGAGGAAAATTCCGAACTGCTAAAAACGGCCGAGGGATCAAAAAAACGTCCTTTCAAACTATGAAAAAGGGGAAAAACCGAAAGCCAAAAAAAAAGAACCGAACGTTCTAAGGGGGCAAAAGGCGCCACACTGACGAAAGAACTCTTGAAGGAGACCCACAAAGAATGAGTGCGGCAACAAAAGGGCGTAAAAAGGCCGACATTTGCGGGACGGGGAACACAACCATCACTGACGTCGGTAATTTCAGCCAAACTTTTTTAGTCAGGGACTTGGGGGGGAAAAGCCAACTGGAACAATGTTCCACCGCCAAAGGCGAGCGCGACTAATAAGACCGTAAGGTACAAAGTGGGGGGGTCCCGGGGAGAAACTTTCCACGGGAGCGAACAAATAAACTCAATACAAAAAGGGGCGGAGAGCCCAATCCTAGGGGCAATGGTGAAAATTTGAAAAAAAAGAAGGAGGTTCGGGGTATTAACTTTGGGGGTCCAGTGAAAAAAGAAGGGAGGGTAAAACAAAATGAGTAGGGCGGCAGAAAAACGACTTATCCACGGGCTGTAGCGAAAGGGGAAAACTCGAACAATACCGGTGACTTATAGAACAACATTTTATGCAAAAGAAAGGTTTTTATGTCGGGGAAAAAAACCATAAACAAAGAGGGGAGTTGGCCATGCCCCTAACCTCGTCGTTCAAGGAAAGAAAGAGGAGGCCTAAAGGGACCGGGGGGGTAAAGTCCCCAAGAATGGAAAGGGGGGAGGAGACCTTTGACAAAAACGCATTGTACCGGAGAAAAGGGAAGAATATAGAGGAAAAAAAAAAAAAATCTCAGAAGAAAAGGACTTTACAATGAAGAAAAGTAAATGTCCACCGGCACAAGGGTGGGGGGGAGGCTGGGGGGGGGGGCGGGTAACAAGGGAGGGAAACTTTGAAGAAAATGAAAAAAAAGTGACAACTCCGGCTAAGACGAGAAACAGAAGTTGTCTAAAAACCATTGAAAATACTACCAGGAAAAATTCCCAAGAGGGGTTTGGGAAAAAAATAAAGGGACAATGGGAAAAAAACACCTAATAGGGGAGGGGTGCAGATGGGGGGAAAATGGTTAGGGGTGAGTTAAACAAGAAAGTGAAAGTAGGGCAGATGAAAGGGGGAGAGGACCGGACTGGATTTCGCACCGGGGGGTCTGCTCGAAGAGCGAAAAGTTGAAAGGAAAAAATGCGAAATTACAAAGAACTGCTAACCCGGACAAGGACCCTCCCGAGGAAAGGAGGGGGAACAGCAAAACGGGGGAGGGTAAAATGGGTGACAGCACGGTAGACAGTGTAATATCGGTGGAGCTCAAGAAGGAATGAGAAAACTCCGAACAGGAAAAAAAAAATAAACGAAGGGCCGATGGAAACTTCAAATAGTTGAGATGAAGGAAATAATAAGAGCCTATTATTGCCAGTGGGAAAGGCAAACGGTAACTTTAACGGATTTCAGGCACATTGAACAAAACACCCAAGAAAAAACTGGGAAAATGGTGCCTCGTTGTGCATGGCAATGGGCAATCTTTTCGGGGACAAAAACCAAAAAAAAAACACGCGATAACCGGAAAACCGAAGGAAAAAAATGGCAAGTTTAGACTTAGAGGGGGGGGGAAAAAAGGCCCAGACTCAGGGTGTAGGATAAGGGCAGGAAATCGGATACGAAGGAGGTTCTGCCCAGGTAACAAAAGGGAGGGGGGGTCCATGCCTTCCCTGTGATACAGGGGGGAAAAAAGATGGTAAAGAAGAAAAAGGAATTCACCTCAAGCGGAACCAGAACAAGGGAAGGGCAAAACTTGGGAAACACGGACCTAAAAAGAAAAATTGTGTGAGCATCACAAAGCAATGGTACATCAGGAAAAAAGATTATAGTGGGGAAAAGTGGAAGAGGGTGGAACCGAGCACAATTGGTGCCATGGGGAAGAAATGGTGGGGGAGGGGGAAATTGCAATCGTCAGGATTTCCACTCTGAAAAGTTGCAAAAAACAAAGGGGGGGAAAAGAAAAAGGCGTGCCCTATAGAAGCGGGAGCCAAAGCAGAAAAATCACCATACAAGAAGACACTGGGAGGAACTAAGAAATGGGGAGCCCAAAAGATCAAGTGGGGTAAGGGAAAATAGAAAAGAGTAATTAAGAAAAGGAAAAGACAAAAAAAAAAAGGGAAGGGGCAGTCGAGATGGAAAAAACAACAGAGACGAAAAAAAAGCCCGGGAGCGTAAGATCAGTGTTATCAGAAACCGGGGCACGGGGATGGCACGGTAGGAGAGGACACGGGCGGGGATTGAAGCCTATTTGTTGGGGGGGGGGGAAGGCAGGGGGAGAAAAGAAATGGAGTCAAATAATTCCCTCCGGACACAGGTGAGTTGGTCAAACCATAAACACCCTAAAACGTGGGAGAAGGGCCGAAGGGCCTCAGTGGTCACAGACACCTGGGAACCAAGGGACGGAAAGAATATTGTAGAGAATAAAAAAAATCATGACCAAAGTCAAAGCCACAAAGCTACGACAAAGGGGAGACATCAAAAATGAATTTTCAGGGGATAAAAAGTCTCATGGTAGCGGAGCAAATAAAAGAAAAGGGTCGGGGTTGGAAATGGTACAAAAAAAGGTGGGGTAAAAGATCCCGGCCGGCAGCGGTTGGTTCCAGTAAGTTTGTGGGGGGGCCGAGAACAAGGGAACATTGACCGATAACAAAAGGGTGGATGAGAAGCAAATGGCTTGGGGAAGCAAAAATAAAATGTAACCAACGGGGGGGAAGGAAAAGGATACGTCGAAACGAGAAACACAAACACCAAAACAGCGTAAAATCAAGGGTTGAAGGGAGGGGAAAGAAATGTGGGAGGAACACCTTTATCTTGACATAACAAAGAGGAAAAACCCTTTTTCGCACACACGTAAAGGGTCGAGTGTAAGAAAAGTGTAAATAGTAGGACAGAGGTGGGTGTTCCTTTAGGCGGCGGCAGGCGCACTGATAGAGGGTGATCTAATCGGAAAAAAAAAGAAAAACGAAAAAAAAAGAGTAATCTCGGGCCTATGGGGGGGGACAACAAAGGAAAAGGGGGAAACAACCCGGGGTTACAGCAAGGCGAAAAAAAAACTTGAAAAAAAAAAGGAAGAAATCCAAAGTACAGGAGAATAAAAGCAAGGCGTACGCAAAACCGGGGAATCATTTTTCAGGCAAGGCTAAGAAACTTGAAAAATTAGTTAAGGAAAACCGGCAAAAACAACGGCCTCCCGGGGGGGGGAAGACCATCTAATAAAGATTTACGAACCAATAAAAACAAACCTCTCCTCCAAAAGCCGGGGGGAAGGAAATCGGACACTAAACGTCGAGGGGGGGGGGGACCCAATGGGAAAAACATACTAAAGGGGTGTTGCATACATGGCACATAAGAGACCAGAAAAAACTAGACCAAGAACACTGGCTGAGGACGTAAAAAAAGAAAAGAAACAAAGGGACCTTGGGGATTAAATAGGGGGGGGAGATAATCACACAGGGGAAAAAAAGGGGGAAAAAGGAGCAGACCATTTAATTGTGGGGAAGAGGGGTTACCGCGGGGGGGAGAACTACCAAGGGGCCAGTGTAACAAAAAAGGGAGAAGTGAAAGACCAAGTTGGAGGGTACAGGAAGGGGGCGACGGGCCGGAGTTCTTTTAAACGGAACGACACAAGAGAACTCTGATGTCAAAAAAATTGTCCTTAAAAATCGAAAAAAGTCACTCGAGAAAAAAAACTTAGAGAGGGAAAAAAAAGGAGGAGGAAGGAGGACTAGGTGAAGGAAAAAAGGTGAAGGTAGGGGAGGATGGGGAGTTTCGTCAGTAAAAAAACATGGGCCGAATTTCACGTACTGGGACGGGGTTAACTGGGGAAAGGTAATAGGGGGGATCTTGTTGTTGGCAAAAGGGGGGACACGGGGGGAAAGGGAAAAAGAAAAAGGAGAAGCAACTACCGGCGGAAGAGAATTGGGATGGGAAGCAAATTTCCAATGGACCTCAAGGGGATGGTCTCACAAACACTAGTTCAAGAAAAGGGGGTCTGGGAGGGGAAAAAAGAAACTCAGCAAGTAGGAAGAAAAGTGGGATCGTCAAAAGGAAAAGTCGGAAAATCATGAGAGGAGGTGCAACATAGGCATGGGGGTACAACCGATTGGGCAAAAGGACCAACGGAATACTCATTGGAGGAAGAGTGGTGGGAGGGTGAAGTCCAGAGGGAAGCTTCCTTCCAGTTGGGTTTGGAAAGTGAAAGGAACCGACTTAAACGGGAAGTTCATACGCCATGGACAGCCAATTATACGGTTAGTCCCAGGAGTAGAGAGAACCGGAAATTTCCATTTTCAACTGGTGGTGCGAAGGGGGGACCCCAACGGAAACGTGTGAGTTCCCTTGGTGTCAAAAAAAAGCAAGAGGGGAGAAGGTGTGAATTGGGGGGGGCTGGGGGGGGGGCTCGGATACAGAGAAGGGAGGAAGGCAAAACTACAATAGTGGTCAAAAAACTAACCTAGCAGGAAAATCCTTCAAGTATGGGGGGGGGGAAAAAAAAAAATCTTTGGAGGGGGGGAGAACCCCCGAAACTTTTGTTCTAAGTCATGCGGGGGGGAGGGGGGGGTGGTGGTGGAGGTCTTTTTAGCATTAATCGAGGGGCGGCCCGGAAAGTACTTTCCGGGGGGGGATACAAGCAATTGACGACGCTGAAACACCTACGGGGAGTGGGGGGGGGGGGGTGGGCCAACGAGGGGTGCCAATTTGTCTGCTTCCAAACTTTTTAGGACACGGGACGCCGAAGAAACGTAAAGGAAAAAAACTGGTATTCGGAAAAGGGTTGGCACGCCACTTTGGGGAAGGCTTGAGGACGCTACCCCTTAGGTGGGAAGAGAAAAACAGTCCGGCCGGGAAACCAACGGAGGTAAGGACGGGGGAATTTCAAATGCAGTCAAGGTTGAGGCCTCAAGGAAGAAAGAAGGGGGACCAAAATTGGGGGCATGGAAAGCAACGAACGAACGCGAAAAGGTTTTGGTCGGGGATGGGACCGACGAAAAGTGAAAAGACACGCAGCTGAAGAGGGAAGGTATTTAGGAAGCAGAAAAATATAAAACATCGGCGGAAAAAAGTTCTTTGCCAAATCAAAAAAGGATGCCCTAAGGGATAGAGGTCAGGGAGGGAAGAAGGAAGGCCCCAAGGGGGGACATGGAGAAAATCTTGGGAACGAAATAGGGGGACAGAGGAGTAGCCCGTGAGGTTGGTTGTAGGGGGGGGGGACTTGGCTGTAGAAGTAAAAAAAAAGGGACATCGTACATATGTAATGGAAAAAGAAGCAGAGATTCCAGGGGCCGAAAAATAGGGGGGGGGGAAGGGACAATGGGAAAAGGAGGAAGACCTTCTGACGGAGCCGAAGTTGCAGGTTAATGGTACCCAAGTAAGGGTCGTGGGGCAAAAAATCGAAGTGTACCTCGTGGGGAAAACTGAATACCCTCCATTTTTCCGGGGACCAAAGGGAAAGGTCTCTAAGACAGACGCTCGTGGGGACGTGAGAGGGGGGTGCAGGGATTGTGACGTGTCACGGAGCGATTTGGGTGTTCCATGGTGTGAAGTGCAGGGGGAGGATTGGGTGAAGAAGGGAGTTGAAAAAGAGTGGAAACTGGGACTGGCAAAGACCAAAAGGAAGGGGAAAAACCCCAAAAAAGGGACCCAACGGAATAAAAGCCGTAGGGAACCATAGGGGAACTAAACTATCCGTGCGGTTGCAAAGGAGGAGGGCTGTATAGGTGTTTTGGATCGCTGGGAGGGTTTCGGTCACCGACCCGCTTAAGTTGGAAGAAAAGCGACAGGAAGTACAGGGTTTTGTAAATTGAAAAAAGGGTTTTCCTGTGCCGGGGATCCGGGAGGGGGGGGATGGCAGGGGAAAGGGGAAAACGATAGCGAAAGAGTGAGATCCGGAAGAAATCAGGGGGGGAAGAGGGGGTAAAGAAGAGCTGAAGACATGTCACGTATCAAGAAGTGCTAAGAAAAGTGCAGAGGGGAACGGATCTCACCGGGGGGCAGAACCGGAAAATTTTTGGAGGAGGGGGGACAAGGGGGGTTCAGTTGTACGAAATGAGAGGCAGGGGGCTGGGCCAATACGCTGGGGGGCCTTTACCCAAAAGGACCGGACGCTCGAGCAAGAAAAAGGGGAGAAACGGGAAGAAAAGAGCTGGCATAAGGGAAAAAAAAGTCAAGGAGTTAACAGCAAAAACAAAGGGGGGGGGAAGAATGACAAAAAGGAAAGAGGGGAGGGGAAAAATGGTGAGAAACTCAGTTTCGCGGGGACACTCGCGTGGGAGGCCGGTAGTAACCGAGATGAAAGCAAGGGGGCAGAGGGGGTCTGAAATAGTTCAACGGGACCAGAAGTAAAAAGCACCAACAATGAAAGGGAGAAACCAACGGGTATTCTACGGTGGTGAAGAGTTCAGAAAAAAATTTCAGAGGAGGGGGGGGGGGGGGTTCAAGCTGTAGGGAGGAAAAAGGGAAAATTGCCTTGGGGGGAAAGGAAGAAAAAGGCCAGGGTAGGGCTGAAGGTCAGTGTTACAGCTTTACCTATGTGACCGGAAGGAGATCTGGAAAATCCGGGTGGGAAAGGGGTCATGCCCTAGTACAGGTTGGAGAATAACCGAGTCAAGGGGAAGGACGGGGTCAGCAGGCAGACCGGAGTTGAGGGGTTCCTGCGGAGGACAAGGGAGAAAGATTTTGGGACAGGGAGAAGTGAGTCCATTGTCACCCCGGGGGGGGGCAAAATGGAAAAAAAAAAAAGTCACAGAAAAAGACGGGGGATAAGATGGGGGGTCAAACAAAGTGCCACCCGATACTTTGCCGCCGCAGGGGGGGGGAAAGACGGTGATCTAAACAGTGGGCCATTAGGGCCACGGGACGGAAAAACCTTTAAAAAAGTTGTTCCGGGGGGAGGACAAGAAGTCGCGACGGAAAACGGCGGACGGGCGTGGAACGCGTTTAAAGAAGGGGGGACGACCAGCGTTTTGCAATGAAATTAAAAAAAGAAAAGGGCAGCCTGTAGGGGACCGTTAAAGGAAGTGATAGTCGGAGGAGGAAGGAGGGGGGACGAAGCACGGAACCAGGAAACTTGAGACACCGTACATCTTAAGTCGCTCCGGGGGACTCCCGGGGGGAAACCGAGAAAACTGGGCCCGGGGGAAGTGGGGGCCTTCTTTTTCAAGGGGAATTGTCAAGCCCAGGGATGGAATCAGAGCCGGGGTTGAGGTTTCAACAGAAAGAAAAAAGGTTCTGTGTGTGTTTGGAAGCATCGAGAGGACGGGGAGAGGGAATCTCAAAACAAACAACGAGGGGGATAAAAAGAGGGGAAATATACATCCTTCAAAGAACAAGGGGAAAAACGAAACCTCTTAACAGAAAAAAAAACAAACGAAAAACCTTCCGAACCGAGGACAAAGACCACAGGCAAACGCCCGCAAAATTAACAGGAAAGGGGTTCCAGTTCAACGTCAGGGACAACAAGGAAAGGGAAACGCGGAAACGGGCCGCCAAGACATTTGGAAGGACGGGCAGCCCAGCAAGACGGAACGAAAACCACTTCAGGGAAAAGACTCACAACGTGAAAAGTTTCGTCATTAAAGCAAAGGAAGGGGGGAAGAAACCTGGACAGGTGCAAACGGCCTGGTCAAGGCAAAGTCACCCACAAGGGCATGAAAAGGCGACTACGGCCCCCTGAAAATGGGCCAGGGGGTGAAAGGGGGGAAAGTCAGGCAAGGGGGGGACAAAAACTGCACAAAACAGGAGAGTCAAAGCAGGGGGAATGTCACTGGGGTGAACCATCGAACCGCTTGGGCGGGGGAGGACGGGTGTTTTCAGGACCTACTTAAACTGTACCAATCACGACATGTGCCGAGGGGAAGGTTGCAGAAGGAAAAAAAAACTGAGAACTGCCTAGGCTCCATAAAGGCCAACCAGGAAAAAGCTACAGGGTGAGAGGCTAGAGGGGTGACCCCCCAAGGGATAGAAAAGAGTTTTGAGGGGGACGGTCCTGCGTTTTTTTCTTACGGAAAACGGAAAAGAGGTGGGGGGGGACATGGCAGGACCAAACTCAAAGGGGAGGAAGGACCGTAAAAATTCTGAGGAACTTAAAAGAGGGGGGCCCAACGGGGGGTGGTAACTAAAGACAGTAAAAAACCTCAAGAAGTAAGTGAAACCAGTGTTAGGGGGAGAAATGTGAACCCAAGACCCCCCTTGGAAGAAGCAGATTATGAAAAACCAAGATAGGGGGGATTAACAAGGGGAATTTAAAAACGGATCAAAAGGGGGTCCTAAAAACGGCACGGTGGTCGGGGAAGGGGGAACTTGGGGCGGGGGCAACGGGGGGGGGAAATTGAAAAAGGACACCGAAGGGCACAAAACATGGCTGAACTCCAATGTACTACCTTCAAACCACTTTAACAGGCGAGTGTTCAGAAGGAAAAAGGGAAAAGGCAAATTAAGAGTACAAAATCAAAAAGGGGGTGGCGGGGCCGGCGTTAAAACAGGGGGGGGGGGGGACGCCACCAGGTGGAAAAAAGCCTTACAGGGACAGAGGAATGCAGTCGTAAAAAAAACAAAAGTTCTTTAATGACCTGGTGGAGGCAACAGGGAGAATAGTGGAGTTCACAGGGATCACTTAATTTCGAATGTGCCCAAAAACGGTCAATAACACAACAGTCATGACTTACAAGGAGAATAAATCTCCCTTTTGGTAAACCCATCCAAAGGGGGAAGAGGCATCCCGTGAAAAGGGAATAAAACGGGACTGTCAACTGTTGGGTAGAGAACGCCTGACTGATAAAACCCTAAGGACAGGAAAAGCACTTTTAGATTAAGAAAAAAAAAAGGAAAAACATTAAAAAGGGAAGGGACTCTCCGTACAACTATCTGACAGGGGTCAGATTGGGGGGGGTGCGGAGGAACCAGGGACGGTTCAAGGGGAATGTCATTCAGATAATAATCACACGTAACATAACAAAGAAGGTCAATGGAGAACTTTTGTTGTTTGGTGGGAAGAAAAACTGGCAACGGGGGGATGGGAACAAAACCCCGCAAAACGCACCCTGCACAGAAAAGGGGGCAAGGTCCTCCTCCATGAACTTGGTGACACAGGATCGTTCAGGAGAAAGGCAACCTCGTGCATCATGGGAGGACAGGTGGGTTTCTTTCCCAGAGGGGGTCGGACGGAGGGACAAGGGAAGACATGTAATAACACGAAGAAAGTCAAACGAAACTTCCCAACATCCAATCTACATTCAAAATGCAAAATGGGCAAAAAAGAGACAAACTAAAGCTAGAAAAGATGTGAACAGAACCCATCAATGTCAGAAAACGCTGGGAGGAGGATCTGGCGCCCATAAGAGCAAATGAACTGGGGGGGAGGGAAACAGGGTTAGAAAAGGATCAGCTCTGAGAGGAAAGGAAAAATGACATATGGTAAGGCACAAGGGAAAATAGGAATTCAACGCGAAAAAGGGAGGAACTGGTGAGGAATCCACCAGGACAAAAAAACCAAGAAAGGAGGGGAAAACGTCAAAACATTGGAAGGAGGACGCCAGGAGGGGGTGAATTTAGAAAACGGTATGAAAGACAACCGAAGAAGAAGAAGGATGGCCCACCAACAGGGAGGGCAAGACGATGGCAAGACAGGCCATTACCGGCCGGATTGAGGGGGGAAGGTATCAGAATTACTACAGAAGGTCACTATTGGCATAATTGCAAAAAAAGCAGGGGGAGGTCAAGGGGGGTGGTTTTGAAGAGGGGTGGAAGACGCTGCGGAATCGGCCAGAATACGCTAAACACATTTTTGATCAACAAACGAAAAAAGTGGCAAAAAAGAGCAAAAAAAGGGGGGGCACGGAGGAGGAGACGTGGGCAACTGCCTGGTACCAGGAGGGGGCAGATGAGTGCGATCGCGACGAAACAAGGGAGGTTGCAAATTGACAAAACGGCAGTGCAAAAACCAAGAGGACGGGAAGATGCCTTCTCATAACGGAATGGGGGAGAGGGGAAGAGAAAAAATTAACTGAAGGGAGTCAGGGACACAAGAAAACTTAGCTGGGTGAAATGGGAACGCACCCTTTGGAGCTCGCGGAAAGGCGGGTCCAAAATTTTGGGGCAATCAAGAGCAAGGGCAAACGAGGGAACACGGTGAAACCCGTTAGTAGAGAGAAAATTGTTTCACCAGAAAGGACTTGAAGTAAAAGAGCTAACCTGAAGACAAAACAACAAAAGTACCATGCAAACAGACCCCGAAAGTGAAAAAAATTTCACAGTTCGCTCAAACAGTGATAAACAACAAAACCACAAAAACGTGGAAAGAAAGTTGTAGGAAAACAAACGGGAAGGGGATTCATGGGGGATAGTTTTTGTTGCGACAAAATCAGGGTTGAGGGAAAGGGGGACTGCGTCTTAAAACTGAGGCCCTGGAGTCAACGGAGAAGCACGCACGTTCCCCCAGCACACAAAGAATGACAATATGGTTGGGAAAAAACACAAACCTCAAATTTAAAGTGTTCCGGAAAGAAGGCCAGGGAAAAAACGTTGAAAACAGGAAAAAAACACAGAATCCTCTGCAGACTAAGAAAATAGGAAATTCGAAAAAAGGTCTGGGGGCCGGTCAAGTAGAAAGTGGGAAATGGTCTGTGGAACAGAACCGGAGAAAAAAGGGGACAACTCGCCGAGGAAGAAAAAGAAGAAATTTTTGACAGGAGACAGAACACCAAACCCAAGCTAAAAAAAACAATAAAGAGGGGGGAACCGGGTGGAATGGAAAGAGGGGACTGACGGGACACATTGCACCAGACTACCTTTTGCCTACCTGGGGGACAATCAAAACACACCAGCCGAAGACCAACAGGCGGCCAACGGGAAGGGAAAGGGGGTTTCGGAAGCAACGACAGAGTGGCTAAAGGGGGTTTGAGATGTCAGAGGTAAGGAGGGAAATGCCACTGGGACATCAATAAGGGGGGGGGTCCGCGGGTGGAAAGTTCTGAAAGGAAGGGGGCTTCTCCAACTCGGAAAGTGGCAAAAAAAAAGGATCCCGGGAGAAAGACAGGTTTAAAAGACAAACATGAAACAGAATTCGACGTTTACGAAAAGGCATAGCGAACCGCCTGGTCCGAACCGCGGGGAAGCAGATCTCAACAACAAAAAGGGAGAGGAGAGAGGAGGCGAGTTTTCAAAAAAGGTGAGGGAGGCAGAGGGCAGGAGCGTAAGGAAAGGGTAAAAGATCACTTTGGTGCAACGGTCGGGAAAAAAGTATAAAAGACGGGGAAAGAGGGGTGGTTGGGGGAAAAAAATGAACCAGCGGGGGGGCAGGTAAGCACAGGCGGGTAGAAACTACAAGAGGAACCAAGAGGAAAAGAGCAAAAATTGCCCGTTCCGCAACAGGTATCTCCCCAACAGGGAGAAAAAGGAAGAGGGGTCTCGTGGGAGGAGAAACACAATGCAACCGTTGGTAACGCTTTGATTGTGCATGGCTGCAAACGTTAGGCTTGGGCAATGGAACCTGCAGAAAGAAGGGGGAAAAGGACACGGTAAATAAAGAGGGGGGAGTCTGTTGTACACAGAAAGAGGGGGAGAGGGGGGGGAACCTAAGGCGGCCAGTTGGCCGGGTGGGTCTTTCCAGAATCAGGTCAAAAGGGTCCAGGCCACACACTTTGACGGGGAAAAGTTGTTGAGGGACCAGGGAATTTGAGAAACTAAGTAATTTAAACGGGTGAAAGGGGTCACGGGGGAAAACGCAAACGAACATGTTCGTGCCTTGGTTGGGTCAAGCATCTGAGAGTGTTAGGGGGGGAGGTTGGGGGGGGGGCCCGAGAACTATAAAAAGCATAACAGAAGCCAAAGGAAACACGCAAACCAATGGGTCTACAGGGGGGAAAAAAAGGACTCCTTAAATTTACAACACTTTTGGGGAAGCCGGGGGGGAGAACCAGGAGAAAAAAGAAACAAAACGGGGGGGTCAGGGAAGGACGGGTGGGTGGGGGTGAGCAAACGGTTGTTGAAGAAAAAAGGTTCTACTCTGTTTACTCCCAGGAGGGAGGGGGGGGGGGAAAAATTTCCACAAAAACAAAACAACAGTTCCGCAGAACACGTTGGAGTGTGCAATCGGGGGAGCTTGAAATGGGGGAGAGGGGGAGGGACTGTTAGGAACAGCCGCCTGAGAGGACAAGAGGAACAGGGAGACTGCAAAAGTGTGGTCAAAAAAAACCAACCCAAACGTTGGGGGGTCGGTTGCACAGGGAGGAACGGACCCGAGAAGGTTGGAATACTCATTACGGAGGAGATTGGGGAAATAGGGGGGGGGGGTTGCATAAAAAGGGTAACTGATTTGTTTCGAAAAATGGGGCGATAGAAAAAAGAAGAAAAACCTAAAAGGGGGGGGCAGGGTCATCCAAAGAAGACAGAAGGCCCACCTTTTAGGAGCTGGGGTGACCGAGGAAAAAGGAAAGGGACATACCAGCAAGCGTGGATCTGGGAAAGTTTTGACGCAAGGTAACACTCAGGAAAAAACCGGGGAGAGACAAGCTTCATTTCAAGACGAGCAACAAGTATGAAGTATTAAAAGGAACTCAGGGAGGAAGAAACGGTCATGTGCAGCTAAACAGGCTGCAAAGGGGACTAAGAGGGTGTGGAAGAAGGGAAGGGAAGGAAGGTTTGTGTGGGTCGGATCTGACGGGGACAAAGAACGTTCCAAAATGAATCCAGAACAACAAAGGCTTGGGGGGGAGGTTTTGGGCCGAGGAGTATGTGTTGGTCTTCTTGAAACGGGAAACGATGTACTCCTTTTGATTTGCCAAGGAAAAAATCGTTAGGGGGGCAGCCTCAGAGGGAGCAAAACCGGGACTGTAACCCCATGTGGTGGCCGTGCCAGGGCAATTGGGGGGTCAACGGGGAAACCTGATTCAGGCCCTGCACACGAGTCTCTTGAGTCCTGGAAAAAAGGGATTGAGGTGGAACAGTCTGGGTTTTGAAAAAAAAGGGGGGTTGCATTAACTGGACACAGGTGGTTCGACGTTGGGGGAGTTCCGCAAAGGATTGGGATCGGGAAGCCGCGTGGCAAAGGAAAGAACTACAAAAGAAACCTGGAAAAGAACACAAATGCCGAACCAGAAAACGATCCGACCACGTTGCCGAACACGAGCCGGGCAAGTGGCCGCCTACGTCCTGGAGGGGAGGGGGCAGTGCGCCGGCGGGGTGAACTGGCTACCTGCCTTCCCACAGTGAAAAGAAAAAAAAAAAGGGAACCAAGGAAAGGAGGGGGGGGAACGTGAGTTGGAGGGCTTCCAAGGTAAGTACCGTTGGGACGTCAAAAAGTAAACCTAAAAGAGAAAGGTCAGAAGAAGGAGATAACCCTGGGGGGGAGGGTGTTAAGAATCTTCCACGGAAGGTCAAGGCGGGTATAAAAGAAAGAAAGGAGAAGAAGTCCACGGGAAGGCTGGACCTCCCAAGGAATCCCCTACCGGGGGGGATGGTGAAAACAATTGGGCCTACGGCCGAGTAGAGGGTCCTCATAAAAAACGGAAAGGCTGGGGGGGGAAACCAGTCGGAAGGTTCAAGGAACAGCAGCGACCAAGCGAAATAAAAAAAACAAAGACCAGTTCAGAGCGGGACCTCATAGGCAAAAGATCAAGGGCTTTGGGGGTGGGAAAAACACAACCCACCGGGTGGGAAAAGCCCGAAAGTAATTTGGCAAATGGTCAATGAACTAGTGAGAAGACAATACTGGAAAGGGGGACACGGGAAAAAGGAAGTCATGTGAAACAGCAGTTGAAATGTCCGTCCGGTAGTTAACGTCCGAAGGGACAAAACATACAGCAGACGCAATGTTATAAGGGGGAGAACATTAAAGGGGAAGCGGTAAAGAAAGTGCAAGAGATGGTCAAGTCTGAAGATTCGGGCCACAAGTTCAAGTAGGCGTTGCACCATAACAACACGGCAGGGATTTGCGGGTAACAGGGTTGACAAGTGGGGGAAAAAACCGAAACACACCTGACCAAAGACATAACTGATAAGCCGGATAAGGGGGGTCCTGGCACCACATGCGTTGAAAAAAAAAGGGAAACTTCCAGGGGGGGGGGAATCCAAAGGGGGGGGGGCACTCAAACGCACCTTATGTAGGGGGGACGGACCAGATAGCAGATTGCTAGAAAACGTTGTGGGGGACTGACAAAAAAGGTCGCATCGAGTTCCAGAAAATAGACTAAAAAAAACGTCAGTAACCAATATGAGAAGCTGTCGGGGACAAGACCCGAGGTTGAGAGAGGGGGGGGGGGAAAAAGCCAGGTTTGACAGAAAAAACCACAAAACGAATTCGCCACGGCCTACAACAAAAGCGGATGGAAGGGGGCCCGTAGTAAGATCGGGGGTAGGCACTTTTGACGGGAAGGGGGGGTGGGGGGCAAAGCGAAGTGCAAACAGTGGTGAAGGCACCCGAGGGCACTAAATTGGGGCAGTTAAAGGAAGGGGGGAGAACGGAGGAACAGGAGGGACCGAACTGTAGTTCCTCCACGCCAAAGGTTGTGGTGAAGGCGGGAGGAGGAAGGGCACGCCAGGGGGGGGGACCCCGGCGACCAACCAACGGTTACGTTGGGCCAAGGGCCGGTGATGTTGGTCAGGAGACAAAGTTCTTATCGGGGACCGTTTGTGGGGATTCAGACGTTCGCAGTAGTTTGTCAGGCTTCCGCCACTGAACGGCGAAAGGGCCAGGAACAGAAAAAAACAACAACGGAGGGAAAAAAGAGAGAGATGGCAAAGACGTCAGGCCTCAGAGCGCAAAACCAAACCCTGGTACAAAAACAAGCAAAAAAAGGGGGCGGAACACACAACGGCACGTCAGACGGGGCCGTAAAAAAAAATGCACCGACAGACACCAAAAAAAAAAAGGAAACGGAAGTGGAAAAAGCGACGGCAAACGGAGCGCGCCGCTTTGCAAGGCGAACGCCCTGGAGTGCGGCCACCAGGCTCCAACATTAAGATTGTAAAAAACGGGGGGGACGGGAACGGGCATCACAGACGTTTCGGTGAATTTAAGTCAAGCCTGGGAAGGAAAAGTGGCTCTGAAACGCTGCCAAAACTGAAACGTCCGCCGAAAAAAGGAAAAAGGAGCACGACTACAGACACTGTTACAGGGGGTGGGGAGAATTGGGAAGAGGGGGGGAGGAAAGATCGAACAACGAGACCAAAAAGAAATTGGCTGCAAGGTTAAAGAGGGTAGCAACTGGCGTGTACTTACAGGGGGGGCCCAGACACTGTGACAATGGAACACCTGAAGGGCAAACAAGACGGTACCGCAGAAATAGACCGGAGGAAAAAAAGGAGGGGACAAGTCAAAAGAAAAAGATTCTTGGGGCGCGGGAACATTTTAGCAAGAGGGTCGTCGGTCAACGGATCAGGTGCCCAAGAAAAGGACCTCGCTCAGAAAAAAGATTCGATGAGGGCCGGCCCCTCTTAAGATGGGTGGGGAAAAAATCACCGGGGAAAAAGAAAAGGGATGGGAAATGGTCAACCAGGAAAACGGAACAGGGGGACGAATGACACCCTGGGACCCACAACAAGACTGATTTCCGGTGATATCCAATGCCGGAGGAGAAGGGGGGCAGAGGGGAGGGGGACTGTTAAAGGCAGTCCAAAGGGGACTGATACTAAATCTAACCAAGGCCAGATGGGAAAATATTTACTGTACAGGGGGGGGGCCCCCAAAAAAAAGGAACCGGAAAAGGGTTCAGAGAAATAAACACTGATCACAATCAATTATGTGCATGGACCCGGGCTTGGAAAAAGGGGTGGTGGACGGGCCATGGTGTAAAAGCCTGAAAAGGGAAAACCAAGTTCTCTCCATGGGAAAGGGGAGGTTGAATGGCGAAGGTTTTGGTTCTCTAAAAGTAAGCGACGGAAAGGGGACGACATCGAAGGGGGACCCAGCTTCTAACCGTAATGAAAACCGGAAAAACATAGACGAAAGGCCTCCCGAAAATTGGTGTTCAAAAAACATCAACCGGGGTCAGGGAAAAAACGGGGAAAAAAGGTTTTTACGAGGCAACATTGGGGGAGTCCTCTTTTCTTACAACCGCCGGAAAGGGAAGTGGGGGGAACACAGATTCCCGGAGGGGACGTTGAAAGGGGTTTGGTCTATAAGGAAAGAGGGAAGAGCAGGGAGGTTGGTTTGAAAAGGCAAAAGGGGGAAACTTTCTTCCAACAGGAAAAAAAGTGGAACGTTGCACACCCGAAAGTAATGGCGAGGGTGCAGGGGGTTAAGGGTCCGTGGCAAAACAACCCCACGCGCACCGCACGGGACAAGGGAAACAAGGGCACTGCCGGCAGGGGGTTCTGCAACACTAAGGAATAAAAGTCAAAAAAACGCCCCTGGGCGGAGTGTGGGAAAGGGAAGGGGGGGTCGCTGCCCTGGAAAGCATTACCCTAAGTTCAAAGGACCGGAGGGGGGGAAAAGACACACAAGTCAAAAAAACGAAAACTGCCAGTCACAATGGAACAACAACCCGGAAAAAAAACGAAGGAAGTTAAAAAGCATGTTCAAAAGACCAAGCAACTAAATGGAGAGGGGCAGGACTGAAAGACGCATGCCGAGCAAAAGCAACTGGCAGGAACGGAGGTATCAAAAAGGGGGGGCAACCATAGAGGGGGGACTGACGGCATGAGGCTTGAACAACGGGAAAGAAAATATGGCCAAAGCAACTGGTAACCGAAAACGGGTAACTACCAAAAAAGGAGGGGAAAAACAAAACCAAATCCTAACGGGGGGGAAGGCAACTCAGCATTTGGGAGAAAAACCTCACCTGGGGGGGGGGCCCATTTTAAAAAGGGAATAGCTATAAAACCAACAAAAAAAACGGACCAAAGGCAATAAGCTCTCCCCCAAGAAGAGGAAAAAAAAAACACGCCGGGATGGGAACAAACCATGGACCAGAAGTCTGACACGGGAAGGGGGACATAAAACGGATTACTAAAAGGGCCTATAAACTGAGAAGATTTCCAACCCGGGTTTTTGGAAAGAGGGTAAGAGGCGGAAAAGGATCTAGGAAAGGAGGTGAATGTCACAACTGCTGAGAGGAAAAATCGACAGAAACGTGGCAGGAAACAGGGTCAGGGTGTACACTGCGCACCATTTGAGGGGCCTAACTATTGTTGGAGGGAGCCGAAACTCATATGGCCAAATTTCCCCAACACGTACTGTAAAGGGAGCATAAGGAAAATGATTCGTTAAACTCTCATCCGAAAAAAAATTTCAAAAAAGTGTATCTCGAAACTAGTGGCTGGGGGGGGGAAAAAAAAAGTTTGGCAAAAGAAAAGTCCCCCGTGGGGGGGGTGGTCAACAAGGAAATCTGTCCCTTAAGTTTGAACCGCAGAGCCAATGGGGAAAAAAAAGAAGGGGACACGACCCCCTAATGAAAAAGTGGAAGAGAAATGGGAACACGGGCTAAAAAGACACCAAGGAAACTAAGGTAACCTATTAAGAGACAAACTCGAAACCACCCTCACCCAACGAGGGTTAAAAAGTGAGTCAAGAAAAGTTTGCGGGGGGGGGGGCGGGGTAAAGCTCCCAGTGGGATCAACAAAAAAAGGCCGCTTCAAAAAAGGGTACCCTCTTCTTCTGTTTCCATTTCGACCCCGTGGGCGTGTCCTGGTCCAAGGGGCATTGGGTCTGCATGACAAAAAACCCAACATTGGCCGAAGTCAGGAGCAAAAAACCCCCACGAGAGAGACGACTATGGGACAAACAAAAGAACCGGACCACGTTTCCAAGACAACGGCGAAAAAAAAACCGTGTAAAACAAACGAAACCAATCAACTCTCGGACAAAGAAAGCTTACTCAACCGGGGAATCAGGTGGGGTTTTGTTGCCAATGAAAATGTGGAACCGGACAAATGAAGGGGGAAGGAGGCAAGGACCACCGGGACAAGAAATGAAGCGGACCCTGAATACGAAAGGTAACAAAAAAAAAAGCGAAAAAATAGGGGGTGACAATGGGGAGTTACCATGATCGGGGCAGGCCCATGCCCAAAAGAGGGTGCAGAAATCACATCACACGAAATATGAAAACTCGTCAAAGAACGGGCTTGGAAGGGGGACAGGCATCAAAAGGAAAAAGAAAAAAAAAAAAAAAATGAAAAAAAAAAAAAAACCAAAGAGGAGGTTGCGACCTAGGGTTTGGGAGTGTCAACAGGGGTGGGATGACAAGCTGCATCAAGTTGATTGGGGAAGGGGGCGGTAATGGGGGGTGGGGAGGAAACGGGAGTTCCTTTACAACAAACACGCATGGAAGGGGGGAAAAAACCCGAAGGAATGAGAATACCGGGGTTGGAGACATAGGGGTACCATCGGAAAAAAGGGGTCGAATTCGAACGAACGAAACTGGGGAAAAAAAGGAGAAACTTCAAAACAAAAGGGGAAGGACCCACTAATAGAGG
>Ga0179593_1658733_pt1 | contig 23670 bp, 31 predicted proteins | sample CZODoug2_1_08_16_FD_185931 | JGI IMG/M metagenome (GOLD analysis project Ga0179593, IMG submission 185931) | Vadose zone soil fungal communities from Angelo Coast Range Reserve, California, USA - CZODoug2_1_08_16fungal (PacBio error correction) | ecosystem: Environmental > Terrestrial > Soil >...
ATCGTCAAGAAAAACCATCGTGGGGAGGAAGCGGGGAAAGGAGGCAAAAGAAAAAGCAGAAAGAGTCAACAAAGCATCACCGACGTAAACAAAGGGGGAGGCTGATCAAAAAAAAAAAAAACGTCAAATAACCTAGCGCAGGGGGCCCAAAGGTGTTCGCATTCGGGTCGAAACTAGTCTTGAAAACGTAATAGGCAGGTGGGACACAGAAGAAAGCACGTAAAAAATCAGATCAATGAACTTCGATTGTAAGCACCTGAAAAAGGGAGCATCACTGGAGGGAAGTTTTAACTGAAAAGAATTCAACTCCTTTAAAAATAGAGACGGCAAAAACCTGAGAACATAAGGGGGAAAGAAAAGGGACTTTGAATCATTGGTCTTCACCCAAGAAGGGGACCAACTGCGCAAAGGGACAGCACACGGTTAGATGGGGGAAAATAGGGGAAGTAACATTTTCTTTAAACTCGCGACGTTTTTAAGAAGAAGACTTGCTGAAAAAAAAAACTTCACAAAAGCAAAGGGGACCACCGAAAAGCGTGAGAGGAGCAATCAAAAAGGAGCACGATCAAGGTATTAATAAATAGGGAAGCTCGGGAAGGGTCTAGAGCCTAGTCTAATCAGGCGTCTCAAATATCGCAAGAACCAGAGAAACGAAGAAGGAGAATATTTCCAGGATCGGTGGAGATACCGCGGGAGGAAGGGAAAAGAGTTAAGAACGGACTTTGGGAAAGAAAAAACGAGGACAACCCCCGGGGAAACTTCTGCCAAAGAGGGTCGAGCCAATCCAGGGGTGCAATCGGGGGGGGGGGGGAGGAATAGCGGGATTGAAGAAACAAAAAAGTACATTTTGACACGAAAAGGTGGAACGAAAAAGGAAAGGGTGAAAAGGAAGTACGCAGCGGCACAGATTCCATCTTGAGGAAGGAGAAAAAGTGAAAGGATGGGGGAGAGTTTGTTATGAGCTTTGCGACAAATGGAACCATTGTGATCTTGAGTTCTTGGGGGAAGCATAGGCGGGGAAAATTCGAGACTTTGGAATGAGGGAGGGTTGGGGGGGAGTAGAACAAGAGAGCAAGCTCTAATCGTCGTTAACGCTGAAAGGTTAGGGGTAGCAAGAAGCCAGAGGATGGAAGGGACTGGTTAATTTGGGGGGAGGAAAGGCCGGAGGCAAGCAGGGTGGGGAAAATTGGTTCCCTGTCCTCATTCAGATCAGGTTATAAAAGAGGGTCAAAAAGAAGGGGGAGGGTCCGGGGATTCATGGTCAGGGGAAGATCCCCCGACAGGGAAAAGGTCAGAAAAACGGGAACGCCTGGGGGAGGAAAATGAAAAAAAGATTAACCTATTCGTTTTGACGTAGGCTTCAGGGGAAGGGGTCTTTGCGGGGAAAAACGAGGCGTAGTTTCGTGCAACACCAGGCAGTGTGTCCGTTTTTGGAGGAGGGGCTGGGGGCCGAGGCTTGTGGAGGGAAAAATTCAGCGATTGGCAGGAGTTGGGCGTTGCTGTGAACTGGGAGGTTGCCGGACGCCTTCGAAACGTCAAGGGAAAGAGGGATGGGAGAGGCCCATTTTTTGGGGCCTGGAAGTCAGCGACCTTTGGAAAAACGGGGAATGAAAGAAGATATCTCCTTAAAGGACAAGCGAAAAAAGCAACGGCAAAGGGAGAGTCCAAAGGTGCTCTTCGAAGAATTACCTCCGCAGTTGAAACGCAATGTTAATGCGAGGGGGGGAGGGGCCGGTAAAAAAACTCGGAGGGGTGGGGAAAGGATTTGGAAAAGGGTTTCCTTTGTTGCAGTTCTCACAAGATGGCTGATAAGCAAAAAACGGAAAGAGGAATGGGGAGGGGGGGTATTAAAACACAGTGAAGAAACAACAAAGGTTACCCAAGTTCAGGAAGGGAAGGGGAAGGGAGGCGAGGGTACAGGTTTTCAGTTCGAGGGATCGCGACGGGGTTTGCAGGGTTACGGCGAAATTCGGAGGAGGGGGGAAATCGAGAACGGGATCGGCATACTCACTCAAAAAAAAGGGAAGATGGAAGATAAAATGAGTTCCTATGAAAGCTTACTTCGGAGAAAATGGGGCTAGAGAAAGGGAAAAAAGCACCCGCAGCCGTCCTCCTCGAACTGGACCTGGAGACCACAAAGTAAACAGAGAAGCTCACTTCACCTCGAGAGGGGGGAAGAAGAAAAAAAACGAAAAAGTGCTGGGAAAAAAAAAAAATGTGCAAATAATCCTTACTTAAAAAAACACAAAATACTGAGGAGGGGGAAGTGGTTCAAACATCTTGAGGCAACAAAAGAAACTCAACCTGACCCCAGCCACACAGTGTCCGCTCACCGGGAAAACCGCCCCTAGGGACCTGAATGAAGGGGTGATGTCGCTTAGAAGAGCAAGGGGGGGGGAATTAATGGGTGGTTGAGGAAGGGCGGGAGGGAAAAAAATAGCAAGGAGATTATCTCGGTACATCGGAAAGTGAACCCAGAAAGGTTCGCTGGGGAGGGAAAAAAAAAAGGGGGGGGAAACCGAAGGTGACCTTGGCTACTCGAAGGGGAAGCGGTGAAGGAAAAACACAAGATAACAGCAGGAACAAACTTAAAAGCCGTCAGATACACCCAGCCTTATTAAAAGGGGAAGCTTCCAGAAAAAGGGCCTTCTTGGGAAGGGGGGGAGGGGGCACGGGGGGAGAACTCAGCCAGTCTTTGGATCAGAAACTCCAAGGAATGGCAATCGTCAAACTAATCGAATCCCTCGTACTCGCACAGGCCGTGAAGGAAAAATGTAGGGTCCTCCTCCCGAGGAAAGCCGGCGAAAAGATCCTGAGGAAGGGGGGGGTCTAAAAAAGTGAAAGGGCAAACAATTTTCTAGGGAAACACGAGGAAAGGCGGACTGACTACCACTATGAATGACTCCTCTGCTATTACAAAAATAAATTAGGGCCGGGGGGGGGGGGGGTATAGGGGAGGGAGTCCGATATATCGTTCTCCCCCAAAGAAGAAACCGAAAAAAAGAAAGAAGGGCGACTGAGGGAACCGAAGAGGAATGACAGCCTCGAAAAAACCATACGAATCACAAGAAAACAATACCGAGGGGGACAAAAAGTAGGCCACAATAACAAGGAAACAAAACACACGAGGCACAAGGGGAGGTCCGACTGCGTAAATTTACACAAAGTTAATTTTCTTTCCGAACCTCAGGAAGGTGAAGGAACGGAAGAAGAAGCTACAACTGTCTTCATTCCCCTCTTGACCATGTAGGTGAACAAAGCGTGTTGGAAAATTTGGGGAAAGCGGACTGAGGGGCGATAAGAGAACGGTTTGATCGCTTCGCGCTTCATTTCTCAAATTTGCTCAGGAAAGAATGAAAAAGAGGAGGCGGGGGAGGGGGGGCTTTTGGAGGACTTTCTGGGGAGGAGGGGTTTGGAAAAAAAGAAAAAGACGCCCGACTAGTCACGAAGACATGGCGATGATGAAAAGGGAGGGAGGTCTCCTATTTCCCTAGCGGCTCTCTACGGAGCGCCAGGGATGGCTCCGAAAAAAACTGGGGGGGTCTGGACGGAGGAAGGCGTGGGCGTGGAAGGTCAATCGGGAGAATAGAACTGCGCGAGACGTCAGGAAAATTTTCTCTCTATATCCAAAAAAATAAGAGGAGGGAAAGTGGAAGTGAGCAGATGGGTGCTCACACATAGCTTCGAAAAAAAAAAAGGGGGAGTGGAGGTGTAAGTTAAGAACGGTTGGGGCGTACGAAGAGGTGGGCAAGGAGCCGTTCAATCCGGGACTTGAAGAACTAAAAAAAGGAAAGGGGGAATTGGGGATGCCAATCCGAAGTTCCAGGGAGTCTGCGGGGAAAGCAAAGGAAAAGGGGGGAAAAGGCAGAGCATCAAAAGGGAGGGTTGAAAAGGAGGTGTTATTGTCGAAAACGGAAGTAGCACCCAAAAAACCAAGAGAGGGGGGAGGGACGTGGCGTTCAAGGACTCACTCAGAAAGAGGAGAGGGTAGGGAAATGCGATGGGTTGCGGAAAACTCGATTGACCGCGTACGGCCACTCTGGTATTTCCGGAAAAAAGAAAGAAACAACAAAAAGAAAAAAAAAGGTGGCGTAAGAAATGCAGGGGCGTGCAGCGCCAGAATCCGAAAAAAGGCCAATGAACCAGCTTCAAGGAGCCAAAGAAAGAACCGCCAAGATTGCCTTCAGGGGCGTGAGAACCAAAGGAGGACTAGCAAGGGGGACAAAATGCGTTCGGGGATCATAAGGTTCGACATAAGAAAGGGGGGAATAATGAAAGAAAAGACAGGAGCCGAAAAAATCAGCAAAAGGATCATGCATTCGGGGGGGGAAAGAACAAAAAATGAGCAAGAGTGGTCGAGGCAGTCTTACCACCCGGACTCTCTGAGGATCATTGAAAATCAAAATAAAAAAGGGGAGGAGGGGGACCTCCACTCGTAAGACATTTCAAGGAACTAAGGGGGTGGAAAGGGGAAGATAGGGGAAAAAAAGTGCGCCGCCGATGTAACCAAGGAGTTGTATTAGGGTGAATGAGAATTCAAGACTCGCAAGGGGGGTTTCTAACCTACTCTGACCTGCAACTCCAGATCCAGCACAGAAAGAAAAGCCAAAAAGGCAAAGGGAAAAGGCGCAAGCGCCTCCGATCGAAAGAGGAGGACATCAGTGGGAAAGGAAAGACATTTAAGAAAGAAGCAAGGACGAGGGACGCGCGCTCCGAAAATATCGCCAATAAAACCAGTCCGCCAACATCCCTCCATAGAAGAAGACCGCAAGGTCAATGGAACGCGCAAAAAGCGAAATAGCTTAAGTAAAAAAAAAAGGAAGGGAAAACCTGAAGGGGGGAAACGAGCGCTGCAAAGGGGACTCAAGGAAAAAGCAGGTCCTAATCACACCCTCAAAGATGGAATGGGAATAGAGGGAGAAGGGAGAGGAGAAAAAGCGGAAAGTTGACAGCATGTTGTTCGAACTCCAGGAAAGGCAAATTAAGGGAAGAAGCAAGACTAATTAAAAAGGGGCACTCTGTTTGTGACTTATGTGGCTATGTTTTTGGAAGGGATGAAAACGAGGGGGGACTTGGGATACTTGGTTTTTGACCTATTATTCAGAGAGTTTCGGACTGACGGGTATGTGTTGCCTGGCTCGGTTGGTTTGCTTTTGGGGGGGGGGAAAACAGGAAAGAAAAAAGAGAGAAGAGCGTACTTGGAGGAGGTATGTAGGTCCGTCCTCGCCTGAGGTTATCGATAGGGGGGAGGGTTACGGGAAAAAAGGGGCGCAAGGGTCACTATAAATGGGCCCTTGCATCCTTCGATCACTTGAAAAAACAAAAGAGGGGGGGAGACCGAAGGAATCATTAGTGAGGAGAGCCCAATTCTAAAGGGAAGACCGAAGGAAAAGTTGGGAAGGAGACGGGATTTCACCTAATTCGTGTACTTCTAGTCAGGTCCTTTTGGGGGGGGGTAACAAAGACTGGGGGAGGGAGTTCGTGCGATAAACGAAAAAAAATGGAAGGGGTCCAAGAAGGGTTACGGGCAATCTTCCCGGGACGAATGCTTTTGTTGACGGCAACAGGAGAAAAAGATTTCGGGGGTTCGGCTGCTTTGGGAGGGGGAGGGGAGACTGGAAGGCCGGAAACGGCTGAAAGAGCCAACCGGTCACCATTGAGCTGTTTTGTAGAGGAACAGGGGAGGGCGTGTCGTGTTTCACCGACGCATGAAAAAAAGGAAGGGAAAAGAGATCCTTAAAAAAGTAAATGAAAAAAGCACACTCTACTCACTAAAAAAGCCCAAAAGGGGACTAAAGGAAAGAGCTACAAGATGTTTAAACTGCTTGGAAGGGGCCTAGTTGGAGGTGCTGCAGGAGAGAAACTGGGGGGTAGTTTTTCAATGGAGGTTTTGGAGTTTCCTGGGGGAAAGGGTTAAGAGATAAGAGAACAATTACCTGAAAAAGGAAAGGAGGGGGGTTTTAGGGGGGATAAACATGAAAAAAGCAAGGCAATTTTCCTTTAATCCCTCTTTACTGGGATAAAAAATTTGGGTGAGGGGGCCCAGGTCGAGGAGGACGGAGAACGTTGTTGATGGGAGGAGTAAATGAAAGAAAGGGCGAAGCGAAAGGAAATAGTGTAGAGGGTGCCATGACAATCCTTCGCAACACCCACGATTAGTATTAAAAAGATATAGAGAAAAAAAAGTTCCAAAAGGGGAGAAAGAGAGAGAAGGGCTCTCTTTCCGTAACGAAGTAACCAGAACCCGGAAAAAAGAACGTCACCGGCCCTCTCTTACCCCATCAGGACTCCTCAAAAGATGTCGGGAGACCCTTGAAAGTCGGACCTGAGTCATGGCTTATCAAAAATGAATTATGGAAGAGACCGTCACTTTTCGATGTTCCGTGCTGGGGAAAGCTGGTGTCACAAGACACTAACAAAATCCTGAACTCCCCTCCCCGGGTTAATTAAGAGAAACGGGCCAAAAAAAAAGAGGGGGCCATAGAAGATGTTGTGCAACTCTATTGATATTTCCTTTCGACATAGCAAGGGGGTCCTGAAAAGACGGGTGAGGGTGGCGCCTGTTCGGTTCCGGAGAAAAAGGAGATGAAAAAATTGCAGAGGCAAGGAAAAACTGGGGAGTCTGACTTCCCGGCCTCACCAAAAGAAAATGTGGAAAAAAAAAAAACAGGGGGGGTCTAAGTCTACGTTGAAGACTTTACCATAAAAAATAAAAAGCAAAATCACAAAGAACAATGACGGGGGGCTGCCTTCAACAAAAAAATTGGCAATGAATCTGCCGGGCAAAAAAATGGAAAAGAGGTCCTGGGGAACGCCACTCGGCCGCGTACGGGGTACCTCCAAGAAGAAGAACCAAGGGGAAAGAAGAAGAGGCAACTAAGAGGGAATCCTAAACGGACGACAACTTGGAAGAGTTGATCACGGAAATGCGATTTCGGCTCTCAAGAAACCAGGAAAAAAAAAATCTGAAACAGAGGGGTTTCGTTAGGGCGAAGATGCAAAGGGCAAAGAAAAACTGTACTATGGGGGGGAAAAAAAGGAAACTCATCAGGTGAAAAGCAAAATAAAATAGAGGACATCATAGTAGAGGAAGAAAAGAATTCCAGCAACCCGATGCAGGTGAAACGGCGTGAGGACCTATAGGAAAAAAGAAAAAACAACCGCCGAAAGTCCCAAGAACCACACCCACAAAAAAAAAAACCAAAGGGGAAGATAAAGGAGGGTCCATAGAAAAAAAATACGACTCCCTCAAGCCAGGGAAACACCTTCCGGGAGGAAAAAAAAGCTCAAGAAATGAGAAATCACAAAAGAGTAACGGCGCACCGATGGAGTCTTGTGAAGAGGGGGGAAAGGAAAGAAGGGTTCAAAAGGGGGAACGCTTCACGAAGCTTTGAAAAAAAAACTAGAAAGGATAAGGGGACCCCGATTGCACCCCTGGAGGTTGGCATGGAAAAAAAACCAAGAGGGTGGGAAAAGGGGGGGGACGCTCGTTCGGGTCGCCAAAGAATCGAACTTTAAAAAAAAGAGGCTACTAGAGAGAAGGCGAGGAGCGAAAAGAAGCCTGAGTGAAAAACAGAAGGGCGGCAGAATTCGGGGCTTTTGGAATGGGGGGCTGTTTATTGGAGGGGAGGAGAGGAGAAAACGAACGAGCGCCTTGCTATTGCTGTGGATTCCCCCACAAGGAAATCCTAGGAAAAAAAAAAAGAGAGAAGTGGAACTTACCGAAGAAACGCTTGGGGGGGTGAGCAGGGTCAGTTTGTTCTGAGGCTGCCTGCGCAGGGCTTTGCGAGTCCAGAAAAAGGGGGGAGAACAAAGGGAAGAGGAACGGGGTGCAGGACCAAGGAAAAAAAAAGAAAGTACACCTGGAAACATCGGAAAAAAGTCCCATACAAAGGGGGTTTTCATCACAATTATCGGGATGGGTCCAAAGCTCTGGGGGTACCGGGAGCTTTTTAGGATCCGGAAGGAAGGGGAAGGGGGACTCCAGAAAAAGACAGAATTTTGAATGCCTAACAGAAGTTCCTGATGGGAGGCATTATTTTACATACAGGTTCGAAGGTGAATAACCAAAGATGGATTAAGACAGATTTCGACCCGAATAAGACCAAAGGGAGAAAGGGGACACCAAAGGGGGGGGCAGGGATACATGGCGTTCAGAGTGCTCGAAGAAAAAATGAGCGGTTTCTGTGTCTGTTCTTCAAATGGGACGATGGTGGAAGTTGCAGATAGGATCATTTACGCTGAACACGCTGGGGTGAGGCCTTATCTCTAGAAAAAAAAACACGGAGGAGGAAACCAAAAGAGGGGGGAAAAAAAAACGAAGAGGAAAAGAGAAAAATCCACATAGAACCACGTACCCATCATCAAGCCCGAAAAAAGGTTCAGAGGAGAAATAAACACCATAGCGGGCCCGGGAATGGAGTGGGGTGATCATTAGAAAAAATAAGTAGTCAAGGCAGGTGAGGAATCCTGCAAAACATCAAAGGTCCGGAAAAATCAGCATAAATTAATCAAGGGAACTGAGGGAGCACCGAAAGAGGGGTCAAAGGAGGGGGCAGTCTTACGTCACGGACGGCTTCTGACCTTAGAATGAAAAAATTAATAAACGCGGCCAGCCACCGCGTAAATAAGTTCGACGGATCATGTTTGGGATGCAAAACAAGAGGTAGGGGAAGACGGTGACCAGAGTTGGGGGGGCTGGAATAGCCGATGAGGACATTCGTGACCGAAAAAACAGTTTGGGTCAGACGACTACTGGGGGGACAATAGCCACTCCGCTCATGAGAAAATCACAAAAGAAAAAAGAAAAGAAATAGGAAGCCACGGCGCTTCCGTAAAGAGCTATAGGAATCTGGAGAACGAAGGAAGAAGGGGAAGAAAGCGAAGAGGTCTGGGCGATCTCGAAAACTCCAATATCGAAAAACCATACCATTGCCGCCAAAAGAAAAGAAAGATCCAAAAAAAAAAAAAAGAAGTGACGAGGCGGGAGAGAAGGGGGCGCAAGGGACGCGAAAGCAGGGAAGTAAGAAGGACGAAAACGTTCGCTGAAAGGGGGAAAAACTGCACTAGGGTAGACTGATAAAATTGGCGGAGACCACCACCTCCCTGTTTTGCAAAGGGGGAATGATAGCTGGGGATGCTAAATTGAAGGGAAGGGTAACGCCATTCCCTTTTGAATACAGGTACGCAGAAATCACTAAGGCCTGTGAAAGGGGGGATGGGGTATGGGGATCCGGGTTGTTTTTGCTTGTGGACGAACAAAAGCGGTTTCCATGGAGGGAGGAAGGGGGGGGGACGAGGAGCAAGTGCTTTAAGGGGAAGTGAGCGGCGAGGGGCAGGACTGAAGGGGTTGCCTTAGTAGGTTAGAAACGATAGAGAAGAAGGGTACGGAAAAAAAAAAAAATAATAGTGCTTGGAATTTGAGGGGGAAGGACGCGCAGGATGGGGGGGGGGGAGAGCAAAAACCGGAGAGAGTGGGGGGTCCATAGAAAGTGGGGGGCCCCTTTCCGAAATTCAATACAAGGGAGGGGGGACAGCAACGAAAAAAAAGGGTTCGCAGGGAGGGGAGTAGAAAGACGAAATCGTCGACATTGCAAAAGGGAGTAACTTGCAGCAGTGGGAAATTAAGAGGAAAAGGGGGGTTGGGGGGAACGTGCCGAGGGGGGAGGCTGAAAGGGGTCAAAAGACGGCGGGGAGTTAGTTCTACGCCGAGAAAAAGAAATCAAAAAAAGTGTAAGGTTCGGGCAATTCCGGGGCAAAAAGGGGAGGGGGGTGACGGAAAAGCGAGTGGGGGAGATCAAAAAAGTATTAGGGGGAAGGGGGAAGTGGAGGTTTCCTTCAAAAAGGGACGGAACGTAAAAAATCGGGGGGTTGTGAGGGCCTGGAGGCAGGTACCTTTTCGGGAAAAAGGGACTGATGAAAGATAACTGCGTAGGGGACAGGGCGCCACCACCAAGGCTACTGCGAAGGCCAAAGGACTTCGAAAGGGAAAGGGAATTACCTCATAGTGAAAGGGGAAGGGGGAAGAGGGGCGGTTGGCCGGGTGGATCGAATTTAAAAAAAGGTATGGGGGGGGGGGAGGGGGGTTTTTGGGGCCTTGTTGCAGAAGATGGCTGATAAGCAGGAACATATCCGAAAGTGAATGTGTGTAAGAGACAGGAGACAAGGCGAGCAGAGGGAGTTTACGAGCAACGGGAATGGGGGGAAGGGGAAGCTGGGGTCGAGGGATACAGTTTACAGTTCGAAATAGAGGGGTAAGATACGAAAGAGATGCCCGTCGTCTAAGTGATAGGGAAGAAGGAATCAGGGAAGAGGGTGTCAAAAAACAAAAAACGGAGGATGGAAAAAGAAAGGGCGAGCCGTTGGAACGGACCGGAAGCTGGTAAGGATCTCACTTTACGTACCCCTCACCCCTTAGAGTAAAAAATACGAAGGGGGGGAAACTGCAGAAGAAGCCACTAAAGACAAAATCGTCAACTTCCCCTGGTGAGATAACCTTTAGGGGGGGGGGACAATGTGGAGAAGATTACTAACACAAAGATAATAATTGAAAGGGATATTTTTAGTGATGAGACAAAAGGGGAAAAAATGAACAGGGGACGAAAACGAAAAAAACTCAGAAAGCCCCTCCCGTGTTGGTACGCTCACCTGCCAAAAAAAAAAAAGGGGGTCCCTTACAAGGAAGAGGAGGTGTTAGGAGCAGAGACGGTTGGCCCACAACCCGTAGACAAGAAAAGTTAAGTATCCTTTTTGCTTGGGTGTCGAAAAAGCAAGGAAGAAAACGACGTTTGCGGGAGGTGAAACCCAAAAAGGTCAGGGGGAATTCCAGGCTCACAAAAAAGGGGGCCATTCAAAACGCGGAACGTGGTCTCTCAAAAAATAAGGCAAAAACGGAGACCAGTTCACCAAAAAAACCTCAAATATACGCAGAAAAAGAACGACAAAATAAAAAAGTCCGGGGAGAAAGAGGGAAAGAAAAAAAATTGGCCGGTACTTTTGAACGGCCTTGTCGGAAAAAAAGAACGCCCGCCAAGTGGACCGAAACCTGAAGCACGGAAAGCCAGAGGAGAAAAATAATCGGGAATCCCTCTTACTGTGCGGCAACCAAAAAGTTCACTGAAAAAAAAAAAGCTATGGAGAAGGAAAAGAAAGACCGAAGAAGGACTGATGCCTCATCCTGTGGAAGTGGAGTCAAGGATCGAAAGGACCCACTTTCTGGGCACCGGAAGTCGACACAAAGAAATCCTAGTAAAAGATAATTCAGCAAGTTACGCCTGATTCCGTTTATATCGCGGAGAAGCCGAGAGCGGAAAAAAATAAAACCCACCCTACTAAGAGACAAATTAGCCGGGAAGAAGTCGGGACCTAAATCGGGGGGAAAAAAAAGGAAACTACACCAAGATACCAAATTATTCTCAAAATCCAAAAACCTTAGACACATCAAAAGGCACAAAACAGATGGAAAACCATATGGCGGCGGGGAGGTTTCAAAGTGAATATTCCTACAACACAGATGTAAAAACTCTTGAGCAGAAAGAAAAAACTGGGCTATATGTTCCCATGACCAACTGGAGGTTGCCTGGGGGAGACCGCGTTTGGGGGGGGACAGGTGCGAACCGGGGGGGGAAAATCGGAGAAAAGGGGGAAAGAGGCTCACGCCTACTAGTTGACTCTTCAAGGGAGCAATATCTAAAAAAAGGGAAAAGGAAACGACGGGCGGCTGTCGGGGCTTTTGGAACGGGGTTGCTTGCGTATTGGAGGATCTATCGCCGATCGGCGGCTTCCGCAAAACCAAAGCTTACCGGGAAAAGAATTCCTCAGCGCTGGAGCGCCGTGAAGAAGTCGCGTCACGCCTTTGGAAAGTACTGAGGGGGTGACTGCGCGGGCCGATGGTCAGCAAGTGGGACAAACGGCGCGCATAGGAACGAACATGTGGCGCTCCAATGTAATTCCGAAGGGGGCAAAAAGCAAAAAAAATATCGGGGTGCATCCACAAATTCTCGTCGAAAAGGATGCCCGACGGAGAAATGTTGGGGTGAGTAATGAAGATGGGAGGAGACCGCAGAAGTCCGGGTAAGACTGCCAGCCTCAAAAGAAAAGATGCAAAAGGTGCGGGAGAAAGGTCAGCTTCTGCTGCTTTGAGTCATGGAGAGTGACGGCATGACGGAAGAAAAAAGTGGAGTGAGACTATTGAAACCTGAGAACACCGAACCATGGGGTTCCACCGCCCGCGATTGTTTGGGCGTTTACGGGAAAGGCTCACAAAGAGGCGGGCGGGGCGGTGGGGAGGGACCGTTTCGATGGTGCGTGGGAGGGAGACTGGCGCTGCACGCCAAGTCGGACTACTCCACTCTGTTGGATTGGGGGAAAGTATCTCTAAAGAAGGGGAGGAGGAAAAAATCAGCGATGGGGGCGTCGAATCATAAATGGGAGGAAAAAAAACCAGAATCCGGGCAAAAAATAAGAACCTGACATCAGAACGAAAAAAAGCGATTTACTGCATGATCACCTGACAAAAAATCCAAAAGAAAAAGGAACAACTATGCGTTCTTTGGAAGTCGTTGTCGAACAGAGGAGTTAATCGAAGGGGGGAGAAAGGAAGTGCCAAAATCAAAAGTAGCCGAACAATAAAAAGAATGTAACTATTCGGTATTGGCAAGAAACTTGCCAAGGGGGGGAACGTTGGCAAGAAAAGGAAAGGCCCCGACTTCTGACGCAAATAACCATGATCAGTGAAGGCAAAAAAAGCAGGATTTCCGCCACGCGGGGAGACGCTCATGTTGTTGAGGAAAAGAGAAGGGGGTCCAAAGGGGTGAAAAATCTTTTAGAAATATTGGTCAGAAACCTATTTAGAAAAAAAGGAGGGGAAAGGAGAAACCGTTGTTCGAAAATTGGGGCGGAAAAGCTACCAAAGCTTGCAGGCAGCTCCGTAACAAACGGGAACTCCAAAAAAGGGCGCAGAAATTCCAAGGAGGAAATAAGGAGCCGGAATCATGTTAAGACATCTCCAGGCGCTGCGGGAAATCGGAAGGTGGGAACCTCACCAAAAAGCCTACCCTCCGCCACAGCCCCGAAAGATAAGGAAAACCAGGGGTCATCGCAAAAGAAAAAGCAGCGTAGTAGGCCTCTCAAAATAAAGGGTCTCTGAAGGTAGAGCGGGAAAACTTCGTAAAATCCCATTCCATCAGGGGAATGTGAGGGGGGGACAGGCGGACAGTTTGAAACAAGCGTTTTAGGCAGAAGAAAGGGGTACGCGCGGGGAAAAGACTGAAGCTGGGTGGATCCTCTCTGTTTTTTTACTGTTTTTTGGGCGGGCACAGGAACTGCGAAGAAAGTTGGTGATGCTTGGGGGGGTCTTCGGCTTGGGTTTTGGCCGAGGGAAGAAGCTTAGGTGAAAGAAAAGGCGGAAAAACTTTGGCGGCGGGTTCGTGTGGGTGGCATGGGAGTCGGGAAGAGAGGAACAAGGAAAGAGAAAAAAGGGGCGTAACTTTGAGGTAATTTCTTTTAACAGAGGGCATCCCAGGGGTCCGTCATGAAGGGGGGGGAGCCTGCCAAGACTCATGGGTCCATAAAAAGGTTGAAAAAAGTCTTCAATTGAGAAACGAAACCAGGGGTTCCTAAGGAGAAGTTTCGCAGTCTCCTTTCAAGGGAGGGATAAGAACCCTAATTCGAAGGGACAATTCGTTGTTTCGCAAGACGCTGTCTTCACGATTATTTGAAGAGCTGCGGGGGAAGGAGGCGGCGAGAAAAAGGAGAAGGTCTAGACACACCAGAAAGGTTTTCAAAGTCCAGCCCAGGTTTTCTAGGAGGAAGTTCGAAGCTGGGGACGGCGAGGCAGTCTTTCATGGTATTCGGTTGGATGGAACGGGAAAAAGAACCCTACTGCTTCCGAGATCGAAAGGGGACACATTGAAGCGGCAAGGGGCATCGGGGGAACATTTTTTAGGAAGTAAGGTGGAACTTGACGATGAAAAAAGAATATAAATACTGTCATGGAAGGGAAAAAACAGGCTAAGGCCAAAGGGGGAAGAACATAGTACCTCCTCTCGTTGAAAGGATGGGAAAAGGGGGGCGGGGTTAATAGTAGGAACCCGTGAGGGGAGGGGTTTAAATTGAGGAGGTGGTTAGGGGGGGATTAATGGGGGGATCAGTTGGGAGAGACAAGCAACTGAACAATAAAGGTAAGGAGGGGTAAGGGAGGAAGGGAAAACACAGGTTACGAAAGGGGTCAGGGAAGATCATATTAGCGTCAGGGAATGGGGGACGCGCGGGTGGGGGAAGGTCTAGACTGAGGAACGTGGTGTCGTGGGAGGGCAAAAGTTCAGGGACGGATCTTCATCCTCTCCTACAAAAAAACAAACGGAGGTAAATAAAGAAAAAAAAAAGGAAACGATACCCTTCCCTCGCGTAGAACGGGGCAGAGAGTTGGTACCTCCCGTAACCAAACCCCGGAAAAGGGAAAAGACTCGAAGGAAGGACCGGGAAAAACCCAGCCTCCGCAAATTTCCCGCGGGCTCGGACACTGCCCAGGTGGAGAGGGAAAAGGGGGTTGGGTGCTATGTGGCGCTCATATGAGAAAACAAGCTCCAGAGTCACTTATATTGTTTGACTTAGAAAAGACAGAAAAGGCAAAAAAAGAAACGACTTGCCAGGCCCCCTCCCGTGTGTAAGGAATCTCACCAGGCCAAGGGAAGCGGAAAAGGGGGAAAAGAGAGCTATGGAAGGGACGCAGAGGGAATTTAGCGTAGCAGGTTCTTGGGTGGCCGCAGGGGAGCTGTCAATTCGCAAGGCTCGGGAAGGAAAAGGTCGTGAATTAAAAAGCAAAAAAAATGGGGGGAATTCAAAAAAAGAAAAGGGGGACCGTTGGTAAACGAGAAATCCGGTGAAGCACGTCTACCAGTGTCAAGCCCCCAAAGCAGAAAAAACTATCGAAAAAAAAAGCAGGCTGCGTAAGGAGTGAGGAAGGTAGAAAAAATGGGCCGGACTGGGGAACTGGCCATTTGTAAAAAAGTGAAGAAGAAGGGAAGGGAGGGTGGGACCGAACCGAAGACATGAAGAGAAAAAATCGGGATCCCGAATGCACTCACCACTTCCTTTAAATTTAGGAAAAAGGGAGATTTCAGGGAAGAGGCCGAAAAGAAATCCTGGGGAAAATCCTTTTTTGAAGTGTCTCAGAGGGGAGAGGGATTGCTAATGACAACTCTAATCAACGGCTTCGCCACCACTATTAAGGACAGAAAAAACTCGCGAGAAGGAAAGGGACATGGGCTATGCCAGATAGCGGAGTCCGGAGACTCATTTTCTCCACAGAACACACAGCAAAAAAAGAAAAAAGAAAACGCTACGGGCACCCGCAAGCAAAGACGAGTCAAAAAACAAGCGACAAAATCACAATGGAACCAAGAAAGAAATACACATAACAAACGTCAACAAAAGGAAAGGCCTTCTTGCACACCAGAGGGCATCTGTGCCGATGGGGGAGGAAAGGAATGTGAATCGTAACCGTCGCTGTCAAAGAAGGTGAGCTTCCTCCACAAAATTGGCTATCATTCCCCGCTCAACCCCTGGAGGGGAAGGGAAAGGGAAGGTTTTAGCGCAAAGGTCACCCCAAACAGGGTCATTTCGCAAAAAAGGAAAAGGGGGAAGGAGCTAAAATCTTACTACGAGGGCGTTACGCTTCGCACGGGGTTTCTCCACGAAGCGAGAAATTTCAAACCTAGCTTCGTCGGAGAGGGGAAAGGGGCTTTGTGAAGGAGGGTTCTGTATAAGGGGGAGAGTCGACACGATCGCATCGAAAGTCAAGACGCGCAAAAGGGAGAGGAGTAATTATTCGTGGAGGGGAAAGAAGGGGAAACGCGGAACAATAGACCCGACGTGCTGGAAAAAAAGAGGTGCCCGTTGGCAGAGGGAAAGTTTTTTGCTTATTGCTGAAGGTGCGCTGGCAAAGATCCAAAACGAGGAGACAAAGCGCGCGCGTCGAGGGAAAAAAGGGTGAGACTCACAGAGGAAGTCCATCTAAAACTACCGATGACAAACATCGGCGGCGAAAAACCTATATCGCAGAATTGGGGGGGCATCAACAAGAAAAAAGGATTCCGCGGACGAAAATATGGTTTTTGCCGTACGAAGGTTTCAAGAACCTCACAGGGGGGAGGGGACAACGAACAGGCAAAATTTGGAAGGAGGCCAAGACCGAATTCATGAAATAACTGATTGTTTCCAAGGACTGATCGTGGATTAAGCAAACAAGGGAAAGAACTACAAATGATCACACCGAACGCAAAAATGCCCGATAGTGTTTGGGTGGCGTGAAAGAAAAAGATCAATCGAGGGGACGTTTGAGGAAGTCAGGGAGGTTCGGGGGATGGTGGCGTTTCGAGGAGCTGCACTCCAGCATGAAGGGGGGTCGAACACGCGGGGTCTGAGAAGGGGAGAGAAAAGCAGACGAAACACCCAGAGGGACGCATAAATGCCTTGAAAAATAAGCAAACGCCACCAGCGGAGAGGTCCCCAGCAGCCACCGCCCTAAAAAAGCGAGTTTTAGAACGCTGAACAATAAAAAAGCCGGTTTGACAAAGCAGTCGGTTTTAAAACATTCGGGTCAAATAGTCAGGAGAAAGAAGGGGGGATGGAGCCTTCCTGCCATAAAAGAGGAAAAAATCAGCAGAACAATACTTTGGATGGGAACACCTTGCAAAAAGAGGACGTTCAGGGGAAGGATTACAGGAAGAGTGCGAGCCTGAACAAAGATCGCAAAAAAAAAAAAAAAAAAGGAAAATAAGCCACGGAATATCGACGCTCAGGGGAATTAACCCAAAGACGATTAGTGGCCAAGGGGAATCCCGCGTGGAAAAAGTGTAGTAAGAAAGGACCGATGGAAAATTTTGCGTCGAGACTCAAATTTGTTTTAAGAAAAGGGACCATAGACCCAGCGCGAAGCAATCACGGAAAAACTCCATCCAACGAAGGGTTGCGCATCGGATCTCCACGGGGCAGAAACCGAGCGAAAAGGAGCAAAGGGAACAAACCGCGCCGGCAGAAGCCGAAATCTCGAGAGGTCTCCTCCAAAGGAGAAAAAAAAGAAAAAGTAGCCAAAAAAACCCGACGCCGCCGAGGGAAACTGGGTGGCTCGGTTGGATCTACCTCTCGGGGAAAGCGAGCAGAAGAAACTCAAAAGGACGTGGTGGGACCCAATCAAACCCTTGTTAAAAAACTTGAAACTGATTCCCCGTGGTCGAACCCAAAGAAGGGGGGGGTGAAAAGGGGATTATAGCAGTGGCTAGTTAAGGAAAAAAGGGGGAACAGCGGACCTAAGTCACTGTTGAGAATGTAAAGGTATACTCACGGAACAACCTTCCAAACAGGGAAAAGTTTTGAGAGGTTGGGGGATAATGTTTGTCCGAGCTGAGAAGGAAAGTTCCCTGGTGGAAACTAATGGTTTGTCCGAGGTCCAAGACATTGCTTTACTTGGTGACCAGAATTCGTCGGCGAATGGGGGGGGCGGGGGAAGGTTTTCGAGAAAAAATGAGATAGCGGACGACAACTCAACGAAGCAGTTACAAAAAGGGGATAAAAAAGAGGATGTCGCTTAGGTGATGGTGGGGAAGAGAAGTCCAAGAGAATAGTTGGGCCGTGCCTCCTAGGGAAGTGGGGAGAAAGGAAAGATGGCACAGTATTCAGAGGGAAAGTAGGAGGTCAGTTACGTGAGGGGAACTAATAATCGTCGGGAATGCCGGGAAGAAATGGAAAGCCGGGTGGGGGGGAGCAGTACAGAAATGTGTTTTGACGTACTGGAATCACTTGGGATCTTTGGCTGCTGGGGAAACCAACGACGGGGGCGGAGGGTCGGTGCCGAGAAAGTTTTCAAAAAAGCACATTTGGTGGAGGTAATCTTCCTTGCCGAAGGGCTTGTGTTGACGAAGATCGGGAAAATTTGAGGATTTCGGGGAGGGGGGGGACGGTTTGCGGTGAGGGTAGAACTTTTTAAAACTTCCCGGAGAAGAGGAGAGTCAGAGAAAAAACAAGGATCTTCTTTTAGGCGCACATTTGGGAGACGGGGGTTCAAGACCTGAGGGGGGGGTTCAGAAAAAAAAGGAAAAAAAAAGAAGATATCGAGGCTCATTTACAGCGACAAAAGCACACGGAAAACCAAAAGGGATCAGGGAGAAATTCATAACTTACCTCCATATATGGGGAAACGGTGCTGGGATGGCCGGACGTGTGGCAAGAAAGGACATGTACACCCGGGAGGGGGGAGGGGGGGAATGTGGTAAAGGGGGGGGGATACAATATTTCTTAGAAAAAACCACTTAACAACGACTAAAAGACCTTGGGGGTTAAGGGAAGGGAGGATCGTGTCAGAAAACAAGAAAAGTTACGAAAGAGGGGGAAAGGGGCGAATCCGGAAAAACGGTAGCTCTTTATCCAAGTTGTTCAGTTCGAGGAGGTGCGTGAAAAAAGGGGGATTGGGTGCGAGTACTGAAAAAGGAAACTTAAGAAAGTAGGAATCGGAATCCCTTGAGGGGGCAATAGAGAGGAGGAGGAGGAAAAAGTGAAATCCAGGAAACTAGGCCCGCTTACGCTGTCGAACTTCCATGGAAGGACAACCACCAGCCGTCCAAAACCGGAAGCAACGGGCGTACCCCCGACGAAGAACACTGCCCGAGAAAGAGGGGGGCACCTGCCAAAAGTAAGTGTGCTTCATGTGGGAAGAATCATAGACCTTACTTGCACAAGATTAGATATGGGGAAGTTATCAGCCATAAAAAAAATTAAACACACCCCCTCACAACCCGAGAACCTTGAAAAAAAGAAAAAAACCGGACGGCCGCTCAAGGAACCTCACCCCTAGGTCCCTTCCATATGGTGTATGAGGGTATGGGTCCTTCGCAGATGCCAGGGCCTTGGCAGTAGCCGTGTTGGGGAAGGGACTGTACATAAGGTCAAAGGAAAACCTAAAGTTCGTGGGGGACTTCCAGGACCCTCACCAAAAGTGCCGAAAAAAAAGAAAGAAAGGTGAGTTGGCGGAAAAGAAGTCTACTAAGGTCTACCAGTTCACCAGCAAAAAATAAAGGAAAACAAAAAAAGAAAAAAATGATACAGTCACAAGCCTGCAGGGCAATGAAGCGGCCAGGGAAAAATGGGCCGGAGGTGGAATGGGTACGACGAACTCCTCAGGATGGGGAATCAATCCAGCTCAACAAAAGAGCCCGAGGGGGGAGTAACCGCTAAGAACAAACGGGACCCCAGGAAGTTCGTACCTGAAAAGGGAGAAGAGGCTAGGGAAAAGAAAAGAATCCGGCCAAGAAAAGGGAAGCGGTACGTTCTCAAGTGAAAAGAGTAGGGAAAAAAAATTTCAAAGGGCTGAACACATGGCGGAAGGCGAAAAAATCAAAAACTATTGACATCCTCGCGAGTGACGAGAAAAGAAGGGTTTACGAAGATGGAAGGGAGAGGCAAGGTAAAGAGATAAGGAAAAGACTCATCAACCCACCCGACGTCTCCAAGGTCAAAAAGGAAGGAGCACCAGAGGGGGGAAGAACGGTCAAAACCAGACGACTCAAAATATAACTCATTGACCGTCGTACAAGAGAAGAAAAAAAAGATTCCACAAAAAGTCACAAAACATAGGAGGAGGGGCCCGATGGCAGTCAAAAGGGTGACCTCTTGCTTAACTTGAAGGGCAAAAGGGAGGGGGGGGAGGCCTCCAACCGGGAAGGGTCAAGCTTTCCCTCCTAAATATCCACTGCTACTCCCCTGGAGGGGGGATGTCGAAACTTGGGATAAGTAGAAGGTGGGAGCGCTCGTGTCAAAGGGCTCCAACGTCAGCGAACTTTTGATCGGAGAGAGAGACCCAAAAGGGGGAGATTTCGAAAAGCTGAAATTTCCAACGGGGGACGGGACTGAAGGGAAGTGGCTTTTGTGCGGGGGAAAGGCTTGTCGAGGGAGGGGGGAGACGCGCCTCGTCTTGCAGGACTTCGCCTGCGTTTCTTACTGATTCTTCGGGGAAAGTGGAAGCGACGTCTAATGAAAAGGCCGTGGCAATGGATCCGCGGCAACGGGGCTGTGCCGTTGGGGTCACTGGGTACGTTTTTGACGGAAATGCTGCCTAAGGGGGGGGGGGAATGCGAAAAAAAAAAAAGTCGAAAAACTCAGGCTGAACTAAAAGGGTACGCTCCATCGGCCTAGGATCTACTAAACAGAAAAGGGCTCACTTGGCAACCTATAATTAATAACAACATGAGCGGGAAATGTATTACGCGTGGCGCACTCAGATGGGTTTGGGCAATCGAAAAAGGTCAAGTGTACGGATACTGCCAGCCTCACGAAAAACGGCGCAATTGGAGGGGCGGTCCAAGCAAGTGATTGATCATTTCGGGTGGTACCGGCTACTGGCGGAGACTGTGCAGGAATTGAGAACCTGCCGAAGGGGAGGGAAGGAAGGTGAAAAACAAAAGCAAAAAAAAGCTCTGTTGTGATTGAGAAACTTGTTGCGTTCAGCGTGCTCACGAGAGCGGCGGGTTAGACCTACTGGGGGTTGAGATGCGTTTTTGCGCATTAGAGCACCCAAGGGGGGCAAAGAAGCCAAACTCTGGTGGTGATTGGCCGATCTAGCGTAAAAAAACAACGGGAAAGGAAGAAAATACTTCAAAAAGGGGCGGACTCCGAAGAAAAGGAGGACTTTAGCTCAGAATGACGCACGCCACCATCACAGCGTCAACAAAAAAGACGCGCACTGGTCTGCTGAATGAACTACTCCCCCTTAAAAACCATCACCACGGAGAAGGGAAAGGTCGTGAAGAAGGAGGGGGGGACCGACTAACCGTAAAAGGGAGGGGGTATCTGAATTCTGCCAGTAAACACAGTAGCCGGAAAAAAAGAAGAAAGGAAAGGGATGAACGGTAGATTGGCACACCTGATGACGACAGCGTTTCGGTGGGCATTCTTAACGTCCCCTTACTGAAGCGGCTCAGGGAAAGGAAGGAAGCAAAAAATAAGGGCCAAATTTTCGAAAAGAAATGGGTGGGATTCACCCAATCTGCGATAGAGGTGGCCAGGAGGAGAAGAGGGGGAACTAGGGTAGTTGGGAATATCCGGGAAAGGTGGAGTTCGAAGAGCCGTTTGTTTCAGGAAAACGCTTGGGGAGGGGGGAAACGCAGCAGGAAGACGCCACCCACAAGCAGTTGCGCATCGGAGCAAGTCGCTCCGAGACAGCAGAGGAGTAGGATCCCGCAAGAAATCATCTGAGGGCAGTGGGGGGAAAGGCATGATGGGAGTCGGACGAAGAACAATAAAACAGAACCATACCATCCGCCAAGAAAAAAAGGAACGCTCGTGGGAAAGCGTGTATATACCTCGAAATTGAAATGCTAAGCACGGGGTTAAGAGAAGGAAAAAAAAACAAGTTCCACTGGGGACGGAAAAACCGGTTCAGGCAAAGCTCCAAACTCTTGGGAACTAATCCCATGGGGAAAATCCAGTAAGGGGGAAGGCTAGGAGGAGGGATCGAAACCTTTGAAAGCGAATGGGTAGGCAAAAGAAAGGAAAGGGGGGGGGAGAACCAGCGGCACAGCTGGAATGGGGAAAAGAGGATCACTGGGGGGGTAACTGTTTTATTACTAAGTTGGGGGGGGGGGCCCGGGGATGGCCAGGGGAGTGGTCAAAACTTATGGTGGTTTGTGGGGTCAGGGGAGGGGAAGAAATCTTCTGGCAAAGAAAAGCTGCAGGGGCGAAAGTCGTCGGGTTTGATTAGGGATAACGGGGGAGGAACGCTATCTAAAAAAGTTAAAGGAAACTTGCTGGAGGTCTTTTAGCCCGTCTCGCCGAGGGAAAAGTGGGATTTGTCGAAGCCAAGGAGAAAAACAGGGAAGAGAAAGGGACCCTTGCCTAAGTCGATCATTGATAAACGAAAACGGGCTACAGGGATTGTGAAGGCTTCTGAGGGGGGGGGGACTTGATGAGATGCCGAATCGTGAGGAAGGGGCGAGTGGAAAAGAAGCGGGATAAACGTTTAGTGTGGAAGGCGTCAAGGAAAGGAGTGACTATGAAAATACGGGGTCGGAAGACGACAAAGTCCGTTGTGGTCCCGCCCAGGGGGGGCGCAGAAAAAATTTGAAAGGCATAACAGGAAACGGGGAGATTCTTTTGGGGAGAAGGGAGGTATGCGGTGAAAGGTGTAACCGTTGCCTTGAGGAGGCGAGAGGGGGGCCCAAACCATTTAAAAGCTTCTGGTGTCGCCAAGGGGAAGGGACGGAAAAGGCAGGGTAAACCTTGACGCTGAAACTTCTAGTAGTCCTTAGCATGGGGAAGCGAAAAAACACCCAGCTAAGCAAAGGGCTTCTGCTAAGATTAAAACTCCTAAGGAGTTGAAAAGGAAGGAAAGTGGGCGAAAAAAAGGGGAGGGTACCCCGGGAGGGGGTCAAGGAAAAGGGAGGTGTGAGGGGGGGAATGAAACATGTGCAGATGTGCTGGGAAACAATATCCGAAAGTAAGGGGGCAGGGGTGGTTAAATTAAGGATATGAGGGGGGGAAAAAGAAAACAAGCAAAGTAGAAAGGGTAAGAAAAACCGAGGGAAGTGAGGGCTGGATTGGGGGGTACGCGCGGACCGTGGGAGGGAAGAGGGAGAAGGGGGGACTACGGGAGGGGGTAAAATGGGCGGTACGGGAGGAGAAATTCGCCTAATTCCAGGTAAGGGGGAAAAGATCAGGGGAAAGAGAAAAACGGGGATGAGGAAAGGATCGATTTCCGGGGGGAAAGGGTTCCGATTAAAGTAAAAATAACGGAGACTTTTCCCCGCCTGAGAACAAACCTTCGAATCAAGAACTGCCCGTCTCAACGCGGGGAAAAAACCGCCGCGAAAAAAGGAGAAAACCTGACCATTGTCTCTGACATTTGTTTTTCTTCAAGGTGTGGATCTAGAAAGAAGGTGTCAACAACAAATCTCGGCTTCGGATATTTGGGAACGGAGTATCAGCCATTTGATAAGACATGCAACACAGGCCAACTCACAACAAAGAAGAATCAGTGTTTACATTCCCGAAACCTGCCAACCGCCACTAGTAAAAGGAAAACATTTCAAGAAGTAAGCCTTCGCATAGAATTTTGGGCCTTAACGGGTGAGTGGGGTGAAGTTCGAGTGGGCCCGGAGAGGGTAGAAAGATCGGAGTTTCAGGGGAAGGGAAACCCGAAAATCGCTGACTTAAAGAAAGAAAAAAAAATGCGAAGACCAAAAAATGGTGGAAGTGGCTCAGCTCTAAAAGCCGGAGAGGGTCAGCCTCACAAAAAAAAGACTCAAGATCGAAAGGCGCAAAAGCCCCCCCCCACGCCCCAAAAAAAACCCCAAAAAAAAAAAAAAACAGAAAAAACCCCCACCCACCCCCCCAACCAACCCCCACCTCAAGATGAAGTAAAAATCCAACTGCTGATGAAGACTGCAAAAAGGGGGAAGAGGTACAGCCGGTTGGTCTTCTCCACTAGACTCCGCGAAGGGAGGGGGGGAATCAGGAAAAGGAAAATTAAAATCAACTAAGAGGTAGAATCTTACTGCAAAAGCGTGTCAAAGGGAGGAAAGAAATGAGAGTGCTCTCCTAGAGAAGCCTGCGAAAGAAAAGTATGCCCACCTTTTTTAAGGGTTCTCAAGGAAAGAGGGGAGGAAAGGGGAAAGCCACTGT
>Ga0179593_1307777_pt1 | contig 23668 bp, 21 predicted proteins | sample CZODoug2_1_08_16_FD_185931 | JGI IMG/M metagenome (GOLD analysis project Ga0179593, IMG submission 185931) | Vadose zone soil fungal communities from Angelo Coast Range Reserve, California, USA - CZODoug2_1_08_16fungal (PacBio error correction) | ecosystem: Environmental > Terrestrial > Soil >...
AAACATCCGGGAAGATTGGGCGGTAAGAGACTGTAACAAATTTATTCAGGGATCTTGGGGTGCCGTAATAGAAAGGTTCCTCGGGCAGTCTCATATATTCTTCATCAGCCCATTTCGTGTCAGTTGTGCTCGGGAGAAAAAGGACGTGAAATCCCATTGCAATCTTCGACGTGTCTCGATCGCAAGTTGAGGCCAAGGGGACCTTGATGAATGTTAGCACAAACACAGGAAGAATCTCGCCTGTTCGCCGGATTGTCAGCCATCATACGGAGAAGGGTCCATTGAAAAGCCTAGAAACATGACCAAATAAAGAAAAAGTGGAGTGCTAATAGGCGACAAAAAACAAATCAAGAATGAAGTCAAGGTGGTTTGCTCAATTGAAGCCCAGGAGAGTGAGAGCGACTGCCGTTTCTCGAAATGGCAGAAGAAAGAAGACCCGACTTTGAAAAGCCGTCCTCCCGCCTCGCAGAACTGACTGGTCGGAATGGGGTGTTGTCCCGAAAATTTCGCCATAGAGCTCCGGGGAGGCAGGTCGGCTGTTTTAGTAGAATTGGGGGGAGGGCTCATAAGATGGGCGCAGATAGAGGCAGGGGGGCATAAAAAATGTCTGGGGGTGGTCCTGTGTGGTAGCATGTCCCCCCCAGGAAAACGCCTCGAAGGGATCACGTCCGGGGATCGCGGCGACACGGCCCGGAGCAAATGGGAAGGGGGGGGAGAAGCTCATTTTCGCCTCGTGCGTCGACTTTGCGAAAGGGAAGGTGAAGCTCACGTTGGACCTAAGACATAGACGTTGGCGAGGGGCGGAGGTGGGCAGCCAGAGCTACGGAGCACGGGGGGGGCCTTCTATCCGAGTTTAAAAGGGAAAACAGTCAGGTAAAGACGCTTAAGACGCTCTCGCGCCCTGTTGACGGAGATCACCTTGAAGCCAAAAAAGGTAGCGGGGTGGAACAGACAAAAAGAAACGAGCTGGGTTTTCGAACTTCAATGCCCGGCAACGGAAAAAATCACACTGTCTCTATCGAGCATTAAAAATCTTCAAGGGACCGATGTTGCAAAAAAAAAAGAGTCGGGCCTTCACCCAGAAAACTGGGTCGGGCAAGCAACTAAAGAGGACGGCAGAGGCATAATTGCACAAAAAACTTACGACGAAGCTTGAGCGCCCGGCCGACGCCCCGCAAAAAAAGAGGCGACCCGGTACCGGGCTAAACAATCAGGGGCAAAGGAAAAAAGGCCGGGCAAGGGAACGAGAAAAAGGTTTGAATGGAATTAGCTGCCGTCCATAGACTTCAAGTCTAGGTTGCCGGGTCGAGGAGAGCTGAAAGGGAGATCCTGAAACCATTCGCGTCGGGGATCTTGGCTGAATCAGGGGGGAAATCTGCCATATGTCTCTTCGCGGAGAAGATACTTCGTTGGTTCGTCGCGTATAAATGGAAGCCAGGTACTTTGGGTCGAAAGTTGGAAAGGGCAGGGGGTCTTCGAGTCGGAGCATTGAATAAAGCTCGGTCGTCGACTACCTAGGTCATCCTACCGGGTGCGTGGGGTTGAGAGGGAGGGTTAGGTGGAGCGAGAACCAGTAAAAGGTCGATCTTCAAAGGAGGGTGACTCTAGGTCTTGAAAACCAACGGATGCGCAAAGGGGGAGAGTGAGAGAATGAAAGTGGGGAGGGGAACGATGGGTTGGGAAGGTGGGGTGGATAGGGGAAACAAGGAGCAGGATAACGAAGGGAAGGGGTCGTCGTGCGGGGAGGAAGAGAAGAAAAAGAGGTCCTTACGCACTCATCCCCTGTTAACGATAATAGAATACGAGCGATGTTTGAAATCCCGGGGGGGGAGAGAGGAGGGTTGGAAGGAGTGGGAGGTGCGCGTGAGTTAAATACACATTCACGCTTTGGACAGCGTAAGTGAATATGTTGGGAGACCAATTTGTGTCCGGATGACTGGAGTGAAGATTTTACCTTGACAGAAACTCATGGGCTTTTTGGTTGTTGAGAGGCTAATGGGAACGGGACCTCGGGGGGGGGGGCGCGCCAACGGCGATTGTTCAGGAAAAAATTGCAAGCAAAAAAACCGGTAGACGTCTAGGTCATGACTAAAATTCCGTTAGTAAAGGTCTAGGGTACAAAAACCATGCCCGACTTCACGGAGGGCACGGATAGCAGAGGAGGAAGTCTAGATAAAGAAAAAAGACATGGTGGGACTGACAGGGGGGGGGGGGGGTGAGTCCAACGGACTATGTTGCAGGTCGGGTACGTTGGGATGGGGATACGGGGGAGGGTGGGGGCAACCGGGGAGGGGGGGGGGAGAGGGGGGGGGGGGGGGGGGAGGGGGGGGGAGACGCGAGAGTGAGGGCTGTGGGGTGCTGGGGACTAGAGGGGGAGACAGGGGGGGAGACAGGGAACTGAGGAATGAGCAAAGGGCGAGAGGATCGGTCTAACGAATTGGAGAGAAGGTCTGTGTCTGCGGACTCCACGCGGTGATAAAAAATGAAAAACGTGACGAAAAGAATTGCGTCACGCGCGATTCTTAGGCGGAGGGCGAGAGCGGAGCCGCCATGGTCCGCTCTCCAAAAAAAGTTCGAGGCAAGCTATAGAAGCAGTGGGACATCATCGGCAAAAAAAGGGCGAGCAAGGTAAAAACGGAAAAATGACCGAAATCATAGGAGAACCGTGCGAAGCCATGTTCATCCCGGGAAAACAGCATATTTTCGCAACAGACTAGCAGGGTAAAATGAAAGAAAAAGAAAAGTCTATAAGGCTCAGTGGAACTTGGGATCCTTCAAAGGATCTCCGAAGGGACCGAAGATTGGCAGCAAGAAATGGTCCGGGGAAGAAAGAGGCGTGGCCGAGACACCGAGAAATTGTTTTTCATGGTATATGAAAATGACGTAGGTAAAAATGGGGGACGTACAAGTCATCAATATGCTTAAGTAGTGCCCAGCGGTCGAAAAGAGGAAAAACCATCCCCCCCACAACACCGTCGAAGTGAGGTTCAGTGATGACGCTATCAAAGGGACGAAAAAGGACAAGAAGGAGAGAAGACGACAATCTCAGTTGAAAATCCAGCGAAATATAAGAGGGAGAATAGGGTCCAGTGTACTGATCAGATCCGAAGGCGAGACGGTGGCAGAGGGAGCGGCTACATAAAAAGCCAAAGGGAAAACGAGTTACTAAATCAGCCGGCAGAAAGCCGGGGGAGGAGACAGAAAGGGGTGGGGGGGGGGGGGGGGGGGGGGTGGGGGTGGGGGGGGGGGGGGGGTGGGGGGGGGGGGGGGGGGGGGGGGTGGGTTGGGTTTGGGGGGGGGGGGTGGGGGGGGGGGGGGGAGGGGGGGGGGGGGGGTGGGGTTGGGGTGGGGGGTTCGGGGGGGGGGGGGGGGGGGGGGGGGGGGGGGTGGTTTTTGTGTTGGGGGGGGTGTGGGGGGGGGGGGGGGTTGGTTTGGGTGGGTGGTGTGGTGGGGGGTGTTGGGTGGGTGGGTTGGGGGGGGTTTGGATTTTTTTGTGAGGTTTGGTGTTGGGTTGGGTGTTTGGGGGGTTGGTTTGTTGGGAAACCTCTCTGCTGGTGCCCCACCTTCCTCTTCCCTTAGGGCCTCTCCCCTCGGATCTGGTACAACCGCGCGGAGTCTAAGCGCGATGACTTGAACCACTTCCGGCACGCCTTCTGAGCTTGGTGAAAAGCGGAAAGGGAGGGACCCTGGATGGCTGGTTCGGAAGAGAAAGAAAAAAATAGAGGAGGGGAAAAAAAGAAGGCCGCCAAGCCCGTAACGCACAAACCAAAGAGAGGGTCTAACGGTACCCAACTCGGGTGAAGGCGAAAAAGTTCGAAGCCATAACTCAGATCGAATCTCTTTGTAAAAAAAGACAGTGACATTCGGACTGCGCAGCAGTTGGCAATAATTAGGTTCGGATTCCTCATCGCGTCTGGGAAAACTCGCGTCCGCGAGGGGGAGAAAGAAATGGGAGGACAGAAGCGTTGGAGAGAGCCATCCTGCGCAAATGAAGATGACAGGAAGGACTTCATATTAGATCACTTGAGCGGACAATCTATATGAGGGACCTATCATTCTGTAAGGGTGGTCGTACAAACTGTCGATAAATGCGGCTAACAAAGGAAGACCGAGGAAGGTTCTCAGGTGGAGAGCCGATTTTCGACCATAAGGCCCAGAGTGGGGACGCTGGGCTGAGGGTGTGTATCCTGCCCATCCAAACGGGTACGGAATGAATCATGCGCAAAACCCAAGGGGACGTCTCGGGGGCAGAGCTTGCCAGCCCGCCCTGGGCAGAACAAAGAATTCGGCTTCAAATCGCGTAGCGGAGGGGAGGACCCTTATCATAATACTACTGGGAAAAAACCGGACGGAAAACAGACACGACCGGTCGATTAAACGAGAAACGCTTCGGTCGATACCTAGAAGTGGACTAATCCGCGGCCAAGGGAAGGAGAATGGAGAATAATTTCGGTCGCTTCAACGTACACGGTACGGAAGAGGCGGCTGCCGGCGCGCACTTTGAGGCTATCCGGTGGGGAGGAGCGGAAAATGTCATCCTATCAAATAGGAGAAAAGAGAACCTCGGGGGGGGGGGGGGGGGGGGGGGGGGGGGGGGGGGGGGGGGGGGGGGGGGGGGGGGGGGGGGGGGGGGAGGTAAGGGGGCGACGATTTACGTAAAACTAATCAAAAACTTAGAGGACTGAGAAGACTGGTCGACGCAAGAACGCAAACTGCTGTTCAAAGGAAGTAATCACTCATCCCGTCAAAAGGATAGGGGTCGCTCCGGCGAAGGTGAGGGAAGGAGCCGGCAAACCGTGGCAGTAACTTCATGTGAATGAGACCAGGTTCAGAGATGCTTCCAGGCAAATCCAATGACCGAAAAACTTATCGAAGAAGGGAACCTGTCCGACCATCGCAAAACAAAGCCGCCGGGGCTAGCTCCCGCACCCTCAACTAAACCAAACACAGAGATGAGGAGGTGAAGAAAAAGGGGAAAAAAAGTCCCCTAAAAGGGGGAATAGGAGAACACTGTGGTCAAATCGGTCACGAAGCTGCCAAAAAGGGGACTTAAATTCGAATACAATCGGGGTTCATGGAAGGAACAGCAAAAAGGGGCCAAAAAGCGATCGAGGCAAGGTATCAGTGATAAAAAAAAAACTTCTCTCTGGACAGGACTCGATGTCCGGGAGGAGTCTACCCATGGGACTTTATCGAGAAGAATCTTCTTAAACGATCGCTGACTAGTCAAAACAGATCACAGGTATCGTCAGAAAGGTTAGACTCGTAAGATGCAGGTGTCAGCGACCTCAACTAGCCGTAGGGTAAAACGGTAAGGGAATTCCCTGACGGAAATATGGAAGGAAAAGAGCTCAAACACTTTGATCTGTGACCTAAAGAGGGATGAAGGTACAACCCCTTAGGTGAAAAGAAAAAGAGGGTGCGCCCGCAGTCTCAAGGCGCGAAGAAGGAACGGATTGGTCTGTGCTCAACGGAGGCGGGAAATGGCTATAGGTCAATTCTTAAAGAGGAAAGTACATCGACGGATAGTGCTAGGGGCCACCGCAGCGGGCTAGGGAAAGTAGTAGATACGGCAAAGACTTCTCACTGGTTAGCCTGTAGCGGTTCGTTTCACCAAATAGGCATGATTTTCACCAGCGGGAAGGAGAAAGGGTAAGAGGGGGAGCAGACCCCTACATAGCTTTTAGGGGCTCAAAATCGGAAAGGGCTGTCAATGTGGAGGGTCCAGCGGCGCTGGGGGGCCGGAAAGGAAAGCAAACAGTAGGGGGAAATCAATCTAAGGACCCGCGACGGAGCGACCTTATAACGAGAGAAACTCAAGGAGGAGGAGTATGCTTCTTTAAAATTCGTAAGAGCAAAGCTAGAAGAACTATTCGAAATCAAGAGGCGAGGGAGAAAGTTGAGAGTCCGTGAAGTTTGGCGCGACCGCGAGTCCACCGAGAGGCTTTCCGTGCAGCTAAAACCACAGGTTGAAAAAATCATATACATATTAAGGCCATGACTTGATAGAGACCACGAGAAGAGGAACGCTGTCTGGAAAGACCTTGGGTCCAGATAGGAAAAGCAGACGCGACCAAGCAATGCGAAGAGCTCACCACCTACTAGAGGACAGTAAGAAAAAAATCTCACACAACTAAATTTGAGAAGGAAGTGCGTCAGGCCGTGAACAAGTCAGGGCGTAGTCAACAAGGACGGGCGCCCCTGTCCTCCGATTAAAGGACCCCAAATATTCAGGAGGGGGCGCGCCTTCGGACTTCCAAGGACCTAATTTGGGTGTTGCCGGCTCAGGGGAATGCAGATTGACTCATACATGACAGTATGGAAAGACACAGTTTGGGGGGGAGTAATGTATCCCTTTCGAGTGCCATCGAAAAAGAGCTCAACGGGGGGAGTCTCCATGGATCTCTACAAATATTAGAATGGTATCCGGAAGGGGCTTACGTGCCTTACTGGAAAAAAACAATGGCTGCAAATTTCGAAGGGATTAATACGCTCTCGGGGAGCAAAATTCTATCGCTTACATTCTTAAAGATAAAGGAGTCGAAAATGGTCTGGAAAAGCACCAGTCAAATGGTGATCATATCGTCGACAACAACGGTCCAAGATGAAGACACAATAAGGGAAAGGTGTGACGGTAGGCCTGCGCCGAACTAGATCGTGCAATTTCATCGCTGTTAATATGGGATTCTCAACCGGAGCGAGAAAGCAGTCAAACAGCAGAAGACATTGCGAAGAAAGCGGGGTCCCCGAAATTAGCCCGATCACATCTTAACGGCACATGTTTGATCCGAGACAGGGGGCGCCGGGGCTTAGAGTTGGCACGGTGAAGAAAAAGGATAAGAGCAACGGCCTGGGAAAACCGATCGCATCTCAGCTAACCAGCCAGAGGAATAAAAACTCACCGCCACAAATGCGGGTCGGAAGCGAGGAACTCCCCGGTGTGTCCCAGTCGAGTTCGAACGGGACTCGTTCTCTCCGTTCAGCCGGAAATCACAGCTGGTAGTCAATTCAAAACGGAGGGGAGGTCTTTGGGTGGAGAATTCCGGCAAAGGGCGTCGGAAAGCTCGGGGCGTACTGTCGATGGAAAAAAAAAAAGGAGGGGGAGGAAGAATTCGGGGGAGGGTCTAAATAGAAATGCATGTGTATCAGGGAGGTGGACCTGGTTTACAAAGGCCGGTAGGCATGTGGTGAGGAGAGGGAGCAAGTCCCGCTCCAAAATACTAAGGGAATCATTTTCATGCGAGGGCGAGGACGTGAAAAGAAGGGGAATCCCAACATCGGGGACAGAGCATCGATTTCTCATATGTAAATCCCAAGACTACTCTCTTTGGGCCGTCGGATACGGTTGAGGAAAAAAGGCACTAGTCCGTTCGGGTCAGAAGGGAAGTGCGCGCGCCTGGGGAAGCTAAAACAAACTGGTATCCTGAGGTGCAAGCGTGGGGTGAGAAAAAGAAAAAAAATGAGGGCAATCGTCGTACGGGAAACGGACGGTTTTCGAACGACCCAAGGGGGTGCTCGTGAAGAAACGGGAACGAAACGTCTTAATATAGCCGATGTTCCAGTGGAGGGGGGGGGAGGGTGAGGGGGGGGGGTGGGAAGGGGGGGGGGGGGGGTGGGGGGGGGGGGTGGGGGGGGGGGGGGGGGGGGGGGGGGGACCGGGGTGGTGAGGGGGGTGCAGGGGGTAAGGAGGAGTCCACCCGGGAGGTTTTAATCGCTAGTTGAGACGAGGCCGAATTTTCATAGCTCCTAACAGTGCAATCTAAGCGCGGAGAGAAGACCGAAGCCAATCCGGGAAGTCTTCTACGAAAAGGTGAAGACCCAAGCTGCAAGCGTTTCTGCACGAGGGTGGCTCGAACTCCCTATTTTCCAGAGACGGTGCAGTGAATTTAAGGCTATCCGCAAAATTCCAAATCTCACGTCCAGGTGAAGGGAGGGGGGCTAAAATCTTGACTTGGAGAAGAAAATTCGTCTCGAGAGAAAGGGTGATCGGGGGGGTGGGGATTAAACTAGAAAGCTTTCTTTCACGAAGCGGCGGAAGGTTCGACGCAAGAGACTGATTAAAATTACTCGTCTACGATAAGGAAAGGGGCCAGACCGAAGGGCGGTTCCTGATAGGGGAATCCATCAGAACTTGGAGGGGTTAGGCTTCTTACCTCATTTTTTTCGCCGTAACCAGGGCCCCTTGAGTACATATGACCCGCCTAAGCCAAGTGCCTTTTGGCCAGAGGAGGGAGGGTGAAAAGGTGGAGACCAGAGGGGAACGGGTATGGGGATGGGTCTAGAGGGGGGTATGAGGATTAAAGGGCAGCGTAACCGCTGGGCTACAAAAAGAGCGACGGCGATGAGTTTTTGCCTGAGAGCGGCTAACGACCGGGAGCTCGTTAGAAGGAACTCATTAAGAAAGTCGTGGATGAACAGGTCGGAAATGAAAAAAGTGTCCCGTGCTCCTCCGGTCCTACTGGCAGACTAGAGAATACGCAGTGGTCGGGGAAGGTGCTGAACAACTGAGGGACAGAATAAGGCGCGATGAGAGGCAGTCTTAGGGGACGCAACCAGGAAGAAAAAAACTCCGTGAGGTTAAAAGGACGAACCGCGGCGAAGGTAGGCTGCGCGAGTGCTATAGCGCCGCCCATGAAAACAAGAAACGCAAAACGGGACGTCACGCGGGTAAGCGAGCGGCAGACGGAGCCGCGTCTCTTAAAGGAAACGGCCGGTATAAGGACACCATGGACACCGGGGGTCCGAAGAACTAGGAAAAAAGGGCCCGTTCCACTTTAATAACCCGGGCAAAAAAGAAATCGTGGTCGGGAGTGCCCGTACGCCCTGCCCATAGTGCGTCTTTTACAGGCTAAGGGCCGCCTGGAAAACCAGGCCAGGCAACGGTGCAAAATAAGCGCGATTGAAAATGTCTCTACCGGTCCAAAAAGTTGGCAGAGAGAAACCGAGAAGAAAGAAAGTGTGTGGCTAGTAATATCCCAGAGAACGGTCGGGGGGTGAGACGCGGAAAGAAATGAATCCAATCAGGGTTCTACAGAACGGCCAGCCACCGAGCACAGGCACTTGATGGAGAGGTATGTAAAAGTGTGACTGACGACGATACGAAACCACAGGAAAGATCGTCACTCTGACGGGGATCCACGCCAGAGAATCAGAGAAAAGAAAGGACAGTCTTATATGAGAGAGGTCTGACGGACAGGGCAAGGATGCATCACGGAAGAAAAGGAAAGCCCGCGAAGACGCGTGGACTGCCTGAAAGGGCGAAAAGTTAGAAAGTGCTGGGAGGGTGTGCGAATTGGGTCTCTTCCACCTAAAATAGGCTGCAGATTTCGTGATTCTTCAATCGCAAGGGGGAAAAAAACCGAAGAGGCGAGCGAGGGAGAGGAGGCCAGCCGCACAATGTCTAATTTTTCGTAGATGCGGTGAGCGACGGGATGGCGGGGGTGCATCATCATCTCACAAACACACCTATTATGTTGAAGAAACCGCCTCAAGGAAACCACGCAGGCGAACGGAAAACATCCTAGCTACCCCGGAAGGGGCAGAAGCAAAGGAACGACTGCGGGAAAAGGAATTGGGGTAAAGGGAGAGGAAGATCACGACTAATAAAAGCAGGGGGGCAACTAAAAAGGCCAAGGAGAGAAGGAGTTGAAAGACTTACACGCCGATCTGGCTCTTATCATATGGTCCGGGAAGCAATTGAGAGCGCGCTGGGAAAGGGGGAACCTCTCGCGTAATGATCACAGTAACACGGGAGATTCTTCTCGATGAGTTTCAGAGGGTAGGCAATGCGAGGGTTTGGGGAACCTGAGCGACTCTGGTACGGGGGGGAGGGGAGAGTCTCGTCTGCTGGCACGGGACTCCGGAAAGGAATTGTGATCAGGGTGGAGGGCGCAAAGAGGTGGACTCGCATTGCCCCCAGAGGGACCTGAGCTGCAAGGGGAAGGCTCACCAAAGGCAACATACGTCGCAGATCAGGAGCAAAAACCACAATAAAAGATTCTCTTGGGTCGACTGGGACAAAAGCCTGCACAAAGGAACGACATAGGGCTGCAATCTCTGCAAGGGCTTAACGATGAGAAAGGCCTGGAAGGTCTTTCTAGAAACGCTAATAAGAAAGCTTCCAGGGACAGAAAAGACCGCCCGACCGGGTCGAGAAAAAAGGGCGCTGAAGTGTCGAGACCTATTTTTTAAGAAGAAAAGGACCCAGGGCGAAAGTGCCGCATGTGGCGTTACGCCAGCACCGTACCAGGCAGTACCTGTGACGAAGAGGAAGATCGCTGGGGGGGACTGTCGCGAATCGGGTGGGGGGGTTGCCGGTAAAGGGAGGGGGCCTAAGAAGGACAAAAGGTAGGCGAAAAGAAACCGAAGGTTACGAAGAGGGTCCTTAAAGCCGAAATCTAGCCTTCTACCCGGTGGCGAGAAAAAAGATCTGATGGAGCGCGTTTGAAGCAGCAGGGGACGCGCAAAAACAGACCTTCGGATAACCAATCGAAGGCTCGAGGATCAGAAGTGGCAAGAACTGCAATGGAAGGAGAAAACAGAACAGTCACTGACGGATGCCAGGGACGCCAAATATACGGCTCACGCGCCGGAACAACTAGCAGAAGAAGCGCAAGAGGGGGCCGCAAAGAAGAGGTCACGCTGCCACCCTCCAAAAAAAAGATTCAGGTGATCCAAGGAATAACGTTCAGATTTCGAAAAGGTTTTCAAACAGGGTAAACAGAAGAGCCAAAAGAGGAAAGTCAAGGGTAAGAACGTTCGGGATGTAAACAAAACCAAGTGGGAAGCGCGAGCATCAGGAGACTGGAGTAGAACAAGACCGGATTCTCCTTGAACTGAGAGAAGTGACCGACGTAGAAGGCTCAAAAAAATCCGGAATGACCGGCGGCTCCCGCTTCTGGAGAGAAGAGGATAGGAGCCCCACTAAAAAAAATTAGATCCAGGAAATATTTCACGCGAAGATGCGTCAAAGAAAAGCAACTCTCCTAACCGGATATTGAGCCGACCCGATGGGCATAGGCGGAAAAAAATTCAAGAGACGGGACACCGTGAAAACTTCCTCCTCAGAGAGCAAAATTGCCAAAAAGGAGCGCGCATAAAAGAAAATTCGAATTAGGGCGTCGGCGGCGAGACGCGCGCAGTAGTATTAAATAGGATCGCTGAAATTCTAAAAAAGCGGCGCGGCCCAAAACAAGCCTGGACACCGACGGTCTAGCGATGTGCTCGTCGAGCGCTCCGCAAACATAGGGAAAGTACAAGGCTTCGGAGAAACTCGGACGACGCAACTTGTAGACAAAGAGCATGCAAGTGACCGAGCTCGAAAATACGATGCGCGGGGTCGTGGCTGCCAACGACGAGGGGTTAGACGTAAAAGCGCGCCATCCAGGAATAACCTGAAGGAAGGGGAAAGGAAAGGATGCACCGGAAGACGCCCCAAGAGCGCCTCCTGGGGAAAGACTCCCTGCCTGGGTGGGTGGTGGGGGGGTGGTGGAGTGGGTTGGGGGGGGGGGGGCGATGCGGGGCCGTTTACTCGTTAGAAGGACGTCCTGCAGGCAGACGCACGAGGAGCAAAGAAAGAAAAGCGAGTCGAGTAGGGAAGGGTGGGGCGACAGACCACGGGGCCCATAACGTGCCGGGGACAAAAAGAAACCAGGCCAAACCCATCAGGTTCCCCATGCCCTTCATACCAAGACGCGATTAACGTCTCCGCAAAGAAAAGGAATTTTACAGATCAGAAAAAAAAAGGAAGCAGAGAGAGCTCACTGAAAACTGAAAGGCTCATACCAGCCGTCTGGGTCCTGGGGAGCAAAGGAAAACGGGAAAAGTGATTAAAGGCTACAGTTCCGAGAAAGCGGCTGTCGTAGAACTTTAAATATTGCAAGGAAGCTAAAAGGAGTAGGAAGGGCGTGTTGGGACACGCTAGAAGCCGAATGGTATGGCAAAGGAATGACAGATGAAGGTCACAAAGGACGGTAGATGGAGAAAGAGTAGAAACAGGGTTTCAAATGGGCCTGTCAAGGGTCAGTTGCGAACTCTCAGCCGAGGATAAAGGGCGGCTCCCACATATCTATGAACCGTGCCGAGATGGTAGACGTCGAAGGGAGTTACGACTTGACTATCCCATCATGCAGGAAAAATGCGCAAATACTCTGGTGGGACGAAAGGAAGGCAAAAAGAATCGCAGAACGCAAAATAGGGGAAACTAACTTCGGGCTCCAAAAGATGACCGCACATAGAAAAAAAGTGTGCGCCCACACAACGGAACAAGAGAGAAGGATCACCATAGGGACGATGTTGGTAGTCCGGGATCCGCCGGAGAAGGAAGACTCGGGGCCGGGGAGGAGATGGCCAGCGGGCGGCTAAAACGCGCGTGTCCTATCTCCTTGAAAGTAAGCAGGGGGGGACTATGGAGAAGAGTCAAAAACCATTCGGGACCATCAGAACGAGTGTTAGAGAGCATCCTGGACTCCAGGGGAAACAGGTCTAGAAGACTAGAAAGACGCTGGAGAGAAAAGCCTGGAGCCTCTCGTCGGCGACTGGTGAATGGGACCCGCATCGCAGGAAACAGAAAAACACTGTCATCGACACGAAAAAGGGGAAAAAGACCCACAAAAAATTACTCCGGTATGGGAGTCCTGGAATCAAAGTCTTAGGGAAATACAAATGGGCGCAGAAAGTCCGACTCTCATCACAAACTGGTTAGCATTCAAAATAAAAAATCATTCGAGCGTGGGGAGATGTGCCTCGACAGGTCAGGAAGTGAGGAGGACAAGGGGGGCAATAGTAAACGTGGGAGAGAAAAAAAGGGCTGTAAGCGTCGTGGAGCACGTATAAGGCATTTAAGAATGGCGGGGGGTGACCGTTGGGGAGAAAAAAGGCACCGAGGAGGTGAGCACCTCCGTCTTGTCGCTGCTGCTCAAAAGGTCCCTCGAAAAGGGAAGATCGCAGGAGGGACAGGGGAAAGGAAGAAGGGCGTCAGGGCCAGGTGCGTACACTGTGAAAGAAGCACTAGGTCCGAAGGATCGCATCTCCATAAGAGTGGGCTAAAGCGTGAAGGACTGACGTCGCTTGAAAACCGGTCGCGGAGAAGGGTACGCCTTCTTTCAGTAAATGTTCGGCATGCTACTGTCAAATCATGAAGGGATATCACATGAAGCAAGTAGGGGAAGGGGCGGTGGAAAAAAAAAATCTACGTCTGGAAAGTCGGTCAAGGAGAGGAGAAGTGTGTTTAAGAACAAACCTGTTCATCTGTAAGGGACGTGAGAAAGAAACGCTTTCAGGATCCTTCAGAACAGGGTGGAAAAAAAAAGAAAGAAGTTCAACGCAAGAAAGGGAGGGGGAAAGCAAACAGATCTAGGGAGCTACGCGTCCAATTGAAGCGCGACGAAGACAAACAAAGCCCCCGAAAAGACACGAAACGCGTCTCGCCGCCGGAAGCCCCAGCCGGTCACGAGTAAGGGGGCTCGTAACTTGTGGGTACGTTCGCTCTCGGCAAAGATCAAAGGGGTGGTCGTCACAAGGACAAAACACAAGGGTCGAATTTAATTGGAAACTTTACTTCGGTAGTCATCGGCAGGCTAATATGGCAGTCGAATGCGAAGGGGAAGGCGGAAAAATCTTCTTCAGGTCCGGATCATGGGGGGGAGAGTGGGGGCTGCCATAAATTCAAAAAAAAGGGAGTTTTTAATGAAGACGTGAAAGAAGGGCTGTTCAGAACAGTCTACTGTATAAGCAGAGAACGGAAAAAGGAGAAGGGGGCTGTCCCGTGATCGAAGCCCGAAATATAGTTGGCCCCTTTGGTAAGCTTCGGGGACGGACCGGTCAAAGGGGCTTCCAGGGAAAATTCTACGGGCAGCCAAGTTCTTTGGGCACATAAATGTTGAGACCCCGGGGAGGAAAGAGTGACGTGGGAATTTCAGTGACCAAAACCCGCAAATAAGCGTGGGTGAGGAAAGGCGACTTTAAGGAATATTAGTAGAACACCTTCAAGCGGAGGGAGGGGCCGATAGTTTCGCTTGAAGGCGCGGGCTAATTAAAAGCTTCAGGCAGGATAGAACGCGGCGAAAGTCAGGGAAAAGGAGTATCAAGGAAGGGGGGGGGGGGGGGGGGGGGGGGGGGGGGGGGGGGGGGGGGGGGGGGGGGGGGGGGGGGGGGGGGGGGGGGGGGGGGGGGGGGGAGGGGGGGGGGGGGGGGGGGGGGGGGGGCCGGACTGAACGGTCTTTTAATCATCGCGCCTTCGATGCTGGGGGGAGGTCAGCAGAGAAAAGGGGGGGACATGACGAAGCGCTGCTGCTCCGAAAGGATACATAAGATCGTATGCAGGGACTAGAAAGAAAAAAACGGAGGCGAGCAGTTTTCAGGTACGAACAGGAGGAACCTCTGCGACGGTGGAGTCAATTTCTATCGAGGTAAGGAAGGGTCAACGCGCGAAAAAAAGGATGATAATCAGGAAAAAGCACTTTAGCATTCTTCTATTTCACTTACTGAAGGAGAATTCGCACAGCGAATGCGAAAGAGGCCGGCTCCTGGCCTGTCACAAAAATGCGCGCAGGGACGCGAATCGAAGTATGAGGCTAAAAGTCAGCCGGAAAATATTTCAAGTCGAGCAAAAAAAAATTCAAGGCATCCGCGAAAAACGGAATGGGACAAGAAAATAACCGGCCAGGCGGGCTGGAGAACCGGAGAAGAAAGAAGGGTGGTGCGCAGGATATGCCAAAGTTCCTTTAAAGTGGGGAGCAAAGGCGGTACATGAGCCGTCCAATGGGAGGGGAAGGGAGTCACGAAATCGGACAAAAAAAAGGGACACACGAGGGGTAGCCAGCATGAGAAAACGACGAATGACGACCAAAGAAACTCAATCCAAGGAAAAAATCGAGCTCTGTGAAGGCAAAACCCACTCCCAAACTCTCGGAAAAATTTCCTTCTGATAAGGATCAAGGTGAAATGCCGGAAGGGGGTGGCGCATCAGCGGGACACATATGAGCCGAACTCCGCGGGGGCGAAAAGGCAAAGACGTCGAGCCGGGGGTATAAAATTCCACTAAAGGTGCAACCCCACCGTTGAGGCATTAGTGAGGATAGGAGAAAGCTCCTGGGACGCGCCGAGTCGATAGCAAGTGATTTTAAGTCTACCGCCGGCTGCACGGAAGACTTAAAGTGGGTGGTAAAGGGAGGGGAGGGAAGGAGGCGCGGCGGTCATCCTCTCAATTCGAAAAGAGAGGAAGAAGAAACAGCCATCAAAGCCTCGAACAAGAAGAGGATACAGTAACCTGGAAAAAAAAGAAAGCGTGGATCTAGGCCTTTTGGCAAGAATACACACGCGCAGATGGGGGGTACCAGAGCGATTGAAGAGAAAAACTCCTGCGCATCCGGGGGAGACTAAAAAAAAAGTATCTGGGGTGAATCCCTGAGGAGGAGTTGGCAGGCGCGGACAGGAGAGGTTAAAAGAAGGACTCATGGGGAAATCAAAAAAATTCGTCGCGAACATCCCTGGCCGGCAAACTTCCCCGAACTTCTAGATTCGAAAGAAAAGGTTTCGTAGGATATGGCGCGTCTCGATCACGGGAGGTTACGGAGCGACGTCGGTAGGGTGGTGCTTAAATCGAACTGAATCAGCTGCCATAACTACCTTCAATCAGGGAATGTGCGCCGGTGCCTGGAGACTGAGGTTCGAAATGAATTGGACCGCAACAGTGTCTGCAAGGGGGGTACGGAAAGACACAATCTTCGACACGTACGTATTTCAAGAATCACCACACTTCTTCTTCATCTTTTTCTCATCTCCACGCCCACGGAGGGACAAACGCAAGGAGGGGCTGCCAACGCGCTTCTTCCGCGCACATGAAGGGCAGGCGGCAAGGGCGGAAATACTAGGTCTGCCAGACCACAAAAACAAAAAACCTTCGGAGGAAAAGGCGACTCGCGAATTCGTATATACCTTTGGAAGGAATCCGCGCAAAACTTCAGGAAGCGAGCGTGTACTCAAAAACGTCGTCAACCAGGGGGGGGTGACCAGGTCCTGCGACGGCGCGAATCAAAAAAATGAATGAAGTGGGAGGGACACTCGGAAGTGGCTTGGGGAAGGCGGAACGTAAAATCCAATCCCATCGAGAAGTAAGAAAGAAAACGGGGAAAACGATATTACTTCAAAATCAAAAACTGCTACAGTGAAAAGGGTTAACGCAAAGACGACTGAGCGCGATTCCGAAAACCAGTCCGGACCCGTAAAACTCTAGGTTTCTCAAAGCCTCGGGGCCGGCAAGAAAAAGTGAAAAAAGGTGAAAAAAATAAAATTTACCGCGAGAAAAGAGCGGAAGTCGCCGCGCCTAAGGCCACTCCGCCGAAATAAAAAGCCGTGTCGGCAACGAGTCACGCTTCAACTAGGCCGCGAAAAAAAAGAAAAAAAACATCTTGGTGAACTGGGGGACTGCAGGCCCAGAAAACTTTCAGAGCCGACAAAGGTGTCTCAAAGAGGCGCGCCGAAGAGGAAAGCATTGGCCTGAAGACTATCAGGATTAAAAAGGGTCGCGTCCGGATGGTCAGAAAATGGGAAAAGAAGGAGACTAGGGGAGGGGAGCGGCGATCACGGCAAAACTTCGGCGCCTTCGGATCTAGGAAAAGGGAATCGTCTAGACTTGAGACCATGACGGCAGGAAATTCGAACATACCAATCAACTTGTACATCATCGACTATGGAAGACACACAGAAACTTACGATCGAAATATTTCGACTAGGTGCGGGATCCCGGAAGAGAAGCGAAGGAAACAAAGGGAAGTGAAGCGAAGGCATGAAACTAGACCAACAGGGGCGGGGAATCAAAATGTGCTGACAAAAACTGAGTGTGAAGAAAAAAAAGTGCGCGAAAGGACCGAAAAGGGAGTGAAGGAAAGAACTCTCTGTTGATACTGCGGGGCGCGAAGGCCCGGCGTCGAAAAAGCGGCAGGCGGGGGGAAGGCAGGACGCGGAAAATAGCCGATCTAAAGTCAGAAAAAAAATTTGCTCTCTCGAGTAAGAGATCAAGCAACATCTGCGCAAGGTAGAAAAGGGGCTTTCGGAAAAAAAAAAATCGAATACGAAGGATTGGAAAAAAATCGCCGGGGAGGAAGGTGAAAAGATCTCGAAAACTATCACTAGCTGTGTTCTGTCTCACCGCTACCGAAGGGAGAAAAGGGGGGGGAGACTTAAGCGCGCTCTCTGCTATGAAGGAAGCGACTCGTCACCGCGATCCGTGTCACCGCTACATAATACGGCGGGAAGGAGGGAAACTCAAGGCAAAAAAACTAATGAGACCGCTGAGCTTCAACTGGAACTGCGAAAAGGAAGCAGAAAAAAAAAGGACGATAAGTCAATGTGGATATGCCGGAAGGGGAGGAGAAAGCCGCGAATCCATCCCACGGGAGGGGGGGTTCAAAAAGAAAGGAATGCCGGGACATCAGAAAAAACCGAAACCCTCAGGAGCCCCCAGAATTGATCGAGCCCGGAAAATAAAACCGGTAAATCCGACCGTTTTAACCGAGGGAAAACAGCGCAAAAGGGAAAAAGGAGCGACGAACGCCGAAAGCTCGACATAAAAAACGCCGCGTAAGTTCTGAAAAAGGGAAGGGCTGCAGAACTGCACACGTCTTGTAATGAAGGGGACTGCATGCGAAAAAAGGAAGTGCAGGGGGGTTCAAGGGGGAACTACATGCGGTATTCCGGATGGGTGGGCCGGGTGCTTCCGAAAGTATGGGCGAGAGGGAGACGAAGGGGAAAAAAACCAAAACCGTAGAAGGAGGGAGGAAAAGAGCGACCCATTTAAGTATCCCTGACTGGAGGTTCCTCTCAGCCCTCAGGCTGGAAAAGGGACCCCGGAATCAAACTTTAAGATGGGGAGACAGGAAAAATGGGATGAATCCAAAACGAGCCACAATTCGGCACTGAACTGAGAAGAGACGAAGGGACAAGCACATAATCGCATGAAAAGACACGAAGAGACCTTCATCAGATCTTCAACGACATGATCAGGAAACCGACATACATTCGGGGAAAAGTGAGAATCTCTACTCCAGAGGGGGGAGGGGGAAAAGAGATAAGATCAAAAAGACCGGGGGTGTTCCTACATGGAGCAAAACGAGAGGGGATCTTCTGCCGGTCGGGCTCGGGCTGCCTCACCGCCTCGGAAACATCATCCAGTGAGTGCCTCATTACCCCCCCACAAAAAAGGAGTCACAATCGCCAGCCCATTCAACGGCGCACGATGGGCATCGGCGCATACGCGCGCCCTGTAGCGAGGCTGCAGTGCAAAAAGAGAAGAATGGAGAAGAAAACCTTGCGCCGAGAAACAAAAGCCAAGTGACCGCATCGGGAAGTCCAGACCGCCCCATTCGTCTGCCAAAAAAAAAAACAACCACAACTAGAAATTGGTAGGGAGAACTTTAATAAGGTCCTATGAAAAAGAAACAGGTCTCGAAAGGAATCCGAAAAGGACATCTCGGATGCAGCAAGGACCTAGGAAAGAACTTCGCCGGGGTGGAAAAAAAGAAAAAAAGGTCTACGGGCTCGGTTGAAAGGAAGGGTCCAGAGGAGAGGTGAGGGGAGAAATTTTGAGGATAGAGGGAATATGAGGGGGGAATCCTTGATGGGGGGACCGGGTTTTAGCATACGGGATCAGCATACAAAAAAACGTTTGATGGAGGCAGGATGCTGCGCGCACCAGGACGAAGAAATGAGATAAGGATCAGCGGTCACTTTGTCCCTCGGTAGAGAGACTTTGGAGTCAGGACTGGGAACTCCACGATTGGCCAAACTAAGCCGCGGCAGGCGCGTTGCAAGATCGGAGCAGCTCGACGGTAGGTTTGCGTCGAAGAAGGGAAAGAGTCCCAAAAAACTGATTTCCAGGTCAACGCTCCAGTCAAATCGTGAAGGCGATCAAAGGGAAGCCCTTCGGGGCGCGGGAGCAAAACCCGTGGGTCTATATCTGTCAAAGAAAGCCGGGGCGACGGGGTTTCACGAATCAACTGAGAGGAGAAGAGTGAACGGAGAATTCCGTCTTTTGCCGGCGAAGAGAGGGACGAATCTGCGCCGAAAATTTTTGCAAAAAAAGGTCGGGGGGGGGGAAAAAATTCCTAAGGGATCGCGCCCCTGACTGACTAGGATCGAGTCAGCCTCTCCGACCAAGCAGGGGAAAGGGATTAAAACATGTGAAGGAAGGCGGGCGCGCAAGCGGGGGCTTTAACCTGAAAAGTGCTCACGCTCAGTACGTTGGGAGAAGAAGTTACCGGCGATTATACTGACAAATCGAAGGTTCCAGTTGCCTCGAAGGAAATATATTCCTTTCCATCGCATTCTCTTAGTGAATGTGCGGATCGTCAGGGGGGGGGGATTCTTGTGGATCTCCAGGGAAGGAAGGAGGCGGAGTTTCGAAGCCGGTCTTCTAAAGCCTTCTGATCGTACAGAGAAATAGGGGATCGGAAGGGAAGAAGAAGGAAGGGTCCGTACATCTCCTATGCCGAATTCCACTTTGGGGAGCAAGGCTGATCGTTAAAAGGAACAAGCGCAAATATGACCTTCGTTGGCAGGCCAGCAACCAAAAAAACCCGGCCCAAAAAGAAATTAAAAAACTTGACACATCTTAAAGGGCTTGTGGGAAGGGAAAATACAAAACCGAAGAGATGTGGTTGGTCTCGACTGACGCGGATTCAAAAAAAGGAGGGGGCTATGTCAAAGGCGAGAGTTCTCGGCGGAAAACGTATCGGCCGGCAGGACTCTTCAGTCAGTGGACATATTCACTGGCAAGTGGACGCAAAGGAGTTGCACGGGCGAGCATCGAAACTTCTATCGAGAAGTGTTCGTTACGGAGACGGGGGGACAATGCCGACGGAAAAAAAACAGGCGGCGGGCGTCGCAGTCTAGGCTTGTCGGCCGGTTGTAGGCTTTAACTACGTACTAAGTCGGCACTTTTTAGGGAGAGAGGAGGCGGGAAAAATTTTCCACGCCACCACAAGCGAGAGGGGCTGGATAACGCCAAAATTAAAAGAGCGGCAGAAAGGCGCCGCCGACTAAAAGCAAGGCCGGACGCTCCTTCGGAAATATAACAAAGGAAGCGGCTCACGGAGGCAGGACCCAATAAGAGGATCGAGAGAGGGCAAGTTGAGAGGTCGAATGTCGTTTCTTTCTTGAAACCGTCAGACTGAACTCCATCGTTGAATGTAGGAGAAAGCTGGCCCCCTTCCATTCACAAAAACTCATGGCAGCCAAAAAAGGAGGGAAAGGTGAAGCCCGCGGGGGGGCCACGGCCCCTAGAAAAGAAGGTTGTGGTTTTCTAAGATAGGCCAAGGACTTCCCGGGTGCAGGGACGGCAGGCAAAATAGGTCCTGGGGCCAAAGGAGAAAGAGACGCCAGCCAAACTTCGCACATCGGTTAAGGTCTGGTGGTCCAAAGAGGAAGACTAAAACTAGGGCCACCATGACAAGAAACTGCGGGAAACCTGCGATCGAGACTGAAGCTACAAGCCATCTCAGCGAGAATAATCCTGCAATCCATAATTTGCCTCAGAGAGAAGAAAGCTGACCGAAAATATTCCCTACACAGAATACCAGCGCTTTTACTCGCATGAAAAGAAGGTCGGAGCACCTGAAAAGAATGGTATTCAAAAAACGTCGTTTCCAAAAAACAAAAAAATAGAGTTCTGAGACTTCATAGCTCCTGGTACCCTGGGCGCTTATTTATTCGGACAAAGTAACTGGAACCAGACGGAGGAGAGATGGTTTAACGGGAAAAAAGATGATTGTGCGCGCAGGATGTTAAATGGTCACTCGCCAATTCTAGACAAGAGAGAGTGAACCCGCCATCCCGTCGCGCAAACCTAAACCACCATCTATAATATTCCTCCCGGGGGGAAAGAGGCCTCATAAAAGCGCGCGACGCCGAGGATGGGACCCATGATTAGATCCCAATGCGAAAGAAGTGGAAAAGAAGCGAGGGAAATACCATTCGTCGACTAACGCTGCTTTGCCGGCTCGGACAATCATCAAAACGGAGGAGTAGAATTGGAAATCAGCGGGGGGGACAAAACGGGCCGGCAACGTCTCGACAGGAAGAAATCACTTACGGAAGATAGCGAGGGTAGCTTTAAGAGAGAGGATTGGGAGGTTCCAGGAAAATACTTGGGCATTAGGATAAGCTCATTAGTGGCCAAAAAGAACTACCTTCACTCCGAGTTGTGACGCTGACTTCAAAAAAAAAGAAGGGTGAAACCCTGAAAAAAAAAGGGGGGGGCGCAGATGCACGAGGGGTACGGGACCCCTTCGAACAGGAGTCGGGGGCAGTCAGGCCAAACCAAAGAAGATTCCGTGGTCATCATCCCTCCTTTCTTCACAAGGGGGGGGTAACGGACTTGAGGGAGAACCGCGTCCGCTTCGTGCCGGGTCCAAGGCGTACCCTGGGAAAGGAAATAGACTATGGAACTTCAAAGGGCCTTACGCAAGACAGGACACCTTCGAGCTGAAGAAAGGCGCTGCGGAAAAAATTACCGATGTGCGCATCCGGCTTCCAGTGGGCTTCCACGGTGCGAAAGAGGGGGGTCCTGAAACCGTGCCCGTCGGAGGAAAGGAAAACTAAACCGACGAACTTGGAAAAAGAAGGAGTAAGGAGAAACGCGAAGCTGGGGTCTCTACAATTGATGCAAGAAGCAGCCATCTAGCAAATAAGGGAAAGTCCGGAAGGAACGGTTGACGTAAAAATCAAAAAAAACCTTAGGGACGCCTGGTGAGAAGCGCTAAAGGATGCGCGCTCTTCAAGATCATGGGGTGTCAACAAAAAGAAGGACCCCTGAGAGATTATCTGAGCATCGAGGCAAAGGACCGAACGAAAAAAGTGCAGGTGGTCCACTGTTCAATGTAAAGGGGACACCAAGTTGAAGAAAATGCGAACGGGCGGGACCCCTCGACGAAAAAATCGCACCAAAGCCGGGGGAGGGCACTATAGCGAAAGAGAAGACCCGGTTGTACAACAAGTCACGGGAAAGGACCGCAAAAAAAAACAACAAACTATGCGGAGTGAAGCACCCCACCCAAAAAAACAAAGGCCCCGAAAACGGGATAACCGTTGTCGCAAAAGCGGGAAAGAAGGCTGGAAAAATGTGCAAACGAGTCAGGGGACCTAACGCGTCGTGGGGTTAAGGACGAGGTAAGCATGCCTCACCAAGGAAAGTCGAGAAGCGGCGAATTACACGGACAAGACTGAGGGCGCCTTTCCCGCTCGATTCGAAACGCCGACGGAAGGCTTCGACCGGAAACCGGAACACGGCGTCAGGACACCTAAGAAAAATCAAAGGCCATCAGAAACCCCATCAACCCTTAAGAGAACGAAATATGGCAGACGCGAGGTCAGGGGCTCGCTCCGTCAAGCAGCCTTCTGAGCAAACGGGGAAAGAAGATGCCGAAGAAAATTACCTCAGAACACCAGTGCGGGTCACGTGCGGAAGGAAAATTCTGTCCAGAACCAATAAAAAAGCAGAGAAAAAAGGCGTCGAGCGGACCGCTGGGAGGAGGCAGTCTGGAAGCCGCCTTCGTCGAGTTTAGGGGCAGAAATGCTGAATCTCCGACAAGATAAACGAGGGGTTCTGCAGTGAAAAAGGAACATGGGGCGTCGCGGATTCGAAGCCTCTGCCTACAACATCTGGACGTTAGCTAAGCGTTTCGGGAGCCCTGACTACGAGCACAAGGGTGAAAGGTACTTGAAACCGTCCAGCGACTCTACCTATCCTACACAGAGGACAGAGCTGTGGACTCTGTCGAAAAACCGCGAAACGAGTCTCAAGGGAACGGTATCCATGAAACGAGAAGGCGATGGAAAGGACGGGTAATCATTCTATCTTCCCTCGAAGCAGGGAAGGGAAACCAGAACTCTCAAGAGTCCCGAAAGGCGCAAAATTCATATACGTTGCTGACTTGGGACATCGTTAGAGAAAGTCTAACATAAACAGCGAAAAGGAAAAGCCAGGAAAGAGAGGTTTGGATATAAGTAATTGAAAGAAAAACAGACCATCCCAAGGGGAGGTATACCCTAGCTTCTTGAAACATGGGGATCTAAAAACCGTCCACCTCAGGGATACCCCATTCCTAAAAGAAAGGGGAAAAAAGAAAAAAAAATCGGGATTGACCAGGGCGTCAAACTAAAAAGAATTTTCTCCAGGAGCGAAAAAAAAGACCTGAGAAATTCGGAGAAGCACACGGAAAGTCGAATCTCAAAAACGAAGTGGAACAAGAAAAGGGAGGGAGGAAAAAATCTTCGAAGACACACTCCTGATGAGGCTGAAATTTCGAAAACGCAGGGTCACTACTCCGGAGGGTAATAAATATCACCGAGGAGTGTTGGGGGATCTGCCCGATGGTTGCAGCTCGGGGGAAGTCCGTCAAGCACCATGAAGTCCGTAGAGGCGCCTCAGGAGAAAAACGGCGTCGTAGAAAGGTAGTTCGAGTGCGGGACACTCTCTCCACGGCGTCAAGCGAGGAGCCTGAAACTAGCCATCGTTACGTGGGATCACGGTACGGTAAAAAGAGGTGGAAGACGAGCAAAATACAACTTCTGAGTAAACTCGCGCGGTGGAGAGAAGGAAGGAAATATCGGGAGGGAAAAAGATCTTACGAGACGTACCGACAAAGGACCGAAACAAGTCCTAGGGGGAAGC
>Ga0179593_1663445_pt1 | contig 23666 bp, 15 predicted proteins | sample CZODoug2_1_08_16_FD_185931 | JGI IMG/M metagenome (GOLD analysis project Ga0179593, IMG submission 185931) | Vadose zone soil fungal communities from Angelo Coast Range Reserve, California, USA - CZODoug2_1_08_16fungal (PacBio error correction) | ecosystem: Environmental > Terrestrial > Soil >...
GGGAAGGAAAAAAAAACCTATTTGTTCAGTGTAACTAGTACCTAGGAGGAAGCACATCGCCGCTCGACGGAGACAGGGAGCCTTATCCCTTTACAAAAGCGGTCAAAAACTGGAAGACGCTTTCAGACAGAGCCTGGGGCTAAACTTAGAGGAAAGCATCTTTGGAAGGGTGTACCCCTCCCTGGACGATCGTCGTCACCATCTATGAAAGCCCACGGGAAGAAAGGAATACAGAGAATTCCCGACGAGGGGCACGGGGCGGAAAAAAAAGAAACAGCGTGGTCGCGGGCCAAACGCGGCGGTTAGCGCCTCATTCTGCGCCTAGAGTACCCCACTCTTACGGGGGGGCCTGCTTTTCAAGGTCTTGGTACAACGAAGTAAGAGTGGAGGAACGGGACACAGGATAAACCGGTAACCACCGCTGACATCAATACCAAGTAAAAAGGAAGCGCAAGCACTGGGCCGCCTGAGGGGCCCAAGGGGGCCACCGTGATGTGAATAGATAACTAAAATGAAGTTCCGTCGCAAGGATCGAAAACCCTGCGGGTCTCAAGCCGTCCATCCTCTTCTCAGCTCAGCCTCAATCCAGAGATCAATGTCTGCTCTCTCCTGATCGCCCTCCCTCTAACATTGGGAAGACCGGGCTTCGTGAAGGTACTTTTGTCCACTGGCAGAAAAGGGGGATATCGGGAAGGAACCAGGCGACCTCCTAAAAAGAGGTCCTGACTACGGAGAAAAGAGAGGTTTAGGGGCCTTCAGGGGCTGAAGGCGCAGCCTGCGCCCCTCAAAAGGGAAAAAGGGTCAGCTTCCTCGAAAAGGTTCTCCGCAGCATAATCGTCGGACTGAGGAAATGGGAGTATCAACCGTTGCACAGTTCGGACGGAAAGTCACGGGACTATCGATTCGATCTTAATCCGCATGCGCTAAAGCTCGGTGAACTGTAAAACATGATGCGGGGGGGATGCCGATTTTCGGGCAAACAACAGTAACTAGTCCAAGAGGCCGTGAATTCCTTCCTCAGGAAAAAAAAAAGAAACACCGCCTGACAGGGTAGAAAACACCGAAAAACACTCAACTAAAGAGGGGCGCCCTAGGATGATGCAGACGTTACAGGGAGAAGCCTGCTGCACCTGCACTACAACAGCCATGTAATCCCAATATGTGCGTCCATTTCCTACCGGACGGGCCTGTCTTCCCCAGTGCTGTCTTAGATACCGGAACAAAAGAACTTTGTTATCTAGCCCAAAGGTCCGACATCTTTGAAGGGAAAGACAAGATCTACCCCCCAGAAGGAAGTGACTTTTGCGTCTCAACTGTGAAAAAGTGAGAAAAATTCGTCAGCCTGTCGACGCATTCATCCTCCGGATCGGGTGCGCTACTTAAAAAAGGTTGGGCAGAAGGCTTTGGTGAAAGGTCAGAAAGGCAGGGCATCGCGATTTCCCGTCAATCCGGAAAAGAGGTGGGGAGCTGCAACAGTACGAAATCGACGCTCATGATCGAGAAAAAGACAGAAATTTAGGGCTAAAGTCCCGAGAAAGAGGGGTAACCGGTGACAGTGACCCTCCCATTCGCGGAGCTGCAGAAGACGTGTATCGACCGTTTGGTGCCTCATAAACCGGGCTGACCGCGTAAAGAAGGCGACCATTGTCATCCCAGTCGAAACAAATGGACTGTATCGTTGAAGATAAGACAGAGTGGGGGAGGGCAATGTTGACCGCTCGCCTGAGAGAAGTAGGGGAAGCAACTTCCCCGAACTCTCTAGGGGTAGTCATGTAAGGATAGAAAAGATATGAGCTTTCTGGGGTAAACCACATGTTAAACCACGGGTAGGAAAAGTAGAATCTATCTCAACTGTGCATTGAATAAATACCTTTGACCCAGCTGAATACTGGACAAGGGGAGTTCAACATGTCGGACCTTGGAGGTTCGGGGCGAGCAATTCGCAAGAGACTGGATAATGGCTTCTTTCCTTCCGATCGTACATAGGCTCACCACTGACGTGCATTTTTCCTGGACGAGACTGGTCAATCCGACTTTGTTTATAGGAAAACAGGGTCCCTGTCAACGGGTGCAGGAAGCAGCATATTTTGGAGAAGCCTTCATTGAAAACCAAGAACTCGGTTGGATTCAAAATCCTCACCTACCGGGGACTTTTTATGCCCCGTCAACTAGCAAATAGGGGGGCCGTAACATGAGCGGTCTAGCGCAATGCTTTGTTGGGGGTCAAAAGGTTCTCCGGTGGGACCGGTGCCATTAGAGGGGACAAGTCGCGTTCCCAATTCATAGGGAGTTCCCATGGGTCGCGGGCGGGGTTCGCTGAGCGTGGACCTGTCTCCTTTACCAAAAAAGGGGGCGTTTGTTCAATGGGAAAAATTTCGGACGGACCAAGTCCGAAAAAAGGATTGGGGGGAAAATTCAGCCCCAACGTATCATCATCCGCCGGGTGCGCATTACCAATAGCCTCCTTGGGCCCTGGGCGCACTTGGGGGCCATTGCGCGCTCCGATCCCGAAACAAGGACACTAAACCGCCTGCTTCCGGTCCTCAGTCGACCACTCTAAAGACCCCGTTGCACCCATACGCCCCGACTCAGCCCCTCCCAGTGCCTAAAGGGAATAATGGTCTCTGCTTGGAAAAAATGGAGGGAAAGGGGACGCAAATTGGGGGGATTCTTTTCGTCTAATTCGTTAAAAGTCTTTGCCGAAAAACACGTTAGTCAATTCTTCGGGAAAAGAAAGGATTGGAAGAGACGCTTAACTGGTTCACATCGAAGCCCGGTCGATCAGGACTAAAGCCTGGCTAGAACATGAGGGGAAAAAGAAGCAATTCCTTATTCGTCAAAAGGAAGATCCTAAAAAGGGACACTGATGCGATCCCAGGACTCGATGACAAATCTTGCCAGCAAAAGACACCGGGAAAGGTATGGAAGCCTCCCCGCAAACAAAAGGGACAAGGAGGGGAGCAACTGGTACTTGCCGCTGGTACTGCCGCAACATCGCGAGATAATCTCCTGGTGTTGGACTGACCGCCGGGCGCTTTCTCAAGGCCGAGTCCGTGTCCGGCAAGGTCCACGATGTCGGTACAGGAAAGAAAGTCGATGTCTTGGTCACCGGGAAAAATAAAGGACTCTAGGACACGGCTTCGTAAAGGTAATGCTTCTGTCGGGGGGCTCTGGAGAGGAAAAGGACACAACTCTCTAAAGCGGCCCGAATATGCCCGACCGGGAGTGCCGGGTCGTCGAGGAAGTATGAAAAAAAAAAAACCGCGTACCATCAGAAACAAAGATGCCGGGGTTTATCAGGGAATGTTCGGCCAACGAAATCGACATCATTCGTGGGAATCAGGAGAAAAGACACGCAGGGACAAGGGCTTCAGCCGATACCAGAAAGAAGACGAAGCCGGTCGTGAATTGGTAGAACGCATCATGGAAGGAGGGGGAGTCGAAACTTCAGCGATTTTTCGCGGCAAGGATGGCCGCGGAAACGGTCGCAGAGGGAGAACTCTATCTTGGGACGTGAGGCCTGGGAGGGGCGCACAGAGGAACGGCTCTTCGAAGGCTAGTTAAATCCCAAACTGAGGTTCATCACAAGGAAATTTCCCATCTCAAACGGAGGGGGAAAAGAGGATAGGGGAAAAATGAAGAAGTCCGGTTTCATGGTTGTGTGGGGGGCCAGAGGGAAGAGAGTGCTATTTAATGGGACGTCCTTGAACTCCATTATACATCAAAAAGGGAAACTGTATCTTATCTCCCTGAGATCACCCGGTGCCGAGGAAAAGTAAGCCATCTGTTCCAAATCGAGTATCCTCATGGTTACTACGTTCTCCCAATTCAAGCCTTCTGACCTTGGGGAGGATCCTCGGGGAGGAGGTCATCTTCTTCTATTGTCAAAAAAAAAAAAGGGGCCGGAGGGAGGGGAGTAAGCGACACACTAATTGGCTCTGTCTTGCAAAGTGCGGGGAAGAAAGAATACTATCAACCCGAGAGATTGGGCACGTTATTGACTCGAAAGAGAGGGGATCCGACACGGTAGGTTAAAGGGCCTAATATGTCTGCTTTCTAAGATCTATTTAAAAAAGATGACAGAGATCAAAACGGGAACAGCACCTTTAAAAATAAGGAAGGTTGATTGAATCGCGCTTTATGTCAGAAAAGCAAGTCCACTAGACCTGCGTGGTAGGACTCAATCTTTTCCCGAAAGGTCCACTGAATAGCCTTCACAGGGGGGGGTCAGACGTCGCTACGCGGTCAAAAGAGGTACATTTGTAACCGATAAACAGTCGTCCACAAATAGCGGCACTATACTTTGAAGGAAGGGAAAACTCGCGGTTGGGAGGTCTGATATTCAGATGGTGTCTTGATTGATGGCATCGAGGTAGGTGAACGCCTCCATTGTAAGTAGTAGTCCCGCGTACTGAAATGTGGGGGGGAATAACATGCTCAATGTGGGAGGAGGGGGTTGAAGTAATGATCGTACGGGGATCTCGGCGAGGGATTCTGGGGGAGGGTAGACCACGGGATGCCTGACCTTGAAGACCCGGGAGCAGCGCGGTCAAACTTTGAAAGATTTCGGACGCCTCATCCCAAGTGAGAAAGGAAAATATGCCACGTTCTTGGGGCAGGAGAAAATGCGATCCAAGGATATTCGGAGTTTTCCTTGATTTGTAGGTGGGGGAAGGGAGGCCTAAGGGTTAAGACGTAAGTATTTTGTCTCGGCCGGGGGCCGAGGGCAGGGGTTTGCTGATGCGCCGTTGGAGGTGGACGAAGGAAAGAATCCTTTCTTGATTGGGCAGGGTACAGCCAGCAGAACGTTTATCGGGAAAGGGGGAGGAAGTGCTTATACTGAATACATCCCCATTCCTTGCGGTCCGTGAAGGGGAAAAGGACGAATTTTTTCGCCTTCAAAAAATAGAAAGTTTTGTCGACGTCCGGAATATGAAGGAATGAGATCAAAGACTGGTAAAAGAAATCATTGGGGAAAGCGGCGTTTCCATTATACCGCAAAAACAGAGGACAATTTAAGGTATCTGGACGTATGGGGATTTGTCGAAACCAGATTCTGGCCGTGGGACTGAAGAGTTGTCGGTCCCCCCTGACGTGGGAGGCCCATTGACGTCAGCCGCCGCTAGGGGGGGGCACGGGGCTTTAAAAGATACTACGTGGGAGCCTTCTTGGGGAAAACTAATGCGATTCAACCGGATGTTAAAAGACCGGCCAGAACTCCTGCAGCCCGGACTAAAGATGGCTTGACTGTGCTGCGGCCGCCGCCGACCGTACACGGTCGCACATGGGGAGCGCACAGGAGTGCATGAGATTCACGCTGGCAGGGGGGTAATCAACCGGTTATATCGATGGGCTGAAAGGTCGGATAGTATGAAAGGAAAGGGAGGAGGGGGAAGACGGGGACCGGTCCGTGGTTCGCATGGGGACGCAATCATTTGTGGGATGCCTACGCCAGGTTGCGCGCCCGTGGACCATTCGGGGACTATCTCTACAAACAATCAAAACTCAAAGAAAAAAGAGTGACATCGGATCAATCACTCGCACATGGGGAAGGGAGGGGGCGGGATGGCATTCGGAGAGGGCGAGGAAACAAGTAGCCGGTCGCGGCTGAAAGCAAAAAACCTGAATCACTTTCTGGAAGATGCGCGAGAGTAATGGGGCTCTATGGTCAGGAAAATATATGAGAACTTTAAATGTGGCATATTTTTCGAATAGAGGAGATAACATGGGTTCTCCGCTTCCTGAAGTACGGAGGGGAGGCCTTTCCTTCTCCCTCCAACGATTTTGGGAAGCCTAGTGGGAAAGTAACCTGAAATGGGGCAGGCCTAACAGAGGTCATCACCATCTAGACTTCACAAGGGCTTATGCATGAGCTGGGCAACTATCCGTCTGCCTGTGAATCATTAAGTATCTTCAAAAATAGTTAAAGGGTAAAGGGGGGCGTCGCGAGCCCACTTAAATGGGCAGGGATTTCGGATCTATCGTCGTGTGGGGACTATAAAAAAGCAAGAAAAAGACCACCCGTATTTCTTTCATGGTATTTGCCAGGAAAAACACTAGGTCTCCTCCCTCGCGGGAGGAGGCTTAAATTCAAGCGTCCGCGGTGGGGCAGTCACCCCGCTGCACGGCACGTTCTGCATCATCCCATTGCAGTAATTGAGTAAGGGGGGGACTTTTCAGCAAGCAGCTTTGTGTCGAGCTGCGTGTGGACAGGGAGAGGGACCTGTCTTCGGGGGGAGGGAATGAGGAAAGTTAACTGAACTTGCGGATCAAGCCAAACCCTCTTTCAGCGGAAAAAGCAGGAAAAAAAAAAAAAAGTGATATCTTAATACGATGGGGAGAATCAGGGGGGGCGGGGGGATAGGGATCATGCCTACTGGGACGTACGTTGACGACGGTTTATGACGCATCCTGCATCTGAGGCTCCGATACTGGTCGAAAGGGGGCGATCGAAAAAAGATACCCATCGATTGCGAGGGATGCTTCATAGTCTCTCTGCTCCTATCAGAAATTAAAACGAACACGAGACTTAAAAGTCTTCACTTGAATCTAAGATGCTCACCGTCGAATTTAAAGGAAAACCACTCCCCCCGAACCTGGGTGTTACTTGAAATTCTGGGAGGCTTGAGCTTAAGGTGAGAAAGGTAAGAAGGGGCTTCGGCTTCTCTTCGAATCTAGGGCCCCTGAGAATCTGGACATAAGCGGCACGGATTGAAGAGTGAGGCATGGGGCGGAGCGGGCGTACCGTTTGCGATAAACTCCAGGCGCGGTGATGTGTCGCTGACTAATTGTAAAGTTAAAAGGTTTTAGAGAAGGAGGGGGAGGGGAAGGTCACACACGTCTTATTCAGGGCGAAAGTATGGGGAATACAACCCGGCCATGAAGGAGTTGGGGCAACCCTGGGCCAGCCTCAAGAATGAAAGTCCTCAAGATGATCGGCGGCCGAGAAAGAGCCAGGGCTTTGGAGAAACTTCAAAGAAAGAGACTGGCCAGGTAAGATTCTCTTTGATACGGCAACACTTTCAAAAAACTGATGTTTGTCATAAGGAAGATTCGCGTTCTTCGTATTAAGCGGAGATGCGTTCCCGTGACCTTAGCCAGACCTGTCTATAAAACATTACCCCGCAAAACTCCAACTGAAAGGGGGGGGGAAAGAATAGGTATCTCTTGTTTGACCAGCGCTCTAATTCAGACGAGAGCATGTCGAGGTGGGGAAGACGCGAAAAGCCTTGACCATAGGTTGGGAATTGCCAGAGGGGGAAGGAATAGCAACAAAAACAAAAGGAAAAAGGGAGGGGGGAGCAGGCAAATAAACAATGGAGGGCGGAGGGCATGCGAGTATGAGCCATCGATACGAAGACCGTCTCGCTGGGCAAAAAAAAAGACGACGCCAAACTGGGTTGCGAGGAAGGTTCTCGACTGGTTCGCCCTGGGAACTAAATTATATCAGTGGGCAGGATCTCTGTCCGAGTAAAAAGACTATGGCACTTGAACCAAAGAACTCCTCAAGGTGCAATTCAAAAAAGGGAGTGGATAGGAGGTAGAAAAAGAGTATGAACGGTCGTCAGGCAGAAAAATTCAGATCTACTCAATTGAGAAGTGAAGGGAGGGAGACAAATCCTGAATGGTGACCGAAATCCCAAGATATTAAAAGGTGTTACAACAGTAACGTAAGACAGAAAGGGGAAGAAAAGGGACATTACTTTCACAAAGAGTAACACCATCATACCAAGGGACAAGAAGCGAATGCGGTTCGCAGCTGAACTTATGTCTCACGTGACGAGACTATCAAGAATACGCTCGAGGGCCTAAGCTTCCGTCAAGCCTCTCCAGACCGGGGGTCTCGACTCCTTGGAAAACGCTAGAAGAGTCTTGCCCGGTCGCGGTGAAGCGTGGTGAGATGGTGTAGGAAAACAAAAAAAGCCCTCACAACATAGAGGACCTGATTGTAAGAGCCCTGGGCTAAGGACCGCGATTTCAAGGTCCTCCGGCGAAATTGGAGGAAAGAATCTTTGCGCTTGGAGAGGGAAGTACCGCAAAATCAGGAGGTAAGGAAAATGCCCAGAGACAAATAGATGTCGGCAACCGGCGCAAAAAGCGATCAACACTGTCAACCGATTAATCAGGAAAGCAGATCTCGAGAAGGGGGGGAACAGAGCGGAATGTTTCCTCGAAACTGAGGTGGGGGGGGGATTTCGAACCTTACGAGGTGACGCCTCATCAACGAGTTCGACATGGGCAAAAACGCCAGGAACTTGAGACTAAAACACTGCGGGAAAAAGAGGGACCGGGGGACGGTAAGGAAAAATGACAGAAAGGGAAGAATGTCTCAGAAGTCTGCCAACCCTCACCTTTGGAAACGCAGAAAAGTGGGGAATGGACCCATTATGTCGAATCAAATTGCTGGCCGGACAAATACAAACGAATCAAAGGAAGGAGGAGGCGAGGGGTTCTTTAGCATTTCTCGTCACACTACGAACGCTATCGGAACGCCGAGCGAAAGTTCAGGGGGATGAGGAATGCAAAACAGACATATCTCAAAAAAACTCCAATCAGGTAACGAAAAAACAAGGGGGAGTATAGGCTCCTACTTCCTAGTTGAGGTCCTGGCTGGGAAAGGGTAGAAAAAGGAAAGAAGTCTGCAACAATCAATCGTATTCAAACAATTGAGGAGCCGGAAAACGGGGGAAATGGTCACGGAAGGTTAACATGCCGAGCGGAAAAACTGCCGAAATGATTCTAAATCAGGGATGTAGAGTAAAGGAGGAATAGAATCGAGAAAGGCGGAGAAACTTGCTGAAAGAGCATTTAGTTGCGGTTTTTCTGCTGAGAAAGCCGCGGAAGGGAATTGGAAAAGGTGCAGAGTTATCGAAGGGAGCCCTGGTCGCCTCGCGCGAAAGGTGCAGTAGGACATTATAGTTAGATGGAGCGTGATGTTTGCATCTCTCCTTAAAGTCTGGGAAAAGCACACCAATACACGATCTAGGGAGGATTCATGGAGGCACAGAGATCGCTTGAAATTTAACCTTTAAATGTTCCACCCAGAGATCATTACCCTTACCTTCAGTAAAGTGTCGACGAAAAATCCGAACAAGTTGCAAGCAAGGAGTCGGGGGGAAACTGAAAATTTCGAGTGCACAATGCCAGCAAAAAAGTCCAGAAAGCGGCTCGAGGTAAGGCAGGTATGGAAAGGTAGGCAGAAGGAACCAAGCAAGCATCGGTCAGCATTATCCGCATCAAGACGCGTTTGTCATTACGGGATTAACTCCAGACTGTGGGAAGGACAACTCGGGCTAAAAAAGGTTCGACAACGAATGCTCGGTATCCACCCAGGAAAAACTAAGACGCAGTGACTTGGGGGAGAGAAGAGGCAGAAGTTTTCACTGAGTACCGTTCAATAACGAATGAATTGGAGCGGTATCATGTGAAAAATGGATTCCTTCTTAATGGCCAGTAGGGGAAAAAATCTTCAAGCCCAATGAAACTCATAAAGATTCTAAAGTAGGTACGTGTTATAACACCCCTTGTCTTACTGGAAGGAAAATTTAACTTCCGCAAGGGGGGGGGGGGGGAGAAAGGCCGTAACAGCACTGGGAGCTAACCCGTTCGAGAATGTTAACAACTCAAGCGCTGGAGGGAAAGCGGGGAAAAATCCCGACATAGACTTTCGACTTCGGAGGGACCAGAACAAAAAAAAGGCTCATGCCATGTACGGAAAAAAGGCAGATACCCCCTTCATCCAGACTCCCAAAAGTAAGACAAAGGGGACCACCTCTATCCCTTGGGAGGGAAAGAGCCCAGGGGTAATGAATGAATGAAACAAAAAAAAGGAATCGTAACGCGTTCTAAAGGGGTAAAAAGCGTTGTGGGGCTGCTCGAAAGCAGTGAGTCAAAGTGAAGGGGGGAGACAAAAAAGAGCTACCGGGGGGGGTGGGAATTATACGGCTGAAAGGAATAATCCGATAGAACTTGGAACGAAAAATCTTTCAGGTAACATGAGCATGGGTTCAACAAGGGTCGACCCGCGGTCTAGGAGGAAAGGGACAAGCAAACATCAACATATGACAATAATCTGGAGACAAGAAAGCGGAAAGGAAAAGCAAAAACCTCGGGAAAAGAACAAGCGATCAATAGAAAGGTCAGAGGGGGGTGAGGAATGAATCAGGGGAACCACTTGTTAAATCGCGCTGGCTTTTAGTACTAAGGGAAAAAATGACGTTTAAAAGGGGAAGTTTAAAAAAAAGAGGGCAAATTAGGTTGGAGACCGTAACAAATACGGGCGGCCTTCTCGGACTCAGCGGCTATTAAAAAAGCCCACCACGGGAGGAGAAAGTTAAAGATTTTAAGGCTCTGCAACGTATGTAAAGGAAAGAAGAGTCGACTGTTCGCGGAGCAAAATATATTGCCGGCCCTCACAGTAAAAAAAAACGGCGACTAGCTACAGCCCGGAGTCACAAAAAGAAAGTGCGTGACGGAAAAGAGCGTGTGATATAATCGCAGGTCGCAAAAATCTGCGGCATCAATGACTAGGATGAGAACATCATGGAACGAGGGGACCAGAGGTCAAGCAACAAGGACTAGATCTAAAGCCAGGCAGATGGTGGAGGAAAGCTCAGCATTTTTCCTAGGAGGTGAGGGGGAGAAGGGAACTATTTGAAGGCCCATGCGCCGCGGACAGCAGGGAGCAGAGAGGTGAGGGGGTCTCTTCTCGGGCGAACATGCTCAAGCTCCAGAGAGGGAACTCTATTGAATCCACCACCGAAGTCAAAACAGGAAAGCAAATTTTTGAACCCATAAAAAGGAAAACACACGGTAGTAGAAAGCTCGAGGGTGGGAAAAGGGGGAGGAAGGAAGGTTTTTGTACCCGATCAGGGAGGTAGGTCCGCGTACAAGCAGAATGATCTCACTCGGGATACGCTCACCCGTCAGGGGATAGAAGTCAACCAGAACAGTTTGCCTGCTAGTAAAAAAATCAGAGTCTAAAATAGGTACAGAGCCAAAGAAAGAGGAGACTGTGAAAACACTTTCAACCCTTATCCCTTTAGGCTTTGGAGGAGGTAAGAGGGTTCTATACGGGGGGGGAGATTTCATTTCGTGAATTTCTAACCAATATTTGTCCTCAGATTGGCGAAGGAGGCTGGTACTAGGTTAAGGACCCTGGAGTTTTTCTCAACCGGGAAATGGGCAGGTTTGCTGGATAAGAAGAAATTTTAATTACTAATCATTCTTATTAGCGAAAAGGAGGGAGGGGAGGATGCAACATATCTCATCGAGGCCCTAAAAGCCAGCGCACTTGCCCATCTCTTCTTGGGTGGTAAGGGGAAAGTCATCTAGGGGAGTAGATTCGCCGTAATGCAAAGGGGTCCAGGCTCCACAGGAAATTCGACGGAAAAAGCGAGGGAAAAATTCTCTCGCGAAGAAAAATGGTTCAAGGGAAAAGATATTCATCGGCCGAGGATGAGTAGACTATTGGGAAAAATCTGAAAACGCCTGCGGGTCCGGGGGCGGGCAAAGATTCCCGATGGTAGGGCACCTCTTTCTTTGAATCTAGGGAAAGGGTGTGTGCCTAGGGTAGTGGGGGGGGAGGCTTAAAACGCGATGGGGACTACCTACTGCAGAAAAACTCCACAAGGAAAAGCTGGGTCCCCCAAGCCCAATCGCACGGCAGGTGTTACGTCGGGAACGAATGGGTAGCACGATAAGGGAAGGCAGGGTAGAGTTTCTAGTTGGATGAAAGATTTCCTGAAGACATAAGGAGGTCCCGGGGGGCGATGTCAAAATGATTGGTCGGGAGGCGGCACTAACTCCGCATGTGTATCATAATGAAAAATTGTTGGGATCCAGAAGGAAGAGCCAAAGGGGAGGGGAAGGACTTAAGCTTCTTACAGGTTGTGGTGAGTGATTGTCTTATGAGGGGACTGGATATTTGGGTTCTCGGGGGTGGACGGGGGGGGCTCATATGGTCGGATGCGTCTATGGGAACCTCCTGAAGTCAGGCCGGGGTAGCTAAATTGGGTGAAAAATTTGACACAAACAAGGCGGAAGAGATTGCTTGGGGGAATCTACCAAGGGGTATCAATTTACTTCTCAATTTCGTGGGAGCAGGAACCATTACATGAGGGCCCTCAAGCTTAAAGTGGAAAGGAGGGCACATCCATAACTCGCCAGCCGTTGGGGGGGGAGAAGATAGTCAAACGCCCCACGTGTCAAAAAAAAGGAAATAAGCAGGCATCGGGGGGGAAAAATTTCCATGAAAACGCGAAAGAGGACCAACTACTAAAAAGGGAAAGGACGATATCGGGGGGGTCTATGGGAAATGATCCGGTCGGCGGAGGAATCACGAAGACGTGAAAAAAGGAGTTGGAGACCAGCTTGAACTCGTCAGGGTGTCAGGTAAAAGGAAGAAAGTCTACAATGACTTGGGTAAAAAAACCTGGGAGGCGGCAAAAGAAGGAGATGAGTGGGGGGACTCCTTCTGAGGGACAATAGGCCATAAAAACCGACGGAAAAATTATACGGGGATGCGATTGATGTGCATGGGCCCAACCAATAATTTACCAAAAACAATCGGGGAAGAGGCCGATTCAAAAATGGGGGGGTAATGAATGGGAGAGGTGTAAAACAAAGTGGGCGAAAAGGAAGGGCCAGGCGGAAAAAAAAGCACTGAGTTCCGTTGAGCATGGGAAGCCAAAGCTCTGTGTGGTCGCAGGACCGGGGTGGGAAGGGGCCGGTGCTGATCACTTGGGGGGACGATATAGGAACAGCAACTCAGAGGGTTGAAAAAGGAAGCACACTATCCCCCCGGGGGAAAAGGGGGCTAGGATGAAACTTCTCTGAAAGGGAGGGGAAAGAGCAACAGGTGTACCAAAGGATATTCTGAAGCGCAACAACCGAAGTCCCCACGGTTAAAAAAAAAAAAGATGGGAGGAAAACGAATTTCGAGAGAGAGAAGGACTGGCAGAACAGTGTTAAAGGGAAAAAAGGGGTTCATTTCTGAACCTGAGGGGAATCAAAAATTCGTGGGGCCGGGAATCATGAGAGGAGGGGTCAAAAGGGAGGAGGCCGCGGAAAAGGATTTTGAATAGTTTATTGCCAGCGCATTCCTAAAAAAGAGTCATCAAAACTGACGCCGGGGAAAGGAGTGAGTATCTCGGCACGATCAAAGGTAAGGCTGCCTAGATTCTAAATAGGGAGGGCAAGGGGGCGCGGGTACGCAACCTTAATTGTGGCAAGGGCGATGTCTAAGAAAAAAAACCGGACGATAATATGACTCGGGAAGAACCTGGCGGGAAAAAATACAAATCTTCTTTGAGAGTAGCGGTATGATCCATAAAATATTGGAGTTGAAGGATCAAGGGGTCTTCAAGGTACACCTGGGAGGCTTTAAAATTGCACTAAAGGGACTTCTTGATGAAACCACCGCTGCTAGGGAAAAGGGAGTTGAAGCTAAAATTTCAGGGTGAGGGGGAAGGATGAATCGGGTTCAGAGAAATTCCGGGGGAGAGTCGGGGGGGGGAAAAAGTGGAAGTGCATGGAAAAGGGGCGTATGCTGAAAGGGGGACTCTTACTTCCGGCATGACTAAACTCTTGAAAAGGACTCAAATATCAGGTCGAAGTGCCTACTGGACGCCTGCTTGAAGGTAAAGTAAGTGTGGAATAGATCAAAAAGGGATCGGCGTGGAATTGAGAAGTTCGAAACTTTTGAAAAGGCCGCAATAAAAGGTTTGGGAGAAAAGGAGGATGCTACAATGGTAATGAATAGAAAAAATTCAGCGGCAACTAGGAAAGAGCTGGAAATGTCTCCTTCGGGGAGGGGCAATCGGGTCTAACTGTGAGAATGACCCTCATCGCTTGAGGGGAACTGGAAAAAAAGATGTTGTTCTGTTGTTTGAGATGGATCTGTGAAGCCCGTCACTGTTTGACTCTTCACAATGGTCCCTAAGTCTTGAGGGAGAAAAAAAGTGTCTTTCGGCTATAAAGGGCAAAAAAAAAAAAAAGGAGGACGAGTCGGGGGGTACTAGGTCTCTTTCGTAAAAGGCTTCTGGAATCTAGTTCTGTCTTTCTGTGTAGGGAAGGATTGAAGTAGCACTGAAGGATGCGGTTTCTAAGAAGTAATAAGGGGAGGGGATGTCTCTTAAGAATTAAGGGGGGAGTTTTTGGTCTTGGGATCTCCGCAGGCCCAAAGGGAAGGGCATACCATTAGGGAAAGGGGAACCGTGTGGGAAAGTCATTGACGTACAATCACCGAAGAAAAGGGGGGGGAGGAAAAAATACCCCTTTGAAAAAAAACTAATGTTATCAAAAGGAGTCGGGAAGAGAGACCAAAAAAATTTGGGGACAAACGAAATCTTACGAAAGATTCTGATGTGCAGATGAGGACCGTGGGGGAAAACGAAGGGGAATTTGCCATAAAGTTTTTAGGTAAAAAAGAAAAGCTCGTTGAGGTATTAATGGGCCCCGAAAGGTAGGCAAGAGCAGGGGTTGAACTGCCTCCGCTACCAAAAAATTAAAATCACCTGAAAAAAGGGGGGGACATCCGGGGGGACCAAAGGGGGGATCGTATTTCCCAAAGAGTGAGGGAGATTCAAGAGCGGCATTTCAAGTGGTTCAAAGAAGTAAAAGTACTTCTACAAACACGCCAAAAGGGGGGGTGAAGGGGAATGGGGAAGAACTAGGAACAACAAACAACGTAGAGGAAAATAGAGTGAGAAAATTCAAAAGGGGGGGAGGGGTGGAGGGGCGGTCCTAGAAGTACTACAGACCTTCCTCGAGGCTGCGAAAGGAAGGCGGGGGAAAAGGAGCCCCAGGAAGAAGGCTTTCAAAAACTTTGTTGGAACAAAAAAAGGGAATTCCGGGAGAAAAAACCAGGGAGCAGGTCACTGGGGGGGGGATAGACAAAAGGGGAGGGTGAAGACTAATCCGAATGTAAAAAAGGATCTGGACACTTCACGGGTTATGTCGAAAAGAAGAAAATCTTAATGAAAAAAGTCTGGGATGCCGATTTCGAACAAATAGAAGAAGTCGAAAGGCCGCATAGAGAGGGGGGACTCATGTGGGAGTACTTCTTAACCAAAGAGTCATTTCCTTAGGGTAACGAATAATTAAGAAACTGATCCGATTACAGCCCGGGGCAGAGGGAAAACGTTAAAAAAGGAGACCATAGAAGACTGTCAATCACCATCACCGGGCAGAAGGAGTGGACTGGGATCTAACGGAATAAGGAGGGCAAACGATTTCAATCTCATCAATAAAAGGAAGGCAGAAACTCATAAAGACGAAAGAACGGGTCAATGCAAAAAGATACCGCACGCGCATTTTGAAAAGGGAAGGGAGTAATAGAGACCGGAACTCGGGGGCAAAGAATCACAGGTGGTGAATATTGACCAATTCATTAGGGGGGGTTTCCCAACCACCAAAAAGAAACCAGGCAAAAATCTACTTAGGAAAGAACCGAGAAGGAAGGTCGGGCGCAAAAAGTTCGGAAGTCAGCCAAACGACCGGACAGAATTTCTATTGCACGGGAAAAAGTAAATCTTCAAGGCAGAGAGAGGCGCACTACTGAGCTACAAATGAGATAAGTCGTCACCGTGTCGAAAATCACTTCAATCAGAGGCAACGAGATCGGATGGAAAATCCTGAATGGAAGTTCCTCTTGCACGAAAAAAAAAGAAAGGCAAGATTACGGTTTAGTCGTTCCCAACAGGGAAGAAGCTTAGAGACTTGAAGTCAGAAAAAGGGGGATGGGGAGAACGAGTCGACCAACGCCCTGAAAGAAAAAACGCGCAAAAGAAAGACCGGACCATGTTTATGAAAGGGCCGAACGTTGAGGGGGGGGGACTCAAAAAAGAAAAAGGAAAAAGAAACCGAAAACCACCTCGGCAGGGAAATGGTTGAGACAAGAGGTCGGGAGAAAAAAGTTTAAAACAGGGCCATAGTCTGCAAGAGATTGGGTAGGGGGGCGGAGGGAAAAACGAAAACCTGGGATCGCGAGCTTTCAAAAGAAGAGGACTTTGCCGACGAAAAATCACACACGAAAAACCTTATTTACAGGTGGAGTCTTGAAAAAAAAGGTGAAGAAAATTCAGAATATAAACCTCGAGAGGAACGAGGGGAGTGCGTGCCTTAAGATACGGGGGATCTGGGTGGACATAGGTTTAAGGGTGGAAAAAAAGGCCGGCATGTCTGCTTGTCCCTTGAATAACCGGAGGGAGGACAACACCCATCAAACGAGGTAGAGAAACGGTGGAGACGACATCACTCTCATGATAGGATTGGGAAGCATCTCCTTGGAACGAACCAGCGAAAACTCATAGAACGGCCTTTAGCAAGAAGTTGATAAGAGGGGAAAAATGGCAGAGATCGGAGAACCGAGGGGGAAACGTGAGATATCACTTTCGTTGCGTCAAGAGCGGGACGGGGCCTAGGTTTGGCGAAAGTACCTAAGAAATAAAATCAGGAAAAGCCACTCGAGGGAAATCGGGGATGTGATCGCGATCAGACGATGGCGAGGAGGTTCGGGGAGCAGGACAAATCAAGGGGGGGTGTCATCCCTAACTTGACGGGGGGGTAGATGCATTTACGTCTCGTACACCGAGGGAGACCCATGAGGAAACGTGGACGTCTATTTGCAGAAAGCAGCAGGTAGCGGTCACCGAAGGAGGAGAAGTAACGGGGGGGGCTCGAAACATCAAAGCAGGAAGTAGAAAAAGAAAGAAAAAATTGGGGGCTCAAATGCTACAAATAAAGGTAGGGCGTGTCCCCATTCAGAAAAGGGGGGATTTTGCTATAGTGAAAAGGCGGGAATGCGTCAGTTAAGGAACAGAAGACAAACCACGTAAGTTGCCGGGAATTAGACGAAATCCTACCCTTTAGTGGGTGGGGGTAGGATGAAGATTAAGGTAGGATGCAACCTAGGAGGGACAGAACCTTATCTTGTCAAGGGCAGGATTGAAAAAAGGCTGGTGGAATTCAGGGGGGTGCACTCCTCAACTACGGGGAAGAAAATTGTGTAGGAAAGAGAGACCAACTATAAGTTCACGGCTTGTCAAGATGGCTAAGAATGGAAATGTAGCATGATCAGGGAATGGAAAGAAATGGGGGGCAATGATCAGAGGAAAAAGGAGAAATCGGAAGAGGACATATTAAAAGGGAAGGAGTATAATGGGAAAAAAAGGGGGAGATTGACCGGGGACCGGTCCAAGAAAATCGGGATTTTACAGGGGGGGAAAGATCAAGGGATACAGGAGAGAAAAATGGTCAGCATTGATCCCATTGCACAGGAGTTGGGAGCAGCGGATGCACCAATCGTACGCCGGCTTATCAAAAGGAGGGAGAAAAGAGCCCCCTCCGACAAACGTCAGGTCCGGAAGGGTTGAAAAAAAAAAAGGGAATCACAAGGGAGAGCAACTTCCCACGTCACCAAATGGGTTCCTCCAAACAAAACTATCCCGGGGAGAGTTCACTCGCTTGAGCCCCAAAAAAAAAAATAAAGGGAGGGAAGTTGGTATTCTTAGGCGACAAAGGGAGGGGTCGTTTACGTCTATAGTGAAAAGAGGGGGAGAAAGGGAGGGCAAGGGTTTCTAAAAAGCACGGGGATAGGAGACACATTAGAACTGAAAAACATGAAAGACGGAGTTAGGAAGTAGCAAAAAAAGGATGGCAGGGGGATTTCAGGGTCGTAACATAAAAATCGGAAAGAAAACTGACAAACTAGAGGTCAAGATCACACGAGAAGCTGAAGCAAAGACACCTGCGAGGGAACAGGCAGAGGGAGTACAACTCGGGTCAGAAACGTCTAAGGGAAAAATGGGAAGAAGGGAAAATCGGGGATGGTACAAATGGTCGGAAACTTGCGTGGGATCGCTTCTCCAGAGCCGAGGGGAAAAAAAGTGGGATATTTCCGTGGTCAAGAGAAAGGAAACGATGGGGATGGAAGCCGCAGGCGCGTAGTCCAAAAGGAAAAAAGGACGACTGAAAACACTAGGAAACCTAAGGAGAGGTGAGGGGTTGCTGGGGGAAGGGTAAGGGGGAAAAATAGGGAAAGGATATAAAAAGTCTGAAAAATGGAAGGACGGAAAAGATACCCTCCGGAGGTAATCAAAAGGAAGGAGAGAGCTGAGGACAGCAAAGAGTCAACAACCATAAGGGGAGGGGATCAAGAGCGCAGATATTTACTCGACTCCGAAAAAAGTAGGGGGGTATGGGGGGACTAAAGACGAACTGCTGGATAAGAAGGGGGCATCCGGTTGCCCGCCAAAGGGAGAAAGAAATATGTACAGGGGGAGAATCTTTAACTTGGGGAGAATGCTCAAGTCGTAGGATAAGGGAAATTTTTACTGCAAGCGTCTAAAAAATTTGAGTCCCAAAAAAGGAGCAAGGAGAAAAGAAGAAAAAAAATCTAGAGGGGAGGGGGGGGCTCACAGGGGGGATATATTCTAAAAGGAGGGCATAGAAGTAAAGTCAAGAGTCGAGGGGGAAAAACCTAAAAAAAAAAAACCGGCTTAAAAGAAAGGTGTTTGAAAAGGTCTAAAAAAGGAGGGATGGAGTGAAAAGAGAGAAAATGGAGGGGCTGTAATCCTTTGCATTGGGGGGGGAAGGGGAACCAGAAAAAGAGGAGAGATTAGAATAAGGACCTCCTTGAAGGAAGGAAGGAGAAAAAGTCACCGGGTATCGTCTACTTCTCCCCGCGAAGGTGTCGCAAGAAAGATTGACTCCTGAGTCAAGCGAACATCGGGGGAAAGGGAACTAGGGGGTCTTAAGTTTTTCGGGACAAGAAAGGACGGGGAGGGGGAGATCTCGAACTTAAATAATTCGAAAAGTGTCCACCTGGTACAAAACCAAAGGTGAAGGAAAAAAAGAAGGATCTACCGGGGGAGTGGAGGGGTGGGAGACGCGCTAAAAAGATATAGGAAAATGGGGGACTGCAGAGCAACTTGGAGAGGGATGATCTAATCCTATAACTGTAGGGGGAAGGGACTTCAAGGGAGGAGAGTAGGACGAACTGGTCTTAAAGGCTCCAATGAACCGCAATCCACATCAATCACGTGAAAATGTAAAGGGGGGGGGGTGCCCCGCGAGGAGAGGGGGCTGACGTACCTCGCCTTTTAGAAAATAAGGTTGAAGTGTCTTCCAAGGAATCAGAATTCTAGGAAACTCGTTGAAAGATCAAAAAGAAAGGGAAGGGAAAAGTGTCAAAAAGGCGTCTGCCAGAAAACGTAAGTTTGAGGAAACTGTCCTCAAGGTTTAAAGAGGGGGGGGGAAAGGTCATGGGAAAGGGGGTGAAAAAACTCACAGGTTGGGTCCAGAGTGGGAAGGGGATTGTTTATCGCCAGGAGGGGGGGGGGGGAAGTGGAAAGGAAGGATCCTCTAGGGGACGAAAACGTAAAAAAGGGACTGGAGAAAAGAGTCAAAATGGAGATTTCTTATAAATCCGGGAGCAGGGAGATAGAGGGAATGGGAATCCGTATAGTTGAAATAGGTTATTGTCACGGACAGCCGGGAAAAATTCTTGTACGAAAAAAAAGTGTACGCGTGGAATAAAGGGGGGTAGAACGTAGACCCATGGGGAGGGGACTTCAAAATAGGGGTTCGCATCAGTATAAGGAGCGAGTACGGGAAAGGGGGAAAAAAAGTGAGGCGTACGGTGTGGGGGGCGGGAGGGGGGGGGTAGGACTCGCGATTGTGTATCTGGGAAAGAGAGGTCCAGGGGGGGGGGGCTGGGGACCTTGCTAGGGAACTCATAAAGAAGATTGTCTGAGTTTGCCAAGGGAAATGGGGAGTAGCGTCGTTTGTAGAAAAGTCTAAAAAAGGGCTCAGGCTTAATTAACTTATAATGAAAGGGGAAAAAGTTTATTTATCCCATTCCAATGGCGACAGGAAACCTGTTCAACGAAGAGGTTGGCTGAAAAGGAAAACGCCACAGGTGAGGTAAAAAAGGAGAGGACTGCGAAGAAGGGGGGGATCTAACCATAATTTGTTTCCAGATAAGAAAGGAATGGGGGGGTTGAAAAGGACACAGGTCGCAAAAACTCCTTAGAAAAAAAATAAAAACGAGAGACGGTCAAGTGGTCGTTTGCGACAAAAACAGGGTCTTCAGGGAGGGGTAACCTCGCTGGAGGAACCCAAGGGGAGGGAAAAAAAAATGTGAGACCAACCGAGGTTGCCGGGCAAGTGAGTCTTTCTCAATATCGCAACAGGTCCTTGGGATTCACCGGCAAGGACGCTTGCTGGGGTAGACTGGGTTGAGGGGAAATACCGAGAAAAACAAGAAAGGAAAGAACGGAGGTTGCTGGGAAGGGGACGGGAAAGTGAAGAGGCCTAAGTCTCCCTAAATTGGGAAGGAGGTCATATATTACAAAAGAGGGGAGGAGAGGATAAATTTAAATAGAAGGTCATTGGGGGCGGGACACAGATGCTTTAAAAGAGCAAAGGGAGTACCAGTTTAGCATTAAAGGCAGAAGAAAGTCTATCTTAGGGGGGGCTAGAAACCTAAAAAGATAAAAGCGGCCCGTGAGGAAATCCGAGTTTGAAGTATCAAGGAAAATGCTCTCACAAAGGATAGGGGCTATCACAAAGTTGGGTGGGTCGGGCTTGGAAGGGGAGAGTGCACTGATAGTAGGAGACTAAAACCGCTGAATTCAGAACTGAAAGCTGACCAAACCTCATTTCAGGGGGATGCTAGGACTGCAATAACTATATAAGGGGGGGAAGGGGAGCTATTACAAGGAAGATTAAAGGTAAAAATAACTAGGCAGGGAGGTTAATGGTCAGTGTATAAGAGGAGGGTTAGGAATATCAGGGACTGGAGAGTTCTGCTAAGTGGGTAGAATCTATTTGATTTAAAAGGCCTAATTGATCCTTTCAGAGAAAGGGGACTTCATCAATCGGCAAAAAGGAAGTTAGCTCATGACACTGAATGGACTTAAAAAGGACCGTATTCGAATCTTCGAAATTGTGGCCGGGGAGAATAGAAACCTTAAAGGGGTGAAGGGGAGGGAGGGGTCTAGCTTCTGAGGCCAAATGAAAGTTGAAGAAAAGAAAGCTGAAAACGAAGCCGCTCTTCGGGTTAGGCTTTTGTCAGGGGGTTCACTAAATCGGATGTCTGATCTGGAGGTGAAACCGTGGCACTCACTCTTGGTGAAAGGAAAAAAAGGCAAAAAAAAAAAAGGGTTTCGTAACAAAAACAAAGGACCTTCTTCACCCCTAGGCCGCGTCGGGGTCGGTCGGTGACGAAATTCCTGTTGGAGAGAAAGAATTTTTTTCAGCTGTCATCAGGAGAAAGAGAGTGCTGAAGCTGATTAAAACGTAAGGAGTCGTAAAAAAAAAAAAGGGCACTCAAAAAAACTCGGTCAGAAGGGAAAGAGAACTTAAAGGAACAGAGCTGAAGCGCCTTCTGGAGTACGAAGGATATCTATGGAATCGGGTGGAGGAAAAGGGGTGGGAAAATTGAAACGGTGTGTACCATATGGTTGGTCGCTGCAGCGAACTCGTCTTAGAGATCTGAGGCATAGTGAGGGAATCAAGGCGGAAATCAATTTCAGGGGATGACCAGAACTAAGAACGAAGAACGACAAGAGAGGGCTGGGGAAAAAGAACGAGAAGGGAAGATTTTTAGGGGTTCTTCGGATTGGAAAAGAATGGTTTGAAAGGCACCGTACAAGCACCGTGGGGGGTCCCCATATTCCCAGACGCACGCAGGCTGGAGGAGCCCAGTCCGGGATTATGAGGGATGATAAAAAAAAGGAAGGGAACATGGGGACTACTTGAGGTCGTTTGAGGAGGAGATGTGTACAAGAGGATTGAATACGTAGCTAAGGGCATTTAGGGGGGGGGTTAAAAGGAAGGTCCGCACTGAACGGGGGGACTTCCATTTGAGAAAATAAAATTCAAGGAGGCGGAGGGGTGAGGCTGAAAGGACGGGGTATGATGGGCGGAGGGGGGGTTGATCAGTTAGGGAAAGTTGCTTGGGAAAAAGGGCCGGAAAAGAAGTACTTTCAGTTGACATCCAAGAAGGGAAGGCCGGAAAGCCCTGCCATGATTGGGGAACGACCAAGCAAAGGAAAGCTCTCCCAGGGAATTCCGAGAACAGGAGACAAACAAGGGCTAGGGTTCCGAGGAAGAGGGTAATCCCGATCTCGCTTGAAAAGAAAGTTCGGGGGAAAAGTTTGAAGTTGGACAATAGTATGGGGGGAGATCGAGAAACCGGATTCGGGGGAAGGAAGTATGGCGATGAAATGTCACTCCTCAAAATGGAGAAAGGGCTACCGGCAAGGAACAAACAAAAAGGGGGGGGGAGCCGGGGGGGGGGGGGGGGGGGGTCCGTCGTATCAGGCGAAAAAGACAAGTGACTTCATCCGTAAACGGATGCGAGGGGGGATTCTATCAAAAAAGAAGGAAGTACAAACAATAGGTTGGGGGGGGGTTGGCAAATGAGAAATAGAGATCCAACACAACGGAGATGAGGAGAGAGGGGTGGAGGGAAACCTAGGGGTCGGGGGGGGAATTCGGTGAAAAAAGGGGAAAAAGAGGCCTCAGATACGGGCTTCTAAAGACTGGGAAAAATAAGGGCAGGTACCAAAGCTGTCAACTGGGGAAAGGGGGCATATACGGAAAAAAATGGAACCGGTTGGGAGAAAACTCAGGGGAGGTGCATTCCTCACAAAGACTTATGCCTACAAGATATGGGAGACCCCGAAAGCATTTGAATAAAATGCATTGGGGGGGTAATGCGAAGAACTATCCGTTTAAAGGCTCTCGCTCCACAAGAGGAGAGGGGAATATTGATAGGAGGGGATGGAGAGTCCATTTGCCAGGACTCAGAAACAAAAGGGTAAGGTAAAGGAATACTTTTGCACGGGAAAAGAAATAAGGCTTATCTCACAAGGTGGAAAAAAAGCCCATGAGAGTGAATCGAAAAACTAGGGAAAAAGTGTCATGGAACTAGAGACGTAAAAAGATGCTAAGGTAACACTCATGTACCTAAAATCAAAGGACGGAGGGAGCGGTCTACATAAAAGCATCGAGAAAGGGGCCCGGGTCCTCCCCCGAAGGAGCGAAATGGGCCGGAAAAGAAGTAGACGTGGAAAAAAAAAGTCCCCGGAGGCTGTATTGGGGGTTTTAAACACGTGACGTGGGGGGGAGCGAAGGACAAAGAATCAAGGACCTCACTCAAAAGTTCTATGTAGAAATCAAGAGACTTATGGGCGCCGAGCTTCGTTCAAAAAAAACAAATTCGAATGTATAAAATGAGAAGGGGGGGGGGGAAAGGGGGGTCGAGAAAGGTCATCAGGGGATGACTCTTAAAGATAATTCTTAAAACGGAGCTACAAGCCTATGCACTAAAATGTCACCGGGCTAGAATTCAGAGAAGCAATCGGCATATTAATTAATACTCACATGAATTAAATCTTTCGTTAAAAAAGGCTTCAGGGTCATCGACCGGGGTGGTGGGGGGGGAGGAAATTCATGAAAGGGAGAAAAAGGAACCGTTCAAACAGAAAGGTTTGGAAAGGGGGACAAGGACTCAGGACAAAAAGGGGAACTGGGGGGCACTTCGAGGAACACCTCTCCTCGAGGACAGAGCGGAGTTCAAACATAGTGGGACTTCTTGTGGGCGCAGTCCGTCTGAGAAAGAGGGAAAAAATCCCTTTTGTGAAGCAAGGAAATGA
>Ga0179593_1518746_pt1 | contig 23661 bp, 19 predicted proteins | sample CZODoug2_1_08_16_FD_185931 | JGI IMG/M metagenome (GOLD analysis project Ga0179593, IMG submission 185931) | Vadose zone soil fungal communities from Angelo Coast Range Reserve, California, USA - CZODoug2_1_08_16fungal (PacBio error correction) | ecosystem: Environmental > Terrestrial > Soil >...
TGTCAGAAGAGGCGCGCAATAGAGCTATAGTTCTTCAATCACCGGGGGGGGGTCTAAACAGGAGGGAGTCGTTCGCGAATAGGGTAATGAATAGTATCCGGGGCGTAAAGTTCCTGGAAACATGGGAGAGTAGGGATCTGGCGTTATTGAACGCGAAACAAATGGGGGATTAATATAAGGAGCCAGTCGTCATGCAGGAGGAAAGGAAATACCACACCCCATTTTATTGAATATCGCGAACCTGGAGTCGAGCGACAGGGGTGGAATAAAAATCGGCGAAGGGCAGCGAGTCGGCGTAACGTCTACTTGATGAAGGCCTCGAAGGAGAACCATTCAACAGGAAAACCCCCGGAGTTAAAAGTCGCCGCCTCTCCCTCTATCTTTGACAAGAAAAGAAATTGAAAGGTTGAGATTTTTGGAAGAGTTATGTACGTTTTTTGCGTCCTTTTGGGACTCGGTCGTAATTCGGCGGGAGGGTTGGGGTTCTTCCTCTGAGGAGTGCCTTTGTGATAAAGGGAATTCAGCTATCACTGGAGGGAGATAAACAATCTTCTTGTCGCAGTATGCGGCGGACACTTTATCGGTACTAACTATTGGTGGGTTCCCCTTAAGAATGCGCCGCGACTTTGCTTGACCTCTACTAGTACCTAAATCTGCGCATCAAGGGAGGTTGTTCAAAAGATATGTACTTCTTCGTGCCGCAGACAAACACAAAGATTGGACCAGGGGTTCCAACAAAAGTCCGATGCTGCCGATGCTCACCAAAAGGCTGAGCGCGTATGCCTAAAATGCGCATATGCGGGGGGGGAATGCTCGGAATAGGTTCCGTGAAAGGAATCTACCATATCAAAAGAAAAACAACTCCTAGAAAAGGCATGCCTGTAATTTGGGGTGGAAATCTTCAAGGGAATCTGAAAAGGGTTTAGATTACGTTGAGGTTAATCCTTTCGTACTTCGGCGTACTGCAGGTGTCGTAAAAAACGATTCGAGCCGGAAAATTCCGGGGGAACCTTCGCCGGGGCAATTAACACGTCAAGAAAGGGGAGTCGCCGCGGTGGCCAAGGAACGCGGGGCTCGCTAACTCATTCAGTCGAACGACTGAACCTTTACCCGGGTTCGGAACCATGGTCTAGAGAGGTCAACTCATGATTTTACGCCTAAACAGAGAAGGGTGGCGCGGGAAAATAAGTCGAATGAAACTTTGATGATGTCACGTTTTGGACTCGTCGACCGGGAGATATACTGTCCAAAGCAGGGCGGGGAAATCGATAAGAAAAAATCGATCGAATGAGCACTTGGCGATACTCTGTAAAAGGGGGGGGAAACGGCTGATGGTCCACTCAAAATCCCGAGCCGTAGCGGCCATTCTGCAACGCGAAAGGTTGAGGAAGTCGTAGAAGGAAAGAAAAAGGCAATCGGGGCAAAAAAAGACCGAGAGAAGACGAACCGGGCGTCAAGGGGATGTGGACACGAAAAAATGGGAATCGGTGAAAGAGCAAAAACCGGGACATAACGGATCTAGCACTTTGCCGATTGGGGGGCGTGAAACTGAGGTCGGAATTCAGTAAGAAATGGGATAATGATGGCGGGGGTGGCTAAAAGACGCAAGACGTGGAAAAGAAGGGATCCCGCTACGCTCATGAAGGTAGGTACCCAATCTCTCTTCTCATTGTTTGGGACTGGGGGGAGGGTGGGCCGCGTTTACGTAGCGGCCGCCGGGGGTGGAGCCAACGTTGTGGGGGAGCGGAGTGAAGCTTTTTAGGGTGGGAAAAACGGGCCCAGAGTGCACGGTTAACTATTCGAAATGGCCCACCACTCGTGTATGGGGTCGGAGTCTCTTTAATCTAAGAAAATGCGGCCTCAGAGGCATCGAAAGCGGTCAGCAGCGGGAGACGCGAAGAAACCTGAGGGTCCGGAGATTGGATCTCCAGCCTCAACCAGTACAGACCTTAGGAATTCTATTAGGCTAAAGGAGACAGGGTTTTGACCCAAGGTCTAGAAGAAAAGGGATTTAGCCTTTAACCCTCGGTTTCATAGAAAGTTCTATCTTGGTAGGCTCGGTTCCAAGTCTGGAATCAAAACCCCGACGCTGGAACAAAAGAGATATTGAAGAGACTAACACTTCCTGATGGGAAACTCTCCAAGGGGCAGTCTTAATCCCATACCCTCTTAGATCCCTGGCCCCCGGCCTTTAAGTTTCCGGGGGCACGGAACTCCTACTAGAAGACTCATCTCGAATTAAGGTAATTTTTTTCTATGGCTACTCGAATGAAGGTACTGGAACAAAGCGGTTCCGCGCGATAGGAAGTAGCGTTATGGGGAAATATAAAATATCCCCGAAGGTGTCACTATTGTTCACGGTTGGGTCCGCGAATTAACCAATAAGACGGAGTGGGTTAAAATCTCTGAAAGGAATAATGAGTTGTGGACACAACCGAAAAAAAAAGAACCTTGGGGAACGATCTTAGCCGACTTGTGGTGCCAGAACGGTCGGCCGCTCGAGATTCTTTAAACTTCTCGGTTCAGTGATACTCTCGAAGGTGATAGGGACATCAGGCCAATGGGTGTTGTTGCAACCTCTGTTTCCAAAGGGATGAGTGGAGAAAAGGAAATCCGGTCTTGGTCTCACATCAGAAGAGACGGCGAAGAAGAAAAACTAAAAGAGGATCACCTCTGAGGAAAAGTGGGGGGCCTGTGGTTTTGTACCTCTCGTCGTGGAAAAGAAGACGAACGGCTTAGGGCTGAAATCTCGATGGTTGGGGGGGGACGAGATTGGGGGCAAGGGAAAAAAACACGCCACGAAGAAAAGAGAACTTCTCGGGAACAAAAGCTATCCTAGAGCCTCAGGGTGTAATGGGACCTTTTACGATAAACATTCCTACAGGGCGTCTAGGCTCCAAGGTGAGCAGATTCTAGAGTAGCGCAATCTAGTGCACTACCCGCCTAGACTCGTGGTTTTTAAAACCTGAGGCAATCACCGACGCCGGGGAGAAAAAAAACCCGTTTGAGGATTCCGAGATGTAAGTTAAATATCACGAATAAGAGGGGGAAGGGGGGGGGGGGGGGGGGGGGGTGAGTCGGTTGACCATTCGATCGAAAGGTCGTCTCCGAATCAACTGAAAAGGTACAAGATAAAGGATGTTAGACGCCAGGGTTCTCCGTAAGACAATCCAAATAGACTAAAAGCCTTGGAACTAGAATGATAAGAATGACTTTAAGTAATTTTCACCGTATACCTATACTGTAAAACTCAATTAATACGCCTAATCCCAAAAGGAAGGCCGGGGGTCATCCTTCAAAAACTATCGCTAATTTCAAGATTACAGAAGTCACGTAAGGGGGAACCCAGTATTTGGGGCTTTATCCGGGGGGTAGAGCGTGGTTGAAAGGGGGAGAGTTAAGTAATATATTCAGCTAGGACCAAAAAACAGAGAGGGACAGGGGCTAGCACCTCTCACGACAGGGAGGTTGGGGCTTATAAATTCGACATCTTACGTTGAAATGTTAGAAAAAACTTCTTGGGGGGAGGGGACTTAAAGCCTGTAAAGTTTTGATATTCAAATCGAGTTCTAGCAATTATTCCCGTTATATCAAGGCCGAAGATGGGGATAAAGGTAGGACAATAAACCAAGATGAGCGTTGATTGAATCTAAAGGAAGAGGGGGGGCTCCAGGCATCAAGCACCTAAGATGGGGACCCGAAGGGGTGCGGGCACCGGGGAACTTCGGAAGTCTGCAAGCCCATGAGGAGAGTGGGAAAAAGTTGAACAGCGGTTCAGGAAAACAAATCACTTACGATAAATCGGGGACAAAACTGAAAAAGCCTTTTCCGTTCATGGCGGGGAGAGGGTGAAAGAGGGCGATAAGCCCCCCTTGTCGGGGAGCCGTCAGGGGGGGAATAAGGTTGTCAGGAGATCCATTTTCCGGAGACATGCTGATCTTCTTAAGAGACTGGCAGGATAGAAGAGTGCATTAAAAATTGGCAGGTATCTAAGCACATTCCGACGGCGATAATGTTGTGTTAAGGAATCAATAGGGAATCTCAAGGAAGACTAAAACGGAGGAGGAGATGGAATTTCCTAGACAAAGGAAATTCAAAGCCGATCACATGTAAAGGAACCTGGCGAAGCTCTGAAAGAGGCTGCGAGCAGGAAAAAAAAATCGCATCCAAAAGAATGAGGGCGCGGCAGAGGGCAGCCATCTTAAATGAGACGAAGGTTAGACTCTCAAATACAAAAAACAACTTATGAAATGAGAGGGGGATAAGGTATGCTGCGATCCCAAATGAGAAAGATGGGTGGGAGTACTACTGCCTGAACCATCAGTGGCGGCTTTATGGCTATGTTTACTAGGCCAGTTCCTGCATCGGAGTAGCAGTGGGGAAAAAGTGCGGCATGTCTCTTCTTCAAGGGTCGGGTCGAGTTGGGGAAAAACAAAATTATTAGACTACCGCGACGACACACAGGAGGAAGTCGGTAGAAGAAGTGCCGGGGTAGAGTCCTAAAACCGCGAAAGATTTCGGGGGCCTTCATTTATGTCGCTAAATGAAAAACGATCTAACTCAGTAGTCACGGGGGGCATGGGGATTCCGTGTACGTTGCCGAGACTAACTGGATTCACAAAGAAAAAATTAATCAAAACCGAACAATGAACACCGAGTCGCCCAACGGCGAACTCCTTGGGGACTCCGACGAGTCATCGATTAAGAGAAAGCCCTTGCCAGGGAAAGCGAAAGTGAGCGAGAGTAAGTGAAATTTTCGTACGGGGAACCTGAAAAGAAGGGGGTGTATCAAGTACGGTACCGTGCGGGCGGAGATTCAGAACGTGGCCTCGCGCAGGGGACACGTCGGAAAGAATACGGGTAAGGGGGAAACGGATGCGTAAGAGGCTCGTCCGACATAATCGTGGTTTTTCTCGAGAGACCTGGGACCTACTGGGTGAGGTCTCAGGAGTACAAGCTTGCAGATCTAAGTTCAATAGGCAACTCGGTAGCTTCCAACTTCACCAAGCCTTATGGATAGCCATTCCAGGAAAGATTCTTTCAGACTCGCAACGAAATTAACAGTCTCGCCGCTTAGGGGGCACTTATCAAGATGCTGCGGTTCTACAAGGATCTTAGGCAGGAATCTTCCCACTTAAAGCTCCAGGAGGTCCCGCTCGCCACGCACTAAACTACCAAAGGGCAATTTTCCTAAAGCCTTGTGGGACTTTTCAGCTGAAATCTTCTATCTTGGGAATACGGGAAGGTGAAACTTCAAAGTGAAGGTCCTCTTGACGTAGGCCTGAACTTGGTTACACTTGCCCATCTATGTGAAGGCTACGTGCTGGATGGGCCGGACCTCCCCTAATCTAACTAAACAGGCTTTCTCCTCTTTGGTGAAAGAACTCTTTCACTCATTCTGGCTATACTTCAGGGTCAGGTCCGAAAGCTAATATGTCCACGGGTAGGAATGATTGTACTTCGAACATAGGTGGGTCATTAAGGTCACAAAAAGGCCATTGTCCCAGAAATCGGACGGACGAAAAAGTCGGTCCTAAAAGGACGGGTCTCGTAAAATGAGGGCCGACGTAACAACCGTGGGGAGAGTAGATTGCAAAATTTCACGTGACTTAAACACAGGAAAGGTAACTGAACACAGGTTCGATAAGCGACGCCATTTGGTGGGGAAAACAGAAGACACTAACCCGCAGGGAACGGCGCGGCGGGCAGACGAAGCGTAGGGTGGTGAGCGAAGTAAGCAAAATGGACACTCAGAGATAAGGGCTCACAAGGAACACTCGTAGGAGAAAAACGCGGCGGACTTTCTTGTCCCAGAAGCCTTTAATCGACCCACCTTTCCCAGCATGTTGAGGGCAAAAGGCTTGGAAAAGATTTGGGATTCTTTGGAGAGAGATACTATGGCGGGTCTTAAGCGGTCTCGAATAAACCCAGGTCAGGAACTACGAAAAAAGACGGCAAACGATTTTATGAGGCCACGAAACTCAATTGATCATTACAGTCAATCGAGGTATCGTCTATAAGGGGGGCCCGCTCGGCTTTCCCAAAATGAAGAGGAAGGGGACATTATTGCGGTTTGCCTCAAGTTAGGTGAAGAGTTGCAAGATAGTGTTGTGGGGGTGGGTGTAGAGCACGTCCTTCTTGGTGTTACAAGAGAAAAGTGTCTGCTGGGAGAAACCAGCGGGCAGGGGCAAAGCTGAAGTGGACGCCTGGGCAAACACCGCGTTACGTAAAGGGGTTTCGGCATAGGGGGGGACCAAGAACTTTCAGTCAGTGTGATATGTGCTTAAACCACGAAGTGGAGGGATCTATCACAGGTAATCATTCTCAGTAGGTCGGCGCTAAAAAATGTCCCTGACTAAAGATATAAGGGGAAGGACTCCCACAATACCACCCAAGATCCCACTCGCTAGCGGTCACGGGAACTTCCTTATTCGTTGCGTCCATGTGTGGAAACACTTTATCTCTCAAAATGTCTTTCCCTCTCCGTCTTGCTAGTTAGGGCACGGCCTCTTTGTATGGGGGCTCAGTCCGGGGACGATCGACTCGCTACCACACAACAAAGGATTGGGTAACATAAGAGGGTTTGGTATACCTCAAGCCCAGTGAGAGAACAAGGTGCGGACGGCAGTCAGAGCATTCTCCCTTTTACCACATCGACAACTTGCTGGGACCACCTTCAGCTGCGAAAGCTGCGGAGGGGGCGATGGTATTTCCTATGGAGATGTCGAAATCTATTGGAGGGGACCGCGGGTTAGACGCGATGGGTGACGAGATGCGGGGAAGGCAAGTGCTATGTACTTCGATGACAAACGACAAACCACCAAGAGGGGTGGGACAGCGCTGCATTGGAGGGGCAGCAGTGCCAACTTACCGATGCGGTCACAGGAGGACTAATGGAAAAGTGGCTGGGGGAGAGAACATCGCTTGGAGGTCACCGTAACTGCGTCAGGGCAAAAAAAAAAAGTGGCGGACCCCAACTTTGCACCACTATCGCTCTATCTTTGAGCGTTAAGGACTTGAGGAGGAAAGAGGTTGACCAGGGAAACGCGGGGGACAACGATGGCGCGGGACCCACCATCCGGAGCGAAAAGGTTCAGTAAAACCGCAGCATACGAAACCCGAACGGACAAACTCAGAAGAAAACGAATTGTCCGGTTGAGTTAAAGAGAAGGTCATCTCTTTCTGGATCAATCAAGTGGGAGCGCCGTCTGCAGCGTATAAGGCGATGGGTGTAAAGGTGGGCCGCACGGGTTTCTGGGAAGGTGCCCGACTAAACTAAAACACGTGCTGCTGCGATGCGGACCGCCAGCAGAAGAGGATTGGACCGGGGTACGGTCCTGTAAAGGGGATCCATCTCTTAGGGCCCAATTAAATCTGTGTCCTTATCTGAAACTGAAGCTAGTGTGCAGGATACTAACTCTATATACAGGTGTTGAATTTAGATCAAAGGTGGTACGCCACGGGGTACCCGTGGTCTGAGGGGGTACTGGGTATTGAAAAAAGAGGAGCCTATAATAATGGATGAGGACATATAAATTAATATTACCTTACAAAGGAATTGCGTCTCCTAAATAGGGGAATGAACATCCTGAAGGAAAATTCTACTACTCCTATGGTCAGCCAAACAGAGGGGGTTTCCCAAGACCCATTTTAGCGTTACTTAGACTTATTTCCTTCAGTTCTCATGAGATACTCTCTTTGTCAAAGGTACCTTAAAAGAGGAAGAGTTGCAGATTAAGGAATTCTTTTCAATGAATTAAAAACTTCTGAGGTTCCACGCTACTTGTCCAAGGCCACCGAGGCCCCTGTCCTGACAATGGGGCATCGGTCATTCTGAGGGGCGTTTACGGTTACGAGGGATCCTTAGGGCTCCCTTAGGCCCCATCGGGCCGAAAGGGCGACGGGACAAACAACGAAGCGCACTCTTTGATTTGAAGAAAATGAAAAGCATCGACTCGACTTGTCTTAACACCGGCAAGGGGTGGGAACGCTACGGAGGGTACCGATGTTACGGACCAACGCGCGATACCTGTCTATGAGGGTCAATACGTCGGCTAAAGCAGATGCGTCAGGACTCATTCAAAAAAACCTAGTGAGACGAAACCTCCGCATCCGAGGGAACCAATGAGGATGGGAACAGAAGTGAAGGACCGAGGCACAAAGGAACGGCATCCGGGAACAATCGGGGGCGAAAGGGTTATCCGGTTTGAAGGACCAAGGCAAAATGCACCCCATACTAGCTCCCTCGGGCTCCTTTTCGGCAGGGCGCTTTGTCCATAATAGTGCGTCGCGCTAAAATCGGGCAAAGAAAAAAACGGCGAGAGGTGAAGGTTTAGATTCGCATTAAAAATGACTCCATGAGTAGCATAACGTAAGCGACCCAGCAAGCAAAGAGTTGTGTTGATTAGTAGCTCCAGCGAGCCCGATAAAATGTTGCTTGTTTACGGGACTTCTCAGAAGGAAAAAACGACAAAGAAATAAGCGAGTGCGAGCCTACTGATAATGGGGGAAACGCGACGAGGAAATTAACGAACGAAAGAAATAAAACTCTTCACACAAGGGCGGGCGAAGGCACGCGGCAACGGAAGGGCATAGACTCGGGGGGGGGTACACCGAAAATTTGGAGTTATTAGGTCAACAGTCTCGTATGGGGAGACGCCATCGTACGTAATCTCAGATCCACAAGTATTGGGGAGAGGAACAGGAAGAAGGTCGGAAGCAAGGCTCATCAAAAAGGAGGGGGAGGGGGCGCTGCCGACCTTCTAGTATGGCTGTACGTACTCTATTTTGGTAATTCTAAGAAAGTTATTAAAACGGCGGCCTGCGAAATACGTTGAAGTTCTTCCAGTCAACGGCTTTAGTCTTGAACTAAACGTCCGCAAAAGGAGGCACTGTCACCGAATTCGTCAGAGCGAGATGACCGGGATGAAGGCCGTACCAAAGTCAAACTTTTAAATCAATAGAGAAGTAGTATCATCGAAGACGACTGGCAGCAGAGTGCGTGCGCAGGCTTGCTTCAGGGAGTTGGGAACTAGCGGAATAGGGACCCTTCAAGATTCGAGAAAAGAAAACGAAGCCCCTCCTGGCTAAAGAGGTTAGGCGCTCGCTCGCCGAATATCGGGAACAGCGAAAACAAGCAAAATAAAAGAGGGCGAAGTGAGTGGGGGCTCTGGGTGGTAAATGAATTTTGGTTTCCTCAGTGGGACTGCCGCGGGTAGCATTCGGGGGATCCGGGGCGGGATCGGTACCTTCGGCGATTTTGCCTCGGGAGGGGGGGGGGATCAATTAGGGAAAATAGAGGGGTTGGACAGAGGAGAGGCTCACGTAAAAGGCTTCAGGTTGGTGGTGAATGAGAAATGCGCTAGCTGTGCAGGAGAGAATATTACCTAAAGGATCGAATTAGAAATGGGGAAAAGGTGGAGGACCCAGGCGGCGGCAGGTCAAGATCAAAAGCCTATGTATCGAAAAAGTTCCATATTGCATCGGTCAACGAACGATCCCAGGATGCTTTCTCTCCGTTAGGGAAGGGCGCCTAGCTTGCTAAAGGGAGAAGCAAAACGGTGAATCGGCAACGTCAATCAGGAAGAAGATCACGAGCGCCCAACGCCGGTAGTCCAGAACATCTTCTATTTAGGGAGACGTGAGCTGGGTTAAAATGACTGAGTGGGAACACTTGTCGGAGGGCCTCTGCTAATTCCTTTCCGGGGTGGTAGGGCAACTAGGTCTGCATTCTAAAATGACCGGCCGCGCCGCAGTCAGTAAAAACCAGCAAAACCTTCTTTTCAGATTGTTGCACAAAGTGCTTTCATCTCAGGCTAACCATACTAGAGTCGTAACGAGTGAACTGGCATCCTTGTGGACAATTTCAGGCAGACGGCCCGAATCAAAATTTAAGAGGGGGATTTGACAACTCTCTTAGTTTTTTTTTGAAATACTCCCTCGGGAAAGAGGGCGGCTGGGACTAAAAAGTTTCTCCCTAAAAAAAAGGGCTCTTCGCAAAGGATGGTCTAACGTCAACAACCGGAGTAGCAGGATCGCGGGGGAGAGTAAAGCCCGGAAAAAAAACCTTTCGCAACAAGGACGAGAGAGAACACCAGTTGTCGGCCTGAAATATCAACTGATGAAAAATAGTGCCGGCGGCGCGCAATAGTGAGACGAATTTGTGATGAATTAGGCTTTCAAAATAGAAATCGGCGGCCCCACAATAGGGGTAGAGGAAAAAATGCGTCTCATTGATTTTCGAACATCTCTAGAAGCCTCAAAATTGAGAGAACAATCTTTTGAAAATTGGGTGCAATTTGGGAGGTGGCATTAATTCTTCTCTTCAGTGAAAGGAAATGAGGAAAATAACAAGGATGGGTGGCAAGCCCTCCCTCTTGGTAAAAGCTTGTATGGAAAACATAGCCAAGGAAAGGGAGGTAAGAGCACCGCGAAGGATACTTGTACCGCCATTAAAAGGTCCGAAGGGCACGGGGATGGGAAAAGGTTGTTTGTCACATCGAGGGGAAGGAAATAGGTGGTGTTAAGCCTAATAGCAGTTGTGAGAATAGAAGGGAATGGGTCGCCACGAATCGGATTGGTTTCGACGTGGGGGGAATCGATTGCGAAATGTATCTTCCTCGGGCAGAGAAACGCTGTTCCCCAACTCGCGAATACAGGTGTCCCAGATAAATATAAGCGCCACATTAACAAAGGATGGCGGGTCGGGGAAGGGGCTAGATTCGGAACGGGGAAATGGGGTGTACAACTTTACGGTAAGATTTATGGCGGAACTCTACCTTCATTGTGGCATCTCGGAGGGGGCGTGGGATTTCTCTAAGTCAATCTCATATAGAGCGAAAAAAAAGAGGAGGGGGGGAAAGGGAGTGATGAAGAACTACAAGATCTGAAAAGGGTCGACGCCAAGGCTCAGTATGAGCCCTCGCGAGCTTGACCCCCTGGAGTTTGGCCTGCAGATGTATCCTTCTCAGGGCGATGATGTACTGTTTGGGGGACTGCAAAAAGACTGCTAAGGACCCGCGTAATGTCGCGATTAGTGCGTGAGATGCACGGAAAACGTGCGCAAGGTTGTCTGGGGACGATCAAAGGCGCGAGAACAGTGTTTGAAAGAAAAGGCACTGTCAGATGCGCAAAAAGACCAAAGACCCATTTAAGAGACACAGACCGATCTGGAACGGCCTCTCTCAACACAGCTGGGGGTCGACCGAAGCGGACGAAAAAGGTTAACTGAGGGTACGCATTCCAGATCTCGTGGTGTTAGAGAATACATTATGGGAGAGGGGGGCCTCATCCAGGGGTTAAAAACCGGATGTAAAAGCAGAAACCCATCCGGTCTTTAGAGTAGTCCTCATGAAAAGGCGAACGATCCCAGCAAAAATAATAGTGGAGAGAAGACTAAAAGAGTAGGGTTGATTTACTAACGGAACCGCGCCTTTGACCAATCAAGGGCGCGAAAAGCTCTTCCTCCATTTTTGGGGGAGTCCGAGGCTCTTAATGTGTAAGTTCAAACTTTGGCCGCCACCAAGAGCGGCTGCGCACGAACTAGAATCGCTGCAACCGTCCCCTGTTTTTGACCTGAAATGCGACAAAACTGTATACAGAAGACAAGAAAGGTGCGAAGCTTCGAAGGTCGGGGTCATAGAGACGAGATCCCGAACTCGATCGGAATTGGTTTGGACGGGGAAAGACACCGGCGCCGAAATCTAAATCGTTGGAAGGTTTCATTTTGGACCAAAACGGAACCGATGGATATCAAATCTCATAGCGTGTTCCTCTGTTCGAAAAAACCAATACAAAAACTAAACGACGAACAACACAAACGCCAACCCACCAACACACACAACCCCCTGGGCAAGGAATACCAAACCAAAACATATCAATATCCTTGCCAGGGTCCGTTCAGAGCTGGGGAGGTAAGATTCGGGAGGATAGTTAGAGCGGGCATCGACCACGATTTTCAGCAAAATTTGAATGGCAAAGGAGGCCGCGGCCTGGGTGTTGGCTTAATTCAGGGGAAGAAAAAACGGGGAAACCACTTTTGAAAAAAGACTGTACTCTCTGTTTCCGGGAGAAAGATTAATACGACCCTGAAAATTACTAAAAATTCCGGGGTGTAAAATCCCGTCAATTCAAAAGGAAAAGTTGGGGGAAACACTTGGACTCGCGTTCCTTGGAACAGATCCTCGGTTGGGCCTTTTTGTTTCTCATCGTGCGAGTGTCGTGTCTTTGACCTATTACGAATAAGGGTTTCGCCTACAAAAGGAGGAGGAAGGGCTCGGAGAGAGGCTGAGGGAAACGCTTTGAAGGGGGGGATCCAGTGAACAAACATCGGACTCTGCAATATAAAGAGCGGGTTAGAAGCAAACAGCAAGGCAACCGCGCGATACGATGAGGGGGAGTCCTAAGGACTCAAGGATCGCGCGCATGATTAGCTCCAACCACACCCGTTGGGGTTAATTAATTAGTGCTCCTCGGAAGGGAGAATAGTTTATTCAACCGGGAGCTTAACAATTACGGGCATACGCAACTGTTAGAACAGGCTGTGGCTAATGAGAAAATGGGAAATCAGAAGCAAAACATAAGGCCGTAACTAGAGAAAATCCCTGAGGAAAGTTTCCGGCGGGGTTGCTCTTGGCCCTAGGAGAGGGGAAACAAATCAAGGATTGACAGGGCGGGGGGCGTAGGTTGTGGGGGATGCAATTCGCCGTCGGGATCCAGGATCTAAGCGTACTCGAGACAGCGATAAAAAAGTGGGGCTGCAGTGGGGCGGATAAGGACTCACCGGGGCCTATCAAATTTGTAAATAAGGAAATCATAGGGAATAACGGACGATTAACTCGCGGAGGGCGAGCCTCAAGAAATGGCAACGCGACGAGTGCCAAGCGGAAGCCGGGGCCTACCTTAAAAACACAAGGTCGTAGGAAACAAGAGTACTAAACGGACTCGAGCATAGAAAAAAGCAAAGAGGCTCAAAAAGGAAATTGAAAAACGAAGGAAGGACAGGAACCAATCTCGCCGGATGCGCAAACGGTGTTCGACCTGAGATGACAACAACAAAAAAGGAGGAGGAAAGTATCAAATGATTGCGGTCGCATCTCTAGGAGATATGGGAGGCGATTCTCGTGACGGAACTGTGCGAAGGGATTTTTGAATCTGAGCGAGGCCAGCGTAAAGGCCTCGAAAGAAGGGTGGTGAAGAGTCGAACGGAAGGAGGGGGCAGGGATGTAAAGGTGGGAAATGATGAAGGTATACACTCTCTCCGTCCCTCCATCATCATAACGGGAAGGTACAATTACCACCGATACATTTTGTGTAGAAAGGTCCGGGATGTATTCTCGAAAGAAGAGGCGAATGGGACAATCGTAGCTGCCGGTGTCGTCGAGTCGGTGATAGTGACTGTTCGAACCTCCGATGGAGACAACCACTTGAAAAAAAAAATCGCCGCCGGCAAGTGAACGAAATTGTAGTCACGCCTCGCCCTCTATCGCCCATCGACAGAAATTCCTGGTAAAGGCGAAGTGGGGGGGGGGGAGAGGGGTAGCAAAAGGTGAATTTTGGTAGGAAAGGTGGATTAACGGTGAAGAACGTCGCGGAATGCAATTGCACCCGAGGCCTGCGCCTGGGCCGAAGCAACGAAAGGTGAGGCAATCCAATTATTATTGTAGGTATTGCTGCTCGGAATAATTGACGAGGTGGTGGGTTCCCTGAAGAAATAAAAGCCTGCGGGAGAGCTCTAAAGTTAACGGCCTCAAAGGGTCGCGTTGAAGATAAACAATGTGGAAGATGGATTTCAGGGGGAAAAAAATAAGCGAGTTAGACATAAGAATATCGTGGGGACGAATAAGCATCCAGAGGACGCGCCGGAGTAGGTACAGATTACCTCGGCGAACCGATCGGTCTCAGCACGGAAGTACGACTGCGCAACAACGATAAACTCTCCCATAATGGGGCGCAGGGAAGGAGCGGACAGTCTCGATGAAAAGTAGAGGGGTGTGAATGAATATAAAAGGCTGGAGAAATGGCCAGATTGACTTGGTTGGGAAAATCTAGTCTCGAACTCGTGGGCGTAAAGGAGGACGTCGCGAAAGGAAGGGCAGTAGATCCAGGAAAAACGGAGGTCGCTCTTTGGGGGGGTCAAATACTGCAGGAACTCTTCTAAAACGGGGAGTGAAAATTTCGGAGTTTGCCGACTGTTACGGGTTTTCTTCGACTCCATGGGCGTGGTCAAGAATGCTCAAGGGGGGGGGACTACATCCAGACTGGATCTTTGAAGGAAATAAGTTCAGGAATTAACCAGAAACACGGGGATGAATTCTCACTGTTGTCGCAGAACCCGGATAATCGAGTCAGGGAGAAGGCGGTAAAGTATGCCAGCGCTCAAAGGAAGCTTCAACATCTGACGAATGCGCATGTTTCACGCAAGAGTGTAAGTCCCTAGGCCTTAGCGGGGCGTATCGGGAGACAAACAATATGTTGTTGATCGGTTGGGAAGGTCAAAATAATAGAGAGGAAACTCCCCCAAGAACTAGGAAAAGTAGATAAGGAGAAGGGACCAAGTTTCGGTACCCGAACGCAGCTTGCGGCCTCACAAAACGGTCCATCGACTGTTCACACGTGAATGGGACGGTTGGGGAGGTGCGGTTAGGCTGATCGTAATTCTTCGGGAATACTGACTACGCAATGAAGGGAGGGTTTTCGGGGACACATCGCCAAGATCCCGACAGGGCTTTAAGGTCCACCTCAGACCAAGGAGGAGGTAAATATAACTGCTATCAGGTTACTTTGAGAGACTTTAAAAAAGAGAAAAAGGGCAACCGTAGATGAAAAAGGCAGTTAGATTGTAATGGTCCAAAAAAAAAAAAAAAATGGGTTTGGGGGAGGCTACTAAGCAATATCGGCGAAGGGTGAAACACGAGGATTGGTCCACTATCAATTAAGGAAGATTCAACAATCCTCTTTTTTTTTCTGTATCGTTTAGCTAAAAGGGCAAAACATGGGGACCAAAGAAAATGAGAGGGCCTCAGAAAAGCTCACTCTGGGAATCCATGATCCGATGGAAGAGGAAAGAAGATCGAATTCTAGTATGGGTAAACTAGGCATCTGATAGTGCGCGGGCCTCGCATGATGAGGAAAATCCCAGGGGTGTCCCAGTCGCGTGTAGTTAGAAGGCTTAGTACAGGACTGGATTAAATCGCCGCGGGGCAAGGGGGCTTTGTTAAATTCCTAGAGGGAGCTCACTCTCTCTCCAAACACCAAATAATTATGAGGATCGGTTGAAAAGTAAGCAGACAGGCTCGCCTATATTACTAACAAGGTTTGCAAAGCTGAGCTTCAATCCAGATCTTAGCCCTTTTAACCACGGGATCCGCTTAAGAAGGGGGAAGAAAATCAGGATGGAAAAGTGGAAAACTGGTGTGAGAAATTGACTCGAAAAGGATTCCGAGGTCTTCTCGAGAGAGATGTCACGCGTGAAGTATGCGGGAAAAACGGGAAAAAAAAAGGGGTCTTTGGATAACCCGCTCGAAACATAAGAAGTAGGGGGAAATCTAGTCCAATTCTGAAGATTCCCACCCTTAGGGAGGAAACCGCAAACGGGGGGGGATGGCTCTCGGGAGGGAACAACACTGGATTGGATCTAAGGGTAAGGCGGGCGAGGATTTACAGAATTTTAACGAGGGGGAGGGCAAAAGAACCATGGTCTCGGTTCTCGTAGAGTCTAAGGTGGGGAAGGAGACACATCTTGTCAACTGAAGTTCACACCCTCCATAATGACTATCAAATTCTGACGTCATGCTACGAAGGAAAAGAAGCGCACCGAAAAAGTCTGGAGTCACACGCTGCTCAGAAGTAGTCCCCGGGGGGTTTACACAAGGTCAGTCAGAAGGGGTCGCCGCGTAGTCTTCCTAAGTGGTGCGCCCGGTGAGCTCTTGAAGTTGCACAGACTAAGGACAAAAAAAACAGAGCGTGTCCAGTGGAATCGGGGGGGCGAAAGCCGTTCCTGGGGAGGGTGAAAGGGGGGCAGCAAGAAACTGCGCATAGCGATACAAGGGGTGACACTCGCGCGCTGGCATGAGATTTCCCGCGACGAACGATAGAGGAAGGGTGGGGACGTGACATACCCGGGCGACCGATCATCCGTTTCAGGATTTATTTCACCTAACTATCCCTAGGGAGGAAAAAATAAGGTAGAGTTTTACCTCCCGATGGGCATTGGGGCGCAAATCTGCATCCCGGGAAAAAAAAACGGCCAATAGCAGCTGGATCCAAGCGCCGGATATGGAGAGCGTCTTAAAAGAGCGACGCCGGTGTTGGACAACGAGGTGGGAAGACCTACTGTCCTTAAATTGTGTCCTCTGGACGCGAACAGTAAAAGGATGTTGTTGCCGGACCCTTAATTAAGAAAGGGGAATACTGCTCAGGCCTGGTTCAACCCGTACAATCGATGGGGAAAGAGGGCCACTTTCGAAAAAGGGGAACCAGGTCTCGGCTTGTGCGCGGTCGGAAATCGGGAGATGTCGTTACTGGGCCGAGAATCGGAAAAAGAAAAAGGGGAGGGGAGCAAAAAAAAAGTGACTAACTCCGAGGGAAATAGGAGTGCTATCTTCACTAACTATGTATTGTATAGAAGAGGGAGGGACGAGACGGAAGCAGTAATGTGGCCTTGCGGCTTCCGCGTGGTCAGAAGGGACTCAGGGGGGGGACTGGAGCATTTTCTCGCAGGGAACACCAAGAAGGTAAGGAAATAAAGAAATCTGCCCGATAAGTACCATAAGATGGAGGTCCCATTAAAAAAGAAAAATGACCAAGGCGCATGGCATCGACTGGAAAAAAAGATGAATAAGGTAGACAAAGGGGTTTCATTAAAAAAATACGCAAAGAGGGAACTAAATTCGCGCCCTAAGGAAACCTGGGTTCCGAAGGGGGAAAGCGCATTGGAAAAGAGGGAGCTATGCTTCGACTAAATGAAAAAGTCGACTAGGAGACTAGTTTGATATGGCCGTGTCCGAATAGTCGCTAGAGAAACTAACTCAATCCATAATAGTTGAGGCGGGGTGATTAACGGAGAATAAATGACAGAGGATCGTGAATTTTTTCCGAGTGACGACTCGAAGAAGTTAGGGGGGAGGCTCTTTCTATCCTCAGGAATCATTTAACGTCACGAGAAACTTATCTCTGCGGGAGAAAAAGGGCCGCGGAACGAAATCAATAGAAAAAATCGGCAGAATATTATTGGTCGCTTAGAAATCTCCTCCCGAGACCTCACGTTCGACCTGTAGAGAAGAGAAGACAACAACAACGGATTAGATAAAGAGAAGAGATAAGGTCGAAAGGAGGAAGGCGCATCCAAACTGAGGGTTGGGGGTGATTGGGCATCAGTGCACTAAAAAATCCTTTCAAGTGGGCCTCGAGGGGGGTCAGAGGGGAGCACAGGTGAGTCAGCACTTCTCAAGGACCCGTTACGTTCAGTTCCAGAGAGAGGTTAGCTTTAACGCGCAACTCGGGTAAATCTTCCGGAGCATATCGCCGCAAAAGACCCATCGTCGAAGATGTTGGGACTGGGAAACGAAAAAAGGTGTAATAGTGATCCGGCACGGCCTTTATTCAGGAAATATACACAACGACGGCAGCAAGAGGGAGGAAGGGAGGACGAGGTAACTGTGGGAGAGTCTGGGCTAATGGGACCAGCATTAGCACCCTAAAAGGCACAAGAACCCGCCGGACATGACGCAGGGGGCAAAGCCCTAGCACATTTCTTCCCGCGCGCACCGCCCCCTTCGGCGAATTAGGGCGCGGATAGGCCGGGGTTGGGAGTCCCTTTGTCACTGAAACGGTGAAAATAATGGAGTCGTATCCAGGGGGGAAAAACTGCTGTAAGGGAAGAAACCTCTAGGAAGGAGGCCCTGCTGGAAAATCAAAGGGAAGGAGCGTCTTAAGAAATAGGGACGATCCATCAACACGCATGTACCTAAGGAATGTCCGGAAGCTCGAAGCAGTCAAAGAGGAGCATAAAAGAAAAAGGGGTGAAGATACCCATCTAGGCTTCACAGAACGCGAAAAAACCCGATGGTGGAGACCATTGTCCATATTCAAGATACTGCGATAAAAAAAATGGTGCGAGAAACAAAAAAGGGAAGAGATTCTAAGTGATGGACTGAATTGAAAACGTCTTAGGAGTAAGACTGGCACACATTAAACGAAATCGAAATCGAGTAACAGAGAAAAAAACCAAGATCAATGAATTAGCGAAAGTCGGGCTGGGAAAGAGAAAGGTGAATGAACTTAGGGACTGAGAATGGCAAGGAGAGTCAAGAAGAGAAAGCGATCGACTGGCAAGGGAAGGAAATCGACCGTCGTATAAAGGGAGTCAAAATCACGACCAGAGCCAGTGCTTGGTCCATAGAGTGAAATCTGGCGACACTTATCGGAAAGACGTGCATAGGGGAAGACTGGTAAGGAAAGGCGGAAAGACAGGTAAGAGTGGGCAAAAAAAATCTTTTTTCAACAGGGCCCTCGGATCTCAAGTGTAAATCCAGTCGTATATAAAACTATTATTTAAAAGGACTTTGTATTTGACAAGGGGGGGAACACCTAGGTATAGAGTTCAAGGTGAGAAAAATAATCTGGGATATAAAGGCAGGATTTCACACCTTGGATACTCTCGAAGGGGGAGAGTTGGGTTCGAAACTAGGACACTGTCAAAATCACAGAAAAGTAAGAGGCTCGCGCGGACGTATGGTGTTTATTTTATAACAAAGACGGCGGCTCCAAAGAAAAAAAAGTGAATACAAAAAAATTTGGGCTTGTACAAGAAGAGTCTTTAACTAAAAACTCACAAACCTGGTCTTTGGTTACGAGCTGGGGATCCTAGGGGGAGTGGAGCTCGAGGGAAGGAAAGGAAAGTGAGAAGGAGCGAAGACCACGTAGGGGCTTGGTGTAAAAAACTACCGCCCGTGGTAACCTTAATGCCCGAGGGGGAAAAGGAGGAGTTATGAAAAGAAAAGCGAGCGGATCCTTTGGGACTAAACAATTAGAAAGGAAACGGCCGGGCCAGGATGTACAATCGATGTTGGTAAAGAGGAATAGAAAAAGTTCAAAATATTACGGTCGGCGTTTAAGCCCGAGGGAAGTGGGGGGGAAGCTTAAAAGGGAAAGTCAAAACACTCCTAGTGTTTGTCTTGGTGGAGGAGAGGGTTTGAGGGAACGGTTGGGGCACGGATTTCCAGCGGCATCTAACATGTAATCATCTCACGCCGCGAGAAACATAGGGGTCCGAAGGAAAGAGGGGGAGCGATAGCCCCAGGATGGAGAGGCGACTAGGGAGGGCGGAGGATGAGGATCCAAGGGGGGGAACGGATCTAAGATTAAGCTCTACAATGGGGGGATCGAGGAGCATACTGACGGGAGAAGGATCAATGTGACCAAATCGAGACAGAAACAAAAAGATGAGTATTGAAAATAGGAGGAAAGTGGAATTCGAACTCCCAAGCGATATAGGGAAGACGAAGGGGTAAGTATGAAAATCCACTCTTCGGAGCCCTTGAAAACGGTTGCCGCCGCTCATAGCGCATCTCTAGGAGCTTCTCTGAAGAGGAGGACTCGGGACCCAAAGTGGAAAACAGCGAGTATTCAACGCAGTTCAAAGCAAGAGGAAATATAAAGTGAATGTTCAGGAGAGCACGAAACCATGAACAAGGAGTGTGGCAAATCCGCGCATGACTAGGGCCCAACGTCCCCGGGTGCTTAGGAAAAGCAGACAGTCTACGGCTCGGCGCCACGAGGTCTAGAGGAAAAGAATCAAGGAAAGTGGAAAGTCTTTAACGTCATTTCCCAAGTACTCGAGAAGGGCTCTGTACCTGACTTCATTATTGAGGGTGACTCATCACGATTTGCAGTGATTTGAGGGCGACCTCCTCTTGCTTCTAGCAAGTCGTGGAGGAGGAAAGAAAGTCTACGAAAGAAGAAAAAGCAACCAAATCAAGGCATGCACGCTGACTCGAAGGGGCCCGTTGGGGGGGGAGAAGGGACGAGGGTACCGGGACTGAGCGAAAACAGCATTGGAAAGGGGAGGGGAAGCGTTTAACGACTCCTCTCTTTGTTTGGATCCTCTATCTCTGGAAGGGCAAATACTGAGGGGAGAAAAACATCGCTGGGGGGGAAAAGAGATAGAGCGAAGAGCCGTCCTCTTGAATTTGACCGGGATCCGCAGGGCTATCATCGGGGGAGGGGTCTCCAGGCGTGCAGGATGGCGAGAAACTGGGAGAAGAGGGGGAGAGTCACCAAGGCGAGCTCCCTTGAAAAAGGTATAAATCGTAACGGGAATTAGGGCGGGAAGAAAAGACAGCAAATCATCACCAGTTTTGAGGTAGTGAAGGACTTTAGTTAGCTAAAACCTAGGGAGCTGAAAAAGAAGGAGTTTACCTTAACAGACTACCATGGAGACGAAGAGGCCTTAACGTAAAAAACCAAGAGTACGTCGGAATCTCATGGTTCTCCTGGGAATGGGAGGCTGGACAAAAAATCCGTGTGAGGGCTGTACTGGGGAAGAAGCTTCGTAAGGACGGCACAGTTTCCGGGTCTCAGAGAAGGAAAGGGGCCAAAGAAGTGAGGGAGGGTAAATTCCTGTTTTCGACTGAATTAAAATAGAGAAGAGATTTAAAAAAGGAGACAGACTGTCGAAGACTGCATTCCCCTGGAACGAGGTTGGCCAAGGTGTAGTTACGGGGCGATTCTTGAGGAGTGGGGGAAAAGAAGGAGCAAAGAAAAAATTGAACGTGTAGCTCATCTGCGAAGTTCAGACTCAAAGCGCGCACAGGGAGGGGGGGGAGTATTACCTCGGGGACGAGGGGGAAAGTACGGGGTGAAAAAGTTCCGTAAAAAAAGGGGTATAGGTCAACCTAATGCCGAAGTTTAGGGAAGTAAAACTAGAAATCTCTCACTCAGCTCGAAGGGCCAACCAAATCTTGTAGGGTGAAGCAGTAAAGAGTTACTCCATCCACTAAAAAGGTTCCAGAGTATAAAAAATGCTGAAGTCGTTTCGCACCGGGAAGGACTAGTTACAGAAAGGGGAACCGGTCGTGTGTTAAGGTAAAAAGAAAGCAATTAAGGGGGGAAAAGAACTCGGCGAGCCTCGTCTATTCCTTCATTTGCTGGGGCTCTTACATGAGGGGAAAGGAGAAAAAGAGGGCGTCGAAGCGGGAGGAGAGGGGTAATTTTGTAAAAATCTGGGCAGGGAAAACGGAACAGATTCGTAAACTCTAAAGCAGCCGAACATCTAAGTTTGAGTCAATTCGGTGTGTGCGAGACTCAGAAAGGGGGGGATGATAAAGCTGGGGTCAGCGTGGTACGTACTCAATCGCGAGAACATGGAAAGGAGAGAGTGAGATCTCCGGAGAAATTGACCAGGCAGCCGGCGACTTTAAAAAGCTAACGGAACTGGACGACTCTGGTCTGAGGAGTCCGAATACGACCTCTATCTAGGAGAAGAAGGGGGAAGTAAGGGAGGGTGTTTCTCGGCATTAAATGGAAATATATCTCGGGCCTAAGCTTTCGCAAGGGGCTCTAGAAACAACGAGTGGAAAAGATGAATAGAAGTAATTTCGACTCGGGGGAAAGGACTCATCAAAGGAGGAGGTCAGTCAAATCCTCTACAATAGGGTAGCTAGCTCTGAGGGAGTGTCTCAAAAGGGGAAGGACAGTTAGGGCGTCGTTACCGAGGAGCCGGGGTGAAGTATGGTCCAGGCTACGAGGCGATGAACAAGAGGAGAGATGATTAATTAGGAGCACTTCTAACTCAGGTACGAATAGAGAGATTAAACGAAGGGAAGGAATACACAGAAAACTTTTATAGTCCCGGCCTGGAAGAGGATCCAACGGGAAAGGAAATTCAACGACTAGTGAAGGAAGAAGAGAAGTAAAGGGTTAAGATATCGACTGGATTCACACGAAAGGAAAAACATATAGAGACCGAGCTGCCGCGGGGTAGTTCGCGCCTAGCCCTGAAAGCCGCCCCAGCCCTAAAGGAAAGGGAAAGGTATTGGTCTGGAGGGAATTGAGCAGAACTTTTGACGGTTCGGCCCAACTGAAGCCTGAGCGATTAGCCGGCGATGACGAACTTTCTGGAAGAGATCAAAGGAGGGAATCCCCCTTGAATGGGAGCGAGGATGAGGACAGAAAACGAGCGCCGATTCTCTGTGGTTACTGAGCTCGAAGGGACGAGTTGGTGAGATCGACGAGACCCATCGCGTCGGGAGAGAGCTGGGAGAACATCTTGGTACCGGGGTAGAAGTTCGCGCTCAACGCCGACGGGGGAAAATTGAAGGAACCGAGGAGTAAGCACTCTTCACCAAGTCGCGGAAGGGGGGGCAGCCGAGGAGGGGGAGATTAGAACGTAGAAAATCGGGGAATCGGAAAGGAAATACTCACAGAAAGAAAGAGAACAAAAGCCCAAGCTATAACAACGATTCACGGGCGGAAATCTGCGAACGGAAAAATCTGCTTGTTGTGAACTTGGATTTTACCAAGGGTGGAAGAATGGCCTCGGCGTCTAGGGGGTGAAGGTCGAGACCTTCAAAAAGATTGCGGACCGGGGGCCGCGAATAGTAGAACGCAAAAAAGGGATCCGCTGTTTCAGGTCGCTCATGCAAACCATCCGGAAAAGCTTTGTGGGGCCTGAATTTAAGGGGGAATTAACGACGCCAGGGTCGAGATGGTGAAAAGGAAAGGCTTTTGACAGAAGAATCATGTGTGCATCGGATCAGAAACAAAAGGGGTAACCGTGACAGATGGATGTCGCCGACGTCAACACCGAAGAGAGAGGTTCAAGATAGGAAGTTGTAACTAGATGGAAAAAGACTGCGAGAAAAGCACGGTCTCACCTTGTATGCAGCGAAGCTACTCTAGAACGAAAAATCCCTATTGCAGAGGCGCGATAAGTCGGGGGGGGGGGGGAAATCCGCTGAAATGGGGGGGGGGGGAGTAAGTGTAGTGCAGGAAAGCCAGCAATCTGAGGCGACAACAACAAGACCATCGTAGTAACTGCCTCTAAAAGGGGGGGAGGTTTCACTAAAGAGCGTTACGAGTACTACAAACCTTTCAAATTGGGACGACGTGATTGCAGATTTATTTTTCGTTGGTTCTGAGCCGATGCGTAGGAGGATTTCTGACGGGATCTGGGGCCGTCACTCTCCCATCCCTTGGCCAGAGGGATTAGTACACCGACGCCCACATAAGAAGAACACGTTCGGGGGTGGTGGGTACTGGCGGCTAATGCACTTTCAGAAGGCCGCAGTTAAGAGTGTACAAATAGGTTGGGGGGAAAAGGGCGTGAAATCTGTCTTAGGTTTTAATCACGCATGTTCCGTTGGGCACGGGAAGAAATGGTCAATTTAACTCCCACCCTTTTTTGTAAGGGGTCGTCTTTGGATGAGAAAAGAACTTGTCAGATCAATTGCATAGAGGGAACTTTCATCGCTCCGCGGGGAAAGAAAGAAAAAAAGAGGGAACGAAGAGGAGGAAGTTACTAAAGACTCAACACCATGAAATCATCTGCGATTCGAGACGGCTGTAAGGGCGGAAACGTTCAGGGGAAAGAAAGGGGAGAAGGAGAAGGGGGGGGTAAAATCCTTAAGGAATGGAGACTTACGATAAAGTCTAGCTATGTTA